>Ga0209536_100012699_pt1 | contig 12218 bp, 14 predicted proteins | sample DeeMarSeWOR28_12_FD_187461 | JGI IMG/M metagenome (GOLD analysis project Ga0209536, IMG submission 187461) | Marine sediment microbial communities from White Oak River estuary, North Carolina - WOR-2-8_12 (SPAdes) (version 2) | ecosystem: Environmental > Aquatic > Marine > Intertidal zone >...
AGCCAGGAGGAACTTTTCGAACAAAAACAAAGTCTGGAAGAAGCCAACATCGCCCTGAAGGTTCTGCTAAAACAGCGCGAGGCCGATAAGCAGGAGCTGGAAAAAAAGGTGCTCACCAATGTCAAAGATCTGGTGCTGCCGTACGTTGAAAAATTAAAAAATTCCCGCTTGAAACCCAGGGACAAAACCCTGGTCGAGATCGTTGAGACGCACCTGAATGATGTGATATCCCCCCTCCTGCAAAGCTTTGCCAATGCCAAAATTTTATTGACGCCCCAGGAGATGCAGGTGGCCAATCTGGTCAAAGACGGCAAGACCAGCAAAGAAATCGCCGATATCCTGAATGTCTCCGAAGCCACCGTCAATTTTCACCGCAAAAACCTGCGCATCAAATTCGGCTTGACTCATCAAAGAACCAATCTGCGATCCTATCTAATTTCCATGTCCTAGCAGCGACCAGCAGCAATTTTTTAGATAACTTCTAATAGGTTTTTCCTATCACTTGACTCCGACTTCTCTCCCATTGTGCTTCTTGCCTTTGTGCGTATTTTCTAAGGTATTAAAAAGATTTCACAACCGGAACGTAAACGCATTTTCCTGAAATTTGCTGGCTGTGAAATGAATCCAGGAAATAAAGAAAGAAGGTTTCGATGGCAAATACAAACCGTGTAACATCAGAAAGCATCGTTGATCTGATATTCCATCTGAAGTGGAAAAGCAGCAGCGCCGTCCACACCGATGGGTACCAGGCCAGCAAGGTGAACATCTGGCGCGATTTTCTCCCGCCGGCGCTGATGGATACGCTGATGGGCAGGGAGTTAGGCGAACGCCTGCAACTGCCACTCAAAGATGGGAATGGCGTTGAGGCTTTTACCAATAAAAATCTGATGAAAATAAAAAGCAGCCAATTTGATCGCCACTTCAACCAGAATGGCATTACCGAACCGCGCCTGGGCCGCTTCTATCCTAAGGGTATGCTAAAGGGTGTCGCCGGGATATTCAGGGCCGACACCCAGCCTTTCCGCTGTGTGGGACTGAGCAACGGCCATCTAACGGTCGATCTCAATCATCCATTGGCCGGCAAAGACCTTACCCTGTCAGTCGTCATTGGAAAGGTCGGAGTTAAGCTCGCCGAGCGGGGGGGCACCAGTATCAGCTGGTTGGAAACTCTGACGTCCGGGCCCGGAATGCAGGCCCGCTGGCAAGGGCAGCAAACCGATTATTTCTTCGATGGGGCTTTTAGGCGGGATGACGAGCGACCCGATGCAGAATTTTATCAGATTCCCCGAATGGTCCACCACATCGATGAAACCGCGCGCGAGATGGTGCGAAATACCTACGCACGCTTTTTGGCCGACGGGATGCACGTTCTTGATTTGATGAGCAGCTGGCAGTCGCATATTCCCGCCAGGTTGCACCTGGATCGAATCGTCGGTCTCGGGCTCAACACGGATGAACTCGGGAAAAATTCGCAACTCAGTGAGTTTAGGGTTCACGACCTGAATGCCGACACCGCACTGCCGTTTGAATCAAACAGCTTCGATGCAGTTATTAACACGGCATCCGTCGAATACCTGGCGGATCCCCTGGCGGTCTTTAGAGAAGTCAGCAGGATCTTGCGACCGGAGGGCTATTTCATCGTTACCTTTTCGAACCGGTGGTTTCCGACCAAAGCCATTAAGATCTGGCGGGAACTTCATGAGTTTGAGCGCCTGGGGCTGGTCTTGGAATACTTCTTGCGCGCAGGCGGCTTCAAGGATCTTCAAACCTACTCGATTCGGGGCCTGCCCCGGCCGCACGATGACAAATATTTTCCCGAGTTGATGTTTTCCGATCCCGTCTATGCCGTATGGGGCCGCAAACAGGCCCTCTAATCGAGCGGGAACGCTCGATCAGAGGAGTTAATTGTTATTGGTTATTCGTTAGATGGATGAATGGTCGGACTCGATCAGATTTTTAATTTGCCTTAGATTGCAATTTATTATCTTGGTTTTCCTAATAACCAATAACAGATAACGAGTAATTTTCAATTTGGAGACCATGAAATGAGCCGCGCAATTCTTGCATCAATTTTTTGGTTGGCGACAGCCGCAATCGGCTGCACGGGGATCCCCGAAGGCCTGGAACCCGTCAGCGATTTTGAGCCGGATCGGTATATGGGAAAATGGTATGAAATCGCCAGACTCGACCATTCATTTGAACGCAATTTGAGCAATGTCAGCGCCACCTACACGCGAGGCGACAATGGGGATATTCGGGTCACAAACCGGGGTTATAATGCGCAAACCGGCACCTGGAAGCAAATCGAGGGGCGTGCCCGCTTCCTCGATGGTGAAAACGTCGGCAGCCTGAAGGTTTCATTTTTTTGGCCGTTTTACGGCGGTTATCACATTATCGCTCTGGATCGGCAAACCTACAACTATGCAGTGGTGGCCGGACCAAAGCGCTCCTACTTATGGATATTATGCAGAAACCGAACGCTCGAGGAACCCATCTACAAGAAATTGGTCGCCCAGGCCGATGCGTGGGGCTTTGACACTGATCAGCTGATCAAAGTTGAGCACAACTCGCCCGATGAGTAAACGCGATTTGATCCCGCCAAAAGGCTTGCCGGCCTTCGGGCGCTGGACGAGATTAAAGCAACCATTTAGCGATGTAAAAGCTTATGGTTGCAACAGCCGTGCACAGCACCGCCCCCCAGAGAATGTCGACGATCACGATAGTCAAAGGCCAATTTTTAAGCAACGCGAGATTGGTTAACTCATAGGTCATATACGTGAAAAAACCGAAAAGAGCGCCCCACAAAAAAGCGTGCCGCCAGGAATCTTTGGCTACTGCGGGGATGACCGCAAAAATAAGAATCCCGGCAATAAAGATCAGATAAAAGACAATCGCGGCAGGCCAGTTGACCTTCGGACTGAGTAGGGCGTTTAAGTTTTTCTGATAAAACCCCTTGGCCACGACCCCCAGCCAGATCAGGTCGATAATAAAAAAAACGGGTACCGTGAGCGCATAAAGCTTCAAGTAAAATGGAATGTTCATATGAACCTCATACCGGGGTTATTTTAAGAAGCGGAAGACGATTATTTTGTCGAACTTTCAAATGCCGAGCGTAACCGCTCTACACGCCGGCGGTTTACACCAAAGTCATAATAGCCTGACCGTGATGCGGATTTTACGTGAATGATAGATTTTTCAGGAGGAAAGTAGAATTCGACATCATCGACGAATTGAAAAAGCAACGATCGAAATTCCGCATGGATATAATCCGTTTCAATTTTTGTCAGACGCACCCGCTTGGTGTTTTGCAGGATGTCGATGAGCTTTTGCCTGGCATCCGCAAGGCTGCCGGTGTAATGCAACGGTTCGATAAAGTGCGCTTTGTCTGTGCTCAGGGAAGAAGCGCAATTGGGCGAATCCGGACAGGTCAGGAGTTTATCCGGTTTGGCGTTCGATGCGGCTGCCGCATGACATGCGCTTAAAAGGATACAAAAATAAAGCGGCAGGCAATTGGGAAACAATTTTTTCATCAATTAAATTCCGCGCACAGAAAATTTTAAATTACTGATTTTGCTGCTGCATCTCATTTTTGCGCATCGGCATCGAATCGATCAATTCGAAAACCTCTGCAAGATCAACCCGATCATTGCGCTTGAGTTTTATACCGCCATCTTTGCCGATCAGGATAAGGCTGAATGCATGCGGCGGGATCGCAAAGCGGTCGCGAATCGAATCGGCCTCCCGGAGGTCTATCGCTGTCGTGTTCATTTGAGAAGGTTCCTGAACCAGCACGCTAAAAACGACCAGATCACGGTCTTCCACTTCCGATTTTTGGTCGATGATTTGGTTTTGCAGATGATGAAACGACGGATGGCTGCTGTCCGGGGCAAAAAGAAATAGCAGCCGGTTTTTCCACTGGAATTGCGTTAGATCCATCGGCGATGCCTCTCCGGGATTGCACAGGGTTAAAGCGATCAGAATCAAGAAAATAACCATAAATGTTTTCAAAACTATTCGGGCCCTCGGTTTGGATAAATAGCGTTTGCAAATTTAAGTTTAGTGCGCATTGTTGTTCTAAGATAAATCATTGCCCTGCATTGTAAAGGCCTTTTAAACACTGTTATTTGAATCAGAGAGATTATTGCGCTTGGCTGAACCATTGAAACACATCACCATTGGATTTTCGATCCATCGCCCGGAAATCATTGAAATCACATCTAATTTAATGGAGCGCCACGAAGTCATTTTTCTGGAGGAACCGCCGGCACCCGGATTAGAGGAAATGCTGGAAGGCGTATTGCCAGTTGATGATTATTTATTACCGGCTGAGGTTGAATATCCTGAATTTAGCCGAAACATGTGCCGCTTACTGCGCAGGCTTTATCAAAAAGGGAAGAACGTCATTCAGGTAGAGCCGTTTTTACAAAATCTCCTGGCAATTCATACCTTTTTTTCACAAGACCATCGCCCCGATGAATTAACGCCGCAATCGATTCAGCATCAGGTATACCTGGCAGAAAGAGAGGCCACCCGGGCGCTTTTGGATTACTACCAAACCGTGATGAGCGGCTCATTTAGCGCCGCCATTAAGGCCATCATAGAGTTTGCGCGTGTGGATGCAGCCCGATTTCGATTGCGGGACCGTCTGCGGGCCGATGCCCTGGCCGTGCATTTATCCGGGTGGTCGACCGCTTATATTGAAGCCGGTGCGATGCATTATGCGCTGTATCCGATGATCAGAAAACGGATGCCAGGACCGGTTCGAATAACGCCCGTTTTTTTGGCCCATCGGGCTTTGAAAGCGCTTGGCGGGAAAGGTCATCTGTTTGGGCCCGGTGATCAGTTGACCCTCATATACCTGTTTCATCCAAACATCAGCGGAACTTTAAAAGAAGCCCTGCTTGCCGCCCGGGCTTTGGTTTATACCAAACTCATCGAAAAAGAAGAACTGTCGGCCGGTCTGAAAACCTTTCCGCATGTTCGCAACGAGCTCGCCTGTATCCGAACCGTCGAAGCGCTCACGTTGGATGACTGCGAGCGTCTGTTTCCGCTAATCCGCCGCGTGAACAGCACCCACGCCCGGCGGATCGTCGAAGACTATTTCCGAAAGATTAAGAAACGACCCCGGCAAGGCATCCATATGCAATCATTTTAATGGCAGCGCCAAGGAGAACCGATTTGAAATGAAACTGATGCCGTTTAATTCGCAACAAGATTTGGCTCCGATGGTATTTGACATCCGGATCTGTCGTTTGGCGGCCGAAATAAAGCAACTTGGAATCACCTGGCAACCGCATGTGGGATGCTTCGTGTGGGACCCGGATGGGCATATTAAATCCGGCGGCGCGAATGGTTTCTGAAAAGCCCGGCATCTATGTCTGCGGCGAGTATGGCAACGTTCCCGGAATTCAGTGGGCCTGCTTTCCGGACGCCAGGCTGCTGAAGCGGTGATTAAAAACCTGGGGAAAAATTAGAAGATGCGCCTGAAAAAGTTGGGGGGGCTTAAAAATACTTTCCGACCCTACGATATTCGCGATGCAAAATATCGGGCAGGGGTTCAGCCAGCCCTTCAATCCAGCGGCGGGGAAAACCAGCTGACCCGCCGGACGCCCCGAGAAACGCGCCAAGGATTGACCCGCGCCCGGCATTGTCTCCGCCAAGGTTGGTATTGACGATGAGGGCTTTTTCCGGTTGATCGTGGTATTTTAGCGCCAGGTACACAACGGCCGGAATCGAGTCTTCAACATAGCAGGCCGTACTGAATCGCGGACCCACCACCCCATCGTCAGGATCTTCCAGCCATTTGAAAAATGGGTGCCCAACCAGCGGATTTTGCTGTTTTTCGATTTCTTCAGTGATCGCCTTTTTCAGTGGTACGCCATTCAAGACTTTCAGTAACATATCGATGATCAGTGATCCGGCGGCTGCCATTTTGGGGCCGGGGTGGGTCAGCGCCAAGTGTTCCAGGGCGGCCCTGCGGGCTTTTTCAGGCCGGTTGAAATAAAAAACAACGACGGGAACCATTCCGACCAGGCCGCCAATGTGCTTTTCTTCGACGCCGCACCGGAAAGGCGGCAAGCCTCTGGCATAGTTTGCGAAGAAGTTGCGATGGCATTCTTCGATATAGGTATCTTGATGGTTGCCCGGTGTTGTCATGAAGGCAATATATTTTCTCAGAAAATCATCCGCATCATAGGTTCTGTTTTGATTGAGCGATTCAATCAGCAAACGGCAAATTTTGACATTTAAGGTGTTTTCTCCCTTTTTGAGAAACTGGTGATAATGAATGCCTTTTTGCCCCCAGTATCGGGCCTGGTCGTGTAGAATTTCGCCTTTTGAATTGGGTGCTTCATAGCGTGAGCGCCATAGAATGCTGTCCGGGTGAGGATTGCGGGGCGTTAAATAGTCCGTCACATGCCCGTAATCGGCGTTGAGCGCCTGACGGTTGTAATACCAGTGAACCGGCATCGCCAGCGCATCACCGATGCAAAGGCCATAGAAAGTGTTGCGGGATTTTAGACGAACAGGATCGGTCATGGTCTACCTGTCACATCATGCATGCATGAAAGCGAAAAGGACGCCGGACATCCGCCAGTCAGAACGCCGGTCTGAAAAAGATAAGTCCGGCCGGCCACCCGAGCAAGTCTGACAGGTAAGATATATTTCTTAAAGATTTTTAGCGATAGGTTTTACCTATTGCTTTTCTCTTAAAGATTGTTTATTGCAAAATCGCCGAAGCGTGTGTACATTAGATAAAATAATCTGGGATAAAAACCATGGGAAAAAACCAAGAATGCTCACCTGAGTTATAAACCTTAAACTGGGGTCAATCACCCAACTTACTAAATATGAAAGGAGATTTTCGATGGACGTTCAGGATTATTGCAAAAGCATGGAAACCGAATTGACTGCCTGGAAGGCAAAGCTTTATGATGTGATGCGCAAGGTTGACAAACTGGGCTCGGCTGAAAAGGAGAAGGTACTGCCTAACATCGAAGACCTTCATATTCTGCTCGAGGAACTGTCGGGCCGTGTGGTGAAACTGAAAACCGAATGCCCTTCTGATTGGAGCCCGATAAAGACTGAGATCGATGAGGGCAGTATCGATATGCGGGGCAAATACGAAGAAACCATGGAGTATATCGGCAAGGCAGCACCGGTTTCGATTCCAGGATGACCCCGCAACCCACCGATGGTCCGCGATAGGTTTGAAATCAAATTTCAGATTCTGTTGCGGCTACCCTAACGAAAACAACAGGCGCGATCTTGTCATAGAACGCGCCTGATTTTTTTTATGCTTATAGCGTCTTGCAGGTCATGGCCTCCTCGATATCTTCTTCCGTGATGCCCAGAAGGTGAAAAACATGGTTGAAGCGCGCATGCGATAAGGACACGTTGGCCACTCGCTCCAGGGCTTTTTTCGCATTATAGGCAATACCCAAGCCCGCCTGGGTCAGCATGAGCGAATCATTGGCTCCGTCGCCGATGGCAACCACCTGGTCCAAAGGAATGCCCAGATTGCATGCTTCCTGATTGACCAGACGTGCCTTTTGCGCAGCGTCGACGATGTCTCCCTGAACCTTTCCGGTAAGTATGCCGTCTTTGATCTCCAGGCGATTGGCAAAGGCAAAATCCAGAGCGAACTTGTCTTTCAACCAGTCGGCAAAAATGTCGAAACCACCGGAAACAATTCCCAGTCTGAAGCCCAGCCATTTGAGAGTCGTCAACAGCGCTTCCGCGCCCTGGGAGAGCGCCATTTTATCTCTGATCTCAACCACGTCTTCCAGCGGCAGCCCCCTGAGCATGCCCACGCGTTGTCTGAGCGATTCTTCAAAATCAAAGTCGCCGCGCATGGCCTTGTCCGTGATCCTGGCAACTTCCCGATGGACACCTGCTATGCGGGCCATTTCATCAATGCCCTCCATTTCCACCAGGGTGCTGTCCATATCAAAACATATCATGCGTTTGTTTTTTCGGTGTGCGACCCTGTTTTGCACGGCCAGGTCAACATATAAACCGCGGCTTGTTGCCATCAGGCGGCTTTTCAAGCGATCGACGCGATCGACCCCGATCGTGTTGACAATCATTTCAAAAGAACGGGCGCCATGATGCGTTTCGCTGGATATCATCTCGACATTTGCATTTTCTTCTGCCAGCACCTGTGAGAATTCAGCGATGGTGCGGGTATCGCCGAAAAAAGTAAGAACCAGTTGTTTTGGGTAATCGATTCCTTGAATTTGATCGGGCGCCACCAGTTGGAATTTGAGTGTCAGATGGAGCTGGTTGGCTTCAAAAAGCAGGTCTTTGATGGCACTGTCTGGGGATTGACGCGCCGCATTAAATTTTAACAACATATGCAATCCGATGGTTTGCTGCAGCGATGCCTGTTGAATGTCCAATATTTCGATTTCATAATCCTGAATCACCCTCGTTAAAGCAGCCAAGATCCCCGGCCGATCAGGCCCGGAAATGCTGACCATCAACAAACTGTCTTGAGCCATAGTTTTGCTCCCTTCAGAGGAATCGATTCGATCAACCCATCGGCGAAGGTGTCATGGAATGGGTGCTGCGCCGATTGACCGGTTGAGACAACGACCACCCGCACAGCGGGTGGCTTGGATTTTGCCGCCAACGGCGGCAAAAGACAGGGGCACGCAATGCCCTGATCGTTGAGAACAACGCGGTGAAACCGTGGGTTCTCGTGCAAAGCACCCGGTTTGCAAAACCCAATCAGGTAATGTGGACGACGATGGCATGTTCCCGGATGCCGTTGTTTCCATAACCCAGGACGTTCCAGTTCGCGTTCTCAGGCTGTTGATGCCCGTTGGTATCCGTTGCGCGGGCCATAATCGTGTATTCGCCTGCCTTGCGTGCATCCCACAAATACTCCCACTGCCGCCAGGCATAGGCTTCCTGAGGGCCGATCAACCTTGCCGGCCTCCACGTTCGGCCGTCATCAACCGATACGTCGACCGCCTGAATACCGGCTTCGCCGGCATACGCAGCCCCGCGGATCGGTAAAATATCCACCGGGAGTGTTTCATCGTTTGCGGGCTCAACGATAATCGATTTGACGAAAAGGCCTGTCACCACCTCGCCGGATTTTGGGTCTTCGCCTTTCTGAAAAACGCGGTAGACCTTGTCCATAAAAAAGCCTTCATGGGGCTGATCGAGCACTGTAATTTTGTGAAGCCACTTGACGCAGTTGGCACCCGTCCAGCCCAAAGCCAGCGCCCGCAGCGGATATCCGTGTTTGAGCGGTAAGGGTTGTCCGTTCATTTCGTAGGCAAGCAAAGTGGATGCAACGGCCTTTTCCAGCGGGATGCTGCGAATAAATTTTATTCCGGCGGACCCCAGGGGTTTATCTGAACCTTCAAAGCTGACATGTTTTGCTTTCTTTTTAAGTCCCGCCCGATCAAGCAACTCTCTGAGCCAGATGCCGCCCCAGATTGCATTGCCCACGCCACCGACCGTCCAGGGATTGCCGGAAGCTTTTTCCTTGAGCAAAGAGCGACTGTTGCCGGAGCATTCCAGGGTGTTGGCCACCACCACTTTGGGCATATGCCGAATATCCTCAAAGGTCAGCGTCAGGCTTTTTTTCACCAGACCTTCTATGCTCAGTTTCCAGGCAGCAAGCGAGAACGGCCGTTTCATTATCTGACCTTGATTGCGCTTAAAGAAGACTTCATTGTCGGTGGTCCAGGTGCGAAGCGATTCGATGGGTGTTTCGGCATTGAGGGGTTTTTCAGTCATGACGCGCATTTTCTTCTTCAAAGGGACTCCTCCTGCAGGGTTCTTTAGTGAAATAACACAAGGGTGAATTGTCTGAAGTTCGAACGCTCGTATCTGAATTTACAGCCGGCAAAATGACCCAAAGCTTTAAGATACCGTATCTCATGAAAGGCCTTTTGAAACAACTCATTTTTGTTGAAATTTGGTATTCGATATGTAATCCATAATTGAATTTGTCATCGAATGATCACCTGAACCCAAAAGGCCGCAAAACCGGAACAAGGAATAAAAAGATGGATATTAAAAAAATTTTATGGCCCACCGATTTTTCTGAAAATGCCGCTCAGGCCCTTCCCCTGGTCACTTCGCTGGCCGAAAAATATCAGGCCGAGATTCATATTTTATACGTTTTGAAGGATTACCCCGCGGTCGGTGCCAGCTACGGTCAATACGACCCGCAGGATTACCAGAAGATGAAAGACTGGGAAAAGCAGTTTGCCGAATCCCGTCTGGACGAAATTTGTGAAAAATTTCTAAATGCTTGCCCGCTTTATATACGCCACATTAGCATTGGCGAACCCGCCAAAGAAATCCTTAAATTGATCAACAATGAAGATATCGACATCGTCGTTATGACCAGCAGGGGAAGCGAATCTCATTTTGATTTCGGCAGTGTCGCCGATCGGGTGATCAAATGCACCGACAAACCCACGGTAATTATCCCGGTGTAAAAAATTTGATTTTTTTCATTTTCTTGACGCTCACCCGTTCACCGGATTAAACCCATGAAGGTTTTCAATCAGCAGCGCCCATCAGCGTCCCAATTCGCTTTCCATCATCGATTCCAACCTGAGGTGCTGAGAACGCCACAGATTGTTTTCATTGGCAAAAGTTTCGATATTTTTGTTGGTTAGATGCTGAACCATGGCAATATCCTCCACGGCCAGATCTTCATGTCCCATTTTGGTATGAAGCGTCGCACGGCTGTGGCAGGCTGCAGCGTACTCCGGATCGATATCGATCGCCCGGGTAAAATCTTCTAAAGCACGCGCATCGGCGCCACGCTTCTCCTCGACCAAACCCCTCAAATGGAAGGCCCGCGCGTAATCTGGATCGATACCGATGGCATGGTTAAAATCATCCAGAGCTTCTTCCAGAAGGTTCAATTTGAGGTACGCTGATCCGCGGCTGATAAAGGTCAGCTTGCGGCCGGGATCCAATTCCGCCGCTTCCGACAAAATTTCAACGCTTTTTTCAAAGTTACTGTTGAGAAATTCATACATTCCATCATTGTAAATATCGTTAACGTCTTTATGATTGGTCATTTTATGTTCCTCCCTATTTGATGGCTAATTAGAAGTGGTTTCAAAACCCCATCTCAGGCCCAATGGCTGCGGTGCCCAGCGAAGCTGGATTCGCATCCATTCTGTTACACTGAGGTGCATCACAGGTCTCCGCTAAATGCTCATATACCCATGTATGCTGAACTTTCCCGATCGGCCTGCGCCTTGCCCTTGAACCTGATCTGAACTTTTTAAACCACTTCTAGTATACGAAAATACATGCAAGTCAGCCGAGCTTCATGCACCGCCGGCTGGCGCATGGGGAACTTTGCGCAGCTTATCGAGGTTGTATCCCTGCTCCGTCAAAAAATCCAAGATGCGATCATAATCCTCGTCCGGGATCGATGGCTCACGCGCCATGATCCAAACATAATCTCTTTTGGAGCGCCCGATGACGGTCTGAGAGTAGTCGTCTGTCAGATAGACAATGCGGTATTCAGCCTTGAACGGCCAAACAAACTGCATACCCCAGACCGCATTGGATGATGGATCCCGGACAAATCCTCGGGGCGTGTAGGTTTTGAGCGGACCATCAAAGCTGCCCTGGTTGAATCTGAATGTAGTGGCAACGGTGCCGTCATCATCAAGGCGGTAAGATTCCACCGCGTTGTATGCATCTTTCTCGATAAATGTCGGTATGCTGGCAATGACATACCAGTCCCCCATAAAACGTTTCAGATCCACGGCTTCAACGGTGTAAATCGGTTTCACCGTCTGGCAGCCTGCAATCAGCATCCATACCAGAGAAAATGACAAAAACTTAGCCGACCACATGAACATATCCTTTTTACGGCAACTCATTTTAAGCGAGCCCTTCTTTGGTCATTGCGACTTGGATGATTGATACATTTTCTGTCGAACTGTGTGAAAATTCCGCCGAAACTCCCCCGGGGTCTGACCGGGTTTAGTTTTCTTTTTGCCCCAATATTTGATCTTTAAACGATGCGTTGATGGGCTCGGGCCCCAACCAGATGGAAAATACCGCTTTAGCAAAGTCTTTACCTTCGATGAGGCCTTTGGGTTGTCCATTCAACGCCAACTCGGTACCCTTGCCAGGGACATAAGTCAGAGAGTAGCGGTCCCCGGGTTTCACATCCTCATAAAGAGAGTTGTGGTAATCAATTTGCGGGCGCAAGCGCTCAA
>Ga0209536_100012700_pt1 | contig 12217 bp, 10 predicted proteins | sample DeeMarSeWOR28_12_FD_187461 | JGI IMG/M metagenome (GOLD analysis project Ga0209536, IMG submission 187461) | Marine sediment microbial communities from White Oak River estuary, North Carolina - WOR-2-8_12 (SPAdes) (version 2) | ecosystem: Environmental > Aquatic > Marine > Intertidal zone >...
CGGCCCGGTGTTCACCTCGCCGGACAGATGGCGGGCGTCGAGGGCTACGTCGAGTCCGCCGCGCTCGGCTATCTGGCGGGTGTCGTCGTCGCCCGCGATCGACTGGGTCTGAGCTACGAGGCGCCACCGCCGGAGACCGCGCACGGGGCGTTGCTCCGGCATCTCCAGAACGCGGACGCCAGACACTTCCAGCCGATGAACGTGAACTACGGGCTCTTTCCGCCGCTGGCGCCGGAAGCGCTGCGCGTTCCCGTGGCGACCGGGAGTGGCGGGCGTCGGCGCAAGAAGCTGCCCAAGCGCGAGAAGAACCAGAAGCTCGCTGAGCGCGCGCTCGACTCGCTGGCGGGCTACCGCGCGCGGGTCTGCACCGGCGTCCGGGACGACGAGGGTGGGGCGGCCATCTCGGAAGGGGGCGCCGCATGAACTGGACCCAGGCGATCGAAGACTTCGGGCGCCATCTGGGGGTCGAGCGAGGGCTGTCTCCGAACACGCGCCGCGCCTACGAGTCGGATGTTCGTCAGCTGACGGTCCACACGGGCTCCGAGATCGATCCGGCGAGCGTAGACGCCGACCACGTCCGAGCCTGGCTCGCGAGTCTGCATCGGCGGCGGAGCCCGGCGACGCTGGGCCGGAAGCTCGCCTCCGTGCGCTCGTTCTTTCGCTGGATGGTGCGCGAGGGCATGCGCGAGGACGACCCGACCGCAGGGCTACCGATGCCCAGGCTCGAGAAGCGACTGCCGCGACCGCTCTCGGTCGACGACTGCGAGCAGCTGATCACGAAGGATCGGCGCGTCTTGAACCAGCCGGCGCCAGAGGGCGGCGATCGTGCCCGGCGTTCGGAGTGGATGGGGCTGCGCGATCGCGCGCTCGTCGAGCTGCTCTACGGCACGGGCATCCGGATCGGTGAGCTCGTTGCACTCGACGTGCGAGATCTCGAGCTTCGGGCGCAGGAGATCCGCGTGATGGGGAAGGGCGGAAAGGAGCGCGTCGTGCCGATCCCCGAGCAGGCGCGTCGGGCGCTGGCCGCCTGGGTCGAGGTGAGGCGTCATCCGGGTCTGATGAGCGAGCCCCTCTTCATCTCGCTGCGCGCGCGTCGTGAGGAGAGACCGCGAAGGCTCGCTGCCCGCGAGGCGCGACGGATTCTGGGCGAGCGCGCGACACGCGCGGATCTCGGCGAGCACGTCCACCCCCATCGGCTCAGACACAGCTATGCCACGCATCTGCTCGACATGGGCGCGGATCTGCGGGAGATCCAGGAGCTGCTCGGGCATTCGAGCCTGTCCACCACACAGAAATACACGGCGGTCTCGATCGAGCACCTGCGGGACGTCTATGATCGCGCGCATCCCCGCGCGGAGGGCGCGCGGGGTCGCAGGCGCCGCGCGCAGTCGGACGCTCGACAACGAACGAGAGAGCCGAATAGATGATGAGCGGAGAGCAGGATCGGGGACGCGGGTTCATCGCGAGCAACGAGCGGGCACGGTCGACGACCGTGGTCGCCGTGATTCGCGATGGTCAGATCGCCCTCGCGGCAGACGGACAGGTGACGCTCGGCGAGACCGTGATGAAGGTGAGCGCCGAGAAGGTGCGCCGGGTCGCCAAGGGGCGCGCGATCGTCGGCTTCGCGGGCGGAGTGGCTGATGCGCTGACGCTGCTCGAACGGCTCGAGGGGAAGTTCGAGACCCATCCTGGCAATGTGCGACGGGCCGCGGTCGAGCTCGCCCGGGATTGGCGAACGGATCGCGTGCTGCGAAAGCTCGAGGCGATGATCCTGTTGGGGGACCCGGAGACGCTGCTGATGGTCTCGGGCAACGGCGACGTGATCGAGCCGGATGACGGTGTCGCCGCGATCGGCTCGGGCGGATCCTACGCCCTTGCCGCCGCCCGATCGCTGGTCCGGCACACCAGCCTCGACGCGCCGGCGATTGCCCGGGCAGCGCTCGAGATCGCCGCCGAGATCTGCATCTACACGAACGACAACATCAAGATGGAGACGCTGCCTTGAGTGGCTCGCAACTCTTTACGCCGCGCGAGATCGTATCGGAGCTCGATCGCTACGTGATCGGTCAACGCGATGCCAAGCGGGCGGTCGCGGTCGCGCTGCGAAATCGCTGGCGCAGGCAGCAGGTGCCCGAGGAGCTGCGCGACGAGATCGCGCCCAAGAACATCATCATGATCGGCGCGACGGGCGTCGGAAAGACCGAGATCGCCCGCCGGCTCGCCAAGCTCGCGCAGGCCCCCTTCATCAAGGTCGAGGCGTCGAAGTTCACCGAGGTCGGCTACGTGGGTCGAGACGTCGAGTCGATCATCAGGGACCTCACGGAGCTCGCCATCCAGCTCGTGACCGAAGAGGAGCAGCGCGCCGTGCGCGCCAAGGCTGAGGACCGCGCGGAAGAGCGGCTGCTCGATGCGTTGCTGCCGCCGCCCGTGAGCGCGCCCGCGGATCTGATCGATCGCGCCGGTGCGAGTCGCGGCGAGACGAACGAGACCCGCGAGAAGCTCCGCAAGCTGCTGCGGCTCGGCGAGCTCGAGGATCGCGAGGTCGAGCTGGAGCTCGCGGACGATTCGGGGGGGCCCTCGATGTCGATCATGACACCGCAAGGTGTCGAAGAGATGGGCGTTCATCTGGGAGATCTGCTCTCGGGGATGATGCCCAAGCAGACGCGGCGGCGACGCATGAAGATCGCCGAAGCGCGCGAGGCGTTGATCCAGGAAGAGGCGATGGCGCTGGTCGACTCCGACAAGGTCAAGGAGCTCGCCATTCGTCGCGTCGAGGACTCGGGCATCGTGTTCGTCGACGAGATCGACAAGGTCGCCGTCGGCAGCGGCGGGCGTCAGGGACCCGATGTGTCTCGCGAGGGCGTGCAGCGGGACCTGCTTCCGATCGTCGAGGGATCGACGGTACAGACCAAGCACGGGCCGGTCGTCACCGACCACATCCTCTTCATCGCCGCCGGAGCGTTTCACCTGGCGAAGCCCTCCGATCTGATTCCGGAGCTCCAGGGGCGTTTTCCGATCCGCGTCGAGCTGTCGAGTCTCGGGCGCGAAGACCTCGTGCGGATCCTGACGGAGCCGACGAATTCGCTGGTGCGGCAGTACACGGCGCTGCTCGCCACGGAAGGGATCGAGCTCGTCTTCGAGACGAGCGGAATCGAAGCGATCGCCGAGGTGGCGGCGACCGTCAACGAGCGGACGGCGGATATCGGCGCGCGGCGGCTGCATACCGTGATGGAGCGGCTGCTCGAAGACCTTTCCTTCGATGCGCCGGACCTGTCGAGCCAGAAGGTCGTGGTGGACGCGGAACGAGTGCACGAGCGCCTGGGAGAGCTCCTGGACGATCAGGACCTTTCGCAGTTCATTCTGTGAGTCGGGTGATTCGCCCGGACGCACTGGGGGGTGGTGATGAGTCACGCGCGAAGCCGCGTCTTGATCGTCGATGACGAGATCTTCTTTCTCGAGGCGATCGACGAGATCCTGTGTGAGGCGGGGTACGAGACCGTCCGTGCCGCGACGGGCAAGGAGGCCCTCGCCGAGCTGATCGACGACCTGATCGGCGTCGTCGTGCTGGACGTGCGACTGCCCGACATGGACGGGATCCAGGTGCTCGCCCGGATCCGCGAGATGCGCCCGGATCTCTCGATCATCATGCTGTCCGCCTCGACGGATCAGGAGATCGTGCTCGAGGCCCTTCGCCTCGGGGCGAGCGATTATCTGGCCAAGCCGCTGCACGACGAGGAGCTCACGCTGGCGGTCGGCCGAGCGTTGCAGGGCTACGAAGCGAATGCCTCGAGGCGAAGGCTTCGCGAGCGGATCGATCGGCTCGTCGAAGGCATGGAGCGACTCTCGCAGCTCGTTCGCCTCGCCTCGCCCGAAGAGCGCGTCGACGTGCTGCGACAGGGCATCGTCGACTCGGCGAGCGTGGTGCTGCGGACGAAGCGGGCCTCTCTGATGCTGGCGGATCCGGAGCGCGAGTGGCTGTCGGTGGTGGCGGCGCGGGGCGCGAACGTCGAACGTGAGACGATGAGCGCGCGCAAAGTGGGGGAGGGGGCCTCGGGAACCTGCTTTGCCGAGGGCTCGGTTCTCTGCGTGCCGGATGTCGACCTCGATGATCGTTTCTCGGGGCGCGGGCTCGGGAGCTACGAGGGCGAGGCGTTCGCAGTCGTGCCCCTCGTCTGCCTCGGCGTGCCGGTCGGCGTGCTGTGCCTGACCGATGACGACGACGAGGAGATCTCGCTCGAAGAGACGAATGTCCTGCGCCTGCTCGGAATGCAGATCTCGGAGTTCCTGGCCGCGGATCCCGAGGTCGAGCGACTGCTCGCGACGGCGAACGCATCCGAGGTCGAAGGGCTGCTCGGTCTGGATCTCGCGCAGCCTGTCGATGGCGACGCGGAGCTTGCCCGCGCGGTCTGCGAAGCCATCGCAGCGGACGTCGAGCCCGCGCGCGTGCTGCGCGGCGCACTCGCCGCGGTCGCGCAGCATCTCGGCGCTGCCCCGGTGTCGGTCTACCTGAAGGCGCCGGACGGAGGCGAGCTCGTGCGCGAGGCCGAGGTGGACGGCGGTCTGGTGGGGGATCGCGAGCGGCTGCCGATCGATCGAGGGCTCGTGGGCTGCGTCCTGCAGAGCGGGCAGCTGGTGGCGACCGAATCGCCCGAGGCGGACCGGCGCTTCGAGGCCGAGCTCGATACGCCCGCGGACGGCCTGGCGCGCCCGTTGCTCTGCGTGCCGATCCGATTGCGCGAGAAGCGCGTCGGCGTGCTGCGGGCCTTCCTCGAGGAAGGCCGCCCGGCCTCGCCGCGGACGGCGGAGGTCCTGTCCGCCGCATTCTCAGCGGCCGTCCGCAACGTCCTTCTGTACCGTAGCCTGCTTCAGAGCATCGAAGAGGTCGCGCAGGCACGGCGTCAGTCTCGAGGCTAGGCCGGCCCGCCGGTCCTCGTGGCTCGACCGGATTCGATGGATACGGCAGCGACTGTCCTGGTGTGCCCGGTGCGTCCGGTGTGCCCGGTGCGAAAGACGGTCGGGAAACGGTGAACGGAAGCGATGAAGCAGCTGGTCGACAAAGCGAAGGTCTTGATGGAGGCGCTGCCCTACATGCAGCGTCTGCTCGGTCGAACGATCGTGATCAAATACGGTGGACACGCAATGGTCGACGCGGAGCTGCGTGCGTCCTTCGCGGCGGACGTCGTGCTCCTCAAGCATATCGGCCTGCGTCCAGTGATCGTCCACGGCGGCGGGCCGCAGATCGCGGCAACGCTCGAGCAGATGGGGCGCCAGTCGACCTTCATCGAAGGCCGGCGTGTCACCGACGACGCGACCATGGAAGTCGTCGAGATGGTGCTCGGGGGCACGATCAATCGGGAGATCGTCGAGCTCGTCCAGCAGGCGGGTGGTCAGGGCGTCGGATTCACGGGCTCCGATGGGGGGCTGATGCGCGTCAAGCGCAAGCGCATCGACGGCCAGGATCTGGGTCGTGTCGGCGAGGTGACCCACGTCGACCCCTATATCCTGTTGGCGGCGATGGACGCGGGCTTCGTGCCGGTCGTCGCGCCGATCGGGGTCGATGAATCGGGGCGCAGCCACAACGTGAATGCCGACGAGGCTGCGGGTGCGATCGCCGCCGCGCTCGGTGCCGAGAAGCTGATTCTGCTGACGGACGTAGAGGGCGTGCTCGACGCTCGCAATGAGCTGATCAGCCAGCTCTCGGTGGAGGCCTGCCGCAGTCTGATCGCCAAAGGCACCATCAAGGGCGGCATGATCCCCAAGATGGAATGCTGCATCCAGGCGCTGTCGGGCGGTGTCAAGCGGACGCACGTCGTCGACGGTCGCGTCCAGCACGCAGTGTTGCTCGAGATCTTCAGCGATGATGCTGGCGTGGGAACGCTGCTGGTCCCCTGATCGGGCGATCACCGAGCGAGAGCCGCGGAACGGCTCGAATGGATGCCCAGCGCGCGCTCTCCGGCGGGCGTGCCCGAGCAGATCGAATTTCCGCGTGTGAGCGCGAAAACGGCTGAGGGAGTGAGATGCCCAAGGATTTCTTGAGTGTGGCGGATTGGGAGGCGGATGATCTCTGGTCGATGGCGCATCGCGCGGCGAGTCTTCGGCGCGCGCATCGTGCCGGTCATCGGCCGCGCACGCTCGAAGGCCGCACGCTGGCGATGTATTTCGAGAAGCCGTCGCTGCGCACGCACGTGACCTTCGAAGCGGGCATCGCGCAGCTCGGCGGACATGGCGTGCTGCTCAAGCCCGAACAGATCGGGATCGGCACGCGAGAGTCTCCGTCCGACGTCGCGCGCGCGCTGTCGCGATGGGTCGATTGTCTGATGGCGCGCACCTTCAGCCACGAGCTCGTCGAGCAGCTCGCGAGGGACGCGACGATCCCGGTGATCAACGGGCTCACGGACCTGCTCCATCCCTGCCAGGCCATGGCCGATCTGGTGACGATCGCCGAATTCGTCAAGCCGACCGAGGCGACGATTGCCTACGTCGGAGACGGGAACAACGTGGTCAACTCCTTGATCCTGCTGGCCGCGGTCCTCGGGCTCCGGCTGAATGTCGCGACGCCCGACAGTCATCGCCCCTCGGTCCGCGTCCGTGATCGCGCCCATGCGCTCGCCCAGGCGAGCGGGGCGCAGATCGAGCTCAGCGAGGATCCCGTGGCCGCCGTTCGAGGCGTGGACTTCGTCTACACCGACACCTGGACGAGCATGGGGCAGGAGGCGGAGGCCGAGATCCGACGGAAGATCTTCCGCGACTACCAGGTCAACGACGCGCTGCTCGCCCACTGTCCCAAGGCTCGCGTGATGCATTGCCTGCCCGCCCACCGCGGCGAGGAGGTCACCGCCGAGGTGCTCGATGGTCCTCGGAGCATCGTCTTCGAGCAGGCCGAGAATCGGCTGCACGCCCAGAACGCCATCATGGAGCACCTGCTGCTCCGTTAGATCCGAGCGACTCACCGGCAGCTCGGCTGACTCGCTCCCCGTGGGGTCAGTCCGTCGATTCGACCCTTTTCTGCCCAAACTCTCCGTCTTCGTTCGTGGTTTCTCAAAGTTCGGCGCGTGCCGGCCGAAGAGACACCAATGGGAGCCTCCCCGTCGGGCAGCTCCTCCGGAAGAAGGTGGAGTCTGGTCTTGGTCGAAACCCGGGATCCAAAAGAGCAGGTCCTCGCGCTGGCTGCCGGTCGAGATGCGACGCAACTCGATCTGAGCGCGGCGGAGGGATATCTGCTTTCGCGGATCGATGGCACCACGCCCTGGCGTCTGCTGCGCGAGATCGGCGGTATCCCCGCCGCGGAGGTCGACGCCTGTCTGGCTCGCTGGATCGAGGACGGCATTCTCGATGTCGTCGGCACCGGGGCAGCCCGCGCGAAGCGCGAGACGCCGTCCGCGGAAGGCGAGCGGAGCGAGCGCGAAGCGTCTTCCACGAAGCGGCCTCAGGCGGCAGAGTCGGCAGCGGTCGATGCCGCGGAGAGCTTCTCGCCGCCACCGATCGACGAGAGCGCGCTCGACGCGAAGCTCGAGCTCTCCCTGGACGTGCAGCGTCGCATCCTCGAATTCGAGGCGTCGCTCTCGCGCCCCTACCACGCGCTGCTGGGAATCGAGCAGGGCGCGCCGCCGAAGGCCGTGAAGCGGGCCTACTTCAAGCTCTCGAAGGAGTTCCACCCGGACCGCTACTTCCGCAAGAACATCGGGAGCTACGGCGTTCGTCTCGATCGGATCTTCAAGAAGGTGCTCGAGGCGCACGAAATCCTCTCCGATCCCGAGCTGTGCAAGGTCGAAAACAGTACGCCCCCGCCCTCCGCGCCCCCGCCCTCCGCGCCCGCGATGGACGCGGCGAGTGCGGGCCCCGCCGAGGATCGTCCCGGGGCCGCGGGTCCGAAGAAGGCGCGTCCGCTCACGAAGCTCGAGCGACTGCAGCAGAGGATGCCCTTCAAGATCAACCACGCCGCGATCGCCGATCGGCGCGCCCGTGCCGAAGAGATCTTCCGCGCCGCCCAGTCCTCCCAGCAAGCGGGACGGCTGCAGGAGGCCGAAGCCAGCATTCGCATCGCGATCAGCTTCGATCCCGGCCGAACCGAGTTCAAGGAGGCCCTCGGTAGCCTGCGGATCGCGGCCACCGGCGCGCGCGCGAGCAAGCTGCTGGCCGCGCCGAGCGAGCGCATGAGCGATGGCGAGCTGCGCGAGGCGCTGACGCTGCTCGAGGACGTCCTGCCCTATCGCCCGCATGATCCGGGCCTGAACGAGCGGGCGGCTCAGGTCTGCTTCCGGCTCGGCAAGCTCGACGCCGCTCTCGAATACGCCGAGACCCTGCTCGAGCGAAATCCGGAGCAGGCCGCCGCCCACACGCTGGTCGGCCGGATCTACAAGGATCGCGGCGACGCGGAGAAGGCTTTGCGGGCGTTCGAGAGAGCGCTCAAGTACGACGAGAATGATCTGGATGCACGCAGGGCGCTGGCCTCCCTGCGGATCGGTGCGCACGATGCGGCGCGAGGAGGAGTGTCATGAGTCGGGTGATCGGAATCGATCTCGGAACGACGAATTCGTGTGTGTCGGTGGTCGAGAACGGCCAGGCGACGGTGATCCCGAACTCGGGTGGGTACAAGACGACCCCCTCGATGTTCGGCATCTCGCAGGACGGCAAGCGGCTCGTCGGGCATCTGGCCAAGCGCCAGGCCATCACCAACGCCCGCAACACGGTCTTCGCGGCGAAGCGACTGATCGGCCGCCGCTTCGATGATCCGGAAGTGCAGAAGTCGATCGACCTCTGCCCCTACGAGATCGTGCGAGGCCCCAACGAAGATCCCCGCATCAAGATCGGGGGCAAGACCTTCACCTGCCCCGAGATCTCGGGGATCATCCTGCGCGAGATGAAGCGGGTCGCGGAGGAGTACCTGTCCGAGACGGTGCAGGAGGCGGTGATCACGGTGCCCGCCTACTTCAACGACACCCAGCGACAATGCACCAAGGACGCCGGCAAGATCGCCGGGCTCGAGGTGCTGCGCATCATCAACGAGCCGACGGCCGCGGCGCTCAGCTACGGCATGAATCGCAAGGGCGACGAGAAGATCGCGGTCTACGATCTCGGCGGCGGCACCTTCGACATCTCGATCCTCGAGATGAGCGACGGCGTGATCGAGGTGCTCGCGACCTCGGGCAATACCTTCCTGGGCGGCGAGGACTTCGATCGCCGCATCGTCCAGCACCTGGTCGAGTGGTTCGAAGAGACCGAGGGCATGGATCTGCGCGGCGATACGATGGCGCTCCAGCGCTTGAAGGACGCCTCGGAGAAGGCGAAGTGCGATCTGTCGATGCGCGACGCGGTGGAGATCAATCTCCCCTTCATCGCCAGCGACTCCGAGGGGCCGCGCCATCTCAACTACGAGCTGACCCGCGAGAAGCTCGAGAGCCTCGTCTACGACGTCGTCGAGGGCACGCTCAAGAGCGTCGAGCAGTGCTGCGTCGATGCGGGCGTGCAGGCGCAGGACATCGATCAGGTGGTGCTGGTCGGCGGCCAGACGCGCATGCCGCTGGTGCAGAGTCGAGTGACCGAATACTTCGGCAAGCGGCCGCACAAGGGCGTCAATCCGGACGAGGTCGTCGGGCTCGGCGCGGCGGTCCAGGCGGCCGCGCTGCTCGACAACGACAACGACATGCTGCTGCTCGACGTGACGCCGCTGTCGCTGGGCATCGGGACCTACGGCGGGCATTTCGCACGGCTGATCGAGCGGAACACGACGGTTCCGGTCAGCAAGGGGCATATCTTCACGACGACCCGGGACGACCAGTCGGCCGTGAAGATCCGCGTGCTGCAGGGCGAGAGCGATCTGGCGGCGGAGAACGACCTGCTCGGCGAGTTCGTGCTCTCGGGAATCCGGCCCGCGCCGAAGGGCGAGCCGGAGATCGAGGTCAGCTTCGACATCGATGCCAACGGCATCGTGAGCGTCTCGGCGCGCGATCTGGCGACGGGCAAGGAGCAGTCGATCACCGTCAGCTCCACCGGCACGCTCTCCGACACCGAAATCGACGAGATCATCCAGGAACACGATCTCTATGAGGTCCAGCTGAAGGACTGAGGTCGCGCCGAATGGCCGAATCGAACGAACAGAAGGTGTCGGGCCTGCTCCAGCAGGGTCTCGAGCTCTACGGAACCGGAGACGTCGCGCGTGCGTTCCTGATCTGGAACGAAGTGCTCGAGATCGATCCCGGCAACGAGGAAGCGCTCGACTACATGCGCGACGCGGATCGCCGGGCGAAGCCGCGGGGCGATGCTCATCGCATGGGCCAGTCTTCGTTGATCGAGGAGGCGCGTCGGCTGCTGCGGGCGGAGAATGAAGAGGCGGCCCTCGAGCTGCTCTCGAGCGCGCCGGAGGGCGGGAGCCTCGAGGGTGAGGCGATGATCGAGCTACTTCGCGCGACCCTGTTTCAGCGCTACCGAGACGAGCTGGGTGACCTCAGGCAGGTGCCGCGGATGGTGGGGGAGGCGGCCGAGCTGCAGGGCCGAAACCTGCCGCCGAGCGCGGGCTTCCTGCTGTCGATGGTCGATGGCTCGACGCCGCTCGCCGATCTGGTCTCCGTCTCGGGGATGGACCGGTTCGAGGCGCTGCGGTCGATCTGCCGGATGCACCGTGCCGGTATCCTGGAGTGGGACGGAGCATGAGCGCATCGGAAGAGATCTCGCTGCTCGGATATCTGGACACGCCGATTCTGGTGGGCGATCCCGACGGCTGCATCGTGTACGCGAACGCCGCGTTCCGCGATCGCTTCTGCAGTCACGGGGACGATCCGGTCGGGGAGCCGCTGGCGCTCGTCTTCGGCGGTGGGGCACGGGAGGTCGTGCTGACCGCGACCGCCGGCGTCCTTCAGCGTGGCCAGCCGGCCAGGCTCAAGATCCGGGAGGGCGGTGCGTCCTTCATGGGTCTGTGCTCGCCGATCGAGGCGGAGGACGACCGGGTCGGCGTCGTGATGGTGCTGCTCGAGGAGCAGTCCAACGAAGAACACCTGGCGGGTCTCGCGGACGAGATGGGCGAGCCGATCGCCGAGGCCCTTCAGGCGCTGCGCTCGCTGGCTGCGGAGGCGGGCGGAACGCTGCCGGAAGAGCAGCATCGTTTGCTCGAGCAGAGCCTGCACTCCATCGAGTCGGCCCAGCGGGGGCTGCGCGATCTCTCCATCGCGATCCGCGGTGGCAAGACCCAGCAGGGTCGCTTCGACGTCGCGAACTCGATCCTGCGCGTCTCCGATCGGCTGATCAACGAATCCTCGAGTGGAATCGACCTGGAGGTGCTGATGCCTCCGAATCTGCCGCGCGTGGCCGGCACGACCGTGCTCTTCGAACGCCTGCTCAGTCAGCTCGTGCGGCAGCGCATCGCGGAAGCGCGCGAGGGAGAGCCACTGACGCTGCTGGCCCGCACGATCGGCAATGACCAGACCAAGGGCGTGCTCGTCTCCCTGGTCGACATCCCGGACAGCGACCGTCGTCGCTCGACGGGGCATCCGCCCGAAGGTGTCCAGAGCGGCATGGCCCAGATGGGGGGTGAGGCGATCTGCGTCGAGGACTCGAGCATCGGTCGCGTGACCTCCCTGCGACTCGCCATGGCCAACGCCTGAGCCGATGAACGCTCGCCCACGACGATGGACCTCCGTATCGTCTTGGTCATGAAGCGAATCGGACGGGGTCGAGGCGGGAGCTGCGCGACGCGAAGCGCCTTGCTGTGTGCGCTGATCCTCGCGCTCGCGTGTCGCGAAGAGGCCTCGGACGAGGTCGCATCGGTCCCCAGGGTGTGGCCGGCCGGCAGCCTCGTCGATGTGGCGGTGCCCGCCGCGGATCTCGCGATCGTGCTCGCGTCGGATGGGCGCATCTTCACGACCCGCGATGCCGGGAGCACCTGGGAGCTCGCCGCGCGGCCCGCGGTCGGAGCGTTGCGCGGCCTCGCGATGGCGAGTCCCGAGGTGGGCTGGATCTTCGGTCCGGGCGTCGTGCTGCGAACCGACGACGGTGGCCGTCGCTGGCGTCGGCAGCGCCTGCCCGGGCGCGCCGCGGACCTCGACCTGCGCGCACTCGGGGTCGTCGACGGGGAACGCGCCATTCTGGTGGGGGCCGACGGTCTGCGACTTCGCACACGCGACGGGGGCGCCCTCTGGCAGCGGGCCTCCCTCGAGCCGATCGTGCCCGAGGCGCCCGCCCCGACGCTCGTCGCGATCGAGTGTGCCGCCGATCGGTCAGATCG
>Ga0209536_100012701_pt1 | contig 12216 bp, 10 predicted proteins | sample DeeMarSeWOR28_12_FD_187461 | JGI IMG/M metagenome (GOLD analysis project Ga0209536, IMG submission 187461) | Marine sediment microbial communities from White Oak River estuary, North Carolina - WOR-2-8_12 (SPAdes) (version 2) | ecosystem: Environmental > Aquatic > Marine > Intertidal zone >...
GACCATAGACTTCAAACTTAGTCGTATTCTCCATAAAAACCCCATAGCTATAAAATAGCTATATTATAACTACATATAAACTTTTTCTTAGTTTTAAATTAATTGAATATTTCTCAAAATTGGAAATCTTTAAACTCTAAAAAATTGATTCCACCAAAAAATAAAATATGGGTGGAGCATACTAACGTGGCTTTACTAATTGTCAAATGGAGGAGCAAAAATGGAGTTGAAAGGAAAATCAGCAATAATAACTGGTGGGAGTCTTGGAATTGGTGCAGCTATAGCAATAGAACTTGCTCGTGAAGGTGCAAATGTTGCGATTAATTACCGTAAGCATGATACTGAAGCAAAAGAAGTGGCTAAAAAAATTGAGAAATTAGGAAAAAAATGTCTGGTTGTAAAAGCTGATGTCACAAGTTTTAATGATGCTGAATCAATGTTTAAACTAGTAATAAAAGAATTTGGAGGTTTAGACATTCTTGTTTGTAATGCTGGTATAAATAAGGATAGAGTAATTTGGAAAATGGATGAAAAGGACTGGGATAATGTAATTAATGTCAACTTGAAAGGTTATTTTATTTATAATAAACTTGCAGCATCACATTTTAAAGAGCAAAGATCTGGTAAAATTGTAAATATCACATCTATAAATGGTCTTAGGGGAAAATTTGGTCAAACCAACTACTCAGCCTCAAAAGGGGGAATAATTTCACTTACTAAGGCTTTAGCAAAAGAATTAGGAAAGTTCAATGTTAATGTCAATGCTGTTGCTCCAGGTATGGTTATAACTGAAATGGCAAAAAGTATCCCACCTGAATTTCTTCAAAAAGCAGTTGATGAAACTGTCCTTGGACGTATTGCAACAACAGAGGATATTGCCCATGTTATTGTATTTTTATGTAGTGAAAAAGCAAGACACATAACTGGAGAAATAATCAAAGTCGATGGAGGACAATATATATAAATAGCAGGTGAAAAAGTGAAAGTCGGAATTGTTGGAATTGGTCATGGAAAATTTGGAAATCGAAGTGATGCAACTGTTCAGGAGCTTGCCTTTGAACCATTTAGGCAGGCAATAGAAGATGCAAAGAACCTAAGAAGAGATGACATTGATGCTTTGGTTGTAGGTTCAGTGCCAGAGTATCATATGCAGCGGTCCCTTCCAGGTGTTGTAGCTGAATATGTTGGGATGAATCCCAAGTCAACCTGGTTAACAGAAGCAGCTTGTGCCTCAGGTAGTGCTGCAATTAGAACTGCTTATATGTCAATTAAATCAGGGATGCATGATATTGTTGCAGTTATCGGAGTACAAAAAATGAGAGAGCTATCTACTGAAGAAATACTTGCACTTATGGGTAGAGTCGGAGACGTTCAATGGGAATCAATATTTGGAACCACATTTCCAGGTTATTATGCATTATATGCAAATAGACATATGTATGAATTTGGAACAACTAAGGAACAATTAGCTCTTGTTGCTGTAAAAAACCATCACTATGGATCGATGAATCCTTACGCTTTCTTTCAAAAAGAAGTTACAAAGGAAAGAATCTTAGGTTCAGATGATGTAGCATATCCAATAAGTGTATTTGACTGCTGTGCAAATGCTGATGGTGCTGCTTGTATAATCATGACAAATGAAAAACTTGCAAAAAAATTCAATGATACTCCTATTTGGTTTGAAGGACTTGGGTCTGCTTCTGCTCAGATGTCCCTACTAAGAAGACCCAACCTTGTTGAGATACCAAGTGCAGTTGAAGCAGCAAAGCAGGCATATACACAAGCAAAAGTCAAACCATCAGATATTCAGATTGCAGATGTTCATGATTGTTTTACAATTGCTGAAATCATGGCTTATGAAAATCTTGGTTTTTGTCCTAAAGGCAAAGGTGGTAAATTCATTGAGGAAAAGCAGTCATATATCGGTGGTAAAACGCCAGTAAATGTAGACGGTGGGCTTAAAGCAAAGGGCCATCCGGTTGGAGCAACGGGTGTGTCAATGACAACAGAAATCGTCAAACAACTTCGTGGAGAGGCAGAAAAAAGACAAGTAACTGGTGCAGAAATTGGACTTACACATAATGTAGGTGGTATTGGTCAATATACCTTTGTTCATATCCTGAGGCGGTAAAAAAATGCCATTCAAATACTTTGGAAAAATTAATTTCACACCTTATACCAAGGTTGATAAGTTTGCTGAATACTTACAACAAGGAAAGCTTATGGGCACCCAATGTAAAAAATGTGGTGAGAAATATTTTCCACCTCGAGCGGACTGTCTTAAATGTATGAATGATACTTTCGAGTGGATTGAATATTCTGGAAAAGGCATACTTCATAGCTATACAACAATCCATGCTGCACCTAAAGGTTTTGAAGACATGGCTCCATACACCCTTGGCATAGTTGATCTTAAAGAAGGTGGACGATTGATAGCTTGGATTAAGGATATTTCTAATAAAGAATTGAAAATAAACATGCCAGTTAAAGTTATACCACGAATTTTTGAGGAAATCGAAGAGATTAAACTATATTATACAATCGAAAAACCTTAGTTTTTTTATTTTTTTATTTTCTTTGGTAAAACTGCCTCTTTTAATTTATCATCAAATGGATGGGCTTCTGCTAGTAGTTGTCGATATTTTACAAAATCTATGACGTCCTTTCCTGTTTCTTTTTTAGAATTGAAAGCATGGAAACCAAGGAATGCCTCTGTTGACATATTGGCAGCAAGCCAGTGGCGGTTTGCAAGTTTTGTCTGATCCCAAAAAAACTTCTTTTTCATCCTTATTCCATCAATTGATTTCATCAAACAACCAGGCATCAGATTTGTATAAGTCCAGACAATATCATTAACTGCCTTATCAAGTAATTCAAAGTCAGTAGGAGTTGTCTTTAATATATCCTTTGCTTTTTTATACTCTTCACCTTTGACAAACTCACCATAAACGATTTCACCATCTTCTGCCCATTTATCGATTATGACCATTGGATTTCTAATAAATTTTCCACCTTTTTTCATCACAGGTGCTACTTTACTAATTAGCCCTACTCTTTTCATCTTATAAGCAGACCATAGTTCACAAGATATACAGTTCCACATAGCATCTTCAATACCTAAAAACCATGGTAGAAAATCAGTAGAACCTCCGTCAGGTGCTGAACCATGTCTTGGACCTGCTTGACCAAATATTGCAGTATCTGAGGAAACTGCAATATCACATGCCATACCTATTTCTTGTCCACCAGCAACCCTCATTCCGTTAACCCTACAAATCGTTGGTTTTTTACAGTTAAGAATCGAATCGACCATACCATTGAATAAATCCATGTAAAGCCCGTATTCATTTGGTTTTCCACTGTAATATTCAGCATATTCCTTTGTATTTCCACCTGTACAAAATGCTCTATCACCAACTGCTGTAAAAATTGCTGCTACAACACTTCTATCCATTGATGCCTTATGAAATCCTGCTGTTACACCCTTAACCATATTGGTTGTATAGGAATTATATTGTGCTGGATTGTTTAGTATTATCCATGCTGTGTTCAATCCCTTTAAAATATTTCCTTCAGGATCAACAACAGGTTTTAATTCATATATAATACTTGGTGGATTACTTCCAAAAAATTCATCTTTCCATAAATCATGATTTTTTATCTTGTTATCCTTTGGTAGCCAATCTAAAGACATTTCAATCCTCCCGTAAATAGAAATCTTAGAGTAGAATAAAGTCTATATTATTTATATCTTTTTTAATTACGGAGTATTAATTGAGCAAATAATATTATATACTATTTTCTATATCACAAAAACCGGGGGAAAGATATGAAAGCTGCTGTTTTATATGGAAAAGAAGAGCTAATTGTTGAAAATGATTTTGATAATCCTAAATTAGGAGAATCAGATGTTTTAATAAATTCAAAAAATACTGGTTTATGTAGTACGGACAGGACATTATATAGAGGATTTGTCCCGTTTAAGGCGCCTTTAATTATTGGTCATGAAATCGCAGGAGTTGTTGAAAAATTAGGCAAATCTGCAAAAGGACTAGAAATTGGAGATCATGTAATAATTCCTCCAGTTTACCCTGGATGTGAAGATGAAAATTGCCCAGCATGTAAAGAAGGATTAACAAATAGATGTAAAAATTCTGTTTTTATAGGCCATGGTGTTCATGGTGGAGATGCAGAATTAATATCTGTTCCTTCAAGATACACATTCAAAATAAATGAAAGTGTTCCTTTAGATGAAGCATGTATTATACCTGATGCAGTTTCAACTCCTTTTCATGCTTTAAAAAGCAGGTCTATTCCTCCTCATATAGTTCAAAATTCATCAAATCCAAGAACATTATTTGAACAAAAAACCCATTGGCTAAAAGGAAAAAATGTGGTAGTATTTGGAGTTGGAGGAGTAGGAGGACCAACTGTAAATCTTGCTGCAAAATATTTTAAAGCAAAAAATGTGCTTGCCGTTGATATTTTTGATAATAAACTTGAATTTGCTAAAAAACTTGGAGCAACTCATACTGTGAATTCAAAAATCTACTATGAAGAAAATAATATTCAAATAGAAAAACTATCTGGAAGAGACAAAGCAAAAGCAATTTCAGGTCTGGCAAGAAGTATTAGTTCTAATTTTGCAGAAGATAAATTTCAAGTCGACTGTGTTTTGGACTGCTCAGGAGTCTCTGATACTTTTCCTATAGCATTAGAAGCAACTAGCAAAAATCGAACTATTATACAAGTCGGATGGCCGCCAAAACCAGTTAATGAATTTTTAAATCAAAAAATCATGGACAAATACCTAACAATCAATGGAACATGGGCATGCCCAATGAATGAAATGATGGAGATTGTAAAAGCTGTTGAGAATAATATTGTTGATCTTGATTTACTAGTAACAAATAAAGATTATACGCTCAATAGTTTAGAAAATGCAATACATGATCTTGAAGCAGGTAAAATATTAGGTAGAGCAACTATTAAAATTGAGTAAATGGAGTTGAACATATTATGGGTTATAAAACATTAATTGTTGATGAAAAAGATTTGATTGGTAAAATAACATTCAATAAACCACCATTAAATATTTTAGATATTGAAATGATGAAAGAGATTAATCATGCATTAAAGCAATTTCAAGATAAAAATCTAAAGATTTTGATATTCAATGCGAATGGTAAAGCATTTTCTGCAGGCGTTGATGTTTCAGATCATACAAAAGAAAAAGTAAAAGAAATGATACAGGTTTTTCATGAAATATTTACAAATATTCATAAAATAAATGCTCCAACAGTGGCAATTGTAAATGGTGCAGCACTTGGAGGAGGATGTGAAGTTGCAACTTTTTGTGATATTGTTATTGCATCAGAAAAATCAAAATTCGGACAGCCTGAGATAAAAGTAGGGGTATTTCCTCCAGTTGCAGCTGCTGTATTTCCAAAACTCATGGGTAGCAAAAAGGCACTTGAACTATTAATTACAGGGGATATAATTGGGGCAAATGAGGCAAAAGAACTAGGTCTTGTGAATCATATTCTCCCTGTTGAAAATTTTGAACAAGACTCTGAAAAGCTTGTTGCTGAAAAACTTGCTTCCAATAGTGCTATAGTCCTTCAACTAACAAAAAGAGCTTTTTTAGAGGGATTGAAAAAAAATTATTCTGAGTCTATTAAAGAAATCGAAGATATTTACCTAAATAAACTTATGAAAACAAATGATGCCAATGAGGGTCTTTCTGCATTCTTAGAAAAAAGACAACCTGTTTGGAAGAATAAATAAGTTTAACAGCCATATTTTAAGAGTTAATTAGTAAATTTTGTTTTTTTATCAGATTATAATTTGATAAAAGTTTAAATCAAATTACTAATTTACCTTTTGATAAAATAATAATTTAGGAGGCGCATTAATATCAAAAGAAAGATATTAATATTATTAGTATTTCTAACATTAATATGTATAAACTTTTCAGGATGTTTAGATGAAAATTTAAAATCTAAAGCAATTATTGTAAATATAAATGGTGGAGCAGATTTTATTAAAATTCAAGATGCAATTAATCATGCTATGAATGGAAATAAAATAATTGTTAAAAGTGGAATTTATAATGAATATCTGATAATAAATAAAACAATAGATATCCGTGGTGAGAGTCCAGATACAACTATTATAAAATATGAAAAAAACAACGTATCAATTCCAGATACTGCCATTTTTTTAAATGCAGATAATTGTACTATCACTGGTTTTAAAATCATATGTACAAAAAACTCTTTGGATAGTATAGGTATAAAAATCAACTCATCAAATAATAATATCTTAAATAATATTATTTCAGCTTTTTACAAAGATATTTATCTATATAGTTATACAGAAAATAATACAATTTTTTCAAACATCCTTTCAAATGCTAGCTTTGGAATTGATGCATACAACTCCCATAAAAACAATATATCAAAAAACAACATTACTTCATGTAAAACATATGGTATATATACCCTTGGCTCAGATTACAATATCTATTCAAGTAATACCTTTTCAAATAATAACTATGGCATTCGAATAAAAGGATCAGAATACAACGAACTCTTTTCAAATAAAGTATATAATAATACATATGGTATGCTTTTTTGTTGTGGAGCACGAAATAATATTATTTATTACAATAATTTTAAACAAAACAGTCTTTATAATGCAAAAGATGATGTTTCAAATCAATGGGACAATGGAACGGTTGGTAACTTTTGGGATGATTATGAAGAAAAATACCCAGAAGCTGTCAAGACAAATGGTATTTGGAATACACCCTATAATATAACTGGCGATAAAAACGTAGATAGATATCCACTAGTACTTATCGAAGATATTTAAACGATTTATTTATAAAACTACTCTCCCTTAAAAGTCGGTCTGCGTCTCATTATAACAGAATTCAATCCTTCAAGAGCGTCTTTTGTTGAAAATATTTCTGATAAATGTTTTAATTCAAGTTCTAAACCTTCATTTAAACTAAGTTTGCTACCCTCATCTATAATTTTATTTGCAAGTTTTATTGCAATCGGTGCTTTATAAGATATTGTTTTTGAAATCTTCATTCCTAGTTCGTTTAAATCATTGCTTCCAGATAAAAGGTTTTTAAGATTAGTATCTGTGAAATATTTTCGTATTTTTTGAAAATTTTCAGGTAATTCAGCATCTTTTTTTATTGATTTTTTTATAATTTTACTACCTGCAATAAGCTCAGATATTTTATTATCAATCATATCTGGTGAAAAAATATAATCAACCAGGCCAATAGATTCTGCTGTTTTTGCATCAAGAATTTTACCTGTGAATATCAGATATTTTGCAAGTTCCTTTCCAATGTTATGTGTAGTTCTCTGGGTTCCACCTAGCCCTGGATATATTCCAATTCCTGTCTCTGGAAAACCAATGCTTCCTTTTTCAGTAGCAATTATATTATCAGCTGTGAGTGCAATTTCAGCACCACCGCCTAAAGCAAGCCCATTTAGTTTTGCAATTACAGGTTTTTTAGATGTATCAATTTTATTAAGAACTGAATGACCATATTTAGTAAATTTGTAAATGTCATCTATTTTATTTTCCTTGATTTTTTTTATAAAATATTGAATATCAGCACCTGCAACAAATGCTTTACCTGCCCCCTCAAGAACAATTGCTTTTACTTTTGGATCATTTAATGCCTTTGTAAATTGTTTGTCCAATTGAGAGATAACCTCTTCATTTATAGCATTCATTGCCTCAGGTCTGTTAATTAGAATTTTTGCTATATCTTTTCTTATTTCAAGATCAACATAGCTAAAGCTCCATGGTTTTTTACTCCCGTATTGTTTTTTTAAAAGGTTAGGAATCTTTAAATCAGGGTATTTTTCAATAAATTTATTAACAATTTCATAAGAGCGTTCAATTCCATAATAATTCATCATCTCAAATGGGCCTTTTTGCCATCTTAGTCCGATTTTTGCACCTCTATCAATATCTTCAATACCTGATACACCCTCAGTTGCTAGTGTGCAAGCAACAGTAAACACTGCACCAAGTAGACGATCTTCTATTTTTTTAATATTTGAATTGTCGATTTCACCAGTTAAATCCCATTGTTCTTTTTTTTCAAATTGCTTCTTCAAACAATTACTATACTTATAGAAATCACTAATATTTTCACCAAGACTTACTGTTGAATGATATGCTATTGGAATACCAGTAACATTCATAAGTTCAAAAGGACCCATAGGTATTTTGAATATCTTTTTTGCAGTATCATCTATTGTAGGGATATTTGCGATGTCTTCCTCAAGAATCCTTGTTGCCTCGTTTAACCATGGTACAAAAAAACGATTAACTGCAAATCCTGGTGAATCAGTTACTTTTATCGCTGTCTTTCCTATCAATGTTGCTAAAATATTTGCTGAATTTATGGTTTTTATACTAGTGTTTTTACCAGGAATAATTTCAAGCAATCGATTTTTTGCTGGGTGGTAAAAGAAATGAAGTCCAACAAATCTATCAGCCCTCTTTAATGAAGAGGCTAGCTCAGAAATAGAAAATGAGGATGTATTTGAAGCAAGTATTGTCTTCTCTTCACATATATTGTCTAAATATCTAAATAGTTCTTTTTTAACTTCAATATCTTCAAAAATAGCCTCTATTACAAAATCTGCATCTTTAATTTCCTCTCTATTTGTAGTGCCTTTAATGTTACTTAGAATATCTTTTACTTGTTCTTCACTAAATATTTTTCTTGTTACACCTTCAGAAAGGGTTTTTTTGATGTTTTCCATTCCTTTTTGAACAAATCGATCCTCAACATCTACCATAACTACTGTAATACCTTCTTGAGCAATCTTTTGTACAATACCACTACCCATATTTCCTGCACCAATAATACCTATCTTTTGTATTTTCATGATTCTACACCTTATTTCTAAACATTAAAAAGGATTAGTCAACCCTAACATCTATAACAATAGCTGCACCTGTATCGCCAGCTGCACAGCCATCAAACAATCCATACCCTCCACCTTTTTCGACTAACTCTTCAATTAATTCAATAATTAATCTTGCACCGGTAGGTGCTTGTGGATGGCCATATATTAGGGATGATCCATAGTTGTTCATATCTTTCCAATCAAGGTCCATTTCCCTACAAAAATAGATATCATTAACTGCAAATGGATTGTGAGTTTTAATTGCAGATATATCTGAAATTGATATTCCTGCCTCTTTCAGAGCCATTTTTGCTGCAGGAATTATTGCCATTGCCATGTATCCTTTTTTTGCTCGACCTTCACCAAAAGATAAAACCTGAATTTCAATTTTTTTATCTTTACTAATTTTTTTTGCTATATTACGATTAGTAACAATAATACCACAATTTCCATCAGCAGGATGAGTCTGGGTTCCAAAAGTAACTGATCCATTAGGAACTACTGGTTTGAGTTTTTGCAAGCCTTCAATTGTTGTTGGATATATACCTTCATCACTTTCAACTGTAGCTATTCTTTTACGACCTTTCCTATCTTTTACCTCTATTGGTGTTATCATATATTTTTTCTGAAAAGCTCGGTTGTTTTTTGTTGAATCTAGGTACTGTTTGTAGCGAAGGAGTGTTATTTTATCTTGATCATCTTTTGTAATATTTGCTTCCTTTGCTACATTTTCTGCAGTTTCAACCATTGCATTTTTTGCATATGGGTCATAACCAAAGTTATCCCAGACCCAGCTTTCTTTATCCTGAGTTCCACCAGGTGCTTCAGGATTTGGATAAACAAGAAGTGGACCATTTGAACAACGGTCAGCATATATCACAAGAATATTTTTTCGCAATCCTGATTCTATTCCTAAAGCAGCTAATTCAACTCCTCTTGCACCTGTGGCACATGCCTGTCCTATCATAGGACCTGTTATATGGTCAGCCCCAATCAAACCAGCAAGCCATGGTGTTCCATAAAAAGCAGAACGTTGGGGTATGCTAATTCCAAAAATTAATTCATCAAAATCCTTTGGTGAGATTTTTTTCTCCTGTAAAAATCTCAATCCTATTTCACCTGCAAATTTTATTGCATGGAGGTTTTGAAAACTACCCTGCCAAGCACTAAAAGGTGTCGTCCAATAACAACCATATGGAATATATGTACCCTTGAAAGCCATAAGTTCTCCCCGCCCCAGTATGAAACTAACTATATAAATAACTTAATAGTCCAATCAATTAATTATTAATAAAATAATACTAGGGCTAAAACAATAGATGAAATAATCATCAGTATTGAAATAAATTGTTTTGTACTATTATTCATTATTAATACCCTTAAACACCTGAATATTATTTTTGTTTATAATTGGTCTGAAAATGTTTGGGAAAAGCCAAACAATGATTGTAAAAAAACAAAGATATTAATAAACTCTGGATTTTTTTTTAATACTAAAAGATAACAAAATTATTATAACGATTTTAGTATATCCTAACCCCTGAAAATATTAAATGGAGGAGGTTAAACAGATGGATTTTAGTTGGACTGAAGAACAAGAAATATGGCGAAGGACTGTACGTGATTTTGCCCAGAAAAAAATAAAACCAAAAATTAGAGAGATAGATACAAATAAAAAGATCCCAGAGGAAATAATAAAAGAAATGGGAAAGCTAGGACTACTTGCTCCTACTGCATCACAAGAATATGGAGGTGCAGGAGTTGACTGGACAATGGCTAGTATCGCTGCCGAAGAGTTAGGACGTGCGGATATAAGTCTTGCAATACCTGTTTTATATCTTGTAGAGGCAGCATGGGGATTTATCTTTAGTCAATATGGAACAAAGGAACTAAAAGAGGAATATTTACCAAAAATAACTTCAGGAGAGGCTTTTTGTGGAATAGCTGTCACAGAACCTGAGGGCGGTTCTGATATTTTAGGATCAGCAAAAACTAAAGCTGAAAAAAAGGGTAAAAACTGGGTTCTTAATGGTGAAAAGATATTCATCAGTGGTATAACTGAGTCCAGCAAATCGGGTGGAATTCATCTTACTTTAGCAAGAACTGATCCATCTAAAGCACATAAAGGATTTTCTTTCTTTGGAGTTCCCTTAAAAGATAATCCTAATGTTGAAACCACCTTATTTGAAGATATGGGCCGTATGGGTATTTCAACAGGTGGTTTTACAATGAAAGATGCCAAAATACCTGAAAATTATCTAATTGGTGAGCATAATAGAGGTTTTTATTATGCCATGGAAGGATTTTCAGCTGCACGTGTTCTTATCGGAGCCACATGTGTTGGAGCTTCAGAAGCTGCCATGGCTCTTGGTATGGAACATATAAAAACAAGAAAAGCTTTTGGACGACCACTTGGTAGTTTTGAAGGTATACAATTTCCTCTAGCAGAACATCACTGTAACATTGATGCAGTGAAACTTCAAACGTATAGAGCAGCTTGGCTGATGGATAAGATGTATAAGGAAAAAAAGGCAACACATCAACAAGTATCTATTGCAGCTGCAATTTCAAAGTTACGTGCACCAATATATGCTTTCTCAGTTATGAATGAGGTAGCTGATTGGTATGGAGCCTTAGGTTATACTAAAGAGTATCCAATTGAAATGGGAATAAGAGGTGTTAGGTCCTATTCAATTGGTGCAGAAGGAACAATGAATATAATGAGAATAATTATTGCAAGGGAATTATTAGGTAAAGAATTTTTACCATACAAATAAATTCTTTTTATAAACCTAATTTCTTTGAAATTACAATTCTTTGAACCTCTGAAGTACCTTCACCAATTTGGCAGAGTTTTACATCTCTGAAATATCTTTCAACAGGGTATTCCCGAGTATATCCATATCCACCAAAAATCTGAATCGCTTTATTTGTAGCTCTCATGGCTATTTCTGATGCAAAGAGTTTTGCCATTGCTGCTTCCTTACTATAAGGTAATTTATTATCTTCTAAAAAAGCAGCTCGATGAACAAGTAACCTTGCAGCATCTATATCTGTTGCCATATCAGATATCATCCATCTGATTGCTTGGAATTTTCCAATAGGCCTACCAAATTGTTGCCGCTGATTTGCATATTCTAAACTATCTTCAAGTGCACCACGTGCAATACCAACAGACATTGCACCAACAGCTGTTCTACCTCTATCAAGAGTGTCCATTACACCATAAAATCCTTTATTTTTTTCACCAAGAAGGTTTTCT
>Ga0209536_100012703_pt1 | contig 12216 bp, 9 predicted proteins | sample DeeMarSeWOR28_12_FD_187461 | JGI IMG/M metagenome (GOLD analysis project Ga0209536, IMG submission 187461) | Marine sediment microbial communities from White Oak River estuary, North Carolina - WOR-2-8_12 (SPAdes) (version 2) | ecosystem: Environmental > Aquatic > Marine > Intertidal zone >...
GGGTTGAAGGTAGCGCCCTTTAAAGTCGGTCCTGATTTCATTGATCCCGGACACCACTGGCGGGTTACCGGAACAGCCAGCAGAAATTTAGACGGCTGGATGCTGTCAAAAGATTATAACCTGACTTGTTTCAGCCGATCATCAGCGGGAGCGGACCTCGCCGTCGTAGAAGGTGTCATGGGGTTGTTCGATGGCTATGACGGCAAGAGTGAAGCCGGCTCCACGGCCCAAATGGCAAAATGGCTCGGCCTTCCGGTCGTTTTAATGGTCGACGCCAAGAGTATGGCGCGAAGTGCTGCAGCGCTGATCAGTGGTTTTGAGCATTTTGATGAAAAGGTAGCCTTTGCCGGTGTTGTATTTAACAACCTGGGCAGCAAAAGACACCTGCACTATCTTAAGCAGGCTGTGGCCGGCAACGCCCAGATGGCGTGTCTGGGCGGCATACCCTTTCGCGAAGAAATAATGATTCCCGAAAGACATTTGGGCCTCGTTACCCGACACGACCATGCCCTTACATCTGAAAATATAGATAGGTTGGCAACTTTGATAGAAGAAAACATCGACCTTGAAAAATTGATTCAAAAGCTGCCGGATATCAGCCTTTCGGCGGAAAACAATCGGAGAGCCACCTGCAGCAGCGATACCCGGGTTCGTATCGGCGTCGCATGGGACAACGCGTTTTGCTTTTACTATCAGGACAACTTCGATTTGCTGGAACAAAACGGGGCCGAATTGATTTTTTTCTCACCGCTGGTAGATCACCATTTGCCGCCGGATATTGATGGACTCTATTTCGGCGGAGGATATCCCGAACTCAATGCCGATGCACTCGAAAAAAATACGCATGTGGGCAATGAGATCAAAGCCTGCTGTATAGATGGGATGCCCATTTATGCCGAATGTGGCGGTTTCATGTATTTATGTGAAGAGTTATGGGATCAAAATGGCAACCGCTATTCAATGACCGGCTGTTTTCCGTTTACGTCCAGGATGTCTTCCCGTTTAAAGGCCCTCGGTTACCGGGAAATTTGTTTGACCAGAGATACCATTATCGGAAATTCGGGCCAGTATATCCGCGGACACGAGTTTCATTATTCGGAGTTGACCGAGCTTAAAGCGGATGTGGCAACGGTTTATAAAACTTCCGATCGGAAGGGTATGAAAAAACCTCCTGACGGTTATCTTGTCAACCGCACTCTGGGAAGTTACAACCATCTGCATTTTGGCAGTCAACCAGAAGCTGCCCATCATTTTGTAGAATCCTGCCTGAACTATCGGCAGGAGAAGGGAAAGAGAAGATGAAACCCGAACAAATCGAACAATCGAGTTTCAATATAATCGATCAGGAAGCCGGCATTCACAATTTTACGCCCGAACAATGGTCCGTTGTTCGACGGATGATTCATACCACTGCAGATTTTGAATACCAGCAAATGGTTCGCATTCACTCAGCCGCAATAAGTGCCGGCATAGGTGCAATTAAAGCCGGGAAAACCATCATTACCGACACCAATATGGCCAGGGTGGGCATTCGCAAAAAGGAATTGGAGCCATTCGGTGTATCCGTAAAATGCTTTATAAATGATTCAGCAGTTCAAGAAGTAGCACGACAAAACGGAATTACACGTGCCAAAGCCGCAGTGGATGCCGCCGTGCCAGATATGAATGGCGGAATATATGTCGTCGGCAACGCACCCACGGCGTTATTGCGGCTCATTGAATTGGTGACAAATCAACAGGCTTCCCCCGCATTGATTATCGGTCTGCCGGTGGGCTTTGTGAATGCCGCAGAGTCAAAAGCGTCACTGATCGAAATGGATTATCCCTACATTTCCAATGTCGGTCGCAAGGGCGGATCCAATGTGGCGGCAAGTGTCGTGAATGCGCTGGCCAAGCTGGCATCAACAAAAATAGCATAGCGCATGGAGCATAGACATAGGGTTTGGAAGCCAGCAGAGAATATTGAAAATTTAATGGGTGAGGGAAACATGATGACAAAAACCGGAACATTTTATGGGATAAGCGTCGGTCCGGGGGATCCGGAATTGATTACCATCAAGGCTGCAAAAATTCTTAATAACGTCGATATTGTATACGCGGCGGCCTCCACCAAAAACAATCACAGTTTGGCGGTAAACATAGCCCGTCAGCACATTCCGGAAACCACCTTGGTGAAAATGCTTCACTTTCCCATGACCAGAGACAAGCATGAAACCCGCAAGGCATGGCGGAAGCACGCACAAACCATTATTACAGAAGTGGAAGGCGGTAAAAACGTGGCTTTTTTAACTCTGGGCGACGCCATGACCTATTCCACATTCGGATATATTATGAGACATGTTCAGGATATGAGGCCACACATCAAAATACAGACCGTTCCAGGGATTACTTCGTATCAGGCCGCGGCGGCCAGTTTGAATATGCCTCTGGTTCAAGGTGAAGAATCACTGATGGTTGTCTCCGGTGCTACGGGCGGCAACCGCCTGCGGGAGTTTGCCGGCAAACCAGAAAATGTTGTGTTTTTAAAAGCCTACCGACATGTCAAAGACATCAAGGCCGCCATTGATGAACTCGGCACTTATCCCAGCAGTATCGGTGTAAAGAACTGCAGTCACCCGAATGAGGAGATCATCCCGGATATTGAAGAGCTTGGCGAAAAAATACCGGACTACTGGACGTTAATCATCGCCAAACAAAATACGACGAATGGCTCATCACCAGAATAAAAGCGGCATCAGGGCATTGTTGTTGTCATTCGCACTATCGGCAATGGTATTGATGGTTGGCGCTAACCAAATCGTCAGCCTAAATGCTCAAGCGGTTTTTTTCAAACTTCTATGGCCGCTGGTTCGACTCATGATATTCATCGCCATCGGCCTTTTGGTTGGACAGATCATTGAAGCCACCGGATGGACAAAGACACTGGCCGTTTTAGCCAGGCCACTGTTTCGATTCGGAAATATGGGAAATCATTGCAGTGCAGCGTTTACCACGGCATTTTTTTCAGGAGTCACCGCCAATGCTTTGTTGTTGGATTTCCTACGAGAAGCGAAGATAACGCGCAGACAGCTGTACTTGTCGAATTTTATAAACCAGCTCCCTGCGTTTTTTCTACATCTGCCGACGACTTTTTTCATTGTTATACCGCTAACAGGCCTGGCAGGCGTGCTGTATTTTCTGATTACATTTATCGCTGTTCTATTTCGGACCATATTGTTTTTATTATACGGCCATTTTTTTCTGCCGATCCAGGACGTTGAAAAGGTTCGTGAGGTTAATGCCATCGCAAAACAGAAGAATCATGGTTTGAAAGAGATTTGGGATCGAATTAAGCAGAGACTGCCGCAGCGTCTAATCCGCATCGCGATTTATGTGGTGCCGATCTATACGCTCGTGTTTGTTTTGAACGCTTTGGGAATTTTCAAACTGCTGCGTGAAGGACTGGCCGATTATGTCGTGACGACCTTTATGCCCATGGAATCGCTTTCGGTAATTATTCTGAGTTTTGCGGCTGAGTTTACCTCCGGTTTTGCTGCCGCTGGAGCATTGCTGGATGCCGGTGTATTGTCCCTCAAGCAAACGGTCATCGCCCTGCTGATCGGCAATGTCTTGGCGTTTCCTGTGAGAGCACTACGCCATCAATTGCCTCGATATATCGGGATTTTCTCGCCGAAGATGGGTACCCAAATACTTCTGATGGGACAAGGCTTTAGGGTTGTAAGCATTATTTTTGCGGGAGCTATTTATTATTATCTGGGGTAAGCCGATTGAAATCAAAAAATATGAACCGCAGAATATCGAATACTGAATATCGAATGTCGAAGTTGATTCTTCGATATTCGATATTCAAAAATAGTTAAGCCTGTAGTAGTGAAGGGCGAAGTTATTAAAGCTGATAGATGGAAGAGTAAATGGAAAAAAAACTCCGCACGGGTTTTACCACCGGAACCGCAGCAGCTGCTGCCACTAAAGGCGCCCTGATAATGATTTTAGAGAATAAAGCGCCCTCCAGGGTTCTGATAAAGCTTTTAACAGGAGAAATGATAGACATAGCGGTTCATACCTGTGTACTTGATAGGCGGGGCGAAGCAACCTGCACCGTTATCAAAGATGCCGGTGATGATCCGGATGTTACCCATAAAGCTGAAATCGGCGCCAGCGTAAAATTGTTGGATGCCGATTCTGCATTTTTCGCCAAGCACCGACAGCAGGATATGGTTCGTATCACCGGTGGTCAGGGAGTAGGGCGGGTAACCAAACCCGGGCTTGAAGTCCCTCCTGGAGAGCCGGCCATCAATCCGGGGCCTCGCAAAATGATCATCCAAGCTGCGAACGACATCGTTGAAAAACATAATATTAAACGACCGGTGCATGTAGAGGTATTTGTTACCGCCGGTGAAAAGTTGGCTGAAAAAACCCTTAATGCAAGACTCGGTATTCTCGGGGGTATATCTATTCTCGGAACTACCGGTGTCGTGCGGCCGATGTCGCATGATGCGTTCATCGCTACCATCGAATCGGCTTTATCCGTGGCGCGTGCTTGCGGACTCGAGCATGTTATCTTTACCACGGGGCGTCGCAGTGAACGATTTGCGCAAGCTTATTGGTCACAGTTGCCAGAAGAGGCATTTATTCAAATTGGAGATTTTTTCAAAATGTCCCTGGAATCTGCTTCAAAAAAAGGCTTCAAACACCTCACGTTGGCCGTCTTCTTTGGCAAAGCAACCAAAATGGCCCAGGGTATTCCTCATACCCATGCTGCCAAAGCGAGATTGACGATGAATAAACTACATGCATGGAGCCTTGAGTTAACCCGGGATGAGAAATTTGCAAAACGCATACAGACCGCCAATACTGCCAGGCACGCATTCGATATTATCGTTGAAAACCATCCGGAAATTATTGGTTTGGTCGGCCGGAAAATCGTGAGGGCAGCGGAAGCCTTTGTAACCAAAGCCGTGGCGATTGACAGCGTTATCTTTAATTACAACGGGGATGCCGTTTTTGACTCCACAAAACAAACCCCTCAATCGGAAGGCAAAACTTCACCTTGAGGGATCATACATAGAAATGGAATGGTTCCTGCAACGTTCCAATTGGAATACTGGAATAATGGAATAATGGTCTTTGGAAAAACGGAATATTGGATCAAAGACTGAGTTTGTTTTGGCGTTGAAATTAAAAAAGATGACATCTTCATTAAACCCAATATTCCAGCATTCCAATATTCCATTATTCCATGATTGAGGTATGAACTCTGGCATAAATAACTATCTCATATTTACGTTACTTTAAAGAAGTTTCGAGGCGTAGAATCATGAATCCGGTCAATATAATCGGAATGGGTATGGGGCCGCAGGATCTCTCCGAACAACAGCTAAAAATAATTGAACAGGCAGATGTATTGGTGGGCGGCAGACGCTTGTTGGAATTTTTCAGAGCATCAACGGCTCGTAAGAAATCAATCAGCAAGGACATTGAATGTGTCATTGACTTTGTCAAAAATCAGATGAAGACCCACAACGTTGTCGTGCTGGCATCCGGCGATCCCTTGTTTTTCGGTATTGGCGCCACTCTGACGAAAGCCTTGGGTCCGGAACATGTAATGATTTATCCGAATATCTCAACCGTGTCAGCTGCCTTTGCACGTATAAAAGAGCCGTGGAGTGACGTACAGATAATAAGTTTGCATGGCAAGAAAAATGAAAAACAGCTACTGCAGGCACTTGAGAAAGAAGATGATATCGCGGTTTTAACCGACCCCCGCAAAGATCCGGCTTGGCTTGCCCGACTCCTTATCGAAAAGCACATGCTGGATTTTCAAATCTGTGTGCTGGAAAAACTTGGTTCATCCTCCGAGCGGATCGCCTGGTATCCGTTAAGCCAGGCGGCGAGCATGGAGTTTGCGGCACCGAATTTGGTTGTATTAAAGCGCGGGGCCAGGGATTTAAAAATAAGCAGTCAACCTCATCTCGGCATGCCGGATGGCTGGTTTGCCCATCAAGCCGGGTTGATCACCAAATCGGAGGTGAGGGCGGTCAGTATTTCGAAGTTGCAACTTTTACCGAACCACATCATGTGGGATTTAGGCGCCGGTAGCGGTGCGATATCGATCGAAGCCTCCGTTCTTATAGCCAAAGGACGCATATATGCAGTCGAAAAAAATTCTAAACGAATTAAACAAATTAAACGAAATAAGCAGCGTTTTAAGGTTAAGAATATGGATATTATCGAATCGGTTCTACCGCAAGGCCTGACCGATCTTCCAGCTCCTGATCGTGTCTTTATCGGCGGCGGCGGAAAGGATTTGAAAACGATTATTCAAGCCGCCGCGGCTGCGCTCAAACCTAATGGTATCATCGTAATCAATACAGTGCTTCTGTCAAGCCTCCAGATTGCTAAAAAAACAATGAACCAGCTGGGGTTTCAAACCGATGTCGTCCAAATCCAAATTAATCGTGGCTCGGATATGCCCTGGGGGGAACGGCTGGAAGCGCAAAACCCGGTTTGGATCGTTACCGGTCACGCTAAAGACGTGACCTAAAGTCAGGAACCGCAGAAGGCCGAAGTTGAACCTTAGATATTCGAAATCCTGTATTCGATATTCTGTGGTTCAAAATAGATAGTTTTACTTATTTTCACGCAAAGAAATATTAACGAGGACGTAATAATTGCAGAAAAATACTAAATCCAAAATCCGCAATCCAGTTTTGTTCGTCGGGGCCGGACCCGGTGACCCGGAATTGATTACCGTCAAGGGTCAGCATGCCTTGATGGAAGCCGATCTTGTAATTTATGCCGGATCGCTGGTGCCGAAAACATTGCTGCAATGGGTAAAACCGGAAGCTGAAACCTTAAGTAGTGCTTCTCTTAATCTTGATGAAATAATTGATATTATAGATAATGCTGTATCCATGGACAAGAAGGTCGTACGCCTACATACCGGAGATCCAAGTTTATACGGGGCAATATTTGAACAGATGACTGAGCTTCAAAAACGATCCATCCCGTATCGCGTGATTCCGGGGGTAACCGCCGCATTTGCTGCTGCAGCCGCCATGGGCATTGAATTTACTTTGCCGGAAATATCCCAAACCCTAATTTTTACACGGATGGCCGGCAGAACACCCGTGCCGGAAAAAGAAAACCTGGCATCCCTGGCAGCTCATCAAACCTCTATGGCAATCTATCTCAGCATTTCAATGATCGATGAAGTGGCTGATATCCTGGCGCAGTCTTACGGGAAGAATGCCACATGTGCGGTGGTCTTTCGTGCCAGTCAGCCCGATGAAAAGGTCATCACCACCAAAATCGAGGACTTGGCCAGTCAGGTAAAAAAGGAAAACATAACGCGGCAGGCGCTGATCATCGTAGGCAAAGTCCTGGAGATCAGCCACAAGGATCTGGTTGCGACATCGAAGCTTTATGACAAACAATTTACCCATGGACATCGACGCAAATCGTATTCCATGAGAACGACCAAGAAAAATAAGCTTGCTGTCTGGGCAATCACCCCGAACGGCGTTGATTTAGCGAAAACTATCGCGGAAAAATTGTCGGATGTAGACATTTTCATTACAGACAAGCTGCCTACAAAAAGGATTCAAACAAAGACGTTTGAGACATTGGCTGATACCCTATCCGAACAATTCCGTCGATATGACCGCCATGTCTTTATTATGGCTACGGGCATTGTAGTTCGGATGATCGCACCGCTGATTCAGAGCAAAGTAGAAGATCCGGCAGTTGTGGTGGTCGACGACCGCGGCAATCATGCCATCAGTCTTTTGTCCGGTCACCTTGGAGGTGCAAATGCGCTGGCAGCAGAGGTTGCAGAGCTTATCCGGGCACGGCCGGTAATTACCACAGCAACGGATGTGAATCAAATCGTGGCTATCGATGTTCTGGCCAAAGAAAAGCATTTATACATTGAAAATCCGCAGGCCATAAAAACCGTGAATATGGCATTGCTTAAAGGTGAACCCATTGGCCTGCATGACCCTTTTGGTCTTTTGGAAGATTCAATTGACGCGATTCCCTGGTCGGATGAGATTTTAGCTCAGCAATCCGAGACGCCGGAAAAAAGGAGGAAAGAGGACATCATATCACGTGTATTCATCGACGATGTGACGATCGATTTGCCGCCGGAAGTCCTTGTATTACGACCACCCACGTTGATAGCCGGTATGGGATGTAACCGCAACACCCCTATGGAGGAGATGAAGCATCTTCTTGAAACTGTGCTTGCGAAATTTCATCTATCCGGTATTAGTCTATGCGGCCTGGCCAGTATAAATTTAAAGGACGCTGAGCCTGGATTGATTGCCCTGGCCGAAACTCTGGGTTTGCCTCTCCATTTCTATGCCAAAGAGGAATTGAATCAGGTAAAAGACATTAAAAATCCATCATCGATGGTGGAAAAACATATTGGAGTAAAAAGTGTATGCGAAGCCTCGGCAATACTGGCAGCTCAAAACGGAACCCTGGTGGCTCCCAAACAGACAACCCGGAACGTGACCGTAGCCATCGCGCGAAGAGCCTTTATATCGTAGGCATCGGGCCCGGTGATCTTCGGTATTTGACCCAACGCGCAGCAGATGTGCTCACTGAGATCGACGCCGTGGTGGGCTATACGACCTATATTGATCTGATCCGTCCCTTGGTTAGCGACAAGCAGATTCTCAGTACGGGTATGACCAAGGAAGTGCAACGCGTGGAATCTGCCATTAACCTGGTGCTCGGCGGGCAATCATGTGCGATCGTCTCAAGCGGCGATCCCGGCATTTATGCCATGGCCGGCCTGGTGTTTGAAACTTGCAACGCCAAAAATATTCGGGTCGCTCCCTTGCAACAGTTCGACGAAAACATACAAAGACAATCTGACATCATCTATATCGAAATTATTCCTGGAATTCCAGCCTTAAGCGCCGGGGCCGCTTTACTGGGTGCGCCGCTTACCCATGACTTTGCAGTGATCAGCCTCAGTGATCTCCTGACCCCCTGGGAAATGATTGAAAAGCGGCTGGAAGCAGCTGCCCGGGCAGATTTTGTGATTGTTCTTTATAACCCAAAAAGCAAAAAGAGAACCTGGCAACTCGAAAAGGCTCAACAAATAATATTAAACTATCGGAATAAACACACACCTGTCGGGATTGTTACCCGCGCCATGCGTGCGGGACAGCATGTCGATATTATATCGCTGGAAAACCTAAACACGGCAGAAGTAAATATGCAGACCACGGTGTTCATTGGCAGCAGTGCATCCTGTCACTATCTGGATTTTATGTTTACTCCCCGAGGATACTCGCGGAAATATGCGATAAAGGCGGGATAACCATGCCATGGGTTTACGGCATAAGGCGCAATTAGGTTTCAGGTGTCAGGAATTCGAATGCGGATTTCGGAATGCGGAATGCGGAATGTCGACGAAAATGACTAAGGGCCAAATATGACTTTCAATGCGAAATCCGAAATCGAAAAGCCCTGACACCCGATCCGCCTGCGGCGGAACACCTGAAACCTATTTATTTCTGATAACTAAACACTGAGACCTGGGATAAAGATGAAAGGCTACATCCACGTATACACAGGAGACGGGAAAGGCAAAACCACCGCAGCACTCGGATTGGCGCTCAGGGCTGTCGGTGCCGGCTTAAAGGTCTATATTGCTCAATTTATTAAAAAGGGAGACTACAGTGAAATTAAAGCCTTGAAGCGATTGTCAGGCGACGTCACCCTGGAACAATTTGGCTGCGGACGTTTCACGAGAGGCAAAGCCTGTGAAGAGGACATCGCGGTCGCCCGAAAAGGACTCGCTCGCATCAAAGATATCGTGTCCTCAGGTGAGTATGAACTTGTCATCCTGGATGAAGCCAATGTCGCAGTTACACAAGGACTTATCACTGTGCAGGAACTCTTGGACATCATTGATCTGAAGCCTGGGCATATGGAATTGGTCATTACTGGCAGGAACGCCCCGGCAGGGATTGTCGAAAAAGCGGACCTGGTTTCGGAGATAAAAGCCATCAAACATTATTTTAAACGCGGGGTCAAAGCACGAATTGGTATCGAAAAATAAAATGACGAAACAGACGCCCTGTCTGTCGATCTTGGGAACCGGATCCGATGTGGGCAAGAGTATTATTACCACAGCGTTGTGTCGCTATTATGTCGCACAGGGCATACGGACTGCACCGTTTAAAGCCCAGAACATGTCGAATAATTCAGGGGTTACTCCTGAAGGCTTGGAAATGGGGCGTGCCCAGATTGTGCAGGCTGAAGCTGCAAAAGTTCCGCCGCATGTGGACATGAATCCCATTTTATTGAAACCCACCAGTGAAATTGGATCTCAGGTGGTGCTTCTGGGCAGCGTCAGTGAAAACACATCCGCATTGGATTATCATAAAAAAAAAGAAGCACTTTTCAATACAGCGGCCGAATCCCTTGACCGTTTGCGTTTGGCTTACGATTTAATCATCATGGAGGGTGCCGGCTCATGTGCAGAAGTAAATTTAATGCAAAACGATATTGTAAATTTGCGCATGGCTGAATATGCTCAGGCACCGGTGATTCTGGTGGCTGACATTCACCGAGGAGGTGTCTTCGCTCAGATCATTGGAACTTTGGATTGCTTATCGCCTGCACAACAGGACTTGGTGAAAGGATTCATTATCAATCGTTTCCGCGGCGATATTAAGCTGTTTGAGGACGGCGTAAAATGGATTGAAGCCAAAACCGGCAAAAGAGTGTTTGGTGTTCTTCCCTGGTACGATCATATTCACATCGAACCGGAGGATTCGGTGGTGATTGAAAAACCCAAACGGGTTTCTCTCGCCAGCAGCAAAATACCATTCGTTGGGGTGATTCGTCTGCCCCACATATCCAATTTCAACGATTTTGATCCGCTATTGATGTTAAAGGGTGTTGACGTCTTTTTCTTAGAAAGAATACAGGATTTATCCCACTTTAAGGCTGTGATTTTACCGGGATCCAAAAATACCCGTTATGATTTAACCTGGCTGCACACATCGGGGTGGACGCAAAAAATAAAAACCTATGTAACGCAAGGTGGAAACGTTCTGGGAATATGTGGCGGATATCAAATGATGGGGGACATCGTGCATGATCCGGATGGTCTCGAAGGCCAACCCGGCTCAACCGAGGGACTGGGTTTATTGCCGGTCGACACCGTACTGAGAGCACCGAAAACGACCACCCGGACTGAGTTTTTATGGCGGGGAGTTGCCGGTTCCGGTTACGAAATCCATATGGGCCAGACTCAACGCAAAAGCGGAGAGTCTTTATTTCAGATTATTACCCGCAACCTTGTTCCCGCCAGCGATGAAGACGGGTGTATGATAGAAAATGCTCGCGTTATCGGCACTTACATTCATGGGATATTTGATAATCCGGAGATAGCGGCGTTATGGTTGGCCAGCATTGGCCTGAAACACGTCAAGACAGCAGAATTGGAGGGCCTCGATGCCAGGGACAAAGAATATGATTTGTTAGCCCAGTATTTTGAGACCCATATAGATACCCAAAGTATTACTGAAATTATCAGCGAAAAAATGCTTAAATAAAAAAGAAAATACCTAAAGTGCCTAAAATGAACTAAAATGTCTAAAGTTATGGCATTCTATCTATTTAATTTTTTTTAAAAAACGACGGAGCGAAGCGAGACCATAATTTTAGGCATTTATAATCCTATAGGCACGTTAAATCATTATCGCATTTACTTCGTATAGGAAACTTATCCGTGAACAAAAAAATATTTGTCATTGGCGGTTGTCGTAGCGGAAAAAGTAACCACGCATTAGAACTGGCGGAAAAGATGGCCGCCAATGAAAGAATATTTATCGCTACCTGCGTGCCCCAGGATGACGAAATGAGACAACGCGTAGCCAAACATCAACAAAATCGCAGTCAATCCTGGAAAACGATTGAGGCGCCGTTGCATTTGCCGCAAGTCATCATGGACAATGCCAGGGCAGAAGGTGTCGTTCTGATCGACTGCCTAACATTGTGGATTAACAATTTGTTGATGGAAAATGAAAGCGCTCCAGATGTCGAGAATCAAATTTCAAAATTGGTGCGAGCATTGCAATCTGCAGATGGTACGGTGATAATAGTTTCAAACGAAGTCGGAACCGGCATCGTGCCCGAAAACAAATTGGCGCGCCTATATCGAGACCTGGTTGGATCGGTGAATCAGGA
>Ga0209536_100012704_pt1 | contig 12216 bp, 11 predicted proteins | sample DeeMarSeWOR28_12_FD_187461 | JGI IMG/M metagenome (GOLD analysis project Ga0209536, IMG submission 187461) | Marine sediment microbial communities from White Oak River estuary, North Carolina - WOR-2-8_12 (SPAdes) (version 2) | ecosystem: Environmental > Aquatic > Marine > Intertidal zone >...
TGGAGGAACACATGAGCCCACTGACTGTCGAGCTGGTGCGGCAAGATGTACCGGTACCGAGTGGGAAGGGTTCTACTGGTGCCAGCAAGAGGAGCAAGCTCTTCGCGGGGTCCCTCGATCTCAATCCACACGTGAGACATGCCCACCGGCCCGATGTCGATCCGTTCGTCCAGAACCATCTTCTCACACTGCTGCACCATGACCAGTGGGAAGCGTCACCGGCCCGTCGAGTGATTGCTGAGCGCGCGGCTCTTTCCGTGGGTCGAACGAACCACCGGGAATCAATTCCTCCGCCCCCGAGAGTTTGAAGGGGAGCTAAAACTTCACGGTGGCCAAGACCTGGAAGTAGATCGGCCAGCCCGGCGTGAAATGGAGGTCCTCGCAACCAGCAAAGGTGCCGTCCGGCTCGATGACGGCGCGGGTTCCAGTCGGGCAATCTGCGGGAACGTCTTCGCCCACAAGACGTCGCGAAAGCCCCGTGCGCGGATCGCGAGCCGTCAAGCCCCCGCTGAGCAGGAGCTCTGGGGCGAGTGCAATGGCATTGGCGTTGCCGGGATTGTTTACGAACTCCGCCCGGACCCAGGTCGCATCGAGGTCCGCGAGCAACCAAGGCACGATCTCGAGACGGAACTGGGCTTCGAGCCCGAGTCGACGAGTTTGCCCGCTCGCTTCGGTGGTGCACTCGTCGCCCACCCAGACTACCTCGCTGTCGAGGTCCAGCCAGAAGAAGGCCGTCGAAAGCTGCAGCCGATTCCATGCGATCACCCGTGCACCCAGCTCTCAACCGAGCGCTGCGGCGACTGGGGTCGCCGGATCGGCCCCCAGAACGACCCCGCGCGCATCGTTCGAGTGAAACCCACGCCCAAACTTGACGAAGAGCTCTAGCGGTTCGACTGGCTGCACGATCAGGCTGGCTTTGGGCGAAAGGATCGCTTGGACCCGTTCGCCGCCGCTCTTGGTGCCTAGCGTGCTCCGGTCCTCGAGTTGGTCCGTCACGTTGAAGACGAAGTAGTCGAAACGAAGCCCACCGACGAGCCGCAGCCATCTCCAATCGAGCTCTTCCTCTCCGAAGACCCCTATGTTTCCCTCGCCGATGTTGGCGTCCACGCGTGTCGAAGCGATCTCGCGTGCAGGCGCATCCTGCAGTGTGTTGTCGATGGCATCGAAGCGAAAGTTGGCGTCCATCCGCGACTTCAGCGTCCCCTGTCGAATCGATGGGTGAATCCGTACTTGGCCCGTAGGCCCAGGGCAGTGCGCTCGTCGCCTTGGGGGATCATGTCGCCGCTGACCGGATCGTTCGCAAAGTACGTGAAGTTGGAATACAGTGCGAAGCGCGAGTGGATGAGACACCCCACGAGGCTCAGCCCTTCGCCTCCGGTCGAGCGCTTCCCATGTGTTCCCGGCTTCGCAGGTGAGTCGAGGTTGAGGTATAGGCTGTATCGCTGGCTCTGCCCGCCCTCGTTCGGGTCGATGCTGCCAAAGCGGTCGAGACTACCGGCGCGTACCGCTCGCAGCGGAATCTGTCCCGATGCGTTCCAGTCGTTGAGGTAGGCGGCGCCGGTGAGCGCTAGCTTTGTCTTGCCACGAAGGTCGAAGGTGGTTCGGGCGAAGATATTCGTGCGCAGCAAGCCCTCGGGATTCTCGAACGGTCCATCGGTGCCGAATACCTCGATGGCAAGGACGGGCTTCACCGCATCGAGCTTGGGACTGATGATTCCGACGCCTCGAAAGCTCCGATACATGCCACCCCCGATGCTGAGGGAGCTGGTGGGCTCTTGGTTCTCGAGGACGAGATTGATCGCGCCAGCCGCCGCGAAGTCGCCGTATTCGCCATAGTATGGGCCTTTACGGACCTCCATCCGTTGGATCAACTCGGGGATGACGAAATGAAGGTCGGTGTATCCCTGGCCGTGTCCGTGACTGACCCAGTTGATCGGAACGCCGTCGACGTAGAATGCGACGTCCGTGCCGTGATCGCCGTCGAAGCCGCGAAGGAAGTACTGGTTGGCTTTGCCACCTCCGGCGTGCTGAATGGAGAAGAAGCCGGGGGCCGCGTTGAGAAGATCCCCGCTCGAAATGCATGGGCGGAGACGCAACTCCTGCCCCGTGAGATCGATCGAGGACGCGGAAATGTCGGATGGAGGCACGACTGCAGTCGCGCTGAAGCCCGTCTCGGGAGCGACATCTCCGGTGGCGGTCGTCTCGGGCTCCTCCTCGCTCTGGGTTGGCGCTGCACGAGGCTCTGCGGGCTCCCCCTCACCTAGTTGGTGTGGAGGATCGAACAAGACCTCGAACCGAACGATGGCGGGTACGGGGATCCCATCACGTTTCGCTGGCTCGAAAGCCAAGTCGAGCACATACCGTTGTGCCAACTCGGAGAACTGCGCGGCTTGCTCCCCTTCTCGATCGACCGAAAGCACGTGCACCTCTTCGACCCGCCCCTCCGGGTCGATGCTGATCTGCAACAGCACATGGGCCGGCTTGCCGTCAGCGTCGGGCGGGTAGGACGGATGCAGCTGTGCGTCCGAACGGAGCGAGGGCGCTTCGAGCAGGGGTGGATCGGAGCGTGCCTGCGCGGCTTCTTCTTCCTGGGCGAATGCTGAACCATGCACTGCCAGGCAAGCCGCAAGGGCGACCATGAGCTTTGAGAGTTCACGCATGACGAATCACCGAATCCACGGGACCCCAGAGGCCCCGCGACCCAAGTGAAAGGTTCGACTTCGAGGAGAACCCTTTAGGTGGGCGGTGCGCGCGCTCGAGTGTTCTCGGGTTGACAGTCGGCGGGCTGCTCGTCGTGTGTCAGAGGCGGCGGATCGGTCCAGCTTAGAAGCGCCTCTTGTACATTCGGAAGAGACGGAACCGGAACGTTCGCAGCAAGCTGCCCGTGCGCGATGCTCCCTTTGCCGTGATCGGACGGCGACTCGTGCTCGTCCTCGTCACCTTCGTGATGGTGAGCGTCCGCTCGCTCGTGGTCGTGGTCCCGAGGATGCTCGTGAGCGCTACGATTTTCGTGTGCCCCATGATGGTGCGCACCGAACGCGCCATGAAATGCGACGTGTACCGTCGGCAGCAGCACGAAGCCAGCCAGCCACAGAAGGGACGCGAGCGCGGCGCCAAAGCTCTGATGACGGTTTCCGGAATGCCGAAAGGTCACGACCCCGAACGCTATCGATTTCCGATGGAGTAATCAATGGGCCATTCGGCAACTACCTCTTCGGGAAGCTCACCGAGTGATTGAAGAGCAGGCGGTGACCGCTCTTTCGCTGTGGCTCCGTAGTGATCACGAGTGCATCGTGGAGCACCGCCGGACGGCGAAATTTCAGGTGCGTGTCGTACACGACGAAGCGGATGCCCTTCTCTTGCATCTGGCCCAGCGTGAAGCCCTGCGTCGCCGGGCTCTCCGTGCGGACTCGTTGGCAATACTTCAGGGAGTTGGCGTGGTACACCACTCCCTGGGCATCGGTATCTTCAAGATATACCTTGGTCAACAGCACCAAGGGCGTGGCGCCTCCCGTCGTCATGGAGGTGCTCTTAGCGACGAGCTGACGATGCGGAACCTCCATTTGTCCCAGTAGGCCGAGAGGGTCCCGGCCGTCTCTCTTATAGGTCTCAAGTCATCCATTGAAGCGATGATGCAATGATGTCGCGGGCGCTCTGTCGGAAAACCGGTCCGTGCGCGAGGATCAGTTGCTCCGGGTTCCAATCGAGGATGGTTTGGAGCGCTGCGCGAGCGGTCTTCCGATCGATGAAAGTGGCCCGCCACTCGCGCGGAGTGCTTCCATCGGAACCGCGCAACCCGTCGAGCTTCATGAGCCGTCGCTTCCAGCGGGAGAACGCGTTGGGATCGTGATTCTGGATCAGGTCACATACGAGTGCAGTTTTCGATGGGCGATGAAAGAACACGGCTTCGTCCATTGCGAAGCTTCCGCCCACCATCACGAATTCGATCGCGCCTTGCCAACGTGGCCGGGGCTCTCCGCCGAGCTCGGCAAAGAACGACAGGTCAGGGCGCTTCTTCTTCAACCCAGGCGCTCCGCGGAGTTGGGCCGATGGATAATGCGCGACCCAGTCGCCGAAAAACGAGACCGTCGGCCCCTCCACGATCCAAAGCCCTTCTCCAAGGGTTTGCAGCATCAGCGTCCCCTTCGGAGCGCAAAAAGATGCGCGCGGTTCTCTTCCTCATCGCATCTTGGTCGGCTCATAGGCAGACAAATACGCCAAACACAACAAAGATCCAAGGGTAGGCCGCGAACGAGGCATCGAAGCATTCGAAGCGACGAATCCTGCCATCGACGAGGCCCTTTCGGTTTTCTTGTGCCTCGGAACCATGGAAACGACAGTCGGCTCTTCTCCTGGAACGCTGCCCGCGTTGACGGACCTAGCGAAAGGCGCAATCACTACGATCTATCATGAAGGCAGCGGGTGCGATGCCGGTGTCTCGGGTCGAGCCGCTGCATGCGGTTGTTTCGGGCCGTCTGCGCGTTCGCGTTCGCGGACTCTATCGCTCCAGGCATCTCGCGTCCCGGATCGAGCAATCGTTGCGTTCGCACCCATCGATTCGGCGCGTGCGAGCGAGCGCACGCACCGGCAACGTTCTGGTGCTCTTCGACGATAGTCTGAGCTCCATCGACGTTCATCGGATGCTCGACTCCGCGCTCGACACAGCGGCGACCGAGCTGGTCTCACTGCGCAGGCGGCCTAGCCGTCTAGCCTCCGATTCCGGTTTCGCCCTCCTGCTCGCCGCGGCATGGCGGCGAGCCAGAGGTTTCCGGGACCGCGCAAACAACGACGACAGCCGAGTGATTCATGTCGCGTTCCCCCAAAACGACCTCCGTTGGTACTTGCGCACGGTCGATGAAGTCATCGAGTCATTCGAGAGCTCGAGCACGAACGGGCTTGCGGCAGAGAAATTGCCTGAGTTGCTCTCCCGCTACGGTCCCAATGCGTTGCCTCGGGCCGAGCCGCGAAGCGCGCTTTCGCTCATCGGTGCTCAGCTCAAGAGCCTCCCGGTCGCGCTGCTCGGAGTGTCCGCGGTCGTCTCGGTCCTCACGGGGGGCGTGCTCGAGGCAGGGGTCATTGGTGCCGTGGTCGTGACCAACGCCCTCATCGGATTCGCGACCGAATCTCAGATCGAGAGAAGCATTCGATCGCTATCGACGGTCACGGCGACGAAGGCTCGCGTGATTCGGGATGGGCAGGCGCTCGAAGTTGCCGCTGAAGAGATCGTTCCCGGCGACATGCTCGTGCTCGGCCGAGGTACTCGGATCGTGGCGGATGCTCGAATCGTGGAGACCTCGAGACTGGACGTGGACGAATCTGCGTTGACGGGAGAGAGCATCCCCGTGACGAAACAGTCGGCACCGCTGGAAAGAGAAACGGTGCCACTCGCCGACAGAACGAACATCGTCTACAGAGGAACCTCAGTCACGGGCGGCAGCGGTCTCGCGGTCGTCGTTGCAACTGGTTCCGGTACGGAGCTCGGCCGCATTCAAGAGTTGGTCAGCCACGCAGGGCCACCGGAAACCCCGTCACAACGCGAGCTCAGAGTGCTCGGCAATCAACTCGTTTGGGCGGGCGCCTCGGTCTGCGGCGCGATGTTCGGAATCGGCATGCTTCGCGGCTACGGGTGGATGCAAATGGCACGCTCGTCGATCTCTTTGGCGGTCGCGGCTCTGCCCGAAGGTCTTCCAACGGTGGCGATGACGGTTCTGTCTCTCGGAGTGCGCGATCTCCGCAAGCGCGACGCTCTGGTCCGTCATCTAGACGCCGTCGAGACGCTCGGGGCGCCCCAGATCATCTGCTTGGACAAGACCGGAACGATTACGCAGAACCGGATGAGCGTCGTATCGGCGCTCGCCGATGGCTGGCGGCAAGACTTCAGTGCCAATGACCTCGGCCGCGCCGAGGCTGCGCCGGCGTCGCTCGACAGCCCCGCTTTTCGCCGCATGCTCGAAGTCGCCGCGCTTTGCAACGAGGTCGCGCTCGAGAAGTCGGACAGAGGCTGGCGCCTTCATGGCTCGCCGACGGAGCGCGCGCTCATAGAGCTGACGCTCGCTCACGGCATCGACGTCGAGGCGCTGCGGGCGATGTATCCGATGGTGGATCTGCAACTGCGTGCGGACGACCGAAACTACATGGTCTCGACCCACTCGCTCGGCGAAGGCAAGTCATTCTTCGCTGTGAAGGGCAGCCCGGATCAGGTCCTGTCACTCTGCGACCGGATCTATGATCAGGCTGTGGTGCGACCCCTCGACGAATCGGATCATGCCAAGGTCGAAGCCGAGAACGGCCAGATGGCGGGGCGGGCCTTGCGCGTTCTAGGGGTAGCGTACGGGGAGCACCCTGATTCCCTCGGAAACCCAGATCGCTACGTCTGGCTCGGCCTCCTAGGCATGACCGATCCGCCGCGCATAGGGGTGAAAGCGCTCATCGAAGAGTTTCACCACGCAGGGATCGACACCGTCATGATCACTGGAGATCAGAGCGCCACCGCCTATGCGATCGCAAAGGAGCTCAATCTCGGTCGCGACGGATTGCTCGAGATCCTCGACTCCACCCACATGGAGGAGGTCCCCCCAGAGGTGCTCAGCTCCTTGGCTCAACGCGTCCAGGTGTTCTCGCGGGTGAGCCCAGCACACAAGTTGGAGATCGTCCAAGCGCTTCAACGCGCGGGGAAAGTCGTCGCAATGACTGGGGACGGCATCAACGACGGCCCGGCGCTGCGAGCGGCGGATGTAGGCATTGCAATGGGCGCCACCGGGTCCGAAGTTGCGCGTGAGGTTGCCGACGTCGTGCTCGAGAGGGACGACCTAGAATCCCTGATCGAGGCGATCAGGCAGGGTCGAACGATCCACGACAACATCCGCAAGTCTGTGCACTTCTTGCTCTCGAGCAACACGAGCGAAATCCTCACGATGATGGGCTCGATCAGCGCCGGCCTTGGCGAGCCACTGACGCCGATCCAACTCCTCTGGCTCAACCTGATCACCGACATCTTCCCCGGCCTTGGGCTCGCCGTCGAACCGTCCGAACCCGATGTCATGGAGCGCCCTCCCCGGGGCTCTGACGACCCGCTCTTGCGTAGTGCCGACTTCGTCCGCATCCTCACCGAGGGCGCGCTGCTCGCGGGCGGCACTCTCGGCGGCTACGCTTGGGCGCTTCGCCGGTACGGCGCCGGGCCGAAGCCAGCTTCCATCGCCTTCATGACCCTCACGATTGCCCAGCTCCTACACGCCCTATCGTGTCGGTCCGAACACCGAAGCATTTTCGACCGGGAGCTGGGCCCGATGAACCTTCCACTCAAATTGGGGGTCGGTGGCTCGCTCGCGCTCCAGCTGGTCGCTGGGGCGGTCCCCGGCTTGGGCCCGATCCTCGGACTCGGTCGCCTGCGCGCCCCTGACTGGCTGGCAATCGCCCTCGGAGCGGGCTTACCTCTGCTGACCAATGAGGCGCTCAAGAAGGGCGGATTGTGGAAACGCGAGTTTCACCCGGCGTCGTTCGGAACCGGAACCGTTGGCTCATCGCAGAGGAGCGTGCATCCATGACTCGAGACTTCCTGTTTACTTCCGAATCAGTGACCGAAGGTCACCCCGACAAGCTCTGCGATCAGATCAGCGATGCGATCGTGGACCGCTACCTTCAGCAAGATCCCTTCTCCACTCTGGTCGCCGAAACTGCCCTATCGAAAGGGATCGTGTTCATCGCATCGCACTTCTGCTCGAAAGGCACGGTCGACATCCCGGGGCTGGCGCGCGAGGTGATTCGGGACATCGGCTACGACGACGAAAGCTTCAACGCACGAAGCTGTAGCGTCATGACGAGCCTCAACGAGATGCCATCACGTGCGGAGCCAACACCAGATGAGCGTGAGCTCGACGACGAAGCCATCGAGCGCATTGCCGTGACCGAGCACGCGACGGTATTCGGATTCGCGTGCAAGCAGACCCCGGAGCTCATGCCCCTGCCGATCGTGGTCGCGCACGACTTGGCGAAGCGGCTTGCCGAAGCGAGACGCAAGGGTTCGACTTCGTACCTCAACCCGGATGGAAAGACCCAGGTTGGAATCGAGTACCTCGACAACCGACCACATCGAATTCACTCGATCACGCTGGTGGCGAGTCAGAAGAAGGATGCCCCGAGCCTTTCCCGGTTGCGTGACGACCTGGTGGAGCAAGTGATTAGGCCCGCATTCTCGGGAAAAGAGCTTCGTCCGGATGCGAATACCACCATTTCCATTAACCCAGAGGGCGCGGTCATCTTGGGCGGTCCGACGCTTCACTCGGGCTCGACTGGTAGAAAAGTGGGGGTCGACACCTGGGGCGAGTATGCACGAAATAGCGGCTCGGCGATGTCTGGCAAAGATCCAACTCGAATCGACCGCATTGGAGTGTATGCGGCCCGACACGCCGCGAAGAATGTCGTCGCGGCCGGTCTCGCAGATGAATGCGAGGTCCAGCTGAGCTACTCCATCGGATTGTCGCGCCCGGTCACTGTCCGGGCACGAACGTTTGGCACTGGACGGATTTCGAATGCCGAGATCAGCAAGCGGATCGATGCCAATTTCGATCTTCGCCCAGGAGGGATTATTCGTGATTTCGAGCTGCGCTGGCTTCCGATTCAGCGCAAGCAGGACTTCTATCGGCGCTTGGCTAGTTACGGACAGGTGGGACGGCCGGAGCTCGACCTGCCCTGGGAGCGGACCAACGCGGTGGCGCGGCTTTCCTAGGACTTGCCATCACCGTCTTGTTCGTCGCCGTCTCGGCGCTGCCGGAGCAAACGCATCGCCTCTCCGAGCAAGGTGGGCCCCGACGGAAGGATCGAGCCTCGAAGGGCCTGGAGGACCGCCAACATGAACAAACCGGTGGCGGCGCGCTGAGGATTCTGGTCCATCCGGGCCCAGAGAACTTCGGCGTCGAATCTGTCTAGCCGGTCGAGCCAACGGACGATGGTCTGCCTGGTGTCTTTCGGGGTTTCGCATCGAAACAGGCCAGCGGTTTCGGCGTGGTTCAAGAGCTCGGAGCAATCGCCGCGATGGAGGACCAGGATGCTGCCGGTATTCGGATTCGTGGCAACCTCGAGCACCGAAACATGCTGCTCTAAAACCTGCTTCACCCCTTCGAAATAGGCCTCATCGCCGCGGCGCTCAGAACAGCGGACCCGAAAGCGACCAGTGCTTTGATGGCACAGGGCGGCCGTCGCCCTCGGTGGCGCCTCAGCTCGCTTGGCTTCGGTCTCTGGCGTCTTGCGTGGCATCGCTCTTCCCGGCTTCTTCAGCCATCTCGGCACTCACTTCCGCCATCAAGTCCTCCATGTCCTCGCGGAGCTCGGCGAGCTTTTCGACGCCGCCTTCGACGGCCCGCATCGTTCGCTTCAGGCTGGCTTTGACGAGGTCTCGCCGGCGGCTGTCCGTCTGAGGGAGGAACATGGGAAGCAGTGAAGCCGCGGCAGCGCCAAGTGCAAATCCGATCGCCACGTCCCGGATCGAGATTGATTTTGCCATCAATTCCTCCTTGTAGCGGACAGTTGGAGCATGCGCCGGACTGCCTCTGTTGTCGACGCGAAATTCACTTTCCGTGTCTGCAATACCGGCGGTCGGGATCGCTCGATGCGCGAAGCGCTCGAGCTCTACCCGAAGGCGTTCCTGCGTGGTGGGCGGGTAACCAACGGGCCTTGCGGCGAAACGAACGATTCAGTCCTAGCGGTCCAAGCTCGCTTCGCTTGCTGTCTGGTACCCAGGATCTCCTGGACTCTGGCGGCAAACGGCAGAGCGGGGATTTGCGGCACGATGTAGCAGGTACGGTGTGATGGCCGCCGCCAGGAGAGACGCACCGGAAGGCGCGAGGACCTCATGGTGGCGCCCGGCAAGCCACTCGATACGGACCCCGTCTCGGACCAAGCGACCCCAGCCCAAGTCGGGTTCGTGTGGGCCTTCAAACGGATCGAGCTCCGTCCGGAAAAGCACGAGCTTCGCGGGCATCGTCTTTGGGCGATACTGCATGATCAAATCGAGCTGGGCCTGCATGGAACTGAGATCGTCTTTCGAAAAATCCACCTGGGCGTGTCGAAAAAGCCCGCCGATGTCGTGGCGGTAGTGTCGTCCGAACCAGCGAGCCGGAGCGCGGATCGCGGCCTCGAGAACGCGCCCGGCCGACGCTTCGATCGAGCCTCTGTTTTCGCCAATCTCCTTCAGTCGCGCGGCCGTCGTCCGAGCCAAACGCCAAAGCCGCTTCGGACTCGTAAAGGGCGATGGAACGGGAATCGATGCAGGGGGCGTACCGTCCAATACCGCGAAGAAATCAACTTCGTGGCCGATCTCGAGGAGTTGCTCGGCGATGGCGAGAGCAACGATACCACCGGTCGAATACCCGGCAAGAGCATGAGGGCCTTCGGGCTGCGCCTTGAGAATCAACCTGGCGTAGGTTTGCGCCATCGTATGAAGGCCGTCGCCCGCAACTTCGACATCGGCCAGACCCGGGGTCTGAAACCCATAGACTGGAATCATCGAGTCGAGGGCTTCGGCGAGATGGACGTAGTCCAGCGCAAGGCCGGTCACTCCAGGGGCGAGGAAAAGCGGCCGGACTGCTGGGTCTCCGGGCGCGAGCTGGACGATCGGCTCCCGACGCTCGACTTCGATGCCTTGACGGACCAACCGCGCAAGACCTTCCAAGGTGGGGTCGCGGAAGAACGCCTGCGCATCGCATGAACGGTTCAAGCGGCTCTCCACTTCGTTGAACAGCTGGACCACCAGTAGCGAATGTCCCCCAGCCTCGAAAAAGTTGATCGATGCGTCGGAGATCGGCTTCCCTAGCAGTCCAGTCCAGATCTCGGCGAGCTCCGTTTGGATCGGCTCATTCGGTGGGGCTGAGAGCTGGTCACCGAGCTGCGCGTCCTCGCTGAGGCGCGCGGCGGATAGGGCTTCGCGGTCAATCTTGCCACCAGGAGTCTGCGGCAGCTCGTCAAGCGTCATGATCCTCTTGGGGACCATGTGGCTTGGCAGCGCCCGCGAAAGACATTCGCGAATTCGGGGCAGGTCGACGAGATTGCGATCGCCGACGACGAAGCCGATGAGTGCTGCGTCTCCACCTCGATCTCTTCGTACCACGACTGCGGCTTCGCTTACACCCGGGCATGACAACAGGTGTGCTTCCACTTCGCCGAGCTCTATACGAAAACCTCGCACCTTGACCTGCTGATCGACACGATCGACGTAAACATAGTTCCCGGCACTGGTCTGTCTCACGAGATCTCCGGTCGCATACAAACGAGCGCCCTCACGCCATGGGTGAGGGACGAAACGCTCGGCGGTCTTCTCCTTCTGCCCGAGATAACCGAGCGCGAGGGTGCAGCCCCCGATGTAGAGTTGTCCCACGACCCCTTGCGGAACCGGACGCATGTGATGGTCCAAGACGAAGTGGGAGACACCGCGGTGTGGACGTCCGATCGGCATCGCTGGATCCGGATCGCTTTGTCGATCATCATAGAAGGTGGACGTGATGGTGGTCTCAGTCGGACCATACGCGTTGATCCAGCGAATCCAATCGGTCCGAGCTTTACGAAAACGTTCATGGGCTTCGACAGAGGCCTGCTCTCCACCGACCACCAGCAAGCGAATGCACCGGGGCCAAGTCGCCTGCGCGCGGCTGTCCGTCAGCTTGTGCCAAAACGCGGTGGGCAGATTCAGGACCGTGAGCCGGTGTTGCTCCGCGGCGGCGAAGAAGCTCCGGCTCGTCTGCGCAAGCTCCCGATTTCGTAATACCAGCGTTGCGCCAGCGCAAAGCGTCGGAAAGATCTCTTCCAAGGAGACATCGAAGCTCAGCGCAGCAAACTGCAGAACGCGGTCCGCAGGAGTGAGTCGAAACACATCGACCGTCGTCATCGCATGATCGCTCAGAGCGCCATGGGTCAAACAGACCCCTTTTGGTATTCCCGTCGAACCTGATGTGTAGACGACGTAGGCGAGCGAGTCCGGGGCAACGGCCGGCGGGGCCGAGCTCGGGGGAGGCACCTCCGGACTGAGCTGCTCGAGATCGACCACCGTCGCGCTGGTCCTCGGCATGCTCGAGCTCGCTCCGTTGACGAGAATGAACCTCGCTTTCGAATCATCGAGCATGAATGCGATCCGCTCGGGCGGATAGTCAGGATCGGCCAGCATGAAGGCCGCGTGCAGGTAGTGAGCTGCCAGCATGGCGACGACGGCCTCGATCGAGCGCGGGAGCA
>Ga0209536_100012706_pt1 | contig 12215 bp, 10 predicted proteins | sample DeeMarSeWOR28_12_FD_187461 | JGI IMG/M metagenome (GOLD analysis project Ga0209536, IMG submission 187461) | Marine sediment microbial communities from White Oak River estuary, North Carolina - WOR-2-8_12 (SPAdes) (version 2) | ecosystem: Environmental > Aquatic > Marine > Intertidal zone >...
TCTACAAATAAAGAAAATCAGGCTTCTCCTAAATAAATGGGGAAAAATAAAAATTGAGATAACTGATTTACAGGAACCAGCTGATAAAGTCTCAGTAATAATTTCTCAAAGTAAAATATTTTCAACTGATAGATTCAAACATTTTAAGACTACAAACAGGAAATTATATGATGAGGAATATGCAATGCATAAATCAAAGGGACATTACGAAGTCCTATACCTGAATGAGAAGAATGAATTAGCTGAAGGAAGTAGAAGCAATATTTTTCTAAAAAAAGGAGAGCAATGGTTTACCCCACCATTAAATTCAGGAGCATTGCCAGGAATTTATAGGAAACATTTTATGGAGAATTGCCCCGAAGTATCTGAAAGAAATATAAAAGTTGAAGATTTATTCAATATAGATAGCCTTGTACTAACCAATGCTTTACGTGGAGAAATAAAAGTAAGCAAAGTTTTTATAAATAATAACGAGTTTGTTGAGTTTGGACAATAGCGAATTAGCTATAAACGTAAGGCATTTAAGCTTAATTTTTAATAATTTGCAGTGCCTTCAAAATTGTTTTTCAAAAAGCTTAAATGAATAAAATATCAGATCAAACATCGAAAAGAAAAAAAGAGCATTTGGATTTAAGTCTAAACGAAAATGTTGCTTTCAGGACGAAGACAAATGGTTTCGAACATTATGATTTTATTCACAACGCAATAACCGAAGTTGAACTGGATAAAATTTCTTTTCAAACGAAATTCTTTAAAGAAAAAATAAATTATCCTTTCATAATTTCTTGTATGACAGGAGGCACAGAAGAATCTGAAAATATTAATGCGCAACTTGCAATAGCAGCTGAAGAATTAAAAATTCCTATCGGGGTTGGAAGTCAGCGACAAGCTCTTGAGAATGAAAAATTTAGAAGTACTTATAATATAATCAGACAAAATGCGAAATCTGTACCTGTTCTTGGAAATCTTGGCGCTTCGGAACTAGTTAAACTAAAATCCTTTCATCCTGTTAATATGTTGATTGAACTCGTCCAGGCTAATGCTTTTGTAATTCATTGTAATCCTTTACAGGAACTTCTTCAACCTGAAGGGTCACCAAGATTTACTGGATTTCTCAAAAACTTAAATAAATTAGTAAAAGAAATTGAGATTCCTGTCATAGTGAAAGAGGTTGGATCGGGGATATCGTTCAAAGCTACCAAAAGATTACTTGAAGTCGGTGTAAAGGGAATTGATGTAGCAGGTGCTGGCGGTACAAGTTGGGCTGCAATTGAAATGATGAGAAATAAATCGCAGAAGGATAATTATTTTTGGGATTGGGGATTACCAACTTCTTATTGTTTGAGGGAAAATTCTAAACTTAAAAAGAGTTACAAATTTACTTTAATTGGATCAGGAGGAATAAACTCTGCTATTGATGCAGCAAAAGCTTTAGCACTTGGAGCTGACTTTGTCGCTTCGGCGCGAATAATATTAAAGGAACTTGATGCAAATGGTGTTGAGGGAGCAAAAAACCTGGTCTTGGACTGGTTTGAAACAATCCGGAAAATAATGTTTCTTACCGGTTCAAAATCACTAAAGGATTTTAGAAAAAATAAATTAATAAGAAGAGAATTTATCTATTAATGAAAAATCATCGTTACATTAAAATTTACGAGACAGAAAGAAAAAAAATAAACAAAATACTTTCTGATGCTCTTAAAAAAAGAAAACCGGTAACGCTTTATGAACCTGGATCATATATTCTTAACAGTGGTGGTAAAAGATTAAGACCTTTGCTTGTATTACTATCCGCTAAAGCTGTAGGTGGTAATTTTAATAATGCCTATAATGCAGCTGCTGCTGTTGAAATGCTGCACAATTTTACGCTGGTGCACGATGATATAATGGATAATGCTGATAAAAGAAGAGGACGATTGACACTTCATAAAAAGTATGATCACAACACTGCAATATTGGCAGGGGATAGTCTACTTTCAATTGCCTATGAATATTTGCTAAAAGATTGTAACGGTAATGCAAAGGAAGTGATCAGTTCATTTACCCACGGCTTAATTGAAGTCTGTGAAGGTCAGAGTTTGGATACCGATTTCGAATCCAGAAAAAATGTTTCATTATCCGAATATATTTTAATGATAAAGAAAAAAACTGCCGCCATGGCCGAGATGTGCTGCAGGATTGGAGCACTTCTGGGAGGTGGAAATAAAACTGAGGTTAGTGCTCTTGGAAATTTTGGATTAAATCTTGGTATCGCATTCCAGATTCAGGATGATCTTCTTGATATTTCTGCTGATGAGAAGAAATTTGGAAAAACAATCGGTGGCGACCTTGTTGAGGGTAAAAAGACTTTTCTATTTTTAGAAGCTCTTGAGAAATCGAAAGGAGAGGACAGACAGAAATTACTTAGAGTAATTGAAAGAAGAGGAATAAGGAGAAACCAGGTTTTAAGTTACAAGCAAATTTATGAAAAACTGGGAGTTTTAGATGATGCGCAAAAGCAAATAAGAATGTATACAAAGAAAGCATTAAACTCTCTTAAATTTATGAATGAAAATAATCGTAAAATATTTATGTGGCTGGCTGATTCGCTTATAAACAGAACGAGTTGATGATAGAAAAGAAAGTAAAAATAATTAATAAAGCTGGATTGCACACTCGACCGGCAGCGACCGTTGTTAAAATGGCTGCCAAATATAAATGCGATTTCTATATCTCGCGGGATGGAATGAGTATAAATGGTAAAAGTATTATTGGAGTAATGACCCTGGCAGCTGAGGAGGGAGCAGAACTCGTTCTTCAATTTAATGGTGAAGACGAGGAACATGCGGCAAAAGAGATAACAGATTATTTTGAAAGAGGATTTGACGAACTTTGAAATCATTTCAAGAAATATATCGTTCATCTGAAAACAAAATTGCCGGAATTGGTGCAGCTCCCGGAATTATTATTGGTGAAGCTTATCTGTATACAAAAGAAAAACTCCAGATAAGCAAAGCGGATATTGAGGATACTGAGAATGCAAAAAAGGAGTTAATTGAAGCAATAGCAAAATCTAAAAAAGAGCTAAATAAAATTTTTGCAATTGCACGGGAAAAAATGGATGAAGTCCGAGCCGCTATTTTCGAAGCACAATTGATGATCTTGGACGATCCAATTCTCCTAACTGAAATTGAGAGAAGAATCGAAGAAGAACGAAAATCCCCCGAATACATTGTAGACGATGAAATATCAAAATACCAGAGCAAAATGATTCTTTCCCACGAAGCATACATGAAGGAAAGAGCTATGGATATTGAGGATATTAAGCAGCGTATCATAAGAAATCTGCAGAAAAAAAGATGGGAATCTAAAATTGATCATAATGTAATCGTTGTTAGTGAAACTCTAACTCCAGCAGATACAATACTTCTTTCCAGAAATAAAGTTTTGGCTTTTGTAACTGATCATGGTGGACTTACATCTCATGCAGCCATTATATCTCGTTCACTAAACATTCCAGCTGTGGTTGGCACACATAATTCAACTTCCCAGATAAAAGATGGCGATGAAATAATTGTCGATGGTTTTTATGGATATGTTATCAACAGTCCAACTCCCGAACAGAAAGAATTTTTCATCTTAAAGAGAAGTAGACTACTTGAACTTCAAAAGCAACTTGAAGAACTTAAAGATGAGAAGGCTGTTACAAAGGATGGAAAAGAAATTAAATTATTTGCAAATGTCGATGTATCAGGGGAAATAGATGTTGTAGTTACTAGTGGAGCAAACGGAATAGGTCTTTACAGAACTGAACAAATTTTAAATGAGCTGGGTGAATTTCCTTCAGAGGAAGAGCAGGCAAAAATCTACTCTAAACTTTCTTCAAGAATTTATCCGAACTCAATCACAATAAGAGCATTTGATATAGGGGGAGACAAATTCAGATTCCTTGATTTCGAAGAACCCAATCCATTCCTGGGTTTGAGAGGAGTACGGTTACTCTTAGAAAATCCTGCATTGTTTAAAACACAGGTCAGAGCAATTCTAAAATCAAGCACAAATAAAAATGTAAAAATGATGCTTCCAATGGTAAGTACACTAAAGGAAGTTAGAGAATCAAAAAAAATTATTGAAGAGTGTAAACTTGAACTCAGAAATGAAAAAGTTCAATTTGATGAAGATATTGAATTAGGAATAATGGTTGAAGTACCATCTGCTGCAGTTATGGTTAAAGATTTTGCTAAAGAAATTGATTTTTTAAGTATAGGAACTAACGATTTGATCCAATATTTAATGGCAGTTGACAGGGGTAATGATCTGGTATCAGAACTCTACCAGGAGTTTAGTCCGGTAGTTGTGAGAACACTAAAACATATTGTTGATGATGCAAAAAAAGCTAAGAAACCTGTAAGTCTCTGCGGTGAAATGGCAGCTGATACTCTTGCTATGCCACTTCTGATTGGACTTGGAATTGAAAGTCTTAGCATGTCTCCCTCGACTGTTCCTTATGCAAAAAGAATAATTAGAAGTTGCGACTACAAAAAAATGAAGAAACTTGCTGCTAAATGTAATTTACTACATACAGAAGAAGAAGTTAAAGAAGCAATAGAAAAATTCTTTACTGATAGCAAAATAACCAGAACACGGCAAATAATTTAACTACTATGAGAATAAAAGACTTAATTGGCAAGCATGACTCTCAGAATCAATTTAAAGTACTTCAGGATACTTATAAACAGATTTTAAGTGCCTGGAACAATAATTTTGATCTGACTAACCTCGAAAAAAATAATTATAATTCAATCGTATATTGTGGACTTGGTGGTTCGGCGATCAGTGGAGATTTACTGCAAGATTATTTATCAAATGAGCTAAAGCTCCCGTTCAAAGTTGTAAGAGGATACGATCTTCCATCATTTACAAATAAAGATACTCTTGTAATAATTTCTTCATATTCAGGTAATACTGAGGAAACAATTTCTTGTTTTCATCAGGCTTTAAAGATCAATTGCAGTATTATAGCTATTACATCAGGAGGGAAGATTTTTGAGGAAGCAAATAAAAATAAAATTCCGGTAATTAAAATCGAAGGTGGGTTTCAGCCCAGGTATGCATTAGGCTTAAGTTTCTTTTCCTTATTGAGATTGATGCAGGAACTTGAAATTGTAAATGAGGAAAACAACGTAAAGAAGATAATCGATCTATGGAAAAAACAGGGGGAAGAACTTTCCGGAGATAAAAATAAGGCTATTGAAATTGCTGAGCAGATGATTGGTTTCATTCCGGTAATATATTCAGCAGAGTTCCTTTCATCAACGGGTTACAGGTTCAAATGTCAGGTAAATGAAAATTCAAAGCTCCACGCTTTTTATAACACCATCCCGGAAATGAACCATAATGAAATCATCGGTTGGGAATCCTACCGGGAGAAGCAATTTCAAGTGAAAGTAATTTATTTGCTTGATAAAGAATATAATCCTCAAAACCGGAAACGATTTAATATCTTGAAAGAAATACTTTCAGAGCAAAAAGTGGAAGTATTAGTTCTGGAGAGCAATGAGGAAGACAGAAAGGTACGAATTATGGATTTGATTTTCTTGTGTGATTGGATATCTTTTTACATATCAGTTTTACGTGGATTTGATCCTTCGGAGATTGATTTTATTCATCAGATGAAAAAGCGACTCGATTAAATTCTGTACTCCGGATGTCAATAAAATCAATTATAAAATTTATCTGGTTTTATGATTCGAATTTCTTCCTGGAAAATAAAAATATCGCTTATCCTATCAATATTAGCATTCCTATTTAACGACATTACTTTAGCACAGTTCTTCTATTTTGGGAGAAATAAAATTCAATACGAAGAGTTTGACTGGAAAATCCTCAGGACTGAACACTTTGATATTTATTACTATGGTGAGATGGGATCTGTAGCTGAAATAGGTGCAAAGTACGCAGAGGAAATTTATGGGGAACTAAAAGTTAAAATGAATCATCTTGTTACGCGTAGAGTCCCACTTATTTTTTACAACACTACTATTGATTTTCAGCAGACGAATACAACGCCAGGATTAATTCCAGAAGGAGTCGGTGGATTTTTTGAATTTCTTAAAGGAAGAGTTGTGCTACCAAGCAATGGTTCGTTAGAGGATTTCAGACACGTTATACGACATGAAATTGTGCATGTGTTCATGACAAATAAAGTTTATAGGGTTTTGAAAGATCATAGAATACCGACCAATAAAATGCCACCTCTTTGGTTTGTTGAAGGACTTGCAGAATTTTATTCAACAGAATGGGATTCGCAAGCAGAAATGTTGTTAAGAGATGCAGTACTGAACAATTATTTTGTTGGGCTTGAAGACATATACAGTATTTATGGTTCTTTTTTAATGTATAAAGAGGGACAAAGTTTTTTGGAATTTGCCGCTGAAAAATATGGGGAGGAAAAAATAGCTTTGTTGCTCGATAATTTTTGGATGTATTCATATTTTAATCAAGTTCTTGAAACGACATTCAAACAATCCTTCGAACAAATTGATGCTGAATGGAATTATTGGCTAAGAAAAAAATATTATCCACTGATGGAAACTAGTTACCCCACGCAATTTGGCTCCTATAAAGTAACCAAAGATGGATTTAATTTTACACCTGTTTATTTCAAATATCAGAACAGACATTTTTTATATTTTGTAGCTAACAGGGATGGGTATTCTTCAATATACCGGATCGAAATTAGTCCTGAATTTATTTCTGTTGATTCTCCGGAATTAGTGCTGCGTGGAGAACAAACTGAAGAATTTGAGTCTTTCCATCTTTTTCAATCTTCAATCGACATTTCAAAAGATGGCTTGCTTGTATTCAATACTAAAAAAGGAGGTAATGATGCGATTCATTTTTATTCAGTTTATGAAGAAAGGATTGTAAAGACTTACGAGAACTACGACCTCGTTTTTATTACCTCACCTAAGTTTTCTTCGGATGGAAAGCGAATTGTTTTTAATGCTGTTGATCGTAAAGGATATAGTGACATTTACATTTACGATTTGGATGAGGATGAGCTTTTCCGAATTACAAATGATTATTATAACGATAAGGATCCCTGTTTTGGACTGAATGATCAACATGTAATTTTTAGTTCTGATAGGACGGGCGGTGAATTCTCAGGTAAATATAATTTATTTTCAATTAACCTTAACAACTATGAAATTGATTATATCACTTATTTAAATGCAAATAATCAATCTCCAATTCTTTCACCTGATAAAAGCATTCTCTTATTTACTTCTGATTTAAATGGTGTTAATAACCTTTATGAACTACCTTTAAAGCAAGATAATTTCACTAAGAGTGTCAACAAGATATCTGAATTTATTTCGAGCGTGTTCAATCCGGTCTACATCGATTCAAACCATATTGCATTTTCTGGATTCGAAAATTATTCATTTAATTTGTACATCTTTAATAAGGAAGATGCATTAGAAGATTCATTGTATTCAATAGAAATGAAAATCGATAAGCCTCTGGATAAATGGTATGCAAATATTAGACAACTTCCGTCAGAAAGAAAAAAGGCTGAGTACGAGAAAGAATATTCACTTGATTTTGCACAGGGTGTTGTTGCTACCGATCCAATATTTGGAACACGTGGCGGAGCTGTTCTTTCTCTTAGCGATTTATTAGGCGATGATAGGTATACTTTTCTAATTTATAATAACGCTGCTGTTCAAAGCGAAATACTTAACAGTTTTAACGTAATACTTCAAAAAGTAAATTTTGCAGGTAGGGTGAATTATGGTTATGGGATATTTCATCTTAGCGGACCAGTGTATGATTATGGGGATGTAGACGAATACTATTATGAAAGAAGTTTTGGTGGTTCTTTTCTCTTAAGTTATCCGATTTCAAAATTTCAACGGCTCGAAGCAACTGCAACTATTAGAAATTCTAATAAAGAAGTAATTCCAAATGTTGTTGAGAGAAAAGCTATTTTGTTTACCAATGTTCTCGGCTGGGTGATGGATAATTCGATATGGGGTCCCACCGGTCCGATTGATGGAACCAGGGCTTTGATTTATTTGGGTTATACAAGCGATATAAAATATAGTAATGTAAATTATTTTTCCGTAATAGGGGATTATAGGTACTATCAAAGATTTGCTATTACAACTCTGCTAGCATTCAGAGCAGCAATTTTTTACAACGAGGGAAAAGAAGCACGCAGGTATTTTGTCGGTGGTAGCTGGGACCTTAGAGGTTGGCCAAGATTTGGAATAAGAGGAGAAAAAATCTGGCTGACATCACTCGAGTTTCGTTTCCCATTAATCGAGCAATTGGCCATAAGGTTTCCATTTTTCAACCTTGGATTCTTTGGAATCAGAGGGGCAATATTTTATGATATGGGTGGTGCCTGGGATAATGAATATATAACTACACTCGGTTCAACAGGTTTTGGCTTTAGGTTTAATCTTTTTGGTGTACTAACTCTGCGTTACGATATAGGGAAAAGAATAGAAAAAGATTTTTCAAGATTTCAAGACGGGTTGTTTTATCAATTCTTTTTTGGATGGGACTTTTGAATTATAAAATATTATTATTGGTTTTCTCATTACTACTAGCTGGATGTGCAAGATCGATAATTAAATATGCAGCAAAGCTTGATGAAGATCCTTATCAGATGTTTGGTAAAATTCCTTCTCGCGAATTCTATTTGCCCGTTAACATTTCGGATTCTCTTACTTTAAAGTGGGAATCGGATATGTACGGAAGTTTCCCAAATTCTTCAGTTTCAATTTATGATGACCTTGTATTTATTAATGATCTTGCGGGCAGAATCTTTTGCTATAAAATTGAAGATGGGAAACAGGTTGGAAAGCTTAAATATAGTAAGGGAAGTGTTTATTCCACTCCAATTCCATATCGTAGTACTGTTATTTTTCCTGTTGCGGATGAAAAAGAAAATTTAACTGAGTTGATTATTTATGATTACCAGGAAGGCAAAGAATTAAATGCCATTGAAATACCGGGTAGAGCTTTAACTCAAATGATTTCAATTGAAGATGATGTTTTATTCACAACGGAAATTGGTTCAGCTTACAGATATAGTTCTTTCGGGATAAAAATCTGGGAAACACACACAAGGAAACCAACACGTAGTTCTCCGGCGGTTACTGGTAACCTGCTCATTTTTGGCAACGATGATGGTGAAATTATTGCTCTCAATGCATCTACTGGTGATTCCATTTATGTTCAAAAAATTGGCGGATCATTTTACTCAGGTTTAACGATTTCCAATGATATTATATATGCTGGAAATGAAAACGGGAACATATATGCACTCAATTCTCAGGATGGAAAAATTATCTGGCAATTTGATACAGGAAACAGAATAATTATGAATCCTGCAGTTGATGAACAGGATGTTTATGCAGGAAATTTAGCCGGCGAGTTTTTTTCATTAAACAAAAATAGTGGTGATAAAAATTGGAGTACAAGTTTTAGCGGTATTTTGAATTCTACACCTCTAGTCACAAATAATTTTATTATTCTTCCCGATGTTCTCTTTTCATTACATTTTGTGGATAAAGAAACAGGCGAAGTAACTAAATCAATATCACTTGAAGGAAGAGCAAAACTTTCACCAGTAATTCATAAAAATATTTTATTCATCGGATTTGATGATGGGATAATCAGAGCTTATGAATTTGTTAAGTAAAATAATTTTGGTTTTATCGTTCACTTCGTGTTTTTATTATCTTCTTGGTCAGGATTGTAAAACTAAAGTCTCAATTCAGACTGATATTCAGAACGCAAAACTATTTATTGATGATATTTTTATAGCCGATGGAAATAATTTTATAACTGAATTGGATTCCGGTAGACATATAATTCACATCACTGATAATTTATGGAAGTGGAGTTCTAAATCAATCAGAGATACAATAAACATAATCGATTGTACTGATATTAATCTTAATTATTTTTTAAATGATCAAAAAATTTTAGATACCGATCCTCAGGACGTTTATGTATTTAAAGGAGATTCGCTCATCGGTAACACTCCACTTCTACTCGAGCAAGGACAAGGAGACTATTTGCTTGAAAAATCGGATTACTTAACTAAAACCATCAGCTTTCAGGAAATTGCATCTGGTGAAAAACCAGAACTTCAATTTGTAGGACAGGAAAAGAGCGAAAGTTTTTACAATACTACATTATTTAAAGTTCTTGTTGGCACGGCTCTGGCATTAGGAGCAACTACAGCATACTATAAACTCGAAGCCGATAAAAAATTTGATGAATATCAGATTACAGGTAATCCGGATTTATTAGATCAAACAGATCGATATGATGTTATTAGCGGAGTTACTTTTGTAGCTCTACAAATAAATTTTGGATTAATTTTATACTTATTTCTCTCCGATTAATTCTGATCATTTCATTAAATTAGAAAAGTATAACTAAAAATTATTCGATGATTACCATTCTCGAATCAATCAATCTTTCCTCGAAATATTTAGCCCAAAAAGGGATTGAATCATCTCGTACTAATGCCGAACTTCTTCTTGCAGATATAATTGGTTGCAAACGGCTGGACCTTTATCTTTCTTTTGACAAACCACTTGGTAACCAGGAAATAGAAAAATACCGTGAGTTTATAAGGAGAAGGGGAAATTTTGAACCGCTTCAATATATAACAGGTAAGGTTGAATTTTATGGGTTAGAATTAAAAGTGAACTCTTCGGTTTTAATTCCACGACCGGAAACCGAATTGCTTGTTGAGAATATCCTGAATCATTTATCAAAAGAAAAAGAATCAACCATCCTAGATATTGGATGTGGAAGCGGAAATATTTCAGTCGCACTTGCAGTAAACTATCCTTCAGTAAAAATTTATTGCACTGATATTAGTGAAGAGGTTTTAAAAATATCTGAAGAAAATGCTGATAAACACTCTGTGATAGAAAAAATTAATTTTAATAATCATAATATTTTAACAGAAGATTTGAATAACTTTCCGCAGTTTGATATCGTTGTTTCAAATCCTCCGTATGTTTCAAGAGACAATTTTTCATCTCTGCAAAAAGAGATACAGAATTATGAGCCTAGATCAGCAGTAACGGATGACAGCGATGGATATACTTTTTTTAGAGAGATATCAAGGAAATCATTTAATAAATTAAAAGAGGGAGGTAAACTTTTTTTTGAAATAGCTCATGGCCAGAGTAAAGAGGTAAAGGAAATAATGAAAAATAATAATTTCAAAAACATTACCGTAATTAAAGACTACCAGAATATTGACCGCATTATTTTTGGAGAAGTAAAATGAAAGCCATAGTTCAGAGAGTCAAATCAGCTTCTGTGCATATCTCAGAACATAACAATACCAAGAAAATCGGTAAGGGACTTTTAATTCTTTTAGGAATAAAAATCGGCGACACAGAGAAAGACGTTATTTTTGTTGCAGATAAATGTTGTAACTTAAGAATATTTGAAGATGAAGAAGATAAAATGAATAAATCTGTAAAAGATGTTTCTGGCGAGATGCTTATTATATCGCAATTTACAATTTACGGTGAGACAGCTAAAGGAAACAGACCAAGCTTTATTGAAGCAGCCAAACCTGAAGAGGCAATTCCTTTATACAATAAATTTATTTCAAGAGTTAAAACGAATCTTGGCGAAAACAAAGTGAAGGAAGGTATTTTTGGTGCAATGATGGATGTGGAACTGTTAAATTATGGACCGGTGACTGTAATTGTTGAATCTAAATAGTTTAATATAATTAATGATTATTTTTTTCTTAGGATAATATGCATAATGTTTTAATGGTTTTTCTTGATGGAGTTGGAATAGGAAACAAAGACCAATTATACAATCCGTTCTTTAAATATGGTTTTAAGACTTTTGAAAATTTATTTGGAACTATCCCGTCTCTTGCTAATCAGAGACTAACAAACGGTTCTCATTTTCTTTTTCCTACTGATGCTGCATTAGGAATTGATGGATTACCTCAAAGCGGAACTGGTCAGGCAGCCTTATTTTGTGGCTTTAACGCACCGAAATTTGCTGGAAAACATTACGGTCCTTATCCTTTCACTACTACTATCCCAATTTTGCAAAAAGAAAGTATATTGGTTTACTTCAGGGATAAATATAACAGTAGTTACTTTGCAAATGCATACCCAAAAGCTTTTTTCGACTACATTAATTCCGGTAGATCGCGTTTAAGT
>Ga0209536_100012707_pt1 | contig 12215 bp, 6 predicted proteins | sample DeeMarSeWOR28_12_FD_187461 | JGI IMG/M metagenome (GOLD analysis project Ga0209536, IMG submission 187461) | Marine sediment microbial communities from White Oak River estuary, North Carolina - WOR-2-8_12 (SPAdes) (version 2) | ecosystem: Environmental > Aquatic > Marine > Intertidal zone >...
TGCGGAGCCTGGCCCGGGACGACGCGCCCTTGAGCGTCCTTACCGAGGCCGGCGGAAACAGGTCGTCGCCGCGGAACACCGCCCAGTCGTTCTCCATCAGGCTGTCGAAGCCACCCTGCCCGCGCCGGTGGTCGAGCTGAACCGTGAACCGCAGCGTGCCGCCGTTCGCGGGCGGCTGCCAGCTGAGTTGGTCGGCGGAGACCTCGAGTTCGCCGTCTGCCGAAAAATCGCGATAACGAGCAGGATCGAAGTCGAACCGTACGCGCCTCACCAGATTGCGGGGCTGGGCGATCGTGACACTCATCCGCACGGTACCCGACCCGGGCTGAAAAACCGCCTCGTAGTCGAGACCATAGCGAAGATCCGTGCCCGCCGTCGCCGTGGTGGCCGACAGCAACGCCCACAGAAATGCCAGGACTGCAGTGATTCGCGCGGTGACCAATGGAATACCTCCCTGTGAAAACCGGGTCAGCCCGGGGCGCCCGTTCAAGACAGGGATTATACGGACAAGTTCCAGCGCATGAAGCCACGGCCCCTTCGTGGAGCGCGCTGGCCAGGCCCGGGTCCGAGGCGTAGAATTCGCCACCTGACCGCCTGCGCCGTTGCCCGCAATGCCCCTGTTACGCCTCGACCACGCTTCTCTGCACTATGGGCCGCTGATCCTGTTGGACTCTGTCGGCCTCAACGTGGCGCGCGGGATGAAAATCGGCCTGCTGGGCCGCAACGGCGCCGGCAAAACCACCCTGTTGAAGGTGCTGGCTGGCGAAGCCGCCCTGGACTCGGGTGAACGCTGGCTGCGCCCGGGCACCCGGATCGCCTGGCTGCAGCAATCCCTGCCGGAGGGCGGGGGCCAGAGCGTTTACGACGTAGTGGCCTCCGGGCTGGCCGAGACAGGCCGCCTGCTGGCCGAGTACCACCACCTGGTCCAGGCGGGCGATGCCGTCGACATGGCCGCCCTGGCCCGCGTGCAGGGTCAACTCGAGACCCTGGACGGCTGGCAACTGCAGCAGCGCGTCGAGACGACCATCGATCAACTCGGCCTGGCGGGCGACGCCCTGATGTCCGAACTCTCGGGCGGCTGGCGGCGCCGCGTGGCCCTCGCCCGGGCCCTGGTCAGCGAGCCGGACATCCTGCTGCTCGACGAGCCCACCAACCATCTCGACATCCCCGCCATCCGCTGGCTGGAGGAACAGCTCCGCGTATTCCCGGGCGCCCTGCTGCTGATCACCCACGATCGCCGCTTCCTGCAAAATGTCGCCACGTGGATGGCCGAACTGGACCGCGGCCGCCTGACGCTGTGGCAGGGTGACTATCACGGTTTCCTGCGGCACCGCGAGCAGGAACTGCAGGCCGAGGAACGCGCCAACGAACTCTTCGACAGGAAACTGGCGCAGGAAGAGGCCTGGATCCGCCAGGGCATCAAGGCGCGCCGCACGCGCAACGAAGGCCGGGTGCGCGCCCTGGAGGACATGCGCCGGGAGCGCGGCCAGCGCCGCGAGCGCACCGGCCGGCCGGACTTCTCCGTCGATGACGCAGGCCGCTCGGGCAAGATCGTCGCCGAACTGGAACACGTCAGTCACGGCTACGGCGGCCGCTGCCTGATCCGCGACTTCTCGACCCGGGTCCGCCGCGGCGACCGTATCGGCATCGTCGGCGCCAACGGCGCCGGCAAGTCCACGCTGGTCAAGATCCTGCTGGGGCAACTGCAGCCGGACGCCGGCCAGGTAAGGCTCGGCAGCAAGCTGGAAATTGCCTATTCGGATCAGTTGCGCGGCCACCTCGACCCCTCCGGGAACCTGATCGACAACGTCTGCGAGGGGCAGGACTTCATCGATGTCGGAGGGCGGCGCCGCCACGCGATCTCCTACCTGTCCGACTTCCTGTTCAGCCCCGACCGGACGCGCATGCCGGTCGCGGCACTCTCCGGTGGCGAGCAGAATCGCGCGGTGCTGGCGAAACTGTTCAGCAAACCGGCGAACCTGCTGGTGCTGGACGAGCCCACCAACGACCTCGATATCGAGACTTTGGAACTGCTGGAGGAAATCCTGCTGAGCTTCGAGGGCACCGTGCTGCTGGTCAGCCACGACCGCGATTTCATGGACAACGTCGTCACCAGCCTGATCGTCATGGACGGCCGCGGCGGCGTCAGCGAGCACGTTGGCGGCTACAGCGACTTGGAGGCGCGCGGGGGCACGTTGCTCGAGCCTGTCCCCGCAAAGGAGCCCGACCGGAATCGGCCGGCCGAGGCCGCCGCGCAGGTCAGGAAGACCTCGACGCCGACAGCGAAACGGAAATTGTCCTACAAGGAACAACGTGAACTGGACCAGTTGCCGGCGGCGATCGAGTCACTGGAACGGCAGCAGTCGCAGCTCGGCGAAAAGCTGTGCGAACCCGGCTTCTACCAGTCCGAGCCGCAGGAGATCCAGCGCGTGACGCAGCAGATGGCGGACCTGCAGTCGGAGCTCGAAGCCGCCTACAGCCGCTGGGACGAGCTCGAAGCGCGCCGCTGATCAGGCCGGGTCGGTGGCCAGCCAGATGATATGCCTGGCGCCCTTGCCGGCGTGTGCGCGAACCGGCACTTCCTCCACCACCAGGCCGCTGCGCCGCAGCCTGTCGAAGAATGCCCGGTCCGGCCCGGCCGACCAGTAAGCCAGGATGCCCCCCGGGCGCAGCGCCCGGTGCGCGGCCGCGATGCCGGGCTCGGTATACAGCCAGTCGTTGACGTCCCGGGTCAGTCCCTCCGGCCCGTTGTCGATATCCAGGGCGATGACGTCGAAGCCGGACGGGCTGCGCCGCAACAGCTTCACCACGTCGCCGACGCAGACGCGAGTGCGAGGATCGTCGAGCGGACGGCCGCTGCATTCTCCCAGCGGCCCGCGATTCCACTCCACCACCTCCGGTATCAATTCCGCGACGGTGACGACCGCCCTGGGGCCGACCTCCCTCAACGCGGCGGCCAGCGTGAACCCCATGCCGAGGCCGCCGATCAGCACGCGCGCCGCGGCCGGGTTCCTGAGCCGCCGGCACGGCAACGCGCCGAGCGCGTCCTCGGAGCCGTGCTTGCGGCTGCTCATCAATTCCGGGCCGGCATTCAGCTTGATGAAAAAGTCGTCCTTGCCCCGGTACAGCAATAGCGATTTTCCGGTGTCCGGAATGGGCGCTTCACCCAGCAGGTCCCAGTGGCGCATGGCCGCTCCGCGCGAAAGAGGCTCCGGGCGACCCCGCAGGGTCACCCGGCCTCTATTGTATCCATTGCCTAAAAGCGGTAAATGGCCTTCAGGTACCAGTAGCCGCCGTTGAAGCCGAAAGGCGCTGCCCGGCGCGAGTAGGTGAACACGCCGGGGGAGTCCACGATACCCGGAATGCTGCCGCCGCGGGATTGGCCGATCAGGTTCCGGTCAGGGGTCGTATCGGTGATATTGTTGGCGCCGGCCTGGACGGCAAAGCCCGAATCGCCGAAGGTGTATTCCACCATCACGTCGGGGAACCACTCGGCGCCGAAGGTCTGGCGGTCGCCATTGCCTTCCTGGATCGTGTACTCACCGTAATAGTTGAGGCGGGCCAGGAACAGCCAGTTGGCCAGCGCGTAGGAACCCGTCACGGAGCCGCGGTTATCCGGCTGCCATTCCTCGATGATGGAGCGGTCCTGCGAAGTGAAGATGACGTCCTCGAGGCCCTCCAGCAGCCCGTCCGTATTCACGTCATCCGAGACGTCGGTCGAGATGAACGCAGCCGACGCATCCAGCCGGAACAAGCCGCCGTTGCCGGTCGCCCGCGACCAGCTCAGCACCGCCTCGACGCCGTCGGTTTCCGTTTTTCCCGCGTTGGTGAAGAATTGGGCGGCACCGACGCTATTGGCCAGGAGCACATCCCGAATCTCCTCCGGAATTGACGGATTGGTGGCCGATATCGCGCCGGAGATGGCGATACGGTCCTCGATTTCGATCTTGAAATAGTCGACGGTGATGGACAGGCTCTCGGCCGGGTTCCAGATGAAGCCGATGGAATAGTTGTCCGACTCCTCTTCCTTCAGCCGCGGAATTCCAAGCGCCTGGGCGATCTCGCTGTCATTGCGGAAGGTGCCGCGCTCTTCGGGAAACAGGCCGTCGCTGCCCGGCCGGGAGACAAACTGGGTGCTGACGCTGTTGAAGAACTGCTGCTGCAGGCTCGGCGCGCGGAAACCCGTGTTGGCGGCGGCGCGCAGGGCGAAGTTTTCGGTGGCATCGAAGCGGCCGCTGAGCTTCCAGTTGGTGGTGCTGCCGAAATCGCTGTAGTCCTCGTAGCGCAGGGCGCCGGTGAGGAGCAGGCGGTCGGTCACCTGTGACTCCAGGTCCAGGTACAGAGCCCAGCTGTCGCGGTCTCTTTCGAGCGCTTCGGCGGGGGAGAATCCGCGAAACACCTGGAATCCGGGCGCATACTTCTGACCGGTGTACGGATTGATCTCGCCCCCGTCCGCGTAAGAGACCTCCTCGCCCGGCTTGATCCGGTAGCCTTCCTCGCGGAACTCGGCGCCCCAGGCCACGTTGACCGGCACCGAGCCGGCGTCGTAGAGCTTGCTCGCGTCGAAATTGAAGGTGGTCTGGTCGAGCGACAAATTGCCCGCGTCCGCGGAGGTCGGGCTGGCCGCGCCGAAGGACGCATTCAGTGAATTGCTGATCAGGAAGCCGAAACTGTTCTTACCGTAGCCGCCGCTGATGTCGAAACCCCAGCCGGAGCCGGTATCCCAGCGGTAACCGCCGAAGAAGCTGTAGTCCTCGATATCCGTGTTGATCAGGGGCAGAAACCCATCCGGATAGATCGACAGGACGTTGCCGGTGGCGTTGCTGGCGGTGCGGGTGAAGCCGCCGGACTGGTTGTCCCGGGTCGAGTAGGTCGCGAAGCCGTACAACTCGCCCATGCCCACGTCGAAAGCGGCATTGGCGGCCAGGGCATGCTGTTCGTTGTCCGCGTCGCCGATGCGGAAACTGTTGCGGTCGAAGGTCGCCTCGCGCGGGTCCAGGCTGGTAATCGTGGAACAGCCGAAGTCGATGTTCGTGCCGTCGGTGCAGGGGTACTGCCGCGTGCCATCCAGGCCGGCGCGGTTCGTGCTGCCGCGGTCCCGGTACTGATAGGTCACGTTGAAGAAGCCGTCGCTGCCGAGCGCGAAGCCCGAATTGACGTTGGCGACCACGGTTTCGCCGTCACCCTCGAAGGTCTCGCCGTATTCGAGGCTGGCGATGCCGTCCGTGGCGGAATCCTTGAGGATGATGTTGATCACGCCGGCGATGGCGTCGGACCCGTACTGGGCCGCGGCGCCGTCGCGCAGGACCTCGACCCGCTTGACGGCGGAGATCGGAATCGCGTTCATGTCGGTGCCCGCGGTTCCCCGACCCACCGAGGTGTTGACGTGAACCAGCGCGCTGGTATGGCGCCGTTTGCCGTTGATCAGCACCAGCGTCTGGTCCGGGCCCAGCCCGCGCAGGGTCGCCGGCCGCAGGGCGTCGGTGCCGTCGCTGATCGATGAACTCGAAAAATTGAAGGACGGCGCCGCCGCCTGGATTGCCCGTCCAAGCTCCGTCGCGCCTGTGTTGGCGAGCATTTCATTGGTCAGGACCGTCACGGGCACGGGCGCATCGTCCGCCGTTGAGAATGCAGCACGGCTGCCGGTGACCGTCACTTCTTCCAGAACGGAATCTTCTTCCTGGGCCGCAGCGGGCGGCGACCAGGCAAGGGTTGCCAGGGCCAGGCCCGAAGACAGGGAAAACCACAACGATTTACTCATGATCGACTCTCCTGTGCAGTGCGGCGCCGCGATACTCTTTCTGACTGGAGGAACTACGAGCAGAGCGGGTCATTCCCGGCCGGCGCCTGATTTTATGGTTATGTTGCGCCCCCACCTTAGTCCCTCAGCCACCCCGGGGGCAAATTAGAATCAAGACAATAGACGAATAGTCTGATGTGCCGTATTATTGGCGGCGCGCTTTGCCCGCCAGGCCTGCAGCAGGCTGGACGCCGAGCAACGGTCGCCGGAGTCAGTCTGCTCGTCCTCCACACGATGGGCCTGCACACTTCAACCCCACGACCTGCGAGCCATCCAGCTTCCGGCACCCCGGCGGACGCGCCCAGGCATCGGCCTGTATGTGCGACGCTGCTACTTCTGCAAGTTCAATTGAATTGGGAGAACCAACGAATGAAGAATGTGCACTTTAAGCTGGCGCTTGCGTCAGCCACGAGCGCGGCGCTGATGTTCAGTGGCGTGACGGCGGTAAGCGCGGCGGATTTGAAGGTCGCCGCACAACAACCCTCCGTCATATCCGAAATCGGCGCCGAGACGGACGGCATGTATATCGTGCGCCTGGTCGATGCGCCCCTCGCCACCTATGAAGGCGGCGTCAAGGGCCTGGCCCCGACCAGCGCCAAGGCCAATGGCAAAAAACGGCTCGACACCAAGAGCAAGGCCGCCAAGGACTACCAGAAATACCTGAAGCAGCAGCAGAAAGAAGTGCTGGGCCATTCCGGCAAGGCGCTGGGCCGCGCGTTGGCCCCCGCGTATCAATACCAGCATGCGTTCAACGGCTTCGCGGTCGAACTGACCGTCGAGGAAGCCAAGGCGATGCGCACGATGGAAGGCGTTGTCAGCGTTCAGCGTGAGCGCATGGAACACCTGCTGACGGATGCCGGCCCCGAGTGGATCGGTGCGCCGTTCATCTGGAACAACGGCAAGGAATCCACCAAGGGCGAAGGCGTCGTCGTCGCCATACTGGATTCCGGCATCAACAGCGATCATCCCTCGTTCGCCGACATCGGCGGTGACGGCTACGATCACGACAATCCTCTGGGTTCCGGCAACTACCTGCCCGGCAGCTACTGCGATGTCGTCGATCCGAGCTTCTGCAATGACAAATTGATCGGCGCCTGGGACTTCGCCGGCGCCGACGGCAATGTGCCCGAGGACGACGATGGTCACGGCAGCCACACGGCCTCCACGGTCGCGGGCAACGTGGTCAATGGAGCGGAACTGGTCGCACCGACCACCTCTGCCTTCTTCGACATATCCGGCGTGGCTCCGCATGCCAACATCATCGCCTACGATGTCTGCGTGGATAACGGGTGCCCGGGTTCGGCCCTGGTGGCCGCAATCGACCAGGTGCTCGTCGACGCGGGCAACCTGCCCAATGGAATCGCCGCTCTGAACTACTCCATCTCCGGTGGCGGCAACCCCTACAACGATTACGTGGAACTTGGTTTCCTGGCCGCCGTCGCGGCGGGCGTGTACGTGTCGGCCTCCGCCGGCAACTCCGGCCCCGGCGCCAGCACGGTCGCCCACCTGGGCCCCTGGACGTCAACGACAGCGGCGTCCACCCACAACCGCACCATCGAGAACAGCCTGATCGACATGACCAGCGATGACGGACCGCTCGGCGACCTGCACGGCTCGAGCTTCAGCGCGGGCTATGGCCCGGCGCCGATCATTCACGCCAATACGGTGCCCTCCGACCCCGCCGGCCAGTGCCTGGTCCCCTTCGCGCCGGGAACGTTCTCGGGTGAGATCGTGGTCTGCGACCGCGGCACCATCGCCCGCGTCGACAAGGGCGCCAACGTGCTCGCCGGCGGCGCAGGAGGCTTGGTCCTGGCCAACCTTCCGGCCAACGGCGAATCGACGAATGCCGATGCGCACTATCTCCCGGCAATCCACATCGGCGCCACCGACGGCGACACGCTGCGCGCGTGGTTGGCTGGAAACACCAACGCCGTGGCCACGATCACGGATTCCGCCATCAACCTCGACCCGGCAAACGGCGACATCATGGCCGGCTTCAGTTCGCGCGGCCCGAACCTGGTCGTGGATGTGATCAAGCCCGACGTGACCGCACCCGGCGTGGACATCATGGGCGCCGAAGCGAACGGCCAGGGCTTCAGCAACCCCGAGTACCAGATCATCAGCGGCACCTCGATGTCCAGCCCGCACAATGCCGGCTCCGGCGCGCTGATGACCGCCCTGCATCCGGACTGGTCGCCGCAGCAGATCAAGTCCGCCCTGATGCTGACCGCCTCCACGGAATTCACCGTGAAAGAGGACGGAGTGACTCCGACGGATCCGTTTGACGTCGGCGCCGGCAGGCTGGAACTCGGCGCCGCCAAGACCCCCGGCCTGGTGATGGACGAGACCATTGCCAACTTCCTGGCTGCGGATCCGGACAACGGTGGAGACCCGAGCACGCTGAACCTGGCGAGCATGAAGAACAGCACCTGTGTCGGGACCTGCTCCTGGACGCGTACCGTTACCAACGTCGAGAGCAACACGGCTCACTGGAACGTGACCGCTTCCGGCGTCGGTTTCGATGCGGTGGCCGAAGTTTCCCCGGAAGCCAACAGCGATGATTACAACCTGAAACTCAAGAAGGGCCAGGATGGGACGATCACCGTAACCGCCAATACGGCACTTTCCGCCGACGGCTGGCATTTCGGCACGGTGGACCTCGACCGCAACCTGGACAAGGGCCCTGATCTGAGCATGCCGATCGCGGTGAAAGCCGCCAAGGCCACGAATCCGACCGTCTTCACCAAGACAGTCGACGCGGCCACGGCGTCGCCCGGCGATACGCTGACCTACGAACTGACCGTGGTCAACGACGACATGGGCGGTCCGATCACGGTAACCGACATGGTTCCGGACGGCGCGACCTTTGTAGCGGGCTCGGAGACTGAATCGATCGTTGATGGCTTCACCACGTCATCCTGGGCCTACGATGGCGGCAGCAACAGCCTGTCGTGGACCGGCGAACTGGATCCGGGCAATTTGGCCGTGGTCCCATCGTTGGCTCCGTTTGGCTACGTCCCGCTCTCACTTTTCGTTCCACCATTTGCTCTGCCTGGAAATTGTGACGATGGTGCTTTCGGGCTGACTGTTCCGGCATTTACGTTCAATGAAACGACCTATACTTCAGTGATTTGGTCAGTGAATGGAACGCTTGAGGCCGGCACCGCCAGCGGTGTGGCTACATCATTCGCCAACCAAAACCTGCCGGACGCCGCTCCGCCGAATAACCTGATTGCACCGTTCTGGCGCGACCTGAACTTGTGTGCAGGCGGAAACTGGTATGTTGCCAATCTGTCCGCCGGACCCAATACGTACACTGTTTACGAGTGGACTGATGTCCCGCATTTCGGCAGCACCGATGCCGCCACATTCCAGATCTGGATTCAGCGTGCCGGTGGCCCAGGCATTTGGTATGTGTATAACCGCATGGATAACGCGGACAGCGAAGGCACAGTGGGCGTCGAGGACTCGGTTGGCGTGCTTGGCGATTCGTATTTTTACGATGGCGCCGGAACGGCTCCGGCTGTTGGCGTCGACCTCGAAGTCGTCAGCACCGCGGGCGGCTCGGCCACCCTCGGCTTCCAGGTCACCACCGACTGCAGCCAGCCTGTCATTAACGAAGGCGAGATGAGCAATGCCGGTGATTCCGAGCGTGCCATCGCCGTAACGACTTGCCCGTAATGTCATTCTGATCGCGGGTAGCAAGACCGGTTGCGGCGAAAACTCGCCGCAACCAACCAAGGAGCAGGGAGCGATCCCTGCTCCTTTTTTTGTGCTTCAGTCAGCGCATCGCCGCCAGGCACTCGATCTCGACTCGCGCCCCGAGCGCCAGGCCACTGGCGCCCATCGCACTGCGGGCCGGCGGGTTGGTGGGGAAATAGGTTCGGTAAACCTCGTTCATGGCAGCCCACTCGGCGATGTCGGCGAGGAACACCGTGCATTTGACGACCTCGTCCAGTGACGAGCCGCGTTTTTCCAGACTGGCCTTGATGTTCTCCATGGTCTGGCGCGTCTCGCCGGCGATGCCGCCCTCGGCGAGTTGCAGGGTGCCCGGCAGGTTGCCGATTTGGCCGGACAGGTAGAGCATGTCCCCTACCCGAACGGCATCCGAAAACGGCAATTGCAGGTCCGGGTCGGAGACATAGTGTTCGACCTCCAGACCTCCGGCCAGGGCCGTGCCCAGTGAGAACAGGCCGAGTCCGGCCAGGATGACAAACCGTGCTTTCATTTCCAACTCCTCTCGCATTGCGTTTGGTATCTTGCCGCGCCGTGACGCGATTTCGGACCCGCGCTAGCCACCCTTGCATGAATGGTGGCAAGCTAGTGGCCGAATACGGCAGATGGACCGATTGTGCACGACAACCCCGACCACAATCCAACACGTGAGCCGGCGCGCGATCCGGCAGACGGCCTGAAAGGCGAACTCGCCCGCTACCACCGGCAGATGCTCCTGCCCGGAATCGGGCTCGACGGCCAGCGCAGGCTCCGGGGCTCCACCGCACTGCTGCTGGGTTGCGGGGCACTCGGAAGCGTCGCCGCCGACATGCTGGCGAGGGCCGGCGTCGGGCACCTGGTGATCGTCGACCGCGACGTGGTCGACCTGACCAACCTGCAGCGGCAGGTCCTGTTCGACGAGCAGGATGTCGCCGACGGGCTGCCGAAGGCTGAGGCGGCCAGGCGCAGGATCGCGCGGATCAACTCACAGGTAGAAGTCACCGCGGTCGTCGACGACATCAACCACGGAAACATCGAACGGTTCGCGGCCGGCGCGGACATCCTGGTGGACGGCCTGGACAACTTCGAGACCCGTTACCTCGCCAACGATTGCGCCGTGAAACACGGCGTGCCCTATGTCTACGGCGGCGCGGTCGGCACCTCCGGCATGGCCTTTGCGATCCTGCCGCACACTCCGGGTGGTGATTCGAGCTGGGAAGCGCATCCGTCCGGCAGCCGGGCGACGCCCTGCTTCCGCTGCCTGTTCGAAGAGGCGCCGCCGCCCGGCGAGAGCCCCACCTGCGACACGGCCGGCGTCATCGGGCCGGCCGTCGGGATAATCGCCAATTTCCAGGTCGCCGAAGCGCTGAAGATTCTCAGCGGCAACTTCGATCGCGTGTGCCCGGACCTGCTCAGCATCGACCTGTGGGCCAATACGGCGACGCAGCTGAAGGTCGGCCACGCCCGTGAGAAGGGTGACTGCCCCTGCTGCAAGCAGCGGAACTTCGAGTTCCTCGACGGCAAAGCCGGCTCCAGCGCAACGGCGCTGTGCGGACGCGACGCGGTGCAACTCAGGCACCGGGAACGGCAGAGCCGAATCGATCTCGATGAAATCGCCGCCCGGCTGAGGCAGTTCGGGCCCGTGCTCGCCAACGAATTCATGATCCGGGCCGGGATTCGCGACGGCGGCCGGTCCTACGAACTGACGCTGTTCACCGACGGACGGGCCATTGTGAAGGGTACCGGAGAGGCCAGCGTGGCGCGCAGCGTGTACGCGAAGTACGTGGGGAATTGAGCGCAGCGCGATCGCCGGGGGCTGACGGCCGACCAGCGGTCTGCAGGCTTCCCGCCCGGCGCTTATACTTAAAGAGTCACCGGGCCGTTCAAGCGCCAGCAACGGGACTTTGAGAGTTTATGACGAATATGCGGCTGAAACTCGCGATAGTGTGCACCGTGCTGTGCCTGGCCTGCGATGCGTCCGCGCAGAGCGCCGTTGCGGCAGCGACCCGCCAGGCCGAACTGCAGGCTCTGTCCCAACAACTCCGGCAGCGCGACCAACTCGACCGCGAACAGGTGCAGGCCTACGCCCGCCAACTGGGAATCGCAGTGCGGCGCGAACTGCCTGACGGCCGGGTGCTGGAACTGCAGCGCCTGCTGCCGGGCCGCGGCCCGGTTTTCTACGTCACCAACAACGTCGACGCCGCGGACACGGTCTCGACCGACGCGGTGTGGCCGGGCGGTTCAGCCGGGCTGGACCTCGACGGCAGCGGCATGACCATCGCGGAATGGGACGGCGGGGCAGTCTACGCCGAACACCCCGACTTCGCCGGGCGCCTGACCCAGGTGGATGGCGCCAGCCTGGTCAGCGGGCACTCCACGCACGTGGCGGGCACGCTCGCCGGCGCCGGGGCCTGGCTGCTGCCCGAGGCGCGGGGGATGGCTTTCGCCGCCCAACTCGACGCCTACGACTGGAATTCCGACACCGCGGAAATGGCCGCGGCCGCGGCAGCCGGGCAACTGGTCTCGAACCACTCCTACGGCATTGCGGCCGGCTGGCTTTACCTCGGGGATTTGCCCCCCGACACCTGGTGGTGGATCGGCGGCGAAGACCCCGGCGACGTCGAGGATCCGAATTTCGGTTACTACGACGCCGAGAGCGCGCTGTGGGACCAGATTGCCTACGACGCACCGTATTACCTAC
>Ga0209536_100012709_pt1 | contig 12213 bp, 7 predicted proteins | sample DeeMarSeWOR28_12_FD_187461 | JGI IMG/M metagenome (GOLD analysis project Ga0209536, IMG submission 187461) | Marine sediment microbial communities from White Oak River estuary, North Carolina - WOR-2-8_12 (SPAdes) (version 2) | ecosystem: Environmental > Aquatic > Marine > Intertidal zone >...
CCGTGAAACCGAATCTACGATACCAGTTAATGAGATCCTCGTTCGTGAGTCCGGGGTTTCCATTGTCCTGTGCTTCTGCCTGTATACATAAACGCACCCCGAATACATCCGCAGTCGCACAAAGAGAATTCAGTATTTCAGAGCCCTGGCCTGTGCCCGGCATGAATGCGCTTATGTGGTATACATCGACATCATCCGGATTTGAATGACTGACTGCCGAGAGCGCAATCAGGCCTATCGGTATTCTTCCACTATTCTCGAATACAAACGGGTGCACCGTTTCCGATTCACTGTTGACACCGACGGTTACGGCTGCTCGACCTTCATATAAAGAATACATATGATTGACGTATTCTGTAGCCCTGCTCATACTGTTATCACGGTTTGAATTTTTCCGCCTCAAAAAAAAATTTGAGGAAATTCTGATTTATTCAGAGTTTCCGTGTGGCACATGGATGTGCCGCCATTTTTAACCGCATAGGCGGTTAAGAATGGCGAAAAATAAAAATTGCATTTCTACTTTTCGTGCTCTGATATTTCCTGGATCAAATTATTCAAAGCTTTCTTAAACTCATTATATCTGACCAGTTTTTTTAATTTAGATTCACTGCTGTCCCACATAAATGTCATGAGAATGTATCAAACGCTATCAATGCCGCCATTTCTTGCACTTTCTCTAGCAACCGACATGAAATTCCGTGTTAATGCGTAGCCCGGATGGAACGAAGTGTAATCCGGGGTTGCTGCCGAAGTCGTGCAACTTCCCGGATTTACAGTATACATCCATGTATCCTGCCCTACGGGCCAGCCAAAGGCTGTTCAAATTCGATCCAATCGAATTTAGTCGCTTCGCTGCATCCGGAGTACACAGCCAATAAACATGTTAATTTTATCCGTGACCGTTATATCGACTACGTGTTATGTGAACTTCACGAAATGCCCGCGAAAGCGGGACAGCAATGATTTAGATTCCTTTTTACTCTTGATTCATATTGCTGTGTTTTTTTCTTTGCCACAACGTTTGCATCTGAAGACTGTCACCAGACGGCCCTGATTTACGTCAAATTGCCTGTCCTTGATTAGCTCCCATTTATGAAGACCGTTTCTGCACAGAGTTTTACCTTTGTGTTTCTCTTTCAATGTCTTTTTTTTGAAAGTCAGGATATTTGCCATCTTTAATTTGCATCTTCTGGAAGTGCGTCGAGACGCTCATATTGCCAGACTTTTCTCCATATCACATAGATCAGCCTCCCGCCAGGTACCAAAAAGTGGAAATATCTCTGCCATTGTTGATAATTATTTTGCCGGGTATTTACTGATGTCCACCGTGCTGAGGACGGCTTACGGTGTGGTATTCCTTATATTCGCCAGAGCAGCGCCTTGACACCACTCCCCGGACCCGGACTCGACTGCATAGCAGTACCCGGGAGTGATCGTGTGAAGAACCAGTTCGTCAAGCGGTATCGGCAGTGCGATACCATAACCCTGCGCATAGTCAACACCAATTTCTTTCAGCAATTCCAGCGTTGCGTCATCTTCAACAAACTCAGCGATGGTCTTCTTTTTCATTACATGGCCGATATCGTTGATCGATTTGACCATCGAATAATCAATAGGATCGTTCGTAATTTCTCTGACGAAAGCACCATCGATCTTGAGATAATCAACAGGCAGGCTCTTCAGGTATGTAAATGAGGACAGACCACTACCAAAATCATCGAGTGCGAATTCACAACCCCTGTCATTCAGAGCATCCATAAACGAAGCTGCCTTTTCCAGATTGGCGATAGCCGCCGTCTCGGTGATTTCGAAGCAGATGCTGCCGGGTCGGATAGCGGTAGAATCCAGAATTTCAATAGCATATGCAAGAAATGACTCATCGCAGACAGACTGCCCAGAGAGGTTGATCATCAGCTTTGGTGGCATATGCGGCTGTTTCCATTCCTGCAGCCAGTTGGTTGCGTGCTTGAGGACCCATTTATCTATCGCGCACATCAGCCCATAACGCTCTGCGGGCGGTATGAACAGACCCGGCTGAACAAGCTTGCCATCATTATCGATCATACGCACAAGTATCTCTATATGATCTGCCTGATCAACCTGACGTTCGACCGGGATCACGGACTGACAATACAGACACAAGCGATCATCTTGTAGGGCCTGCTTGATCAAGCCGACACAATCCATTTCGCTCCTGCGGTTGACAATATGCTGATCATCGATATCAGCAACATGCACCCGGTTTCGCCCGGTGTGTTTTGCCTCCAAACAGGCAATATCAGCTGTACTCAGGATCGTTGCCATACTGGTGCTGCCTTGCTTTACAGGGACGGCCCCTATACTGACACCAATAGAAAAGACCTTGCCCTTCCACGAAAACTGAAAGTTCTCGGCGGATTCGCGCAACGCTTCAGCGACACGTGTGGCCCCGTCAATGTTGCAGGCTTTCAGCAATACGCCAAACTCATCACCACCCAGCCGTGCAAAAATGTCTGTTTGCCGCAAACACTTCGTGAAAACCTCTGTCAGCTGGCGCAGAAGTTCATCACCGGCCATATGTCCGCAGGTATCATTGACGATCTTGAACTGATCGAGATCAAGGTACAGCAGCACATCGTCGGATTCAGAACCTTCGGGCCTCCTTTCCAGCAGTTTCAGCTCCTTCTCGAAGGCACGCCTGTTCATCAAACCGGTGAGAGCATCATGATTTGCCTGATGATAGATATGACGATTTTGCTCAGCCGAACGGCGAACAACCAGAAAAGCGATAAACAGCCCGAACAACAGCGCAACAGCTCCCAGGAGAAACATCACATTGCGTGACTCAAAGTAATGCTCGTTCGCGGATTTCAATGCCCGTTTTGCGGATATTCTTTCAAGATCGACCAGATCATTCAGCAGGTCAAGTAGAATTTCCTGGTGTTTTGCCGCATGGACAATTGCAGTGGAAATCTCGGTCTTCGAGGCGCCACTCAGCAGCAGTTCCGCCACATGCTCATTTAGCGGCTGGGCGATGCGGGTCGCTTCTGAGAGCATGGCATGTATTTCCGCTTCAACCTTGTCCATACTCTTGGAGAGGAGCTTTTCCCTTGCTTCACGATAAATGCGCGAATGGCCGATAAAGCGCATATATTCCTCATCACGCTCAAACAGGTCATCCTTCAACGCCATCGTTTTAAGACTGATAGATCGCAGCCGTATAGAGTCGCGCATGGAGTTGGCGGCCTCAGTCTTGGCGTTCGTCTCCTCAACCAGATTGGACATACTGTCGTTGATATCCTTCAACTGTCTGAGCGCGATCGATATCATCAGCGACATCAACGCGAGAATAGCGCAGAACCCCAGCGTGATAATCAACCTGGTATCGTCTTTTAAAATCATAATATTCTGTTCAGGTGATTCGCAGGACAGCATAAGACCATGGATCAGCGATACCGATACCGGGCCAGAATCTGGTCCATATTGCTTTATATAACGGCGCCCCCGAATATAACTTAAGGTTGATTGAGGATATTTTTCAGGACAACAGTGCGCCTGTCATTTCTGTAGAGCACAGAAAAAAGCAGAAGTATTGAAACGGATACGGGATGTCGGGTATAGACAAAGACCGGGGCTCGATCAGATCTTGTCGCCTGGATTGATAAAATCGTGATCCAGCCCCGTTTTTCGCTCTGCTTATGGTTCGTTAACCCGGAAAACTTACCATTCCCTGGAGCATGGTTTTAACGAGCGCGTTTGCCGCTTTTGCCAGGCACAACCTCGAAGGGTCGCATCATCTCATGATCTTCGTGATCAAGCAGGTGACAATGCCAGACAAATCGACCGGGTATGTCGAAATGCGCGATGATACTGACGACCGTGCCCGCTGGAACGCGCACCATATCACGCAAGCCGTTTTCATTGGGCGGCAGTTGTTCCGGACCGGTGTAGACAATCTCGCCCGTCGCATTGTAGACATCGACATCAAAGCGTCTTCGACTCAGCACCTCGAATGTAACCAGGTGGACATGCATCGGATGCCCGTTCGGTGAGACATTGATGAAGTTCCATATCTCCGTGGTATTCAGCCGGGGCGTTTCCGTGACCGGATCCATCCACTTGGCATTGTTCAACAGAAACTTGGGGCGGCCATACTCGTCGGTTACCCGGTCCAGCGTCAGGTTGCGCGTCATCACCGCATCGGCCGGGTCGAGCCTGTGCACCGGCCGCAGTGTCGCCGGTAAGACACTGGTGTCCGGGCCGCTGCTGTCGATCACTTTGAATTTCATCACCTTGCCTGTCGTCGCCTCATCCCAGAACGGGAAATCAGGGATTCGAATGTTCTCCAGGGTCAACTCATCGCCCGGTGCAAAACCCGAAAAATCGACAACGAGATCGGCACGCTCTGCCGGCGCAACGGTGACCTGCGGGCCAACGGGATTGCCTTCGGCATTCCTCCGTCCCACCAATACCGGTGCATCGAGCAGCCCCCCATCCGTGCCGATCTGATGAAACGGCAGCGATGTGTCCGGTGCTGCATCCGGTGTGATCTGCAGCCTGAAAGGACGGCCGTTGGCACCGTTCAGTACACGAAAACGGTATTTACGCGGCTCAACCTCGAGGTAGGGCCAGGTTTTTCCATTCACCACTATCGTGTCAGCGGCAAATATCGGAATGACTGAAGGGACAGGTGCCGTTGGCACAGGTGATACTGATGGATAGAACAGTGAACCATCCTCGGTGAATGAGCGGTCCTGGATCACCAGTGGAATTTCAAAGCCACCACTGGGGAGGTTAAGCGCATCCTCCACATCATCCCTTATATTGTAGAGACCCGCCAGTCCGGCATAGACATTCAGTCGCGTATTACCCACGGCATGATCGTGGTACCAGAGAGCCGCCGGTTCCTGGTCATTCTTGTAAGTGAAGACAGCAAAGTTTTTGCGCTGGTTCGAGGTATACCAGTCTTCAGGATAACCATCGAACTGGGGTTTGGTATGAGCGCCGTGCAGGTGCACCACCGTGCGCACTTCGGGTTGCCAGGGCTCAGAACCATGCAGGGTTGTGTCTATCGGAAGGATGTGCCTGTTGGGTAATTCATTGATCCATTTTACTGAAACCGGTTTATTGCGCCTGGCTTCTATAGTCGGCCCGGGATAACTGCCCTCGTACCCCCAGACAGTAGTCGTCGGGAAACCCGCAGGCAACACCTGCTGCTGGAACTCGGTCATGGTCACGTTATAGGAAGCCGCATTTTTTGATTGGCCTCGAGGATCAAGAACAGGCGGTATTGGCACTGGTTCTACGTATTTAGGAATTGATGCTGGATCCAATGGTGGGCTGGTGTGCGAATCAGCTCTGCCCCACTTCCAGGGTATGGCGAAAGCGCCAGCAGTTACTACACCCGCTTTAAGGAACTGTCTTCTTGTGCTCATTTTTCACTCCTGATTGTGCTGTTATGAGACTGGAAGTGCGTTGCCTCTGCACTCGCGTTGCTTTCATTAAGCAGGCCGACATAATTTACTGGCAGCAGGTAAAGAGAAACATATTATTCTGACAACATAGAAAAACCCATGCAGTGTGACAACCCGATATACGACTGAAAGCTTTATAAGAATACAAGAATATTCGCGGCTAACGATGTGTCAGCTCACCAATACCGATTTAATATATAACTGTTCGGAAGCGAGCACAACTCTTTTCAAACAAGCCAGAAACTTGCGGACAAACCATCGGGCCATCAAAGGCGTTGTTGATGTAAAACCTGATCCGATTACTGGTTGTTGTTGGCAAAGTAAACAAATCGATGCTTGAACGCTGCGATCACCTTCGCCCGGATGATGCACGAAGACGGATTTACGACGTTGCGAAATCATACACGCATGAATCACTTAACCAAGAATTGAGCGGTCAATTTTCGGTTACCATTTGTCCTATCCGGTTTTCGGAATAATATTTTGTCAGGAACAAGATATCGCGTTATCCCGGATGAACGCGTCACTGACGCATTGAGAGTGGTGCAGTTACTACTGAACTCGCCCGCTCACGAAACAGCATCCAGTGCCTGACTGGCATCGGCTATTATATCGTCGATATTCTCAATACCCACTGATATGCGAACAAGATCAGCACTCACGCCTGCGGCTGCCAGCTCTTTTTCGTTCAACTGCCTGTGCGTTGTCGACGCAGGGTGGCACGCCAGTGACTTTGCATCCCCGATATTGACCAGCCGCAAAATCATTTGCAGTGCATCGATGAACTGTGCGCCGGCTTCGATCCCCCCTTCGATACCGAAACTGAGAATACCGGAAGCCTTGCCGCCGGTGATCTTCTGACAGGCATCGTAATAAGGGTTGTCGGGCAAGCCTGCGTAGTTCACCCAGGTCACCTTTTCGTGCTTGCTCAGATATTCGGCGAGTTTCTCGGCATTCTCACAATGCCGCTCCATGCGCAAGCCGAGTGTCTCAAGGCCCTGTAAAATCAGGAATGCATTATGCGGGGAAAGCGCCGCGCCGGTATTTCTCAACGGGACAACGCGGCAGCGCCCGATATACGCTGCCGGCCCCAGCGCCTCGGTATACACCACGCCGTGGTAGGAGGGATCAGGTTCAGTGAGCATTGGAAAACGCTCTTTATTGGCCACCCAGTCGAACTGACCCGAATCAATAATTATTCCGCCTATTGAAGTCCCGTGACCGCCAATATATTTTGTTAACGAATGAATAACGATATCGGCGCCGATTTCAAATGGACGGCACAGATAGGGTGTTGCAACCGTGTTATCAACCATCAATGGCACACCGTACTTATGCGCTATAGCTGCCAGTTTCTCGATATCGACAACGTTTCCGGCTGGATTGCCAATCGACTCGCAGAAAACAGCACGTGTATTGTCATCGATTGCATCTTCGAATCCCTGATAGTCATCGGCAGAGACCATCCTAACCTCAATACCCTGCCGCGGAAACGTATGTGCGAACAGGTTATAAGTACCGCCATAGAGCTGACTGGTGCTGACGATATTGGTACCCACTTCGCAGATGCATTGTATCGCATAGGTAATGGCCGCCATGCCCGAAGCCAGCGCCAGTGCGCCGACACCGCCTTCCATTGCGGCCAGGCGCTGTTCGAGTACATCGGTGGTCGGGTTCATGATACGCGTATAGATATTGCCCTGGACTTTCAGGTCGAACAGGTCGGCGCCATGCTGGGTATCATCAAACGTATAGGAAGTCGTCTGGTAAATAGGGACAGCCGCTGCTTTCGTTGTGGGCTCAGAAGTATATCCATGATGCAACGCTAGAGATTCAAGCTTCATAATTCACCTTTGGTTCATTTTCACATTTATTAAATCAGGCGGCGATCCAGTACACGCGCTTCATCTTTGGGCAAACCTCCGAATAAATCAACCCTACTTCAGTCGAACTTCTTGGTGATATGAAGGCGAACTCCAATACCAGGATGAACTGGATCTATCGGTGATACGGTTCCATGTGTTCGCTCATGCATGCTTGTCCACAGCGTATCAATAATAAAAGACATCCATCGTGTCTGGCTGCATTTTCACCAGGATCATGGCAGCAGGCGCAGGCCTGCTGCCCTCCCACCGGGAATTATCAGATTGTCGAAACTGAAATAATCATTGTAGTGCCGCGCATTTATTAGTAAAAAAGGTCGCGTTAAACTTCAGGTTGGTCACTCTGTCCCTTATCAGAGCTTGCAATCGGGAAACTAGAACAAAGAGAGTATCGGGATTATATGAACGAGACCATTGAAAATGGCTTACGCAAGAAAATCGATGGCGATACACGGGTGTATTACGAAGGCTACTGGATAAAATGTTATGAGCCGCCTCGGGACAGTCTTTCTGCGAAGAAAGGCCTAATCCAGTCATTGACGCGCCGTCTGTTCAATCATATGGAGCACGGCATCAATATCCCGGGCAAATTGCTCGATAATGTTCGGGCAGCTTACGAAGCCGAACAGGATCCGAGAAAAAAACGCGTAAAAGGCGCCATGCTCGCCGGAGCCCTGTTCAACCGCGCCGCCGATATCTTCACACACCTCGTCGAGCTGGAAGCCAGCGGCGTCGAGATACTCCCCGAGAATGACCTTATGCACACCTGCGGCCAATGCCTTCGGGAAGCACTTGAGTTTGGCAGACTTGTCAAGCACCGGAATGGTGACCCGGGTATCGATGAACTCTGGGGCGAACCCTTCAAGGCTTTCATTATGTCAGTTGATGACTTCTACGAAAGCCGATATATCAAGATCGCGATGACCATGAAGAACATAGACCAGGCAGCGGCTTATATGGCAGGATGTATCCAAAACGATCCACGCTTCCCCGGGCTCGAGCAATTGATTCTGAAATATGCGGAAAGCGCCAGACGTAAGTGTGAAACGTTGCGTACCGATAAAGACATCTTCGATGTCTGGTCTGATTTTGTCGTGGCCGGTGAAGCAGTTACCGATTTTGCACCCGAGAACAACACGGGTGTTACCGCTGAACCGCTGCTTGATGCTCTGGACGTCAAGCATATGCTCAAAGAGGGTGTCAGGCTGATAGCCTTCATCACGCGCGCCCGCACACCGATGCCTAAGAGTACCGACAAATATTTGAGTGAGTGTGCGCTATACAAACAACGCTTATGCCGAAATCAGAGTAGTTCAAAGTTCGCGTGATTTCATGATATGAGGAAGTGAACTAAGCACGCGTTGTCCCGGCTGAAAAAAATATCCTGTGGACTCAAAGATCATCTGAGGGCCTGTTCATCGGGTAATAAAAGGACTGAATGGCATTTACTTAAGCACCAAAAAGACCAGAACCGCGTCATCGCGAGCGGTAGCGTGGCAATCTTTTGCGCCTTTGCGCCACCTTAAGGAGATTGCTTCGTCCCTCGCAATGACGGCAGAAGCCTTGACTATGCTTAAGTAAGCACCATTCGGCTAGCCCGCATTTCTCACCAGGCGGCGTAGGATACCGATAAGACATTGGCATTTTGGAGCGAAGTGAGTATGGTCAAAAATACAGCGTGTGATGCAAGTGTGCCTGTCACGGTTCAGGCTGGCCTTCATGTCCGTAAGCTTGCTCTTCACTCAAACCGTAGCTATTGCTACGCTTTTGGTTCCAGAGCGGCACTTTCGAACACCAGCGCGCATGTCTCATCAGGGGGCGAGATGATCGCGCCGAGATTTGGATGCACAAAGCATTTTGCGAAGGAGAGGAATAACCTTGTGTATTTCCGACTGAGCAATATGCTTTGTGGATTCAAAGATCAAGTGAGGGCTCGTCCATCGGGTGAGACATGCGGGCTTAGTCCTGCGCCTGCTCCCGTGATCCTGGTGAGAAATGCGGGCTAGAGCTGACTTTCAGGCGCAAGCCTCAAGATCCATGCCTTGAAACGAAGCCACGTGCTCGCCTGCGGTTCTTTAGTCTCGATAACTTGCTCGCCATTGATGAGTCCGTGCCACTCGAGTTCGCCGTCTTCGTTCAGTAAGACCCGATAGGCTATTTTGGCCAGCAGCTCGCCGGGATTGGGAACAATGTAGGTTAACAGTTCTTCTGAATCGATCAACAGGCCCATCTCTGCATTGATTTCTATGGATCGGGGATCGAGATTCAGGGACCCGACGAACAGATATCTGCGATCGATCAGAAAGGCCTTGGTATGCAGCGTCATCTTCTCCGGGCCTTCGGCGGTACCGCGCCGGTCGCGTGCTGCATTCGCTCTCGCTTCATAAAGTTCCGCCCCGGCCCTGATCACATCTTTACGATAACGCGCATAGCCGCCATGCACGGGGACATGGTTGTTGGACGCCAGCGAATTGGTCAGGATAACCACGCGTATACCCTTGTCGACGAGTTTGCGCACAAACTCTACGCCGCTGTCACCCGGGACATAGTACGGTGAGATGAAGACGATTTCTTTCTCGGCGCTGAGCAGCACCTCCCTCATGTCATTGGCAAGCCGCATCTGTTCTGCACTGATCTCGTTAATCAGCTTGTCGGGACTGTCTGAAACTACGCGCGCCTCGGCAGGGAATATACGCCGGCGGTCCGCTATCAAATCCTGCAGTAGTTGACTTTCAAGTGCCTGCTTATAGACCGTATCATAGATCCTGTTGAATTCTTCCGCGATGTCGGCACGCACCGTCTCTAGGTCTTCATCCGCCTTGTTGGCAGCTATACGTTCCATGGGTACCGCGCGTGAATGATTCCAGTATTCGTCGAAGGACATCGAGATTTCATTGGCGATTGGCCCCATTGCCAGGACGTCAAAATCGACAAATTCGGATCCAGTTTTCAGATCGAAATACTCATCGGCAATATTGCGTCCTCCGACGACGCTGACATGGTTGTCAACCGTAAACGACTTGTTATGCATGCGCCGGTTGGCCTGCCTGAAATCACCGACGAAATTCAGTGAAGAAAATCCGCGACGTGAAACTGGATTGAACAGCCGGACCTCGATATTCGGGTGCTGGTTCATCAGCAGCAGTCCGCGGTCCGGTGCTGTCGTGAAGATATCATCCAGCAGGAAACGAACCCGCACTCCCCTGTCCGCCGCCTTCAGCAGAGCATTCATCATGACGAAACCCGCCGTGTCCCGCTTCATCAGAAAGTACTGCAGATCGATACTCTTCTCTGCGACCTCGGCCAGCCGCAATCTTACGCCGAGGGCGTCCATGCCCTGAGATAGCGGGTAAAACCCGGAGAGGCCTTCATGTTTATCGACCCACTCAGATGCCTCTTTGCCGAGTCGGGTATCCGCTGTATCAGTGATGGTTTTACTGTACGGCTTGGGCTCATCAAAGGCCATCGTCGCACAACCACTGGAGATCACGGCAAGTAGAAGCAGAATGCACATTCTGCCGAGTCGGCAATCAGTCACGTCCAAATCCTATTATCAAAAAAATAGCAACATCGGGAATAAGCCCGATCAGGCTTGGATTGTTGCCTATATCCGATCCAATTACAATGTACTCGCTGCGACCCGCAACTTCCTACAAGCCCGTATATTGCATGTTTGCAGACGCAAGATGATCAATAGTGATTGGTAATACAGGCAGTTGCAACAGAAGAAACGGACTAACCCGCATTTCTCACCAGAGGGTGAGATGATCACGCAGAGATTTGGGTACACAATGGATTCTGCAAAGGCGTGGAATAACGGTGTGTATTTCCAACCGGGAATTTCTTTGTGATTTAAACCTGGGTTCCGCAGTTGAACACAGGCTCACAGATCAAGTGAGGGCTCGTCCATCTGGTGAGACAGGCGGGCTACCTCCTGCGCCTGCTCCCGTGATCCTGGTGAGAAATGCGGATTAACCTGAAACGCTATCACTGTAGCGTTAGATTACTCTGAGGGCGTTCCCGAGCGCCCCGACCCATCAATCCTGATAGTCATCGAGAAAATAAAGGCTGCGATTGATGCGACTGATTCTCATTTTCTTCGAAGTCTGTGAAGAAAACGCGTCAACCAAATACCGCCAAGCGCGTTAAAGGATATACAACATTAAATCGGGAGATACCTACACAATGAAAAAACTGACTTACACGACTGCAATTTTTATGGCTATGACGGCAACCACTGTTTTTGCACATCATCCGGCTTCTTCGGTGGTTGACGCAGATACTTATGAAATGATTGAAGAAAATGTAGGCGATACCCCCCATGCGGATATGGTGGTCGATGATATGGGCAGTGCAACGGGTGAAGACATGGGAAGTATTACCATGGATCAGGCTTCCACAGAGCAAGCAGGACCGCTTTCGAATATGGCCGGTGTCGAAGTAGATGTCGATGCGCAAATGGAGGTCGCCGAAACAGTCGACACAATGGACCTGATCGAAAATGTCGAGAATTCGCTTGCCCAATAACTGATCCAAATGAATTAAACACGACCAATAAATTGTAACAAACAGACTCGGAGGCAACAGCATGTTGCCTCCGATGCTTGTTGCACGTACAATTTGCAGGCACCTGGATTCAGGTTCTGGCAATCCATAAGAATAATTCCAAAACGGGCCTATATACCCTGAATGCCTGCTAGATCTTCATCAATCCGATCTCAGATAACCCGGTCAGTATCGCTGATTGTTTGGCTGTTTTTGTATTCGGCTGGCGCACATGCTTCTGCACAAGCGGACTATGACCTCGGGGTTGAACGCTTCAAAAACGGCGATTACCACTCGGCCATTGCCAAATTCGAATCAGCCGAAAAAAAAGG
>Ga0209536_100012710_pt1 | contig 12211 bp, 5 predicted proteins | sample DeeMarSeWOR28_12_FD_187461 | JGI IMG/M metagenome (GOLD analysis project Ga0209536, IMG submission 187461) | Marine sediment microbial communities from White Oak River estuary, North Carolina - WOR-2-8_12 (SPAdes) (version 2) | ecosystem: Environmental > Aquatic > Marine > Intertidal zone >...
TATCCGCATACTCAAACATATCGGGAAATTTAGTCGTAATATTGATAGTATATAGCGTCTTCTCACCCTTTTCTGAATCTGCGCGATCTACGGCTTCCATTACCTGAGTAATTCTATCTTCAAGTGTATTAAATGCCGGATTCGAGATTAATTCATCATCTTTTACAACATCACATCCCCCAACTGCAGCTTTATAAACTAAATCAGCAGCAACATCTGCTGTATGTCCCGTACACGGTTTTACCATGTTATTCAAAAGAGGACGCTCGGGTATATTCAAAAGCTTCCGAAGACCATCAATACCAAATTTAGGGCCCTTAAATTCTTCTAGCCAAGCTTTAGGAAAAGCGAGATCCACTAATTTCAAGCCATGAGTTATACTTATATTACCAATAACAGTGGTAAGAAGCATAGGAATTCCCATTCCTTTAATGTTTGATATTGGAAATCCTATCTGCACGAAGTAAGTCCTTTCTTTGATATCTTTTGGAATACCGTATTCATACATAGGAATTTCATAGACGCCAAGCACTCTTGCGACATGATGTTTCCTCACTTCTGCTGTTTCAGCTGGTACTCTAATCCATGTTCCAGTAGACTGTTCAATCGCAGCAAATCTAGATAAATAATTAACATTCTGCCCCTTGGGTCGTTTTATAACATAGCTTGCTATTATGTATTTTTCAAGATCTATACCATCTAAACCTATTGCCTCAGGGGTTTCTAAATATTGAGCGCATGAATCAAATATCTCATCATTCATAAGTAAATTCAAATCAAATTGTTAAATGCTTTAATTGAGATTAATGCTAATCACTTCAAAAATATTTTGATATAAATACAAAACCTTAGAAAAAAGAAAGTAAATTAATTTTTTATTTTCACTGCTTGTTTTTTAGCTGCCTTCAAGTTCATGTACGTGTTTTCAAGCACAGTAAGATATTCAATTAGAACTTGATCAGCTTTCGATTTTTGGTTATATACCGTTTTAATAACATTTGTTAGATATTTGGGAAATATAAGATCTAGATAATAATCAGAAAGAAGTGCATAATACTCATTTCCTCTATCATCTTGGAAAACTTCGAGTAATTGAGTTTCCCAGAGTATTTTTAATACTTCGTCGAGATCTTCCACTCCTTTCTTTCGAAGTTTTTCTAAGTCATTTTTAGTTACTATAGATGTTCTTAATAACCGAAGGGTCTCATAAACTTGTGGGTTTGAAAGAGCATCTAAAACTCTAAGATTATCTCCTTCTGTTGGTTGATAATTCTGGAAAAATCGTTTTACATCACTTTTATAGCTTTCAACAAGTTGGGGAGGTAAACCGCGATCTGCTGGATCTATTAAGATCTTTGCAGGTGGCATTCGCATAAGAATAACATCCTTTATTAGAAAAATCAATTCCGAAGGCATTCCTTTAACCGATGCTTCTTTGACTATTTCTCGTTTGATTAATTCCATTAAAACACCGTCCACGTCTACAAATCCCTGTTTGTACCTGTCTTTAAGCCATATCATTAATTCGGACTTCGAAACTACCCCCTCATCTCTTAAGCGCTTTATTATCATGCGTTTTATTTCATCTTGGTATGTCAAGGCTAGCCGCTGTTCATTGCTCAGAGTAGGATAAACCGATAATCTACGAAAGAGAGAAGGAACCATTTGGAGAAAATCATTATCTTCTATATTTTGTAAAATAATTCTAGAAACATCAATCATACCCTCTTCAAATGCATCGGGATCATCGTCTAAGTTTAGTAATAACAGAATGTAGAAGTTCTTTTCAGGGCCTGTGTAATAAGATGCAATATTTAACGATCCAATCATTAAACTTATCATCCCTGATTCCCCACTGTATTCATGAGTGCTGTAAACTTGCATCAAGGTCTTTTCATTTAATACAATTTCTTCGGGATACTTAGAAACAATTTCAGTACCGGCTCTATCATCCCATTTCATAATGACTAATCCAATTGGCATTTAATCTCCACCTCTTTTGGATTCTTTATATATCATATTAGATTGAAACATTTCAATTCTTTAAAATAAAAAAGGGGTTTTTGTTATAATAAATACCAATGTAGGTATTTAATTTTTTATATCATATCATAAGTTATATTTCTTTTTTAAAATCCTGCACAACATTTCATATAGAAGATTTAGATATTTCGTTATATAAATCCTAAACAAAAACTCTTCTCATATATTCCTTTTTCTAAAAATTTAAATAATTAGATTTAGATTGGAGGATCAAAGAATAAGATCATTAAGCTAGTCATTCTTCACGATCGTGATTAGGCTTATCTTAATCCATTCAAAATTTACCGGGAAATAGGATATCATTTATGTTAAGACAAGTTTATATTTTAAAAGATCACCATGTTCTTTATAGTAAAGTCTTTGGTAAAACAATATCTATTGAAGATTTTCAGAAACTTTATAAAGAAATAATCAATGAATTGGAAAAAGGAATAGATCTGAGAAGTTACGATTATTTTAAATATAGAGTGGTGTTCTCGTTAGTAGATGATCATAGTATGATGTTCGTGTTTATTACAGATGTAAATGATGATATCGAACGAACTAAACTGGAACTAAAGAAGCTCAAACGAGAATTCCTTGAGACATTTGGTGATGACCTTGAAGAATTAGACCCCGTATTGATGGAAATATTGAATCCTCTTCTAGACGCAACTCATAGAAATCTGAAGACCAAAATTTCATTAGTAGGATTTTCAGGTGTTGGTAAAACTACTATAACTAAATTGATATGCGCTGATGAAATCCCCTCGGTACATATCCCCACAATTACAGGAAAGATATCTACAGTGAAAATTGGGAAACTCTACTTTCACTTATGGGATTTCGCAGGTCAAGAGCAATTTAGTTATTTATGGAACGATTTTATACTAGGGAGTGATGCCATTCTAATAATCACAAACTCTACTCTTGAAAATGTTGAAAAAAGTAAATTTTTCATTGAATTAGTTAAAGAACATGCCCCCTATTCACATACAGCAATTATTGGGAATAAACAGGATTTACCAGAAGCATTAGATATTGGAAAAATTCAAGATATTCTTGGATTAAAAGCATATTCTATGATTGCAATCGAGCCCGAGAATCGAGATAAAATGATACAAATCATTGCTAATATTTTAGAAATAAGTTCTGATGCCTCACCATTGTTAAAACCTTTATTTGAAAGAGATCAGTTAATCACTAAAGCTAAATTATGCCTAGAAAATGGAGATATTGCTCAAACTGCAGAATATTTTGAAAAGATATCTGATCTATGCCTTGAATTGGGGGATGATTCATTATATAAAGAATTTTATGAAAAAGCTTTGAAACTAAAAGGTTACTTGAACAAACCATAAAAAAAAATAGAAATTTAAAAAATAGATAATTATTCTTCTTCTTTTTCTTCTCCGTTAAGTTTTAAGGGACGATATGCATCATCAAGTACATTAAGATATTCGATTAAAACTCCATTAGATTTCGATTTTACCTCATATTGACGGAGTATAGTGTTTAAAATATATTTGGGGTATATCAATAAGTTGTAGAAATCCGTTAGCAATGTGTAGTACTCATTACCTTTACTGTCTTGAAAAACATGTATCATCTGATTGTCCCATAATTTTTTCAACCCCGCGTCAATGTCATCCACGCCTTTCTTCCTTAGTTTTTCTAAGGCATTTTTTGTGACTATTGAGATTCTAAGTAATTTTAAAATTTCATAGACTTGAGGATCAACAATTATTTCATCTAGAATTTTAAGGCTATCATTCTCTGATGGAGCGTATTTTTGAAAGAATTTTTTTACTTCTGTTTTATATTCTTCCACAAAATTTTCAGGTAATCCTCGCGTGGCAGGATTTTTTAGCAGTTCTACGGGTGGTCTCCTAATCATGAATAAATCATTAATAAGGAATATTAATTCTGAAGGCATTCCCTTAACTGATGATTCTTTTATAATTTCTTTTTTGATTAACTCCATCAGAATCGCATCTACATCAAAAAATCCCTCTCTATATTTGTCTTTCAGCCAAATTTTTAACTCGGATTTCGAGACAACTCCTTCATCTCTTAATCTATTTATGATTAGTCTGTTTACATCGTCTACATAGGTAATAGCTAAACTTTGCTCTTCATTTAGGTAAGGATAGGTTGATAATCGTTGAAATAGAAATGGTATCATTTCCAAATACGCATCATCACGGTAATTTTGGAAAATTACTCTTGAAATATCCGCTAATCCTCCTTCAAACACGTCAGCATCTTCATCCAAATTAAGCAGTAAAATTATATAAAGTGGTTTTTCTCGACCCATATAGTAGGAAGCAATGTTTAAAGGTCCTACAAAAAGACTGATCATCCCTGGTTCACCCGTGTATTCGTGTGCTGCATAAATTTGCATTAGAGTTTCTTCACTGATGACTACTTCTTCGGGGTATTTAGCAAGGATTTCTGTGCTAACTTTAATGTCCCATCTCATTATTGCTAAACCAATTGGCATTAGGTATCTTCACCCCCATCTTTAGGAATGACATCATTTAGTTCTCCTTTTATAGGTTTTGATTTTTGCCTGTCTAATACATCACTGATTGATAAACCAATGTCTCTCCAGTCGCTCCCAAATAGTTTTATTGTCATTTCATCCTTAGTAGGAATAGAAAATGTGTCGGAAATCTTCTTGTTAGATTTGATATGTCCTTTTATTTTCCTAATTTTTTTTACGTGTTTAGGAATTCTTGCCTGCTGAATAACTCTATATCCCACAATACTTCCAACTACACCCACTATGGATACTGTAATCAGAATAAAGTAGAAAGTAGGCATCCCCGAAAAAATTTCTTCTATTTGTACTACAATAGTTATTTGAAACTCTTGGATAGTAAAATTGGCCATTTCAATTGTAATTGTTCCTATAAAAGTTTTTGAGGTAAAGAACGTATCAACAGCTGCAGTCTCATACGTAAGAGTATATGTTCCTGGAGGAGATTCTGTGAAATAGTGATCATTTCCTTCGATATTCAGTGTAATAAGAGCATTTTCTAGCCCTATATTATCACGAGTCAGATCAGTTAGATTAATTTCGAAGTTTACATCATTTCCATGAGGTATTTTAAATGCAAATGTATCTAATGAATGATCAAATTCTCGCAATTTAATTTCTAGATTAATGTATGCAAATCGAGGTTCAAAATTCGTTTTTTGTAAGGATACATGCAGGAAGTAATTTCCTACAGCTTTTAATTCGGTATTGAAATCAAGATAGTAAGATCTATTAGGATACTGTGTCAACGTTCCTGTCCCTTGACTACCAGGGATACGATTCCCAAATTCGTCCAATTCATACCAACTATAACTGGCGATTGTTAAATCTCCTAATATTTCTAATGAACTAGCATCTGAATAAGTAAAAACGAAGAATTGTGTTTGCTGAACCCAAATCTTTGGGCTTAAATATACAAGGTCTGTTTCCCCATTCAAGGTTGATTGTCTTTCTAGTATATTAAGATAGAGTAAGAAGTTTGATTGAGTAGTGTAGTTCTCATATGACGCGATAATACTTATTATTTTTAATCCCGTGGTTTGAGCTTTTGATGCATTAATAGTTATAGTATAATATCCACTATTCAAAGGATCGGTAAATACTTGTTCTGGTTCTTGACCAATCCAAGAATAAGTTAGGACTGCATTATTTAATGGTGAACCTGATTCATTAATAGAGTACCTTAGAGTAATATTTATAAGTTCACCAAAGTACGTAGTATAAGACTGATCTGTTAATTCTGTGAGCGTTTGATAATCGTGAGCAGAAATTATTGTAGGTACTGATTTTACTTTAATAAGGAAACTTTCTGGACTGGGATCTGGGTATCCTGGATAGTGTCCCTCTATTTTAACAGTGTAAAATTTATTTGTTCCTCCAGCTGATAATAGATTTGAATTAAATGTTATAGTATGATTCCCGGCACCTAAACCGAGTTCCATAGGTTTTATGATCAAAGTTGTTTCTGATCCAACTTCTCTCACATAGAGAGTACATTTAGCACTTGGATTGGTTATTGGATTCCAAGTTTGACCGTTATTCTCGGTGAAATAAAAACTAATTGCGAAAGTTAGATCTTCTCCCCAAAAAGCCTCTCCTGTACCAGAGGCATTGAAGAAAGCCGTTATATAGTTAGTAATGTTTACCTCAGTCTTGAATATGAGATTAAAGGTGATTGAGGAACTACCAAATAAAGTGTAATTATACCATTTTACTCCATTTATGTCTGTTGGATACCATTGATTTAAGGGTGATATGTTTGTAACGTTAAAATCCACATTAGTTGTGTTGAGAGAATTAATTGAGATATTGTAAATTCTATCTTTCAGATACCAAAATGGGAGATCATGAGTTGGTGTGTAGGCATACCCATCTCTATCTAGACGTGAAGTTAGGTTAACTAACTTCTGTCCAGTCTTCATATCGGTAACTTTTATCAAAGCAGGATAAGGAACATCCACTCCACCTTCCTTTCGTATAACCCGTACATTCAACCTTGCTAACTCTGTTCTATTAAAGATATTACATGTCTCTACTGTTTCTATAGTTATTAAACCATTACATACAGTGAAATTAATGCCATTAGCAAGAACTAATAAACCATATACCTCAAAATCATCGCTAATTAATTTCTCATTATCAACTAACGGGATGTCAATCTCTATAAAATCATCATCATCACCAGGACCATACCCATCTTCATAGTAAATCAAGTTCTCATCCCCGATCCCTGTTGAGTTATCTTTACCAACATAATAAATTGATACATTTGTAAGTTGATTTACCATATTACTTAGAGTAATGTTAAATCTGATAATTTTCCTATTTCCAAATTCAGTCAGAGAGCCATTTGTATAGATAACTTCCCTTACAGAATAGCTATTAGATCCGGCGGGATTTCTATTCGTGTTATTTACTCCAAGAGTGTGGTTTCTAAATTTTACTCCACCTTTATCGTATAAACTTCTATAAACATAGGATTCATTAAGAATAACTGGAGATCCATTATAATCCTCATTGTCATAATATATTCTGAAGTAGTATTGGGGTGTGTTTTGCCAACGGAAGGTTGCTTTTCCATTTTCATCTAAGATGAGTGTGTCTATTAAACTACCCCCTAAGCTTTCATTAATTTCGATGTATCCTTGACTGAGCGGTATTTTATCCCAGTCAGATATCTCAAAATCTATAGTCCATATATCTAATTCGATTTCTTGTGTATAAAAGATACCATTAAAGTAGTAGGATCCCATCCCTAAATCATAACTATTGAAGACTTCAATTTCACGAGAACCACGAGTGTAGTTTGCAGTAATATTATATCTACCATTTGGAATAAGTTTAAACGTTACCCTTCCGGTAGAATCGGTGTCATCACTCGCTACTATATGCCCTGGCATTCCTTTAGGAACTGAATTATTAACTAAACTAACTTCAGCATTAGGTACTAACCTTCCATCAATATCTCTAGCTAATATTGTTATTGTCGAATTATGGGCCTGGACTTCATCAATTGATGTAGAAAGTGAATAATTAAATCCAATATGATCTAGTTGGAAAAATGCCTGTTTTTCTCCCGCATTTTGGCTCAAAAGTCCCAATTCTTCTCCCCACGCTCCGCACTCAAGAAAAATTTCTTCTCCCATATATGAAGTTATATCATAATAAAATACTCCTGTTAATTCTCCATCCACTACACCTGATCCTAAGGATTCTGTATCATAAGAACTCGGTCCATCATGATCTTGTAACTCTCCTTCGGGACTCCAATACTTACCACTCGGACTATATCTATCATTTCCACCATAAGCCTCAAGATATTCTCCATCTATTACGACATGAGAGTCCACATCAGATCCATAAGATGATACATTGCATAATCGCATGAAATAACCATCAATATCAATATCATCCTGGGGTTTATCTCTCCTCTCAAATCGTTGTGTTCTAATATTGCGATACACTCTTAAATAAAGGGTTCCACCCTGAATTGTGGGAACCTTAAAAGGGTATGAATAAAATGTACCCGCATAATCATAGACGCCTGTATCCCATCCGAAAGTACCCCACAAATAAGCATAATTTCCATTTTCAACACGGCGGTGGGAAGATCCTACATCTGAAATGTGCATTGGTTTGTTTTGAAAGTATTCGTAACTTAATTCTGATTCATTTGACGCGGAAGGAAATGGTATAGTATCACCAGAAACTATTCCTAATTCATTTATTGGCTCATGTGTAAATGTCCAACCATATGGATCATACTGAGTTTCAGCTCTAATATCTAATTCAAAATCGCCATTCTTTACCCAACCAAAACTTTCAGTAGGGCTTACGGCCTCAGCACTACCCACTGCCCCATTTCCTAGATACATAAAAGTGTCTATCTCTGTTGTCATTTGAGAAATGTTTGTATCAAAATATACTGTTGCTATATCCTGCTGAGGAAAATCCTTAACAACATAATATTTCCTTAGCATCCCATCCTCCACTATCCTTATATCATCTAAATCAGTTTGATAAATCTTATTTTCTTGAATAAGTTGAGTATAATTAAACGAGACACTTACTCCGTAATCCGTAAAATTGAGGGTATACGGATTTGTAATTGATATTAACCGTCTATAACGAAAGGAATAATCCCACCATGTATCATTTCCTAAAGTACTAAGCTTTGGTTCATTAAAATCATCTGTTATAGGATATTCTTCATAACCTTTCATATCTTCATTGAATTTGGTGAAATTTGAGTAATTCGATTGAAGCATTGGAAGAACCATGGTCATTGAGACCAATGATAGTATCAAAATTAGTTTAAAACGATTGTTCTGCTTGTTTTTTCGTATGATAATGTCATCACATCAATTTTTTTTTTTATATTAAAAACAAAAATGTTTGACAATATTATACGAGAAGACAAATAAAATATTATCTATCAGATTAATACCTATTAAATTTGTTTTGATAAAATTAATTAAAAATTAAAAAAAAAGTAAAAAAAAATAATCTATATTTTAGCCTTTTTCTCTGAGTAGATATTTTCTAAGACGTTGATATATTCAACCAAGACTAGATCTGCTTTAGACTTGTTTTCATAATTCGTTTTTATTGTATTTAAGACATATTTTGGGAAAACTGAGTCAAGGTAAACATCTGAAATCAAAGCATAGTACTCGTTATTCTGGTTATCTCGGAAAACTTGGATCATCTTAGCATCCCAAAGAGTTTTTAATACTTTATCAAGATTGTCGACACCTTTTTTCCTCAGTTTCTCAAGATCATTCCTTGTAACTATAGCAGATCTTAGCAACTGTAAGGTAGTGTACACTTCGGGGTCTATAATAATATTAAGTATATTCAAATCATCCTGCTCTGTTGGTTGATAACTTTGAAAGAATTTCGCACATTCAGATTTATAGTTTTCTATAAGGTGGAAAGGTAATCCTTTACTACTTGGATCTTTTATGAGGTTTGAAGGCGGGATCCGCATTAATAAAATATCGTGAATTAAAAAGAGTAATTCAGAAGAAACACTTTTAACTGAGCTTTCTTTTATTATCTCTTGCTTAATTAAATCTAACAATACAGGTTCTGCGTCACCAATCCCCGTTTTATACTGATCTCTTAACCAAATCACTAGTTCAGATTTCGAAATAACACCTTCGTCTCTTAATCGATTAATTATCATTCGTTTTATGTCATCCTGATACAAATTTGCCAATCTTTGCTCAGCATTTAAAGATGGGTAAACAGATAATCTTTGGAAAATTGATGGAATTAACGGTAAATAAGAATCGTTTTCAAGATTATGCAAAATTCTTCTTGAAGCTTCAGCTAGTCCTCCTTCAAATTCATCAGCATCATCTTCTAAATTTAAAAGTAATAGAATATAATATCCTTGTTCAGGACCAGTATAGTATGATGCGATATTCAATGATCCAACTGATAGACTTATCATCCCCACTTCACCACTGTACTCATGAGTGCTTGTCACTTGCATAAGGACTTTGTCAGAAAGAACTATTTCTTCTGGATATCTCGCTAATAATTCCGTACCTGCTCTTTCATCCCATCTCATTATAACTAAACCGACTGGCACTACCCTAGGTCACCCTTCTTTCTTGATTCTTCATATGATTTGTTTATTCCCTTGTTCTCTTTTTCTAAGGTATCTTTTAATGATAAACCAATTAGATCCCATCGATCTTTCAATTTATTGACGATAAACTCTTCTTTTGAAGGATATGTCATGGAATCTGAAATAGACTTCTTTGATTTTATAGCCCCTTTCATCTTTCTCATTTTCTTCACGAATGTTGGTATTCTTGATTGTTGGACTACACGATAACCTACGAGACTGATCACAATAGCAGCAACACCACCAATGATTAGTAAGAAGTAAAACATTGGGAACCCGAATATTTCTGTCATTTCGACCACAACAGTAATGATTGTAGGATTTACCTCATAATTTTCTTTTTGGATTGTTATCTGTCCAGTTAATGTTACTGGACTTATAAATGCATCAATGCCGCTAGTTGAGAAACTATACTCATAAACTCCATTAGAAACTTCAGTCATATTGTAATCTATTGAGCCAAGCGTTAAAGTAACGTTTACATCTGATAACAATTGACTCCCATTGGTTGGATCATACAGAGTTATCCTGAAATCTATAGGATTTCCTTGAACCACACTAATCCTCTTATTAGGCAACCCATTTGCCATAAAAACCACTGTAATAGGCCTCTTACTTATCGTTAGTGAAATAAAAGCATTCCTTACCTCATAATTGGATTTTTGTAATGTAATAAAAATTGAGTATTTACCAACTTCTTTTGTCTCTGTATTAAAATCTAACAGATATCTATGATTTGCAATTTCAACAAGAGTTCCACTTCCTTCATTCCCAGGACCAACAAGTGGATTTCCATCTTGATCTAACCTATACCAGTTATAACTGGCAACCTCTAAGTCACCCAGATTAGTAGATGTTAGAACATCTTCATATTCAAATAAATAATAAACAGTGTCTAGCACATAAACATTTGGTGAAAATTGAAATAGACTTGTTGTACCGTTTAAAGATGTCGGTCGGGGAAGGATTCTCATTATGATAGAATCCGTGATTGCAGAATAATTAGTAAGAACTGCCATGATGTCAATAATATATTCAGCAACGTTAGGAGCTGGAGTAGAATCAAATTCAAAGTAATATAAACCAGGATGTATTGGATCATCAATAACATTTCCCGAACCATAATCCCAACTATAACTAATCGACGCACCTGGTAATGAACTCGTTGTGTCATTGTTGAAAAAGTCTACAACAATATTTACTGTTTCGGCATAAATAACAGAAACTCGTTTATTAGATAACTCGCTTAAGCTATAATTGAAATATTTAATCCCTGTTTCAATGGCATTAATTGTTATTGGTTTATATCCAATATCATTAAATACGTAGCTCTTGTAATTCCCAATGATATTGAAATAATAGAGGTTTCCTCCAATTAAATTGAAATCGGACGAGTCAAATGAAAAATTAAAAACTCCAAGAGAAATCTCAGAAGATAAAATATCAACTCTAGTGCTATATTCAGTCAATTCTTCATCAAATACCTGAATAAAAAGTTCATCAGGAGTAACTAAGGTGGGAACTGGTAATGATTGGTCTTGCTTTGTGAAATTGAAGTGTATATGTCCCGTATTTCCCCATTCTATATCTGAGGTATAATCGATTATTGCTATTGTTGAGTTCCATTCATCTTTATTGAGGGGTATCTCAATTTTTACATAATCTTCAAATTCAAGAATGAATTCATATCCATCCGGAGAAGAAATCGGTGTTCCATCGGCTATAAAACTTTGTTCTGTTCCCCCAAAGAATATGTCTACTGTATAATTACCCCAAGTCCCTGAGGAGTTGCTAAAAGATATAAATTGAGCAAGGCCATTGATATCTACAGAAACGTTGGCGATAATTTCAGATTCATTATCGTAGTCAGAAGTGTTATAAAATCGTAGTTTGGCGTTTGTAAAGGGAATCTCCTGGGCTGTATCATCAGTAACGTTAAAGGTTATCTTTGTAATTTCGGTTTGAACATCAATATCATCCAATAATACAGCATCACTGTGAATCAGGAT
>Ga0209536_100012711_pt1 | contig 12211 bp, 8 predicted proteins | sample DeeMarSeWOR28_12_FD_187461 | JGI IMG/M metagenome (GOLD analysis project Ga0209536, IMG submission 187461) | Marine sediment microbial communities from White Oak River estuary, North Carolina - WOR-2-8_12 (SPAdes) (version 2) | ecosystem: Environmental > Aquatic > Marine > Intertidal zone >...
TCTGGGCGGGATGCCCTGAAGATCAGCTTTGTTCCATCTGGAGAGAAAAACGCTCCTCCATCATAGCCAAGGTCAAAAGTGATCTGAGTTACGTCCGACCCATCAATGTTCATTGTATATAATTCCAGATCTCCGGTTCGTATTGAGGTGAAGACAACCTTGTCACCCTTGGGGCTAACGGTGGCTTCAGCATCGTATCCAGGTTCATCAGTAAGTTTTTGCACAATATTTCCCTGCAGGTCACTGATATATATGTCAAAGTCACTGTAGATTGGCCAGACGTATTTGCCATCAGTTCGTGGTTCCGGTTTTGGCGGACAATTCTGGTCTCCTTCATGTGTTGAGGCATACAGTATCAGGCTGTCTCCGGGAAGGAAGTACGAACAGGTGGTTCTTCCAAATCCTGTGCTTACCAGCAGGGGTTTATTGTTAATTATATCATCGGATTGCCAGTCAAAATAATAGATTTGATCACATTCATCCCCCCATTTTGGATTGGTGACCTGAAATACGATTTTGGCATCATCAAAGCTCCAGTATGCTTCTGCATTGTCTCCGCCAAACGTCAGTTGTTTAATATGTTTGAAGTGTTTCTCTCCTTCCAGAATCAGCGAATCGGAATTCACCTCAAAGGCATCAAATGATTCGTTTTGTTCTGACTTCTGTTGTGTACAAGAAAATTGTAAAATGGTGATCGCTAAAAAAATAGTTATATATCCCTTCATTTAAATAAAAATTTTAGACTATGAATAAATTCTCTCTCTATTATATACATTTGCCCTTATCAAGAAACAAATGATGTAGTGATGGGCAAAAATAAAAACTTATTATTCTTAAGCATTCTTTTTTTAATTTATTTACCTGGATGTGATTCCTCTTTTAACCATGAAAAAGCTATTGAGTCCTTAAAACAGGATATTGAATATCTTGCCAGTGATGAATTGGAAGGGCGGGAAGCTGGAACAGAAGGGGCTGTTAAAGCTGCAGAATATATTGCCAAACGTTTTGAAGAAATTGGGCTTGAACCAGCAGGATCCGAAGGCTATTTTCAGGAATTCAACTTTTCACCGAAAAAGAATCCTCATGCTGTGGCAGTGGATGATTCTGTCAAAATTACTGCCAGGAATGTAGTTGGTTATATTGATAATGATGCTGCCAAAACCGTGGTTTTGGGCGCTCATTTTGACCACCTTGGATACGGGGATGAAAATTCGCTGTTTAAGGGTGATCCGTCGGTTCATAATGGAGCCGATGATAATGCCAGCGGGGTTGCCGCCTTATTACTTTTGGCCCGGGAACTAAAGGGTCGTAATCAACACAACAACTATCTGTTTATAGCCTTTTCAGGTGAAGAAAAAGGATTGTTCGGCTCTAATTATTATAGTAAAAATGCAACCATTGAATTGGATCAGGTCAATTACATGCTTAACATGGACATGGTAGGACGCCTCAATGAGGAAAACGCACTGGCCATCAATGGAACAGGCACATCACCTTCCTGGAATGAGATAATCAATGATATAAGCATTGATTCCTTGAAATTGATAACCAGTGAATCCGGAATTGGCCCCAGTGACCATACTTCCTTCTATTTGAAAGATATTCCTGTATTACACTTCTTTACCGGGCAGCACGAGGATTATCACCGCCCATCCGATGATTTTGATAAAATTAACTATGAGGGATTATACGTGGTTACAGCCTATATTGATTCATTGATTTCAAAGCTGGACACCAGTGAAAAACTTGCCTTCACGAAAACAAAGGATGAATCCAGTGACACACCCAGATTTACAGTCACATTAGGCGTTGTGCCTGATTATATGTTTGACGGCAAGGGCATGCGCATTGATGGCGTCAGTGAGGATAAGCCTGCACAGCGTGCCGGATTGATAGCCGGAGATGTAGTCGTTAAACTTGGAGATATTGAAGTAACGGATATGATGAGCTATATGAAAGCTTTATCAGCGTTCAAAAAAGGGGATGCCACAGAAGTTACTGTGGAACGGGGAGAAGATCAATTTACTTATCCGATACAATTTTGATACCATGGGGGGAATAGCAGTACTGGGTGCCGGAAGGGTTGGTAATGCTATAGTTCAGGATCTTTCGGAAAAACATCCGGTAACAGCCTTTGATATTGACCCGGTGATTTTGAATGAGATACCTGCAAATGAAAACGTTCAAACGAGGCAGGTAGATCTTCGAGACACAGACTTCATGCAACTTCTGGATGGATTTGAGCTGGTAATCAATGCAGTACCTGGATTTATGGGATATGAAACGCTGCGAAAGATTATCACATGTAAGAAAAATGTAGTCGACATTTCCTTTTTCCCTGAAGATCCTATGGATCTGGATCAACTGGCTCGATCGCAAAAAATCTGTGCTGTAGTTGATTGCGGGGTTGCTCCGGGAATGGGGAATATTATTCTGGGGCGGTACAATGAAATAATGGACATCCAATCTTATGTTTGTTTTGTAGGAGGTCTTCCGTCAGAACGAACATGGCCCTACCAGTATAAAGCTGGTTTTTCCCCTGTTGATGTAATTGAAGAATATGTCCGGCCGGCACGGTATGTGGTCAACAGAAAACAAGTTATAAAGGAAGCGCTGTCTGATCCTGAATTGATCCACTTTGACAAGGTTGGCAGCCTGGAGGCTTTTAATACTGATGGTTTGAGGACCTTGATCCATACCATGGATATACCGGATATGATAGAAAAAACACTGAGGTACCCGGGCAGCATCGAGCCACTTAGGATATTAAGAGAATCTGGATTTTTCTCTGATGATCCGGTTGATATACAGGGAGTTTCTATCAAACCCGTTGAGTTCACCTCCAAACTCCTTTTTCCACTATGGAATCTACGGAAAGAGGAAGAAGATATAACCGTGATGCGCATTACCATGAAGGGTAATAGGGATTCTACTGAAGAAGAAGTTATCTACGATTTATTTGATGTTAAGGATAGTAAAAACGGCATTTCCTCTATGGCAAGAACAACCGGGTATACCTGTACCGCGGTGGCCAATTTAATTCTGGAGGGAAAGTATCATCAGGAAGGCATTAATCCACCGGAATATCTGGGCAGGGATCCTGATAACTTCAGCTATATCATTAATTATCTGAAGTCAAGAAATGTGGTCTATACCAAAACTGTCAAAAGCGAATAGGTCTAAAGACGTCAAAGATACTTTCAGGAATATTCTTCTTTCCAGTGTTGAATGTTACCCTCATATATTGCTTTATTTGCTAGTGCAACCGTGATCGCACTATTTTTACCGAAACGTGCATTGGCTATCGGATCCAAATTCTCTGCGATACATTTCCTGAAATGATCAAGTGCTGCACTGGTAGCTCCGGCATCACCTTCAGGAAAATCCTCGATAAGAATAGGAATAGGTTCACCCGCCTCCAAAACCTTCATGGTAGCACTGGATATGCCATCCACCTCGGTTTTTAATTCTTCAATTATTGCGGGTTCCGGATAGATGTATCCCTTATGCCCAGATTCGCCCTTCACCACGATAGTGCCCTTAGTTCCGTAGATCTTTACATTGAATCCTTCGTGTCCATTCGTGGTAATGGAATTAAAGTTTGCCTTGAGGCCTCCGGGATATTCCAGAATTGTGTATATGTTATCGTATGTTTCTCGTCCGTCCATGTAAAAATCAATTCCTCCCATACCCATGATTTTTTCCACATGTGCATCGAGAATATAATCGATAAGGTCAACCTGGTGTGAACACAGCTCTGCCATTAGACCTCCTGAATATTCCTTGTACATTCTCCAATTAATTAATTTTTCAAATTTTGGGTCCGGTACAGGCTTGCGCCAGTTCCCATTGCGGTTCCAATGGGCTTCTACATGGGTGACAGTACCCATATACCCTTCTTGTATTGTATTGTGAATATTCTGGTAAAGGGGATTATAGCGATGCTGGTAGCCTACCTGAAATTTCAGGTCACTGTCTTTTACCTTTTTTTCCAGGTCGAGGGCCTCGTCTATGGTAAAAGTCATGGTTTTTTCACAATAGACATGCTTGCCGGCATCTAAAGCGTCAATTGCCATCTGGTAATGCATCGACAGGGGAGTGCTAATGATCACTGCATCGACATCTTTATCTTCCAATAAAGCCTGATAATCTCCATAGGCTATGGCGTTGGGTGAGGCCAGGCGTATACCCTGTTCCAATCTGAATGGCAAGATATCACAACAGGCAACGACTTCCATATTTGGGATATCCTGAATTAGTTTAATCAGCCAATTGCCTCTTCCCCCGGTTCCAATCACACCGATTTTTAGTATTTCAGAATCATTAAAAATCCTTGCATGTAATTCCCCGGAATGAACAGCTAATGAAGACATGGCCGTCAGTCCACTCAACCCTATAAACTTGCGTCTTTTCATTTTTCAGATGTTTACTTTATTAATTACCCTATGCGCAGAATATTCTCAATTGAGGCATAATCCAGGCTTACAAGTTTCCCCAGTACACGATTTAGGGAATATGTATGGAATTATACCATAAAAATTATGGCAAAAGTATTAAAAGAATAAGAAGGCGTAAAGCGATCTGCTTTTAATATTTACCCGTAATTTTAACAAGGAGCTAACAATTACCATTTGAAGATGGTTAACATTTATTAGATTGCTATATCTTTAGTCAAATATTTGTCATTTTATATAAAGCTGATTTAAAAAAATTTTAGAAGATGATTACCATATTGTCACCCGCGAAGCGTATGAATTTCTCCGATCCTGCTATGACGGATACATACTCTATTCCAGATTTTATTAATGAGTCGGAGTCCATCATGAAAAAATTGAAAAATCTGCGACCGGCAGCGATTGGGAAACTAATGAATATAAACGATAATCTGGCTGAGACAAATTATGACAGGTTTCAGAATTGGGAACCGGAGTTCGATTTGTTAACTGCCCGACAGGCAATTACCACTTTCAGGGGGGATGTTTACCTGGGTATTGATGCTTCTTCCTACTCTGAAGATGATTTCCTTTATGCACAAAACCATGTAAGAATATTATCCGGACTCCATGGATTATTAAGACCCCTCGATCTGGTCAGGCCATACCGCCTGGAAATGGGAACCTTATTAAAGGTAGGCCGGGCAAATAATCTGTATGAATTCTGGGGAGACAAGATACTTAATGCATTAACGGGTGAATCCGCCTTCAAGGAGGACAAAACAATAGTGAATCTTGCATCTCAGGAGTATTTCAATGCTGTTAATAAAGAAAATTTTAGCGGGCGCGTGATAACACCCATGTTCAAGGAATTTAAAAATGGATCTTACAAGCCAATTCACATTTTTCTCAAGAAAGCAAGAGGATACATGACCTCTTACATTGTAAAGAATAAAGTCAAAGATCCTGAATCTCTCAAGTTATTTGACTGGGAGGGCTATGAATATAATGATACATTGTCGAAAGGGGATAACCTGGTGTTTACAAGAGGCTAGCGTTTTGGTATTATTGAATTTCTAATCAATCACCCCGGACCCAAGTAATTCTTCATCAACATACCAGGCTACGAACTGGCCGGGTGTAATCCCCCGTTGTGGTGATTCAAAAACCACATATATCCCATTATCTCTTTGATAAATTATGGCTTTTTCAAGAGATTGACGATACCGGATCCTTGCCTCAACATACATGCTTTCACCAGGCATGAGTTGGAGATCTTCGCGAATCCAATGTATGTCATCTTGTTGCACATAAAGGCCTTTTCGATATAATCCCTTGTGCTGATCGCCCTGGCCGGTATATATAATGTTGTTCTCTGTATCCGTATCAATAACAAATAGTGGTTCGGGTGTGCCACCAACCTGTAATCCTTTACGTTGACCAATCGTAAAGAAATGAGCCCCTTTATGTTCTCCCACCACTGTGCCATCTTCGGGGGTATAACGGTAAGGTGTCGCCAAATCATCTAAAGTACCGTTATCAGGATGCTCAGGTATTGCCTGTCTCTGACGTTGATGATAGATGGGGCTTGAATCAGGGACCTCGATGATCTTTCCTTTTTTGGGTTTTAGTTTCTGCATAAGGAAATCGGGAAGCCGGACCTTACCTACAAAACAAAGTCCCTGTGAATCTTTTTTATCTGCGGTAACAAGATCCAGTTCCCTGGCAATCTGACGGACTTCCGACTTCATTAAATCCCCGATAGGGAACAACGCTTTACTGAGTTGATATTGATTTAACTGGCAGAGAAAATAGCTTTGGTCTTTGTTTTTATCTTTCCCGGATATCAATCTATAAATTACCTTACCATCCTTTTCAATTTGGTCTTTCCGGCAGTAGTGCCCTGTAGCGATGTAATCTGCTCCCAGATTCATTGCTGTTTCAAGAAAAATATCAAACTTGATTTCCCTGTTACACAATACATCCGGATTTGGTGTACGGCCTCTTTGATATTCCCGGAACATATAATCAACAATCCTTTCCTTGTACTGAACACTTAAGTCGATCGTTTGAAAGGGTATACCCAGCTTTTGCGCAACCAAGAGGGCATCGTTGCTGTCATCCAGCCAGGGACATTCATTACTTATTGTGACCGTATCATCGTGCCAGTTTTTCATGAATAGTCCTATCACCTCATGACCCTCCTGCTTCAAAAGATGTGCAGCTACGCTGGAATCAACCCCACCCGATAAACCGACTACTATTTTTTTCCTCATTTTCTTTAATATCCTACAAATTTACAACTCTTTTTTGCTATGTTAAAATGAATAGAAGTGCCTGAATTATTGATTGTTTCATAAATTTTCTATATTTATCCTGAAAATTATCAGATAAATGATAATTCAGATATTGTTCGACCAGGAAAACCAGTCTTAGGTAATCCTGTCTTATGTATTGCACGACCTTATTTTAACCAGGGGGTTTTCATGAAGAATCATGATCCTAAAAACAAAATTTCTCTGAAGGAAGAAGCATCAGGATCCTATCTCAGGGGTGCAACCTTTCTTACCGAAAAGCGAATCATCAACCAGATTAATCAGTTGATCGATGAATCAGACAGACTGCCAGTTAAACTGGTAAATTACAAGTTTTCTTCTGCTGTAGCTGATAAATTACTGGAGGATGGGATAGATTTCGTGCTATTAAACAAAAGCCAGCTCATATCATTTGAAAGTAAAACTGATTCTACGGTCACTGCTGGTTTGCCGGTTGTCCTGGTCATGAAACAGGAAGAAGAGATTGATCTTAATCAGTTATTCAATGTACGCGTCATTGATATCCTTCATGTAGATGAAATATCTCCGTCTTCTCTGGTAAGGATGCAACTTCTTATTCTTTCTGCCTTAAATTCAGGTCAAAATAATTTCTTTTACAATCTTAGTAGAGACGCATTTTTTGAATCATTAACCGGACAACTGGAAGATGCAGTGTCCATTCTAGACGGAAACTTCAAATTTATTTGGATCAATAATTCCTTCAATACACTATCCGGATATGCCCTTGAAGATCTAATGGGGAGAAAAGCAGAGGATGTTTTTTCCGAAGACGAGATTTCTAACATAAAAAGCAATCTGGAAAGAGGCAATGATGAATACAATTCAATTGCTAACATTGGATTGAAAAATAAAAAGTCCCAAAGAATAAGCCTGCGGGTATTCAAATTAGAAGATCAGAACACAGAACAATTAAAAATAATTTTTGTTCTGAAGGAAGTTCAAAAGGACAAAGAAACAGAATTGCAGCTTGCACATTCCAGGGAAAGATTTAACAAATTCATTGAAAATATAGATGATTTGATTACCGTAACAGATTCCAACGGTAAAATATCTTTTGCCAGTCCGGGCTATAAGGATACGATGGGATATTCCCGGCGAGCAATAATAAACACCTTACTTTTTGAATACATATATCCTGAGGATATAAAATCTGTAAAAGAGGCATTCACAGGGGGTATGAAAAGTGGGTTTAAACATTTACGATTTCGTTTCAGGAAAAAGAACGGGGAACACATCTGGCTTGAAGCGAGAGGGGAGAACATATATGATCCCTTGTCCAAAAAATCTGAATTGCTGATGGTCGCCTCCGTAATTCATGACAAATTAATTTCGGAGGAAAAACTAAAGGAAACGGAATCCCGTTATAAGATACTTGTTGAAAGGATCTATGATCTGGTATTCGAGTTGGATCATCGTGGCATTATCATTAAAGTCATAGGCAATTCCAAAGAAATTCTTAAAAGAACTGCCCTTTCACTGATCGGGGAAAAATTCATAGAAATCATCTACAGAGAGGATGTTAATTTCGTAAAAAGTAAAACATCAGAAGAATCTTCACAATTTGAATCCAGGATTGCAATGCAGGGTACCGGATTGCGGTGGTTTGAAATATCTCACGAATCATTTAAGGATTACAATAACAACGATTTAAAGATTGTTATTCTCAAAGACATTCATGACACTAAAAAAATCATTAAAAAAGTCAGGGAAAACAAATCCTTATATAAATCGCTGACAGAGAATATTCAGGATGTTATTATCCGGGTAGATCAGGATTATAAAATAGTCTACGCGAACTCGAATGCTCAGTCGCAACTATTTCATGACCAGGTTATCCCGTCCTTATATGATCTGGAAATTGATTCGACTGCCAAAAAGAGGATTATTGATCAGCTGGAATCTGTGAAAAATACGTTAAAGCAGGAACAGATTGAACTCAAACTATTCCGGGAGAACAAAACCACATACTACAACTGGTCAGTGATTCCCGAATTCAATGATCATAGCGAGTTCTTTAGCTTCCTAATCGTTGCACGAAACGTCACTTCTTTTGTAATCGCCAAACATGAGATCAACAAGCTATACAAAATTATAGAACATAGTACCAATTCCATACTAATAACCGACCGTGAAGGGAATATTGAATTTGTAAATTCTTCATTGGAGGAGTTGTCAGGGTACAGCCAACATGAACTGATTGGAAAAAATCCCAGGATCTTCAAATCCGGGAAAACCGGTCCTGGTGCATATCAGAAACTTTGGGAAACCATATCGACTGGTAAAACTTGGGACGGAACATTCTGCAATAAAAAGAAGAATGGAGAAATATTCTGGGAACGGGCAATCATCGCCCCGATTAAGAATCTTGAAGGGGAAATCATCAATTATCTCGGTATAAAGGAGAATATTACCCATCTTAAAAACACCGAAGAGATCCTGAAAATAAATCAGGAGAAACTTAATCTAACCTTGGAGGCTGCACAAGTGGGCACTTGGGTAATAAGCATTCCTGAGAACATGATTTACTGGGATGATCAGGTAACAAAGTTGTGTGGATATACCGTGGCAGAACTATCCAAAGGTGGATTGAAAAGTCTGAACCGCTTTATTCATCCCGATGACCTTGATAGAGTGAACCGATCATACATACGGTGCCTCGAACATGACGATACCCTGGACATTGAATTCAGGGTGGTCACCAAGCTGGGCTTGACAAAACATGCCTTTGCAAAAGGCCAGGTGATCAGGAATGACGAAGGAGAACCTGTCCGGATGGATGGTATATCAATGGATATAACAAGCCAGAAAACCATTGAGGATAATTTAAAACTTCGAAATGAGGAATTGAATCAGTTTGTATACAAAGTGTCACATGATCTCAGGGCTCCTCTGGCATCGATCCGTGGAATAATCGAGCTTGAGAAACTTCAGAACAAGGATAACAGTCATTTCAAATATTTACACCTGATTGAAGACCGGATATCCAACCTGGACCAGTTTATGCGGAATATCCTCAGCCATTCCAGGAACCTCAACATGAGTGTTAAATTCAAAAAGATTGACTTCCGACAGATTACGGATGATTGTTTTAAGGAACTGGAGTTTCTCAGAAATGCGTTAAACATTAAGAGAATTGTAAGAATTCCAAAATCTACATTCTATAGCGATGAATCCAGGTTGTTTGAAATATTCCGAAACCTGATATCAAACTCCATCAAGTATCTCGATTACGATAAAACCGAACCATTTATAAAGATTACTATCAAACATCAAAATAATAAAGCCATTATCACCTTTGAGGACAATGGTGTGGGTATAGATCCAGACCTTCAGGAGTATATTTTCGATATGTTTTACAGAGCCAATGAAAAATCAGACGGATCGGGAATCGGATTGTATATTGTCAAGCAGGCAGTTGAAAAGCTTAATGGTTCGATAAGCGTTAAAAGTAAAAAAGGTGAAGGAACACGGTTCCTTGTCACCATCCCGAATGCTGAGGCGCAGGGTCTGCAATAATTCCTTCAATTCGGTATCATAACAATACCCCCAGAGCATTGGCTGAAACTCTGAATTTAAATTCCGGATAGTAGTGTTTGCCGAATTGGAAAAGAGTATTAGTATTTAACTGGGATCTTAACCTCGGTTTTGTCCCATGACAAGACTATCTCCATGCTGTTATCCCCGGTTAATGATCCAGTAATGGTGAATTGTTCGACAATGGACGAAGATTGCGAAGCAGGTACCTTGGTAACCAATACATCCAGATCATAATCAGGTTCTCCATAACCCCATTTTCCAATTTCACTATTCAGGGCAACGGTCCATTCGGTTTTGTCGGGTATAGTATACAATCTGTATCTTCCTGACACTACATTTTGTCCGTTGATACTGACTGGTTTATTGAATTCTATTTCAGTAGCCTCGTTTGCGCCGGTTCGCCAATATTTACCATATACCAGCAAAGCATTTTCAGATTCATCCCCGAAGATCAGCCTGTCTTTTTTAAAAGGTCTGCAATAATCTATGCTCAATTGAAAATCACCATCTGAAAATTCCATCCGGTCGGCCGGACTATGAGATCGGGTGGTAAGCATCAGATAGGCCATAAATCCCACGCCGACAAGTACTATTACCAGTACAATATATATTATGATCTTCTTCAAATTCATGGATTTTTCTTTGTTTTAAATTGAAAGATATTTAGAAATTTTTCGATTTACAAACTTGCCAAAGGTATTTAGATCAAATGTAAAACCAAAGACCAGTACTGTGGAATTGAACAAATAATTTCCGTCACTTACCGGTAAATTGAGTCAGTTCACCGAAAATTTATGGAAATGGGTAGTATTCATACGTATATTTGACCAGAACATAAAATAAAATAACGATGTCACACGAAACAAACAGGCGCGTTGTATTAGCCGGATTTTTGATTGTAATAGGATTTTTCTGGATCTTTAAGAATTTTGGATTAATCCCGGATTTTATCCCTGATTATCTTTACACCTGGGAAATTATTTTCGTCCTGATTGGATTATTCATTCTTCTCACAAAGCGGGCCGTAATACCTGGTCTGATCTTTATCGGCATTGGATTGTTTCTTATTCTGCCAGATATCCCGCAATTCCACTTTATTCAGCTCTGGATGCTATGGCCGATAATATTGATCGCCATTGGCATGTCGTTGCTTCTTCAGAGCCGCACCCCCCATGAGCACAGGCGCCCTCATGACAAGAATGAATCCAGGGATGACTATGTTGACGAGGTAAGTATTTTCAGTGGTGGGGAAAAGATAATCACCTCGAAAAGCTTCAAAGGTGGCAAGGTCACCTCAATCTTTGGCGGTACAGAAATTAATCTTTTAAATGCTGAGTTGGCAAAAGGGCCGGTATATATTGACGTCGTAGCCTTATTTGGAGGGGCAACGCTTATAGTTCCTGAAAATTGGAATATAAAAACAGATCTGGTATCAATATTTGGAGGATTTTCAGATAAAAGAAGCATTAATCAGGCTGCCAGCGATAATGAAGAATCTACACTGTATATAAAAGGAGTGGTTATTTTTGGGGGAGGTGAATTGAAAAGCTATAAAAAATAATAGGATATTAGTTTAGATTCATGATTAATCCGGTAATTGGAAACAGAAAATACCTTTTTACATACCTGATTGTGTGGGCCATATTCTCAATGGCCCATTCTTTTTTGGTGCCGCCGATAAGTTCAAAAATGCTCTGGGTGAGATCAGCACCCCTCCACTGGTGCTGATCCTGCGCATGCGTCATGCCCTGACCCTGGATGCAACAGCGTTACAGGCATTGGAAAGCGTGCAGTCTCGGGCCAAGCGCAACGGCACCCAGCTGGTGCTTTCCGGCGTTCATGCTCAACCTCTTTTAGTCATGGAACGTTCGGGGTTTCTGGAAAACATCGGCATCAAGAACGTGT
>Ga0209536_100012712_pt1 | contig 12211 bp, 15 predicted proteins | sample DeeMarSeWOR28_12_FD_187461 | JGI IMG/M metagenome (GOLD analysis project Ga0209536, IMG submission 187461) | Marine sediment microbial communities from White Oak River estuary, North Carolina - WOR-2-8_12 (SPAdes) (version 2) | ecosystem: Environmental > Aquatic > Marine > Intertidal zone >...
ATCTGCCTTGGATGAACCAGCCCGACGCGACGTGCTAAGGTACCTGGAGCGGATACTCACCTGACTCGAGCTGCCGGTAGTGTATGTGAGTCATTCCCTTACGGAAGTCGCGCGTCTCTCTGATCATCTAGTCTGGATCGAAGACGGGCGAGTAAAGGATGCAGGTCCCGTGTCGCAGGTCCTCGGGCAGTTGGACTTCGCACGTGGTCTTGTGGCTCAACACGGAAGTAGCATCCTCAACGAGCTGTGCCCGACGGTGCTGCAGATCGTCGATCTCTCACCATCTGATTGCCTCGTTCGGCTCGGCCATCGGGGAGGGGAAGGGCCGGTTCTGTTAGCGAGGATCACCCGTAGGTCATGCATGCGGCTCGGCCTCACCGCAGGAACTGGAGTGTTTGCCAGGGTGAAGTCCGTTGCTGTACCGGATTGAGTGTGGGTGGCGAACCAACCATGTCCTGCCTGAGTTGAGAAGACAGATGGTACCCCTGCTATCTTCTGCTGTTCTCCAGTTCCCGCACTGCGTCGGCAAACACCTCTATGCCCTTCCTGGCGAGTTCCTCGGTGATTACTAGCGGAGGCAGGAATCTCGCGACGTTGAAGTAGTGACCACCGATCTCTATGAGGACCCCTCTCTGATGGCACAGTGACCTTGCCTTAGCCGCGAGGTCAGCTGCGGGTTCCTTGGTGGCTCTGTCCTTCACGAATTCCACTCCTAGCATGAGTCCTTTTCCCCTCACCTCGCCGACGATCTCGGAATCTTGCTCTATCAGCTTCAGCATATCCAGCATGCGCCGGCCGAGATCGCTCACATGGTCCGCAAGGTTGTTCTCCAGCATGAACCTGATCCCGGCGGCACCACCGGCATAAGCGAGCATGTTTCCCCGAAACGTGCCGATGTGTTTGCCGGGCGGCCACGTATTCAGTTCTTCCCGGTACGCTACTGCAGAGATGGGGAAACCGACGCCACCGAGGGCCTTGCTCATGGTCATGATGTCTGGAACAACACCTGTGTGTTCAAAGGAGAACATCCTACCGGTCCGGCAAAAACCCGCCTGGATTTCGTCCGCAATCAGCAGTATGCCATATTTGTCGCAGATCGCGCGAATTGTCGGCATGAATCGGTCATCAGGTACGATCGAGCCGCCTTCCCCTTGAATAGCTTCGACTAGGATTGCTGCCGGGTCTCCAACCCCGGAGTGGGAATCCTCAATTACGTGCTCGAGATACTTGCCACACTCGAGATCGCAGCTTTCCGGTTCGCGGTTGAAGGGACAACGGTAGCAGTATGAGTAGGGAACGAAGTGGACCTCGGGTAGTAGTGGAAGGAAGTCCCCCTTGAAGGGAGAACCGCTGCACAGTGACAGCGCCCCGCTAGTCATCCCATGGTAGGCGCCCTCAAAGGCTATCATGGGGTAGCGTTTGGAATTGTACTTGGCGAGTTTGACCGCGGCCTCGACAGCATCAGATCCGGTGGGTCCCCCGAAGAAGATCTTGCTGATCTCGGCGGGCAAGATGTCCACCAGAGCTTCCACCATCGATTTCCGAGCCGGACTCGGGATATCCAACGTATGTGTCACATCTTCCAACTGACGCCGCGCGGCATCCAGGACCATTGGATTGGCGTGTCCGACATTGATGACACCCGCGCCTCCGAAGAAATCGATATAGCGATTCCCATCCATATCCTCGACGGTCGCCCCCTTCCCCCGACGCAATGCCATAGGCATCCCCCGGGGGTAGGAGACGGCCGAACTCTCCCTGGCTGACTGATAGTCGAGATACTTGCGTGATTCCGGTCCCGGCGGCGTGATTCTTATGCGAGGTGCGTCGGGGTACGAGAGTTCGGTGAAATCCACAGGTCTTCTCCTGTAGTCAGTTCCTTAGGGTCAGCCAAAGCGTCCCGGCTCAGAATCAGCAATCACACTACGATTGCGTGCTTGGGAACATTGCTCACAACTCTGGGTCCCACAAGGACCTTCCATCCTCGAGTTGCTCGATACGTAGGTCAGTAGTCGGTCGTGTGGTGATCTTTCTCACGGAACGAATGGACATCAAAGATCATATAAAACTACTGTCAGTAGCCATGCGATCTGTGGGTGGAGAACTCATCCTTGATCGTCGACCCTGAGAAAGGAGTTTCATGCATGAACAAGTGTCTTGGACTCATCTGCAGTGTATTGGCTGTGGCCCTACCTCCCACATCTTCGGCTGTAGCACAGCTGGCGAACGCGCCTGTCTATGCAAACCCGACTATCTCGGGTGTTCGGATCGCCGGTGACTACGCGTTCGGAGTGAACGAAGAGTCAGGCAAGAACTCAACCTTTGCCGCAAGAGGCCAGATCGGAGTGTCCAAGGTCATTCTCGGGGCGGGCATAGGCGTCGTCGACTTGGCACAGACGAACGAGGCCACCTACATGGTCTCCTTGGCGGTCCGACCAGTCGGCGGCGGTGGCCGATTGGTAGCAGTAGCCGTGCAGGCTGGTATCGGCTTCACGGAAGCGTCCGTGACCGGATTCGCCGACGCTCTGAAGACGGTCGATATTCCGGTGAGTGTGGCATTGGGGCTTCATGTTCCTCTGATTGCAGCACAGGTTCAGCCCTGGGTGGCGCCGCGCTACACTTTCCGCCGGCAGTCCTTGGGTAATGACAGCGACAATCGCAATCACTTCGGTGTGTCAGCCGGCATCGATGCCCGATTGCTAATGGGTTTGGGTGCTCAGGTGGCCGTGGACTTCCAGTCGATACCTGAACTGACGGGTGGTGCCACATTCGACGACGCCAAACTGCAGCCGTTCCTGGCGAGTATTGGCCTGCACTTTGGGATCTAGCTGGCAATCTTGGGGGAGTAAGCTTCGCGCAGGAGCTGATCGGCTCCTGCGCGCCGTTCTTGTCATATTCGGCAATTTGGGATTTTGGGCGTCCGATGCATCAGAGACGCCATCGCGTGCTCCGTCCCAAAGCCAAGCTGGTGAACTCCCGGATTGCTCTGGCAGGGGCAGGTTGAAAGGTGCTTTCACTATTCGTTCCTCACCATCACCGCTCACCGCTCAGGTACCACCAGGATTCCAACCCTTCCGCCAAACTCATCCTCCTCTGCTCTCACACCTTGCGGTACGATCCACGTTGCGGTGTTCAATCGGACGTTGACGCGGTGGACGCCAGGTTCGATGTGGATCGCCAGTTCCCAGTTTCCCCGCTCCGTGCGCACTAGTGGAACGGGTCGCCAATCTGTGAAGTCACCACTTAGCTCAACGTATTCTGCGCCAGGTGCTTCCACTCGAATGGTATGGTAGCTGTGGGCCGAAGAGCCAATTGTGAGGCGTGCCTGGCCGGTGCGTGGTGGCTCTGAACGAACCGACGTTCCAAACGAATTCCCAAGGAGAGTGGCGGCACGTGTGCTCGACGCTGTGAGCGCGTGGATCCGGAGACCTGCGCTCACGTAGTTGGCGGTTATGACGCCGCGTACAGGATCCGACGGATAGCGCCCACCTGCAACCAGTGCGGTGAGTCGCTTCACCAGGGGGACCTGGATGTGCAACTCACCATAGACTCCTTCGCCACCGCCCTCGCCCCACGCGCGAAAGCCCAGCGATCCTTCGATTTCGAAGAATCTGTCACGGATGCGGGCCGTTCCTAAGACGTCAAAGTAGTCTGTCTCAGCGATCCAAGTGTGCGTCGCCGTGGCGCCCATTGCGAGGCCGCTGCTCACAGTCCAACCGCCAAGTTGGATCTCGTATGGTGTGGCGGACGCCGAGCCAGCGTAGGATTGTCCAGTAGCGGCGCCGAGCCAGGCACCGCTGCGTGGTCCTGCGAAGTGGAGCCGAGCCCGGCTGAGGAGGTGCCCGTAGCCGGGATAGTCTTCGTATGAGTTGATACCGGCCGATCCAGACAGTTCGCCGAGAAAGCGATCTCCCAGGCGGGTCCGCCAACCGCCGGCCATCAGGCCTTGAAGTATGCGGCTGCCACTTTCGAACACCACGTAGCTCCCGCTCACACCGAGGGAAACATCGGGTCCCTCATAACGGAGGGTTGGGGTTACGAACGCCGCTCCGGAGCCCAGAAAGCCCTCGTAGTCAACCCAAGATGTACCGACCTCCACAGTGCCTGTGACCTGTGCGGCGAGTGTGGAACCGCTCAGGCAGTACCAGACTACTGCCACTGCAGCGACGCTAGATCGGCGGCGGGTCACCGACTGCGCAACGACTACGGTTTTCGCGGGCGTTGGGAGCCCTGCGAACTGGCTGGTTCGACGTTGCTGAATGCACCTGCGGCAGCAGCGCCCAAGCGAACACCCAGGGCAGTGACCGGGGAGGCACCCAGCGCAATGTCACGCTCTACATTCCGCCTGAACGCCAGGTAGTCCGCGTCATCAGCGCCCTCGGCAAGAGCAATGACAGCTGCGACAGCAGTGTCCACCGGCACTCCCACTGCCACCAGGTCCGCCAGAGTGGCGCTCGCCACGGTGAGAGATTGTCGGGTACGCAGCTCGCGTAGCCGGGTGAGGTCGTCAGGATCGGCGCCTGCCCGCAACGCGCTGGCGCCGGCCACGATCTCGGGTGCGGAGGATCCAAGACCCAACGAAATGCGGGCGGTCCGGAGTTCTCCCCAGAGTCGCTGCACCGCTGCTACGATCCGATCTCCGGCGGCACCCTTGCTCGCGCCCTCGAGTGCACGGTCTACCAGCGGTTCCGTGGGAAGCCCCTCAGCGTGGGCGGAATCCAGAATGGCGTCGACCGCGATGCGGGTCGGTTCCAGTAGCCGATCGCGCAGGCGCGGCTCCTGAGCGACGGCCGTTACAGCCACCGCGTTGAGGCCCGCGACGAGGGCGAGTACCGAGATGAGTTGGCTAGCTCCAGGCCTCATGACTCTCCAATAGTGACGACCGATCCCGGTCGTCCGAATTCGTCGTCCAGCGTAGGTGGCGCAGATGGATCACTGAGCCAAATGCTGCCGTTCACCAGAAACGCATAGCGGTAGCGGCCAGCTGTCAGCGGTATGGTCACCGACCACACACCGTTGCCTTCCACTCGCTGCATCGGATTGGCTGCTGCGCTCCAGTCGTTGAAGTCTCCTACCAACGACACCGCGGTCGCAGCGGGTTCCACGATTACAAACTGCACTACGGAACCATCAACAGTGGCAGCGACGGGTGCGCCCTGAACCTCGGGTTCGAGCATGTCTTGCCCGAGCAGGGCGACGAGAGCGATCCCTGCTGCGAGGGCGAGGCCACCCAGAGGACTCACACTAACGGGGCGACCACGTCGCAGCCAGTCGAGGATTGTCCAGAAGCGGGATGACCAGGCCCGCGGTCCAGGCCCCGCTTCGATCTCGGCCATGACATGCCGATCGAAGGCGTCCCCGAACTGCACCGGTTCCTTGAGGGCCTCGATGGCCCGGTCCAGCCAGCCGTTTCCCTCAGTCACGTTCCACCTCCGCCAACAGGCGACGTAGATCTTCCCGGGCTCTGGCTACCCGCATCTTGAGTGCCGATACGCTCGCCCCGGTGATCACGGTCATCTCATCGTAACTCAGTTCTTCCACGTATTTCAACAGAAAAGCCTCCCGGTTCGTCGCCGAGATCTGGGCCACGGCCCACTCGATCGCCTCTCGCGTTGCGTCTCGGTCTGCGGAATGCGCCACAGCTGCTTTCGCAACAGCTGGCTCATCGAACACCACCAAGTTGTGACGGCGAGCCCGCTGCTTCCCGAGTGTCCGGCAGCGGTTCACCAGAATGCCGAACAACCACGCTCCAAACCGGTCCGCATCAGTACATCGCGCCAGGGACCGGTATCCCCGTACGAAAGCGTCCTGGAGAGCCTCCTCGGCATCCGCTACGTTCCCCAGCATCCGCACGGCGTATCGCCCGAGGCGATCTCGGTAGCGGGCGACAAGCCCAGCATAGGCATCGGTTTCGCCCGCCAGCACCCGCTCAACCAGCGCTGCGTCACTTTCCCCCTTCACATCATAGATACCCATTGAGCTTCGTCAGGGTCACGTGGCTCAAGGTGCCACGGATCGGTGTGACTCGGCGGGCATTGGCTGGGTATCCAGGGTGTCGGTCATCAGTTCCTCATCTCAGGGAAACACATGAAACGTTATGTGTCGGGTGCGGCAATCCTGTGCACGGCTGTCTCCCTAGGGCCTGCATGCTACGAGGACGACAGCCTCTGGCCGTCAGCAGCAGTCGGTCTCACCAGTGTGTACCTGACCGACGCACCCTTGCCGTTTGAGTTGGTCGATCGGGTGGAAGTGTACGTCCTGGAGATCGCTGCGTCCACACAGGCGAACACGATTTTGGGTCAGCAGGAATGGTTGGGTGTTGCCACGCCTCGACGTCGGTTCGATCTCATCTCACTTCAGCAGGGAGTCACGGAGTTGGCGGGTGAGGTGAGGCTACCGGTGGGGCAGTACAAAGCTGTGCGGTTAGCGATCGATGCAGATTCCTCTCGTGTGGTCTTCGCGGGTGGCAGTGAGGCCAAGGTGCGATGGCCTGATGTGGGCAGTACCTCAGTTTTTGCCCTCGTCGAAAAGCCACTGGACGTAACGGAAGCGGGTTGCCAGATCGTGGTTGACTTCGATGCGGGTCAGAGCTTCGTCTCCGGTTTGGAGAACCCCCTGTTCGATTTCCTGTTTGTTCCTTTCCTGAGAGCCGTGGACAAGTCGCTCACGGGATTTCTCAGTGGGACGGTGCTTGGTGATACCGATGACGACCAGCTCCTGGAACCCATTGAAAACGCGGCGATAGCCGTGCTGCGCGGCAACCCCACCGAGCCTCCCTCCAGTTGGTCGATCACAGCAACCGGACATACTGACGCGGACGGCCAATATTCAGTGGGCTTCCTCTTGGCAGGAACGTACATCGTCCAGGTGACAGCACCCGGATCGGCGGTCCTAGGCGCCACAACCACACCAGGTGTCGTGATAACTGTGGGGCAGGAGACGACTCATTCGGTGGTCCTCCCCCTGCACGGCGGTTGAGCAGTCCAATAGAAGGTCAACTCAGGAGGAGAACATGAAGCATATCCTGTCACGTGCAAGACTGTGCGTCGGTCTCGTGGTGACGATCACGGCGGTCCCCACGCCTGCGTTTTCGCAGCTCATCTCGCTCAAGACGGTGCCGGTCGCGGCCGGAGATCAGTTCATGCTCTTCCCGTCACGCAATCTTGGCATGGGTGCCATCAGCATCGCGGTGGACGACTCGGTGCTGGATCCCTTCGTGAACCCGGCAAAGGGAGCGAGGATCGCCGATTCTCATGTGTTCGCTGCTCCCATGTACTACAGTGTGAGCAATCGCGCTGGTAGCGCGGGGTCGCTGTCGGCGGGAGCTCTCTTTGGTTCCCCCAAGGTGTTCGGCGGTGGCATGGTGGCGCTGCAGCAGCTCAAACGCGGTGATGAGTTTGGCCCCGTCTGGTTTGGTGAACTCGATATCCTTCCCTCCAATGCATTGCGTGCGCGGTCCGCCACCAACAAGTACGGCTTCCTGACACTCGGCACCATGCTTCCCGGTGACGTCGCTGTCGGTGGTAGCCTCTTCGTGGCTGATCTGAACGGCATGGACGGAGTGGAACACCTCTACTCCATGGCGTCTGGCATCGAACAGTCCGGGGATATGGAGGACTTGCGCATCGGTGCTGCAAAGACGTTCGAGGGTGGTCGCACTCTCGAGGGCATCGCCCTGTTTCACCGGTTCGATATGCGCCACGACGTTACCTACGTGGACTGGGTGCTGGTTGACTCGACGAACTGGCAGTGGGACCAAGAAGTCAGGAGGGAGAACAACCTCGACAAGACGGACACCTGGGGCCTCCACCTGGGTTATGTCCAGCCCGTAGGTACGAGTGGGTGGCAGGTGGGTGGTATCCTCACGGCCAACTGGAAATCGCATCCCAAGATCCCCAACTACGAGATCATGAACATCCCACGGGATCCCGGGAACAGCACGGCGTTCGACATTGGTGTCGGGATAGCCAAACAGGCTGGCCCCACGATCTTCGGGCTCGATATCGTTTACGAGCCCGGCAGCAGCGATACGTGGGCCGAGGCGGCAGAGCCGGTAGCAACGGTGAGTGGGGACACCCTGCAGGTGGGCGAGAGGACCGTGGAGAACGCGTTCAGCTTCTCCAATGCGTTCGTGAACATGGGCGTAGCTCGCGCTGTAGGCCCGGCAGAGTTCCAGTTTGGGCTGGGGATTCGGGTGTACGACTACCATTTGGACCAGTGGGACCACGTCGAGGAGGACTTTCGGCGTCAGGACGAGGATTGGATGGAATGGGTCCCCAGTTGGGGAGCTCGAGTGCATTTGGGCGATCTCGAGCTGCGCTATGTGGGGCGTGTTACCACCGGTACCGGACGCCCCGGAGTGGCCTGGGATGGCGTCGCGGTAGGGCGTGCTGAGGATTTCGCGTTGGCCAATGATGTTCTGCTGGCGCCCAGCGGCCCGCTCACGCTGCAAGATGTGACGGTGCTGACGCACCAGATTTCGGTGTCAGTGCCGATTAGGTGAGATCGGCTAACAGCTGTCAGCTGATAGCTGTTTCCGTTCAGGCTGACGAAATCGCTGATGTTGCCCTGGCGGCATTGGACGCACTGAGATCTGTGGCAGACGTGGCTGCCGGGATTCCGCGGGATTCACTGCCTGAGGAGTTGGCGGTTGCTGACTCCCTGTGCAGTGCCATTGCCGCTGTTGCGGGCAAATTGCGGCGTCGGAACAACGACCTGCGGGGCTGGTGGCGTGGGCTCATCGGAGAGTCTGCTGGAGGGCCCTCCGTCTTAGGCAGTATGACAGGACCAACTCTATCCCAGGAAGAGCGGTTGGAGTGGACCAGGGCCAGATTCCGTGAAGCTGTGCGGAGGCTGGACGAGGCAATCCGAGAGACGGTGCCGGCATTGAACCGGATTCTCGCAGAGAAAGGGACGAGCGCGGTCGAGGTGCCGCCGAGAGGTTATGGAGTTACCGCTAACTAGGCGAGTCGGGGTGACTTCGGTGAGAAAGGGGGAAGGTTCAGGTCTTCGAGTAGTGTCTCCGTCGTGCCACCTTTCAGGCCGAATCCGGCGACGAGGGCGGGATGTGCATGGTCCGACCCGTCCGATGGCACAATTGGGTATAATTCATCGACACCTGCCCGGACGCAGCACTGAATTCTTGTTCTTACAAAGGTTTCACGATCTGGCCGCGTACGTTCCAGATACGTGGCTCAGGACGTTGGACGCTCGATCTGTTGATCCGCCGCCGGACGGACTTACGTTCCTTTTGCGGCGCCAGCACCTATGCTTCTGAAGAAGACGCGATCGAAGGTTGTTTTGAGTACGGACGACGCATCATCGACGGGTTGGTGCCGGACTGCTCAGTCGACGACTTGATGTGATGGCAAGCTGGCGATCCAGGCCTGTGAGGTAGCCCGGTTTGAGTGGCCATTCAGAAACAGCTGGTGATGTTAGGAGCACCAACAATGACGATCGACGATAAAAAACTGGCCGCTCTGGCCAGAAAGAACGCGGCCAAGGCAGCCAAGGTCAAGGCCAAGAAGCGGCAGCAGTACGATGACACCCTTCCTCCGGAGAGAGACGAGGATCAGGAAGCTCAGAGACTATTCTCGCAGATGAAGAAGCGCGAATTCTAGGTTCACAATGCGCTCGTAGTTGTTGGGTGCCTGCGATTGCTGGGCACAAGTGCTGTGTTCAAGGCCAGTTCAATGGACCGTTGCACTTGAAACGCGCCAACGGTTCTCCTACCAAGCAACCATATCGGAGACTATCACCCACATGCCATGGTGGCTTTGGTCGGTTCCTGTCCTGGGGATCTTGCTCTTCTTGTTGTGGCGCACGCGGCAGCCGACATCCCAGCGACACGTCCGATTTCACGCACTCCAACGCTTCATAGGGCGATTTCTCTCCCAGGGGGAGAGTACGAGTGTGATGGTCATGGAGCGTGAGGACGGTGCGGGCTTCTTCCAGCTGGAGTTGATCGAGAACGGAGCGGATCGAACCCTGGAGTTCAGCTTGCCTGACGTCGGGTGGACAGGGGCTGCGTTCACTCACGTCGAACGGAGCCTGCTCTCAGCAGGTTTCTCTCCTAGAGTCGAGCGCGTTGCAGGCTGCGGCAAGGTGCGCCGTCTCCTGCGTGTGCAGGCGAGCGGTGCCGGGACCCAGGTTGCGGAAGAGACTCAGCGCTTGCTCGCAGCCACTGCTACAGCCCTGGGCTGGGGTACGGACGCTTGGTTCACGGTCCGCTTCGAAGGGACTCCAACTGTGTTCTCACGGCCCGTAGGATCTGCCGGGCCGACAGCGTAGCCACTCAGATACCCGCACCACCTGACCAGGTCCAATGCGGACCTGGGCGTGCCTCTCACCCAGGATCTGAGCTCACCGCGGCATGGGTGCTCCAGGAACCCGTCGCATCGCTGCCGGTTGGGGCCACCAAGCCCGTCCCCTAGCGGTGAAGTGGCGCGCCACCCACACCCACCGCTACTTCCCAGACCTTGCCAGTTCGTGTAGACGTAGCATAGATGGCGTGATGATCGAAGTCACCGGCGCCGAAGGCCAGGCTGGCGACACCAGGCACGTTCTCGGCGATGAGCACCTTTTCTCCGGTAGCGGGGTCAACCCGCCAGATCTGCCCGGCTCCGTTGGCGGCAACGTAAAGGCGGCCCAATTCGTCCATTGCCAGACCGTCGTTGGCTGCCTGCTCTCCCAGGTGGGCGATGACCTCTGGCTCCCCCGCTGGAACACCATTCTCTAGGGGTATTGCCCAGACGCGGTCGTCAACGACCAGTGGCTGGAGGCTGGTGAAGATCTGCGCAACGTACAGGGTGAGACCATCGGCTGATAGCGCCACTCCGTTGGGGTGCCCGACAGCATCCGTGTACAGAGTTACGGTTCCTGTCTTGTCTACCAGGAAGATCTCATCCGTAGCGTCGTCCGTTACCAAGAACGAGCCATCTGCTCTGACCAGCACGAAGTTCGGGTCACCGATCCCGCCGTCCACGACACGCCTCTTCTCTCCTTCGGGGGTAATGCGCCACACGATACCGTCGGCGTTCGGACCGTTATTGAATCGGTTGGTGGGGCCGAAATCGGCCATCAGGATGTCCCGGGACCCGACGGCGGCGAGCCCCAGGTTGGAATAGAGTTCGGCGATCTTTGTCACCGCTCCGTCGCGACTAACACGCCACAGCGACCGGTCACCGGCGACGTAGAGGTCGCCCTCGCCGTTGAATGCAATGCCCTCGCAGCGGCTGAACTTACCGTCCACCAGCGCAGTAGCCCTGACCGGGAACCGATTGAGATCCCGTGGCGGTGGGCCTTCCTGTCCGGACGATGGTTCTGGTAGAACGAACAGAGCACTTGCCGCAAGCAGCCAGGGAAGGACGGCGTGGTTGCATGCGCTGAGGCTGCGTTTGGTCCTGATGGTCATCGCACTCTCCAACGAGCGACCGATTGGGAAGGTCACTCAGTATCCCTAGCTACAGCTAGCGGTACCGATATTGGCCATCCCTGAACTGAAGCCAACGGCGTTTCTAGCTATGGACCATATGTAATAACAATAAATCATATCTATTGTAGCCTGGAGGTCAAGATTAGGGACCGGTGGAAGTGCCTCACTCCGGTCTTGACAGTGCAATATCTTAAACATTGTTTAAGAGACGCGCACTTGGAGGGGCAGTGACCAAAGGAAACTACCTGGGCGAATTCGAGTTGATCGTCTTGCTTGCCCTGGTGCGGCTTGACGAGCCAGCGTACGGTATGTCGATCTACGACGAGATCCTGGACGCGACCGGGAGAGCTGTGTCCATTCAGGCTGTGTACGTAACGCTCAGCCGCCTAGAGAGGAAAGGGTATGTGGAATCACGTGTTGGGGAGTCCACGGTGGAACGAGGTGGCCGTGCTCGCAAGTACTACACGGCAAGGCCCGCCGGACTCTCGGCCTTGAGTCTTTCGCGCGCAATGTTCGACAACCTTTGGGCGGGCGTGCAGTTGAACCCACGACCTAACCAGTCATGAGTGCCTCCGGAACACCCCCGGGAGATTTGGTTCGTCCCCCCCGGTTGGCGCTTCTTATCGTCACTCTGTTTGCGGCCCGAGCCCTGCGCGATGCGGTCCAAGGAGATCTGGCCGAGCGTTTCACGTTGATGGCACGGGAAGATGTCGTGGCTGCAAGGAGATGGTATTGGTATCAGGCGATCCGGTGTCTTGCTCCGTCGCACCGGCTGGT
>Ga0209536_100012713_pt1 | contig 12210 bp, 8 predicted proteins | sample DeeMarSeWOR28_12_FD_187461 | JGI IMG/M metagenome (GOLD analysis project Ga0209536, IMG submission 187461) | Marine sediment microbial communities from White Oak River estuary, North Carolina - WOR-2-8_12 (SPAdes) (version 2) | ecosystem: Environmental > Aquatic > Marine > Intertidal zone >...
TTGAATTTTTAAAAATTGATTCACTCTTTCATAAATCTAATCCGGATCGCTTTTTCTGCAGTAATGATTTTTAAAATATATAAACCGGATGACAAATGCGATATGTCCAATTTGGCCATGGATATACCATCTATATACCTCTTCCCAAAGGACTGGCCATTAAAACCGATCAATTCCATGTTAACTGGATCGTAGAACCGGTCAAATTCTATAAACAATATTTCAGTTGCCGGGTTTGGATATATTTTTATTTCACGATTTTCTTCAAGATCCAGGCCTACGACATTTAACAGATAGCAATCGGACATTCTGGAGCATCCATTTTCTGTGATGATCACTGCATACTCGCCACCGGGCTCCCCGGAGAAGGTCTGTTCATTTTTTCCGGGCACCGGGATGGAACCATTTGAACAATCTATCCATTGATAAGCTGCCGCTCCGGCATTGGCTGTCAGGGTAAGCGCGTTCAGGTTCACTGAGTTATCTACCTTTTTGACAGTGATCGTGGTTGTAATAAGGCTGTCGCAGCCCCGGACACTCTTAAGACGGCTTATCTGAGTCAGATCTTCGGTAATACTTTCATGAATCGTACCATCCGGGAAAGTATAACTTTCCCCCTCGCAAAGGCTGATGGTTTGCGATGCATCATAAATGGGATCGACAGAAAGGGTAAGGTTCACCAGTGAATCGCACCCAGCCCGGGTCTCAAATAATTCCGAATAGGAACCTGCTCCCGTAAGGATCTGTGATCCGAAAATAAAACGATCCCCTTTGCATATGGAGAGGTTTCCGGCATCCTGCGTTACATCTTCACAGGGCGAGTCATAAACACATAGTGTAAAAGGACCCCCTTCTTCGGAATTATAGCTGAATATTCTCAGATAAAGGGTTTGACCAGCCAGGGATGGATTATTAAAACTTTCTTTTGAATCCAGTTCGTTGCAGAATACCTCAGACAATGAACCGCAGGTACCTGTATACAGGGTCATGGATAAGGAAGTCGCTCCTGTCAGGTTTTCCGTTTCTAGCCTCAGATTGCCGGAAGAAGGCATCCCGGTTCTAAACCAGACGTCTCCTCCCCGATAGGCTCCGCAGGATGGATCCGGGGCTATGGTTGCCGGCTGGGAGGTCGCAAGGGCGTTGGAATACAACCTGGCATCGCATATTACTCCTGCGGATATCTCAATGGCATTTTCACAGTCATCGTTCGCCGGTTCCCCGGGTGAAAAGACACATAACTCAAAGTCACCCCCTTCTTCCGTATCATAACTGAATATCCGGATGTAGGCGGTTTGGCCGGCCCAGCCGGGATCAAAATAGGTCGCCTCGTCATCCAACTGGTTACAGAAAACCTCAGTAAATGAACCGCAGATTCCGGTATATACGGCAACCGGAATTGAAGTGGCGCTCCAGAGGTTACGGGTTTCAATTCTAAGGTTTCCGGAAGGGGGTATGATTGTTTTAAACCATACATCTCCTCCTTTATACGCGCCACAGGAAGGATCCTTTGCAATGGCATCCGGTTCGGATGTGGCATATGCGTTTGAATATGTACCAAAATTGCAGGTTTCTCCAGGAGTGAGTTCAATGGCTGCCTGGCAATTGTCGTTGAACGGTATGGGTGGCTCCCAGACACATAGCTCGAAAGAACTTCCGTTAGTACTGTTATAATTATACATCCTGATATAAAGTGTCTGTCCTGCCAATGATGGATCAAAAATGGTCTTTTGTTTATCCAGCTGGATGCAACGAATTTCAGTAAATGCTCCACAGGTCCCTGTGTACATAACGATCGAATGGGGAGTGGCACTGGCCAGGTTACTGGTTTCAATTCGTAATGCTCCCGATGACGGCATTTCCAGCGTAAACCACACATCTCCCCCCTTGTACACCCCGCAGGAAGGATCAGGGGCAACGCTTACAGGCTCTGCTGTTGCTGAAACATTCTCGAAGACTGAGGAATTACAGGAACTACCCACCTGCAATGCGATGGCGCTGGCACAGTTGTCATTGGTTTGGGCACATACCTGGAAGGCAGGTTTCTCTACAATCAAGATAATAAATAGTACTAAAATCTTATTTTTCACGATAGTAAATTGTTTCAGTTTATGAATAATCAAAGGAACCATTTTAAATCCTGTATTGTACATTTCAGGGAAGCTCAGCCTTGAAAAGTAATCAAGTTCAAATTTTTGGTATTAATGTTAATCTGCAGATAGGCATGATTTATATAATGTTGTATTGGACACAAAATTATCACCTTCATTAATTGTAAAAAGTTATTAAATCGGGAACTCCCCTGAACCTTCTGTACACAGAATAGAAATTATCATCTATTCCCCAATGGATGATCAAGGTATTACATGTATAAATCAAATCCCCGTCAGAAATCCGATACGGCCCGTTCCAGCTTGGAAAATCAAAATCGATGTAGCTGGCACCCGGTGTAAAATCGTGACTGCCGTCATTGAAGTAACGATTATTTTCTCCTGTGTATCCAACCACTCCACTGCAAAAGTTGGTAGTTGCTCTGTTGTAGACTAGTTTGACTTCCCTGCTGCTTACTGTTGCCGAGAGGTCTTCGCGGATATAAAGGTATTCATAGAGGCGGACAAGAAAATCACTTACATCCAACTGAATCCAGGATAAGTAGGGAGTCCGTAACGAATCGATGGGTGAGCATTCCAGAATAGGATCAGAGGTCGTCACACTGGTACCGTCTCTGGTATTGCAGCATCCCCCCCCCTGTGAATTGATCGGTTTCGCAAGGCCCGGGGCCATCACATTCAGGATTTTACCGTTATATTCCCTGATTGTAAAATCCCAGACCCAGTAATCGGCACTGGATGTGGTGATGGTGTTACAGGATGCAAGTGTCCTGCCGCCCTGGGCATTGACGTCATTTTCAGGGTCTTCAACCGTGATCCATTTCATGAATTCATCCAGTGGGGTCCCGGAAGGATCGTGAGGCTGGATCTTTATTTCAACGGTGAAAGGATAGGATATATCATCCGAGGGCGGATCAAAATCAAGTATGACTACCGAAGTGGTATCTTCTTCGCCTTCGGGGACGTACTGACCTTCCTCTATGGTTTCCGGTACGTCGTAGTAAAAAGAAGCTCCCTGTACATATATGTAATATCCGGAGATATCCTGCGACGGATCCTTCAGAAAATGGATGCGGTCTCCCAGGGGATAACCTTTTACAAAATAAATCGTGTCTTTCACATCGATTTTTATCTGCCCGTCTGATGCAGCGGGCAGTTCTCCGGAAATTTTTGCAGCCTCGGTAAAGACCAGGAATTCGGAGAGTTCGTCGGTGGTGAAAATATCTCCCGAACTATTGTCGCCTCCGTTATTGTCATTATTATCCTTATTGTCACTTTTATCAGGCTCCAGGTCAGGATCCGTCTGACACGAGATAAAGAGGATCAAGGCACTCAGCATTCCAATACCGAGTAATCTGTAGGTTTTATCTAGGTGTTTCATGGTTATAAATGTTTGTTTAGACGAAAGTAGTTGTGTATTCTATTAAAATTAAGTGCTGTTTGATACCTGGCTGCCCCCAATTTGTAATTGGTCTGATTTTGAAATAACTGAACGAACAGGAACTGATAAAATCACAATGATATTTGGACATGCATTTTTTAAAAAATGAAAAGGAGGCTGCCTAACTGTCGCAGAGGTATTTGACCAACAAACAAGGTAAGGATACCCAAAATAAACCGGACCGTGGCGTTCCCGCAGGCAGCTAGGGCACTTGAAAGGAGATGACCTCTGAAGGAGTACCATAGCAGGAGTAGTCGTACAGATCTGAAAAGGGATCGTAGTAAGGATTACAAAATGCCGGTATTGGATACATAATGGCATAACAGGTGCTATTCGACGGTAACCTATCAATGCGTATAATATCTATATTGCCTGTAATACCTAAACTTAGCTTGTATTCATAATTATCTATCGAAACACCATCGGATGTACTCAGGTAGACGTTTAATGGTCTGGGTTTATCCTGAGTTGAGGGAGGTGATGTGGCATGTTCTACTTTCACCATGGTATACCTTGATGAGTCCGGATTGTTTTCATCGGTAACCGATATGGAAAATTCTGTTATGGAAGTTGTGGATTTCTCTGAAAGATATACCAGTGTATTAAAATAAGTGGGAACTTTCCCCCCGACAAACTGATAGGAAAAGACCTTTCGTGTCTGGAATCTATCTTTTGTAAAAACCAGGTTATAGGTACCCGTCTGCAGGCCTTCAAAGGAATAATTCCCGGAGGCGTCGGTCAGGGTTTTCAAGAGTGGGTCCGTACCTTCGATGATCACCTCCACCCCCTTGTGATCCGGCATGGATTGGCCAAACTCATCGAAGGTTTCCACTCGGCCAAAAAGATCGCCGGTCATTATGGGTATCTCTGTTTCCGGTCCCTCACACGAAGGGAAAAAATAAAACATGAAACAAATTATCAGGATACGGATGTTAAATAGATTCGTCATGCGATTCAAAAGATATAGTTGAATTATTGTTTTACGCTAACTACTTACAATCAACCCCGGCATCCTTTAGGATGGTTGTGCCGGTCGATTCCAGTTTACAAACTGCGGCGGGGATGCTCGTAAGTGAATTATTACTAAGATTCAAAGTGAGAAGATTAGTAAGGTTACCCAATTCACCGGGTATATTCGCAAGCAAGTTATCATTTAACTGTAGAAATTTAAGACTCGATAGATTGCCAATTTCTCCGGGAAGATTTTTAAGTTGATTATTAGTTAATGAGAGACTTTCGAGGCCCGTCAATCCTCCAATTTCAGGTGGTATATTAGTTAATGAATTCTTATCTAACTTAAGCTCAATAAGATTCATTCGTTTTCGATTGCCAAACAATTCACCTACTTTAATTAGTGAATTAACATTCAAATACAGGTATTCCAGATTTTCAAGATCACCTATTCCCGGGGGTAAATATTCAAGTAAGTTATTACCTGCTTCCAGAATGGTCAGCATTTCAAGTTTCGCTATTTCAGGGGGTAGTGATTCCAATAGATTACTGTTAACATTTAATTCAATTAGATTTATTAGATTTCCTATTTCTGACGGAAGAACTTTAATTGAATTCCCTTCCAATTCCAGATGGTTCAGACTTTTTACATGTCCGATTTCTGTGGGAATTCGGGTAAGATTCGTATAATTAAGATCTAACGACCTTACGGTTCCATCGGAATTCAGGGTGACTTCCGACCAGGTCTGCATGGTTTTGTCGCTGAGGTCCCAATCTAACGTGTTCCCAGAATTAGCATAATAAAGCGCCAGCAATGCCTCGTAATGATAGGTTACTACGTCACATATCACACCTGCATCTTTATCTATAATCGTCCCCCGGTCTTCAAGATTGCAGATTTCCTGGGGGATGAGAGATAGCAGATTATGTTGAATGGATAACGCATCAAGGTAAATAAGATCCCCAATTTCGGAAGGAAGCACCGTTAACAGGTTATCGTTCAACGTCAGGGAATCAAGATTTGTCAGATTGCCAATTTCTTCAGGAATATCCTTCATCAAATTATGATCAAGGAATAGAAACCTGAGATTTGTAAGATCCCTGATTTCTGCCGGAATACCACTTATTATATTGTCGCTTAAATCCAGAACTTCAAGATTGACCAGGTTTCCAAAGGAGGCAGGGATCTCCCTTAGTGAATTTCCCGATGCATTTAATACTTCGAGGCTGGAGAGATTGCCTAACTCTTCCGGAAATTTGGAAATGGAATTCTTACGAATAATGATTATTTTAAGGCTATCAAGTTTTCCTATTGCAGGTGGTATTGAAGTCAAAGACTGTTCAACCAACTCCAATCCGGTTACCCGGCCGTTTTCCTGCCTAACACCTTCCCAGCTTTCCATGGAGAGATCCTTCAGGTCCCATCCCAATCTATTACCGGGATTTGCTTCATAAAAGGATTTTAATGACGGGTAGTCGATTGCTTCCTCGACCGTTTGCTTTATTTCATCATCCTGGGGAGCAGGTTCTTCCTCATCTTTTCTACACGAGGACAGGAACAGAATAGTTGTTCCCAGAAAAATAACGGTTAGAATAAATAGCTTTTTCATTTCATTTACCGGTTAAATTTTACTTTAATTCATTGATTAAATTTAAATCAGGCGGGTACCTGAATTTTGATTCCTAATGACTACCTGTATCCTTTATGCTGAACAATTTGATAATCGACATCAAAATTACATCTTCAGCTCGGGAGCGGGAATGGCTAATTGATAATTGGTAAGGTACAGTTTGTAAGTGAGTCGTATACCCAACAAATGGGGACGGGAGGAATCAGATTTTGTCCAGCAGTTTCAGGAACTCCTCTTTTTTTCTACGGGAAATATCTACATGATGATTTTCAGTCATCAAAACGTAACCACCTTCTCCTTTGATGTATTTCAATACATGGCGCATATTGATCAAATACGAGTGATGGACCCTGCAAAACCCGGAATCAGACAGAAGGCTTTCAAAATCCTTAAGGTTTCGCGATATGATGATACTTATTTTATTTTTTTGTACGACCTGTGTATAACTCCCATCAGCCTTGCAGAAAATGATGTCATCGGTATTAAAAAAATCGATTCCTTCATATGTGGGAACAGCCAGCCTCTCAATTCTTCCGCCTTTGCGCTGAATGTTGTTTAATACGGACTGATATTGATAAGATGAGTTTTTCTGTGTTAATCTCTCTTTTACTCTTTCAATGGCGCTTTTTAAATCATCAATATCAACCGGTTTCATAAGATAATCCAATGCACTGAAGCGGATCGCCTTAATGGCATATTGATCAAAGGCTGTGACAAAAATCACTTCAAAATCAACAGGAGAAACCTTTTGTAAAAGATCAAAGCCGGACATCACCGGCATTTGTACATCCAGAAACACCAGGTCGGGATTAATCCGGGGGATAACCTCAATCGCCTGTTCCGGACCCTCGCAGATAACCTCGATCTTCACTTCCGGACAATACGTTTCAAGGGCAACTTTCAAAGCCTGCCTACCGAAATGTTCATCGTCTACAATTATGGACCGGATCATATCTTTGTTCAGATTGTCGGGATATTTACCTCCACCCGGGTTCCCAGTGCCTGACCCAGGGCATCTTTAAGATCGGTGATCCGGATCAGTTGCCGTTGCAGGCTGTTACTGAGAAGTTTTAACCGCTCTTCCGTGATTTTTAATCCAAGGGACTTACTCTTATAGACCGACTTCTCCTGCAGTTCAAAGGCCTTTTCCCTTCCAATACCATTATCCTCGATCAGGCAGATCAAACTGTCTTCCTTTTGTTTGATATCGATTGTGATAAATCCTGTGCCCTCAGCCTTTTTTGGTAATAATCCATGCCAGATGGCATTTTCAACAAAAGGCTGCAACACCATGGAAGGCATGTGGGTCATTTCCGGATCTATATTTTCATTGATCCGGATCCGGTAGCTGATCTGTCCATTGAATCGTAGTTCTTCCAGTTCGATATAGGACTCAAGCAAGGTAATTTCATCTTTCAGTGAGACCTCAGAGGCCTCTGCATTTTCCAGAATCAACCGGATCAATTTCGAGAATTTAGTGAGGTATTTGGATGCATTTTCGATTTCACCTCCCAGGATCATCTGGTTGATCGAGTTCATGCAATTAAATATAAAATGTGGGTTTATCTGGGCTTGTAATGCTTTCATCTCGAGATCCGTGAGCCGCCGTTTGAAATGGGCCTCTCTGATTTCATTGTCTTTACGGGCCAGGACTTTCTGGATTCTGAGTTTTTGCCGTAAGGTATAAAGAATGAGGCCGGCCAGCATGAGCATGAACAGGAATCCTCCGATAAATGCTTTTTTTAAGAGAGCCTGTCGTTGTGTTTCCTTCTCCTGAAGCTCTTTTTCTTTCGATAACAAGGTGATCTCCTTGTCTTTTTTGGCGGTTTCATACCGGGTATTTAATTCGTTTATGCGTTTGAGGTTTTCTTCATTCAGCAGACTGTCCTTAAGAAGGGCCTGGGACCGGTAATAAAAAAAGGCCTTGTTGAAATCTCCCTGGTTTTCATATAGTAAGGATAATTTTTCATAGATGTCCCTTTGGAGCGAACCGGATTTAATTTCTCCGGCAAGATCAAGGGCCTTAAACAGGTATTTTTCAGCCTGAACATAATTATACAGGTAGATATAGGTTAAACCTATCTGACTCAGGCTGAGACTTTTTTCCATTTTACCGGGTAAAACATCCCGAATGGCCATGGCTTGCAGGTGATAGACGAGGGCACTGTCATAGGATTTCATTCTATTGAATAAGGTCCCAATGTTTTCAAGATCATAGGCTAAAGCCCATTCATTCCCCCTTTCACGATCAATCCGGGCAGCTTTCCGGTAATAGAACATGGCTTTCTCCAGGTGATCGCCTTCCAGATAAGCATTCCCAAGGTTCATTAACACATCCGCATCCAGGCTGTCGGTTTTTAATACCCGATCATACATCTCAATCGCTTCCTCATATCTGCCGGAGGTTTTATAAACCGTTCCAATCGCATTAAGAATAAAATTAATGCCGGATAGATTTCCGGCTTCCTCATGTATACGAAGGGCCCTGTAGAGTGTTGCCAGGCTATTTTCATAATCCCCCAGGCTGATGTGAATGGCACCGATCTGGAATAATCCGGTGGCTACACGGGAAGAATCCCCCCGGCCTGCCTGATAGGAAATGTAATCATCCAGATGTTCCAGGGCCTGGTCGAATTTACCCTCAAAACGGTCGATTATTCCGTAATAGAAATGGGCCAGGGCGATCCCGCTTTGATTGCCGGATGGTTCGGATAAAAGCAGAATACTGTCCGCATATTTCCTGGCACTCTCCGTTTTCTCCCTTGTCCCGGCATAGAGCCAGCAGAGTTCGGCATATATTTTAATTCTAATGGAATCCTGGCCGGAATTCCGGAGGAGGGAATTTAAGCTGTCGATTTTGGATTGAGATTGTGCCCAAACCTGTTCTGCCGGATATATCCAAGCTATCCAAATGAGTAGTATGAATTGAAGTTTCATTATGGTATTCATTCAATGGACTCTAATCAGGAATCGTTGTGAACAAATCAATCATGAAATATAAAATATTTTTTCCAGACATTAATGAATAATCAAATACCAATTTTACGATTTGTCTGGTTCGAGGAGAATGTATGGGTAAACGAAAATCCATGTTTTATGGTTCCTGGCTTCTTGCAGGAGTTAACGATTCATAAGAGATTGTCTTCCTCATGCCACCCAAACTGCGAGATCCTGGTTTTATAAAAATAATATTTCCTTCCCCTTTACCTTGTATGCCCATGCATCTTCTCAGATCTTCATCCTGCCGCCCCCTTCCCTGCACGATCCATCAGGTTTTCATGTTCCGGCCGTAACCTTATGGCTGAACCGGAGAGGTAATAGGGAACCTGCTCTTTTTTCAGAAAGAATTAAGGTGTACCGAACTCACCAGTTAATCATCTGGCGCATTCAATTCCAGTAACTGTTTGGCCAGCAACAGTTCCTGACCTTTGACTTTTAAAATCAACCGGTATAAACCCAGTACGATCTCGACATCTGTAAATTCACAATGACCATATCGTGGAATTGGACAGGCTGCAAAATAAATCCACCGTCCGGCCGTCAGCACCTTCAACCGGTACAAAGTCTGATTCCATATCAACTGAATCGGATCAAGCGTAGTATGCATCATTACCAGCGGGTCCGAGATATATCCGGTGGTTTCATACATACTTAGCGGATATATGCCATTCGCTATAATCTTTGTTCGTGTAATCCTCCTGTTTAATATAAGATCCTGCCAGTAACTTCCTGTCCCGGAATACCATCGTGCTGTATTATCAAAAATGATTTGCAGTAAAAGGGTAACATGATGTACAAGTTTGGTAGTTAGGTAAAAAGACGTGTCCATGAAAGAATTAATTCCTGAAAAAACAGGAAATGAACGATTGGGCTTGATTATTTCTCATCCATCTGCGAGTCAGGGTAAATGATCCCTTTGGAATGGAATTTTATTTATTTTGAATGTTGATCCAGGGTTACAAACTCGTTCGTGCAAATAGGGGTGTAATTATTAGCTGAATACGAATGAATTACCATATTAAAAAAGTTATTTATGGATATATTTTGTTCTAATTCACACCGCATTTTAAAAAAAATATATACTGGATATCATATTTAGCTGGCTGGTAATATATGAAGTTTAAAAGATGAAAAAGTTTGACAATAATGAAACCTCTCCGAGGTTGAGTTAATTTGTGTTTCTGCGGTTACAATAATACAACCTCTACGAGGTTGTGATGGATAGGGTTTAGTTACTTACGATAGGGTCGAATTTCATAACTCACAATGAGACAACCTCTCAGAGATTTAATAAGTAAGTGGATATGGAATTCGAAAAAAGTAATCTTTTCGAGATTGTGCTACATAGCGATTAGTAACTTATGCCATTCAATCTCTCCGAATCTTTGCTGCTTATCCTGTAGGGGTAGCAATATTGTAGTATCCTATCCGCAAAACAATTAACCTCCTAGAGGTTTCATAAACTACGAAAATAATTTAATATTCGGGATTTATTCTCAATTGTTTTGATATCCTCCGCATAGAATAGTTATTGCTCAGAAATTTTTCTACGGATACCTGAGCAGAAAAACAGCATCAGGCATGAATAATCAATTTACTATTCTTTTAAAACCTTCAGGAAAGCCTGTTTCTCAGTCGTTTTAATCTGGATAAAATAAAGCCCGTTAAGTAATTTCTCGAGCCTGAGTTCGATAAATTGCTGATTGACATACTTTCTGTCCAATACCTGTTTGCCTGCCAGGTTTAATACCCGGATCTCAAGATCCTCATAGATATTGCCGGTGTTGATAAGCAGTATTCCGTTATTGGGATTAGGATAGATCTCAAATTCCGAACCAAACGTGTTTTCGGGGATCCCAACAACCGTAACGGAGTGACAGAATGATGTGTCAATACATCCGTCTTGTGTGATTTCCACTGCAAAATTTCCTGTTTCATCAGGCCTGAAATTTTTATTTGTTTCCCCGGGAATGATCTCCTGCGTATTACAATCGATCCATTGATAGTCGGCATCCGTTGCAGAAGCTGTCAGGGTTGATCCCGAAAGCGTAACCATCGTATCCACCTCGATTACGGTCAGATCCGTAACGATCACACTATCGCATCCGGTGGAAGCACGCAGGGTATCATAATAGGTGCCCGATATTGACCGGTAATCACCACCCAGAAAAAGACTGTCTCCAAGGCAGATGGATTCCGCCAGGTTATTCTCAACCGTGCCGCAAAAGGAAAAAACATAAGCCGATCCGGCCTGGATGAGCGGATTTTCACCGGAGGCATCATCCATTTCATAATAGGCACCGACAATGGCATAATTGTCAGATAAACCCACTGCTATGCCGAATTGGTCATGTGAATTGTAATCCGAGGCGATCAATTTCGAGAACTCTTCCCATTCCCCGGAGCTGTTTCTCCTATACATATAGGTAGTTCCGGCCAGGTGATACTCCACTTCCCCCACATAATAATGCTTACGTGGGGAACCGACTACAGCCATCTCTCCGGAAATGCTTACCGAAAATCCGAATTCATCACCTTCCTTTCTATCGGGAGGTACGATTTTCTGGACCAGATCCCAGTTATTGGACCCATCATTTTCATATAGGTAGACAGCCCCTGCATTGGAAAGACTGTCAATTCCTTGGGCATCCTCATCCTCCCAATTAGATCCTACGATGACATGGTCACCGGACATTCCTACGGAGATGCCGTAAAGATCATCGGCTTCACGGTGAGGAGCCAGCAGTTTAAACACCCTGTTCCAGATACCGGAACCATTTCTTTGAAAAATATAGGCTGCCCCCACATTCCAGTTGACCAGCATCCCCTGATCATCCTCCTCCCTTTCATATGGTGCCCCGATAATGACATAATCGCCATTAATACAAACCGAATAACCGAATTCTCCTCCGTATATAAAATCCCCATTGATTTTTTGAACTTCATTCCAGATACCCTGTTCGTCCCGTTCAAAAATATAAGCGACTCCCGTTTGATCTTTCAATGTGGCTCCCAGTATCGCGTAATTACCTGAAATGGAGGATGAAAAGCCAAAGTAATCGAAATTAAACCGGTTGGA
>Ga0209536_100012714_pt1 | contig 12210 bp, 11 predicted proteins | sample DeeMarSeWOR28_12_FD_187461 | JGI IMG/M metagenome (GOLD analysis project Ga0209536, IMG submission 187461) | Marine sediment microbial communities from White Oak River estuary, North Carolina - WOR-2-8_12 (SPAdes) (version 2) | ecosystem: Environmental > Aquatic > Marine > Intertidal zone >...
CGTCCTTGATTGGCGGGCCGGTTTCGTTCTGAAGGAAAGATCCATTTGTCAACGTGACAGCCTGCAGTTTGGAACTATGAGAATTTTTAAGAAAGGAGAATGTCACAATGGCTAATGGAATTGTCAAATGGTTTAACAGCAGCAAAGGTTACGGGTTTATCGAGCAGGAAGATGGTCCGGATGTGTTCGTCCATCATTCAGGAATCAATGCCAGTGGTTTCAAGGCACTTTATGAAGGCGACAACGTCACCTTTGAAATCGAGCAGGGCCAAAAAGGTCCGGCTGCAGTTAACGTTACCGTAGTTTAGTCTTACATCTTAGAATTACACAAGGGCATTTCGTCGTTAGATGAAATGCCCTTTTACTTTCAATTGACTAATGACTAATGCATAATAATAATTAAGGAATTCCGTCTTTTTAATATTTACCTTTGCAGCTTATTCTTATGAGTATGCAAAATTAAGAAGACAGAATTCCACAAATCTTCAATCTTCAATCTTCAATCAGCGCCTAGCCCGCCTTGTCCTGGGCTACTTTTTTCAGCTTTTCGTTGGCCCAGATGGCAACTTCCACCCTGCGATTCTGGGCACGCCCCTCGGCGGTGTCGTTGGTGGCCACCGGCTGGGCTTCGCCGTATCCTTCCGTCGTAAATCGTTTTGAGTTGACATTCTGGGTCGCCAGAAAGTCTGCCACAGAACCGGCACGTTTTTTAGAAAGCTCCAGGTTGTACGCCTCCGACCCGGTGGAATCGGTATAGCCAACCAGCAGAATGTTGGTGTCCTCATATTTGTTTAAAATACGGGACAGCTCGGTCAACTCGCTTTTGTATTGTCCTTTGACCATCGATTGGTTAACGTCAAACAAAATACCCGAGCTAAAGGTAATTTTGATGCCTTCCCCGACCCGTTCGACTTTGGCACCCTCGATATCGCGCTCGATCTCAGCCGCCTGTTTGTCCATATAATTTCCGATATAAGCTCCGGCTGCGCCGCCGACGACGGCGCCAATCAGAATCCCGGCCACCGTGTAGCCGGTGGCATAGCCGATGATGCCGCCGACCGCACCGCCGGCACCGGCACCGATCGCCGCACCTTTTTTGGTGCGATTCCATTCCGCGCACCCCATGGTTGCCGCCAGAAATGTAAGAATTAAGAACCAGATAAACAATTTTTTGATCATTGGATTTCCTCTGTTAAATTGGTTTAATCGTTTAATTCCCCGCAGCTTGCTGTGCTCGGATATAATTTGTCAAACACGGGTACCCCGTGGCCTGCCGCGGAGAAGTTCATTTTATGCGTCACTTGCCGCAAATAGCCGAAACCTCCACCAGCACATCTTTGGGAAGTCGCGCGACTTCCACCGTTTCTCTGGCCGGCAGGCTTTCGGCAAAATAGCTGTCATAAACTGAATTGAATCTGACAAAGTTGTCCATGCTGCTTAAAAAACATGAACATTTTAATACATTTTGCAAGGTCATCCCGGCCGCTTGGATAATGGCCTTTAAATTTTCCAGCACTTGTTTGGTCTGGGCTTCGATTTCCCCATCGACGATTTCACCGGTTTGCGGGTCCAGCGCGATCTGTCCTGAAACAAACAGCAGATTGCCGAATTGAACGGCCTGACAGTAGGGGCCGATGGCGGCCGGTGCGTTGTCGGTAGCAATGATTTTCTTCATTGAAGTTTCCTCCCCTAAATTAGTTAAATGGTTAAATGGCGTTTTAAGATGTTTCATTAAAAAAATTTGAAACCAGCCACGAATAAGCTCGAATTTTTTCGAATTGAAATTTAGGTCATTGCCAAAAGATCTAAGCGCAAGGATTATATAGGATTCAAACGGCCGAGCTATAAGCTATTCGGTGGGCACAGCCCACCCCACGAAATAGGTTTCCCGCAACGACAGGAATTGATATGGATAACGTTAATTCCACTTAAACCAATAACCAATAACGAATAACAAATAACTACTTTTTTCTGTCCTCTGTCATCTGCGTGCCGCGGCGTAGCTCGGAGAGCGAAGACGGGTCCTCAGTCCTCATCACCCGTTACTTTTTTCCGACATACCAATGCTTGCCCCGGCATAGTCCTGTTCATTTGGGACGACGACGGGTCCCGCTTCCGACTTCAGGATGACCCTCGCATCAACAATACTCAGACCTTTCTCATGCACGATCACCGGATTCAGATCCATCTCAAGGATTTCCGGGTAAGCTTCGACAATCTCGGAACACAGCATCAATAACTTGCGAAGGGTTTTTGTGTCCAGGGGCGGTTTGCCCCGGGCACCGGTCAATAGGGGATAGGATCGGGTCTGCTCGATCATTTTGCGGGCGTCGGTGGGGGTGATGGGCAGCACGCGAAAGGAGACGTCTTTGAGGATCTCCACCATGATGCCGCCCAGGCCATACATGATGACCGGGCCAAATTGATCATCGTATTTGGTCCCGATGATGACTTCCACCCCGGCCGGTGCCATGGGAGAAACCAGGATACCCCGGATGTCGGCGTTGGCATCGAACTTTTTGGCACTTTCCATGATCTCGTCAAACGCTTTGCGAATTTCCTTTTCCGTCCGAAGATTGATTTTGACGCCGCCGGCATCGCTTTTGTGGAGGATGTCGGGCGAGACAATTTTCAAGACGACCGCCTGGCCCATTTTTCCGGCAAATTCAACGGCTTCATCCGCCGTTGCCGCCAGCAAATCCTTGGTAACGGGAGCGCTGTGGGCCGCAAAAAGCTGCTTGGCTTCGTTTTCCAGCAGGGTTGTGCGGCCGTCCCGGCGGGCGCCATCGATGATTTTTCGGCCGGCGGGCCTGGCTTTGGCGTGCCAGTTTAATTCAAATTTATTCTTGGGGTGATAGCCCGCGAGATATTGGCCATACTCGGCCAACACTCCGGTGCATTTGGCGGCGACATCCAGGGAGTCGAAAACCGGGATGTCATAATATCGTAAGAGCTCCAGGGCATGGGGCTTTTCGGAAGTATACAGGCTGTGGAGGACAATCGGCTTGTTGCGTTTTTTGACCATCTTACCCATGCGATGGGCCGCATCTTCTTCCATCAAGGACAGGCTTTCGGCAAAACGGATGCCGTATCCGCCAAACAACCCCACGATCAAGAGCCCACCGACGTTGGCATCTTTGAGAATAATGTCGGCGCAGTCGGCGAAAACCGATGGATCCGCATCGGTGCCGCCGGCCACATCCACCGGATTCGGTACGGATGCGGCTTCGGGCAGAATTTTTCTCAAGTCGGCCTGGGTTTTGTCGCTCAGCTCGGGAATTTCCACCCCCAGATCGGTCAATAGATCCGCGGCAATGGTGGCGTGTCCACCGCCGTCGGCCAGAATCGCGACCCGGTTGTTCTTATTCGGCGGCAGGCTTGACAGCGTTTCGGCGGCCGGAAACAGTTCATCAGAGTTTTCGATAACGATGATACCGGCCCGTTTGAATGCCGTCCGGGCGACCTCGGAGATTCCGGCCAGCGCGCCGGTGTGCGAGCCGGCCGATTTCTTGCCGGTTGAGGATCGTCCGCTTTTGAGCAGAACAATGGGTTTCTCAAGGGTGGTTTTCTGGGCTTGCTGCAGAAATTCCCGGCCGTTGCGCAATCCCTCCACATACATTAAAATTGCTTTGGTATCAGGATCATGCTGAAAAAATTCGAGATATTCATGGAATTGGATATCGGCTTCGTTGCCGACGCCGACATAATAGGAAAATCCTTTGCGGCTTTTAATCTTGGCCTCGGTGATCAACGTCAGGGCCATATTGCCGCTCTGGGTGAGCAGCGCGATGTCGCCTTTCGGTGTGTCCTTTAATCCCACCAGGTTCAATTTGCCATGCAGGTTGAGCATGCCGGAAGTATTGGGGCCGATCAACCGAATGTTGTGTTTTTTGGCCACGGCCACCATTTCTTTTTCCAGTTTGCGGCCCGCCGGTCCCATCTCCCCGAATCCCCCCGCCAGGACGACCGCGCCTTTTACCCCTTTTTGGCCGCAATCTTCCAGTACGGCCGGCAGGGTCCTGGCCGGTGTGGCCACCAGCGCCACATCAACCGGCCCGTCAATGCTGGATACACTCGGATAGCATTTAATACCCAGGATGCTTTTCTCCTTGGGATTTACGGGATAGATGATTCCCTCGTATTTCTCATTCAGCAGGGTGCGAATGGTCTGATACCCGCGTTTGGTTTCATTCTTGGATGCGCCAACGATCGCCACGGATTCAGCCTTCAGGATGCGTGATAGTGACATGGTTCCGTTTACCTCAATATTCTGGTTGTTGGTTTTTGGCTGCTGGATATTGGTATCTCGTTTCAGGTGACACAAGGCATAGGGCATGGGGCATAGAGCAGAGCGTTATGGATGGTATGGTTATTCTTACGCTTTGCGCTCTGCTCTCTGCGCTCTGCCATAACACCACCCAACGCGTGTCCAGCATCGAGCACCCCGCATCCAGTTTCATTCTTTCTTCCTCTCCGCAAACTTCTCCAGCGACGCCTGCCTTTCTTTGGTGGAGACGCAGGTCAGGCAGGCTTCGATTTCAAAATCCATTAATGCATCCAGACTGACTTCGCCTCTGGCCATCTGCAGGCCTTTTTTTATCATTTTCAAAGAAATGGCCGAGCTGGCGGCGATCTTTTCTGCCATTCGGCCGACTTCCGCATCAAGCGCTTCCAGGGGAACCGCTTTATTGACCAGGCCGATTCGTTCAGCCTCCCTGCCGTCGATGTATTCACCGGTAAAAAGGAGTTCTTTGGCTTTGCCGGGGCCAATTAAATCCTGGACCAGCCTGAAGGCCCCGCCGGTGATGGATGAGGTGACCTTGGCCTCCGGCGAGCCAATCTGAGCCGCCTCTGCTGCGATCCGAATATCACAGGCCAGGGCCAACTCATACCCGGAACCCAGCGCATACCCGTTGATGGCGGCGATCGTCGGCTTTTCAAAGCGGATGATTTTACGGGAAGCCTCCTGGAGTTCCTCCAGGTAATCCCGGTAAGCTTCTATCGTGCGGGTTTTGGACTCCTTTAAATCCGCCCCGGTCGAAAATGCGCGGCCTTCACCGGTGATCACCAGGACTTTAATCCCGGAATCATTTCCGGCATCCTCCAAGGCGGACTGGATATCGAGCCACAACTGTTTGTTCATCGCATTCAGCACCTTGGGCCGATTTAATTTGATGGTTGCAATTCCCTGTTTTTTTTCATAAATAATGCATTCAAAATTCATAATTTTCTCCGTTTGGCCGATAATCAATACAGTGGTATGGTTCAGGGTTCAAAGGTTCAGGGTTCAAGGTTCAGAGGTTACATGGCCGATGGCCATCGCTGGTCATAATGATCAAGAATCAGGATATCCGAAATACCACATTGATTGGGGTTCTTAGAGATATTTTCAACCTAAAACGTTGAACCCCCGGCCCAGACCTGGATCAAAGGTGATTGCCCTTATTCTGTCGGTCACAACGGTTTAACATCACCCGTGCGTTTTCAAAACGTTTGCGCCAGGGCAGGCCTGAACCGCTAAACCTATATCCTATTGCGGTTATCCGATTTTCGGCATTAACGTCCAGACGATTGCCCATGATCCGGACTGCGGATCTTTTTCAAGGCAGACAATACCACTATTTTGAAATCTAAATACGGGCTTTTCCGGCGATCCGGTAACCAGGTAAGAAGCCATGCGCTCCATAAAAGGCAGATGGCCCACCAACATGGTATTGGCGGCGTCTATTTCGGCTGCGGCGGCGGCGACATCGTCAAGCGGTTTCAGTCCGCTGACTTCTGCAACACCCGCGGCGGGTTTCAGGGCTTCTGCCAAAATTTCAGCGGTTTGGCGAGCCCTTTTTTTTCCGCTTTGCCTGATGAGCGACACCTTAACCTGGTAGCTGCGGGCCACATCGGCGATGCGTTTGGTTTCCGCAATGCCTTCGTCGGAAAGACCCTGATCGGGATCGACGTCTTTTGGCAGGCTTTTGCCGTGTTGAACGAGGTACAGTGCCATGGCGTGAATCCTCCTTGTAGTATGGGACTAAAATATTATATAATGTATCAGGCAAATTTAAAAACCGTGCTTTGAAACAGTGGCGCCGATCGGTGCCGCGAATATGCTGCTGAGCCTGTAGTTAGCGAAACCAAACTGTCAGTTCGAGGTTGCCTGGCGCCTATTCAGATAGATATGCCAATGATGGCAAAACATCAACAGGTTTTTATGATTATGGAATTCTTCCTATGCGGATTGTAACCAGACCGGATTTTGACGGTATCGTTTGTGCCGTTTTGCTGCGTGAAGCCCTGAACATCAGGGAACCGGTGAAATGGGTTGAGCCCAATACCGTGCAAAAAGGCCTGGTAGAAATTTACAAAGGAGACGTCATCGCCAACCTGCCTTACCGGGACAATTGCACGCTCTGGTTTGATCATCATTATACCAATCGGATTTATCGTTCTTTTTCGGGTGTCTTCAGGATCGCACCATCGGCGGCCGGCCTGGTCTATGAATATTACAAAGATCGGTTTAAACGCGATTACAGTGAATTGGTGGCCGCTACCGATAAAATCGATTCGGCCGATCTGACCCTGGATCAAGTGCTCCACCCCGAAAAATACGACTATGTGCTGCTTTCAATGACGATCTTCAACGGCGATCATGCCTGCGAACCTTACTGGAATAAACTGGTTTCCCTTATCGGCAGTTACGATATTGACAAAGTCCTGGATGATCCGGATGTGAAGCAGTGTTGTGAAGAAGTAATCAGGCAAAATGAGCAATATAAAGTTCTTCTCGAAGAAAACACCCGTTTGGAAAAAAATGTCTCTATCACTGACTTTCGCCATCTCTCAAAAATTCCGGCCGGCAACCGCTTTCTTGTCTATTCCCTGTTTTCCGATTCCTATGTCAACATGCGAATCCGTTCGGAGGAGGAAAACGGGGAAATTATCACCGTCAACCTGGGCCATAGCATATTTAATTCCGGCTGCAACGTGAATGTCGGGCTGCTGCTGGCCGATTATGGTGGCGGGGGGCACCGCGGTGCAGCCTCCGCCCGCTTTCCCGTCAGCAAGGCCGATGAATATATCCCGCAGATTATTGAAGCCCTGAAAGAAAATAAATGTAACGAATAATTAATCCGCAATTAATCCGCAATTAATCCGCCCATAAAATCTGCTTGCCCTGGATTATCGACTGTCATTTGAAAACCGAAGAAAGCTGCCAGTTTGAAGGTTCGGCGGATTAATTATTGTATGCTTCGCATTTTGCTTTTTTTATTTAAATTAAATCAGCTGATGATAGCAAAATAACAGGGGTTAAATCTCACTTCGCTAAATCCAATAACCAATAACGAATAACAAATAACTATTTTTTCTGTAATCGGTCTTCTGTCCTCTGTCCTCTGTCCTCTGTCTTCTGTCCTCCGCCTTCCGGTGCCGGCAAGGCAATTTCCGTAATCAGCACGCCGATCACGGAAAAAATCGTGAATACGAAAACCCGCCACAAGCTGCTGACGGCAATTTGAGAAATTCCAATTTGACTTCCGCCGGCTAATGCGACGGATATGACTGTGCTGGAAAGACCGACAATTGCACCGCACAAGACCGCGCCCATAATTCGCTGCCGGATTTCTGCTCCCCCGGCACCCAGCGTAACGGCCGCCCCGCATATCAGCGGAATCGCCAGGGCAAAAGCCCAGATCTGCCGCATGCCCGGCAGCCCGGCGGATTGATTCAAGTAGTATAAATCAAGCCCGACAAATACGGCCATGGCCGCAATCGCACACAATGCGGTATGCCAGTAGCGCGGCGGCATGGCCGACCTTAGCTGGCGGCGTTGGTGCATGCGGCGCCGAATCGTCAGGGGCCAGTTATAAAACAGACAAAATATTTTGTGCTCCAGCAGGGCACCCCGTTCACCAAAAACCGGTACGACATGAACAGCCTCGGTGGCCCAGTAGCCGGCCATAAAGCGGGCCAGGGCCGGATAGCGATAGGTCATCTGAATCGGAAAGGCCAGATAGCCGATGTATTTGAAAAATCCCAAAAATACGGCAATATTGTAATCTTTAAAATTCCTTTCGCGGATAACCAGGTACAGCACGTAGAGACCCCGAGTCAGGGAGCCCGGGGAGATCGGCACCACCTGAAACAGGGCGATGATCCCGATTCCGTAGGCATAGGCCTGGCCCCGGGGCATTTCCGGGTGCATGGCGATGTAGATTATGGCAACAATCAGCGAAACGACCTGGGTTACCGGCAGGGTGCACACATGGACGGCCAGACTTTTTAGATACTTCTGGATATACGGCTCTTTAATTTGAGACAGGATGACGGCGGAATCGTCTTCGCTTAACAGGTGTTTTTCTTTACCTTCGGCAACCATGTCCCGCAGCCACTGCTCGCGCAGCTCACTTTTGAAATATAAGCGCACCGGCCGCCGCAGATAATAGTCCAACCGCTCTTTGGCGTGCTGCCAATCGGTCAATATTTTATGAATGCCGGCCGGCAGCAGGGACATTGGCAAATGATAAGCGCAGCGCCAGATGTGTTCGGATAATTTTAAAGCCGTCTGGTCGCTCAGCCGGTCGTCGCGATGCCAGCTGATTATTTTTTCGATAAATTTGGCCCGCACGGATTTTTTCAGGTAGCGCCAACTGGTCAGCATGTTCAGGTAATGCTTGCGCCAAAAGGGTTGGCCCCAGATGCGCCGGAAAAACCGGCCGATTAGCGGAATCAGTCCCAGCAGGGCGAAAAGCAGGGTTGACAGCGTGTTGTTGTTCAGGTTCTGGCGGCATTGATCGTTTATGAGATTGCGAATTTTCCAGCCGCTGACCGCGCTTTTCAGAATCGTGCCCCACAGTCGCGGACTGTACAGCAGACGTACATGATTGTGCGTAATATCCGGAATCGAGTTGCGATAGATCTCCTCGGCGGCTTCCAGTTCATCGAGCATGCCGTCCATTCCGGCAAACTCGCTTTGATGGGCGGCGATATACTGCTTCAGTTTAGCCAGATCACCGCGGTCGAACTGCACCAGACTGCCGCGCAGCAGACCGGTGAGAATCAGCTTGAAATCCCCCGGGCTCATGGGCAAAAAGGGCAACAATGCCAGTCCGGCCCTGAAATCTACGGCGGTCAGGCCTCCGGCCGCGGTGTTTTGCGTGTCGTTGCGTTTCAAACAGTTTGGCTGGCTTTTCCAGGTCGACCACTCATACTGTCTGGCAAACTCGTGGGCCCCCATCTGATGCAGGTGCTCGACAAATTTTTGCATGAACGCATATTTAGCCCGATATTCAGGTGATCCCAATTTCTCAGGATCGACCGGCTTGCCCCTGATCCAGCGTTTCAGCGAATCCAGGTGATCATCCACCTCCAGACGCCAGGTACGCCCCGCCACCCATTCACTCAACTCACCACAACTGCCCAAATTTTCATCAACGAACGTTGCGTAAATATCCACCACGGCTTTTGGATCACCCAAAGCGATCTCAGCGCCGCGGCGGATGAATTTTTGCCACAGTGCGCCGGCCCTGGCGGCCGCCGGATTGACCTGCAGCTGGAATGGCCCCTGGAATCCGAGCCAGTAAAGCGCATTGCGAAACAGGCGGGAAAAACCGGAAGGGGGGATTAAAATTTTGACGGCATACACACCGCCGACTTTAATCTTGCCGTCGAATTCGTGTTCTGAATTAATTTCCAGCACCCTGACCCGGTACACCTGCCCGGCAAATCCACCGCCAATAAACTTTTCGATTACCAGGCGCACGTCGGCCTTGTGCCCGTTTTCTACGCTCGCAACCGCATAGTTCAGCTCGGTGCCGGCTTCATAGCGTTCAACCCGCATCGGCCGATGCAGGGCCAGGCTTTGAAAGTCTTTTTCCAGCAGCCGGTAAATCTCAACAGAATTGTCCATCAATATCCTTTCTATCAGAACCCAGAACCTTGAACCTTTGACCTTTAACCTGTCACAATACCATAAATATAAGGATTTTATTAGAATTATTTACGCCCTGCGGGTTGGAAAACGTTTTCTGCCCAGCGTATTGACTAATTTGCTTTGTTTGTTGTAGGTTGATCCACTATCGTGCGAAAAGGGGGCAGTATGGGTCTTCTCTCGTGGTTTGTTGCAGGGTTGATCATCGGAATTATTGCAAAATTTCTCATGCCGGGTAAAGATCCGGGTGGGTTTGTTCTCACCATTATATTGGGAATTGCCGGCGCCTTTGTGGGGGGATTTATTGCCTCTCGAATCGGCTTCGGCACGGTCAGCGGTTTTGATCAGCGCAGTTTGTTGACAGCAATCTGCGTTGCGATATTTCTGCTGGTTATTTTCCGCATCTTTAAAAAATAATGCAAAAAACTTCGGCAAAAATTATAAATTATTATGAAATGTTTGGAATCGACCCGCAAGCCGGACCGGAGGAGATTAAGCGGGCCTATTACAGCCAGTTGAAAATCTGGCATCCGGATAAAAATGCCGACCGTCTGGCAGAGGCTGAGGAAACCACTAAAATGCTGAACCAGGCCTACAGTGTATTGTGCGATTCCGAACGTCGCAAGCAGTACGACAGGATGCTGCGTTATACGAAAGGTAAAGATTTCGGGAAAATTTTAAATGAAAAACAATTTTGGGATAAAGTCGAAAAAGCTTCTCCCGTTTTAAAGCGAATTCTAAAAGACCTCAAGGACCTCTACTCGCTTTTTGTTGATTCAATCAAAGGAAGATACAAGCTTCATCCGGCAATAACAGGGATCATCGGCGGCGGCTTGCTGTACTTTATCGTGCCGCTGGACCTCATTCCGGATTATCTACCGATTGTTGGCTTATTGGATGATTTTGCAGTCCTGTCTGCCATCATCAACTCTTTGCAGGACGAATTGGCCGAATACCGTAAGTTTAAAAACAACTAAATGCTGAGGCCATAATAATTTCACCGCAGAGGCGCAAAGCGCGCAGTCCGCGGAGGCGGATTTCATTTGCCTTTGCTGGCATCCCGTTTCCGCGGGGCCTCTCAAATGCAAATGAAAAGATAAACCATATCTCTGCGTCTTTGCGGTGATATATTTCTCCCTAATCGGCCAAAAAAGATCCGATAAATTCCTTAACTGTTTCTTTACCGCGATAAATGCCGAAATGCCCCTCACATAAAATGTCCGCATCCAGACCGAGCATAAAATTCAATGAGTTGCGGTAGTCATCGCGGTCAGACAATAGGGACGGATCCAGCGGCCCGTGGACGTCCTGGCCAAAAAGAACTTTGACAGGGCCGAATTCCACCAGGTAAACCACCGAGCCGGGGGAATGGCCCGGACAGTGGTGGGCAATCACCTGGCCGCTGCCGATCCGAAATGTTTCGGTCCTTTCTTTTATGATACGGTCGATTTTTAGCGGATTCACCCGGGCATCATACCAGGCGGCGGCCGTTACCTGGTTGTCGCCATTTTCCAGGTACACGGTATCCAACGCGTGGGCCACGATTTTACAGCCGTAACGCTCCCGAACCTTTTGTGCGCCGCCGGTATGGTCATAGTGACAGTGGGTTAAAAACAGGTACTCAATTGCAACATCCGGCGGCAGTACCTTCGAGATGTTCTCGACCAGCATTTCATGCTCTTCACCGCAGCCCGAATCGATCAGAACGGCTTTGTCGCCAAAGCGGACCAGGTAGATTGCCGCATCCTCGACCGTCGTATATTCGGCACCGCCGACCTGCCACAGATTGTCCATAATTTTCATAGAATAGATCCCTTTTGCTTTTCATTTGTGCATCAACCTTTATTATCACAATTTTAACCGGTGGCCAAAAATTTTTTAATAAATCAGCGACCCATTGCAGATCTTGGCTCCGGGCCCCTTTCAGGGATCTTCCCCATGCCCCCAATTTTGATGATGGTCCCTGATTTCTTGGACATTTTAAAATTCATATGCTAATAAACGCAGGGCGGGATGAAAATTTCCATCCGGAAAGTTTGTGTTTAAATATCCCTTGGCATAACCCCGATCCGGACAAGCCGGAAATGAAGATTGAAGATTGAAAATTGAATATTTGTTGATGTCGCTTCACTCCGTCCTTTTTAAGAGTGAAGATATCCCTATCCATTTTTTTGCATAGAAAGCAAAGAAATAACTTTTAATGATCTGATAAAAGAGGTGCTTTTTATGAAAAACGCTCTGTTTGGGCTAATTGTCGGCTTATTGGTTTGGAATGCGGTTGACGGCCG
>Ga0209536_100012715_pt1 | contig 12208 bp, 10 predicted proteins | sample DeeMarSeWOR28_12_FD_187461 | JGI IMG/M metagenome (GOLD analysis project Ga0209536, IMG submission 187461) | Marine sediment microbial communities from White Oak River estuary, North Carolina - WOR-2-8_12 (SPAdes) (version 2) | ecosystem: Environmental > Aquatic > Marine > Intertidal zone >...
TCGAAGCTCAGTCGAGCCCTCCGCCAGCGGCGGCAGCTCTTGATCCGGAGCCGGCAGCGCCTGTCGAAGGGCTTAAAGCGGAAGCAGACGTCGAGGCGCGTTATGTGGTCGTTTCCCGCAGAATTATGCGGGCCTTTATTTTCCTGGGGCTGTTATTCTGGCTGCTGGATATCTGGGGCTTTGACATACCGTTCGGCAAGGCCGTGACGAACGCGGCCTTCGACACGCTGGTCACGCTGGTACTGGCTTATATCGTCTGGAATGTGACCAGCAATTATATCAGCCGAAAGCTGCAGGCCGCCGTGCCCGCGGCTGAAGAAAGTTCGGGCGAGGCGGACAACGAATGGGGGTCCGCCGCCACCCTTGGCCGCAGCCACACGCTGCTGCCCATCATCAGAAAGTTCGTCGGGTCCGTGCTGGTGGTGATCGCCACCCTGATGATTCTTTCCTCCATCGGGGTTGAAATCGCACCCCTTTTGGCCGGCGCCGGCATCGCCGGCATCGCCATCGGTTTCGGGGCCCGCAAACTGGTGAGCGACATTTTTTCCGGCTTTTTCTTTTTGATCGATGATGCCTTTCGCGTGGGCGAGTATCTGGAAGCCGGTAAGATTTCCGGAAGAGTGGAAAAGATTACCTTGAGGAACTTGTTTCTGAGACATCACCGGGGGATGCTGCAAATCGTGCCTTACAGCGACCTGGGCCCGGTCACCAATTTCATGCGGGGCGGTCTGGTGATAAAATTTAACCTGGAATTCCCCTACGATACAAATATCGACAAGGTTCGCAAAACCATCAAAAAAGTCGGCCAGAAAATGCTCGAGGATGAAGAGTTCGGCCAGAGTTTTATTAAACCCGTCAAGTCCCAGGGGGTGCGCAATATCGCCGATTCGGTCATGACCATCCGGGTCAAGTTTACGGCCATCCCCGGCAAACACTTTTTAATCCGCCGCGAAGCCTACAAACGCATTACGGAAGCTTTGGAAAAACAGGGCATTTTCTACGCCCATCGTAAGGTCATCGTCGATGTCGCCCATCACACAACGCCGGATATGTCCACAGCCGATCAGGCGGCCGGAAAAGGCGGCGAAACGCCGCCGTCCTCAGGCCCCGACCCGGATGCCGACCTGGCCGCCGGAGCCGGGGCGGCCCTGGATACCATTTTAAGGGAAAGGCAAGATAAGGGGAGAAATAAATAAAAACGGTGTCGCCCCGGCTATCTTTTCAGGGGGGATTTTTGTGCGGAAATTTTACGTGCCGATGGTTTTTTTTGTTTTTTTGATGTTGGCGATGTCCTGCGCTTCCATCAAATTGATCTCCACCTGGAAGGACAAAGACTATGCCGGGGGCCATATTCAACGCGTCCTGGTCGTCGGGGCCACCGAGAGACTCAACGATCGGGTTATGTTCGAGGCTGCGTTTGTCAAACAACTTGAAGCGGCCGGCCTGAAAGCGATTTCCAGTTTTTCGGTCACTTCGCCAAACAAAAGTCTGGATAAGGATTTCATTCAAACGGCGGCAAAAAAGGCCGCGGCCCCGGCGGTACTGGTGACGCATATCGTCGGGACAGAAAAAAAGGATGTCTATATCCCGCCCATGTCCCACCCGGCCCCTTACGGCAGATATTACCACCTTGATCATTACTACCGGTCGGTGGTCGGTTATGTCCAGACACCGGGTTATTACACCCGGCAGGAATTTGTGGTTCTGGAAACCAACTTGTTTGAAACCAAAGCCGAAAAGACGATCTGGTCGGCAACCAGTGAAAGCTTTGAGCCGAAATCGGTTGCGGCCACCACCGATGCACTGGCCAAGGCCGTGGTCAGGAGTTTGCGCGATAGCGGTTTGATAAAATAATGCGCTTGAAGGTCGCCCACAATTAAATCTTCCCGGTGTGCCGGGCCTTTTTCAAGAACAAAAAAAGGTAATGGATAGAAAAAAAACATATAAAAAGATTTTTCGCCGGGTTCTGTTTGGGGCAGCCGTTCTGGTGGTGTGCCTGGCGGTTTTGGTTTTAATCGCGCCCCGCCTGATCAATCTGGAAGCGGTCCGCAGAATGATCATTACCGATCTTTCAGGCAAAATCGGCGGTGAGATCGATTTTCAAAAAATAAAGCTTTCATTTCTTCCTCTGCCCCACGCCGTCGTCTATCAGGGGCGGCTGTCCATCCCTGAAACGGTCAACGGCAAATTGGCGTCTTTGGCCGTGTACCCCAAAATAATGCCGCTGCTGACCGGTGATGTCCGGATCAGTAAAATCTCCTTGCTGCGGCCTGATTTTAACATCAAAGTCGGGGAGCAGGATAAAAAGGACATTCAGAGACCGCCCGCGGACATCGACTTTAAGGAAAAAATGACGCCGATCATCGGTGCGCTGGCCGCCATCGGTGATGACCTTGAAGTGATCGTTAAAAAGGGACGCTTGATTGTCACTTCAAAGAAAATCGCCGACCTGGCGTTTACAGACATTGATATTCGTCTGGAGCTGCCGCCGGACCGGCTGAACTTTGATGTCAAATCCGGGTCAAATTTTTCCAGGCAAATCAGTCTGAAAGGATCTATCGACCTTAAAGAGTTGAAAAGCCGGGGACAAATCAACCTGACCGAATTCAAACCGCAATTGCTGGCCCGGGAGCTGCTTCCGCCTGAAATCATCGGCCTGGGAGCCTCTAAATTAAACCTGACGCTCAAGATTGAAGCGGACGGTTTAGAAGTCATCAAAAGCGAGCTTGAAAGTCCGCGATTTGATTTGACCCTCAAGAGGGGCAGACAGGAAGTCGTCCTGAAAGGCAAGGGGCTCAGGGGGACTTTCCACAAAGATAGGGAAAGCATCCGGATGCTGCTGACGCCACTCAGCCTCGATCATCCGTTTATGAAACTTTCCGGCTCCTTTCTCATGAACCCTGCCGCCCCCAGGGTCGAGCTCAAACTTGAAGGCCGGGATGTGGATGTCGGCGCGGTGCGTCAAGCTGCCCTGGCTCTGGCGGGCGACATATCGACGGTAAAAGATATTTTTGACATCTTAAAGGCCGGGAATGTTCCGGCCGTAAACTTTACGGCTGCGGGCAAGTCGATCAGCGATCTTGAAGCATTCGAAAACATGACCATTAAGGGCAATATTCTTCAAGGCAAAGTGCTTGTCCCCGCCGTTGACCTAAACGTCGAAAATACGAGTGGGAATGTAAATATTTCCAGGGGCATTTTACGTGTTGAAAATATAAAAGCCCGCTATGGTGAAACGCGTGTGCATGACGGAAAACTTCGGCTGGGACTGATCGGGGAAAATGCGCCCTTTCAACTGGATATCGGCCTGAGCGCGGACCTCAGCCAGGTGCCGGGCGTCCTGAAACAGGTGATTGGCGATTCGGCGGTTGCTGCTGAAATCGATCGCTTCAGCAAGGTCAGCGGTCGCGCCGAGGGACGCCTGGTCCTGGGGGAGAGGCTGGATGCGATTCAGGCCACAGTCAGAGTGAAGGCCTTCAACCTGAGCGCCGGCGCAGGCCCGCTCCCTTATCCACTGGAAATTAAGGGGGGTGGGTTTTCATATGCCGGCAAATCCATGGAATTTCAGGCGTTGACCGCTAAAATAAAAAACTCTAATTTTTCTTTATCTTCCGCCCGGCTCGATTGGGAAAAACCACCGGCTATCGCTGTCCGCTCGCAAAACGCCAGCATTAACCTGAAAGAACTCTATTCATGGTTGAGCGCTGTCGAAAGCCTCAGGCAGCCGTTAAAAAGCCTTCAGGCCCTGGACGGTACCGTTAACTTGGTGACCCTGAAGTTGAATGGTCCCCTGTTGCAGCCCATAAAATGGAATTTTGACGTAACGGGCCGCTTGGCCGATATTAACCTGAAGGCCGATTTCCTGCCGGAACCTTTGACGATTAAAAAAGGAAAATTCATGTTGACGCCGCAAGTGTTTGCGGTCACGGATGTCGAAGCGGAAAGTCTGGACGCCTCGTTAAAGCTGGCGGGTCGGCTCAATGGTTATCTGGAAGGTGTGAAAAGTTTGGATATACACTTCAAGGGGACGGTCGGGGCACAAGCCAACCGATGGCTGTTAAAAAAAAGTAAAGCGCCTTCCTATTTATTAATCCAGCCGTCGCTGATGGTTTCAAACGGACATTTTACCTGGGATCGCAGGGGAAAAACCACGATTGCAGGAGATTTTAACATACATAATGACCTCAACATTTCGGCTGACGTTCTTTTGGAACCTCAAAAAATATTTGTCAAAAAACTGGTGATCCAGGATAAAGATTCCCAGGCCTTGTTTGCACTCAGTTTGCACGAAAAGGATGTGAATTTTAACTTCAAGGGGAATTTACAGAAGTCGACGGTCGACAAATTGCTTGGCGAAAATCAGCAGTCAAGCGGATGGATAAAGGGTGATTTGCGGCTGAATTATTTTCAGGAGCGGCCGAGGGATTCCGTGTTCGAGGGCAGCCTGCGGGGAAAAGATCTGGTTTTTTTGAAACGGTTCAAAATACCGCTGACGGTCAACAGTTTTTCCATTGAAGGTTTCAAAGACAAGTTTCACCTGCAAGCGGACCTGCGCCTGGAGCCGGATCAGCCCTTAAAGCTGAACGGAGACGTGCATTATTCGCCCAAAGAGATTTTATTTGATATGGCCTTAATTACCGACGGTATTGAATTGGAGACCCTGGCAGCCAGGCTGGATAGGGATAAAAAGGGAAAAAAGAAGCGCGAAAAAGAAAAGTTTTATGATTTTCCGCTGGCGGGCAACCTGAAACTAAATTCAAACTACTTAAAGTACAAGCGGTACGACCTGCGACCTTTTCAAGCAGACATTTCTTTGCATCCGGAGAAAATAACGATTACGGTCGGCGATACCAATTTGTGCGGCATTTCTACGCCGGGGACTTTGACCCTGTCTCCTCGGGAAATCGAGCTCCATTTTATGCCGACAGCCCAAAACCAGGACATTCAGTCGGCTGCAACCTGCCTGACGGATAAAGCGGCCAAAATGGAAGGCCGCTTCGATTTCAGCGGAAAAGTTTCCGGTCGGGGGCCAAGCGAAGATTTGCTTAAAGCACTTCGGGGCGACTTTGAGCTGCAGGCCTCCCCGGGGCGCATCCTGGCCGGCCGGTCATATCGGACCCTAAGGGAAATACTGGCCCTGATCAATGTCACCGAGATTTATAGGGGCAGGCTGCCCGATTTGACCCGGGAGGGATTTGCGTATAATTCCATCCGGGCTAAAGTGACCGTCAAAAAAGACACCTTAACCATCGAAGAAGGGGTTGTAGACGGCCTGACCATGAACATCGCCGGCAAGGGCACGTTGAACCTGGCGGATAAAAAGATTAACCTGACGGTGCTGGTGGCCCCCTTAAAGACCGTAGATTCCATTGTCAGCAAGATCCCGCTGGTCGGATATATCCTGGGCGGCTCTCTGGTGACGGTGCCGGTCAGGATTAGCGGTAATTTTGACCAGCCGAAGGTATCTCTTTTGTCGCCCGCCGCCGTCGGGGAAGGGCTGGTCGGCATCATGAAACGGACGCTGGAGCTTCCCATTAAAATTATGGAACCGGTTACAAAAGGTGAAAAGCCGCAGAGCGGCAAACCATGACCGACGGCCGGGAATCACTGCCCGTTGTCATGTCCATTGAAAATTTGGCCGAACTTCTGTATAAAGGCAAAGATGTAAACAATACCAACAGTAGATTCGGTCGCAATCAGCAGGGGAGGGGATGATGAAAACAATGACGGGTGTTTTGGCCCTGGTACTTGTGGTGATGTTCTCTCAGCCCGTAATGGCCGTAAGTGAGGATAGCAAAAATAGGCCCTGGAAAAAGTTCAGCCTGCACCTGGGAGCCTTTCTTTCGGACATTTCCAGCGACATTCGAATCGGCTCGGGAATCGGTATCGATGTCAATGCCGAGGACCTGCTCGGTATGGACACCCAAACAGCCGTTTTTCGGGCGGACGGCGCCTGGCGCTTTACCCAAAATCATCGCCACCGCCTGGATTTAAGCTGGTTTGCGATCCGCCGGGACGGCAACCGACAGATCTTGCAGGACTTTACTTTTGAAAGACCGTCAGATGGCGTCGAAGTGACAATACCCGCGGGAACGAAAGTTGAAAGCGTTTTTAACATCGATATATATAAGCTGGATTACAGCTATTCTTTTTTTCAAGACGACCGCTTTGACCTGGCCCTTTCACTGGGCCTGTTTATCATGCCCATCGAATTCGGCTTCACTACCAGCGGGGCGGTCAATGAGAAGGTCGACGAATCGATCACGGCCCCGCTGCCCGTTATCGGATTCCGGGGCGATTTCGCGCTGACGCCCGAGTGGTTCCTGCGCATGGGGACCGAAGTCTTTTATCTTGAAATCGATCAGTTCAAGGGCTCTATTTACAATGGCAGCGTCGCGATTGAATACAAACCCTGGAAGCATGTGGGCATCGGGGTCGGCGTCGAGACCTTCAGGATTAGTTTAGAGGCCAACGGCGAGGATTATCCCGGGATCGATTTTAAGGGAAACCTTGAATACACTTATATGGGGCTCCAGCTGTACACCAAGATTTTTTTCTAAAAAACAAATTTAACCCCCGGCCCCGAAGTCAGGAGGTGGATACATGTTTTCAGGGAAAACAGGTTTTTTGAAGGTTCTGGTCGTCATTGTTTTCATGACGGGCATAAGCGCAGCGCAGGCCGGGCAGGGCGGCGGCAATCCGCTGGCCGGCCTCAACCTGAGCGAGGCACAGGTCAGTCAACTGGCGCAGGTGATGGGCGAATTTAATGCCAAGCAGTTTGAGCTGGTGACCGGGATCAAAAATAAGTTCCTCGAACTGGCACTGGAGCTTCAGCGAGAAGACCGCTTCGAAACCAAGTCCAAGGCCAGCGCCAGCGCCCGCCGGGCCAACAAGCTGGTCAGGGACATCAGTGCCTTATACGGCCGGCTGCTCAAAACCAAAGTCGAATACCTGCTCAAGGCCAAAGACCTGTTGACCCAAGAACAGAAACTGAAGTTGATATCCAGCCTGGACTTTACGGTCGGGGTCCCGGAGGATATGTCGGGCTATCAGCAGATGGACCTTCTGGAGCTGGGACTTGACTTGAGCAAGGAGCAGATCAAAAAGATCCTGCGCTACCGGACCGATAAGGCCGTCCAGGAACTGAAGCTGGAACTGGACATCGACTACAAGGTTCTGGACCTGGAAACCGAGCTGGTCAAAGATGATGTGGATTCGCAGAATGTCAACCGGATCATTATGGACATCACCGAACTGGGCACCCGGATCATCGACAACGATATCGATCATTTCCTTAAAGCCAAGGACGTTTTGACCACCAACCAGAAGCAGAAGCTGCTGCATCTGATCATGATGTCACCGCAAATGTGACCTCCCCATTGATCGCAAAACGCACGCAAAAGGAGTTATATCCCAATAGGGTTATGATATATTCAAGGGCTTGATTCAAGCCGGCGCCAAACCTGCCAAGGGGTTCTGCGAAATTTTCGAAACGACCGATTAATTGAAAAGGGGCTGAAATGAACAGGCGAAAAGCCGGATTCTATTTGGGTTTGATTGGCTGCGCGGTACTGTGGATGGGGATTTGCTCGATTCCGGCGAACAGCTCTGGTTATGATTATAATTACGGGCAGGGGCCGATGGATGTGCGCACCAACTCCCCCGGCCAGAGCCTGCGGTTAACGCTTCCGAATATCGTCCCGGGCACGATCCGGCCGGGGTGGGGCCTGAATGTGGCCGCGACCACCTCCAACGTGTGGCTGACCGAGGAGAGAGATTATATCCTTGATTTTGAAATATTTGACGGCTACATTGCGGCACACTACGGGATAAATAGACGCCTGGGGTTTGGGTTCTTTTTCGACCAGCGGATTTATTATGGCGGCATCCTGGACGGATTCATTGAAGGCTTCCATGATCTGGCGGGCATTGATCAGGACGGCCGGGACCAGTGGCCGCGATACGAAACCTGGATCATCCGCAGAGACACCGGCTCCGACACGGAAGATGTGAATGAAAAATTGACCAACAACGGGTTGGGGGCGGCGCTCAGCTATGTGCTGACCCACGGGACGGAAAGCTGGGTGCCGGCCCTTTGCGTGAACGGCCTGGTGCGTTATGGGCTACAAACGCCTGATTCTCCGGATGAACCGCTGGATTTCGGTGCCAGTCTGGGGGCTGCCAAACGGCTGAGCGAGCGCTGGTATGCCTACGGGCAGCTGGGCTATATGCATTTCGGCCTGACCCGCATCGATGACGCGATGATCGAGCTAAAGGATAAAGCGCTCTCCGGGATGCTGGCCGTGGCCTGGCACCTTACACCGGATTTTCCCGTCATGATCCAGTATCAGTTTCAAGAGGGCGCCATAAAGAACCTGGTGAAACTGAACGACCCCTCGCATGAATTTACCATCGGCTTAAAATGGAAAATGAAGCACGGGGGCGTGCTGGCCTTCGGGCTCGTTGAAAATCTGCTTGCTCCGGACAGCAGCGCCGATTTTGGCGTGCACCTGGGATATTCCTATCGGTTCACTTCCGGAAAAGACAAATAAGAAAGTCGTTGATTGCCGGCGACCCCACGGTACTTCGAGATGAAAGGCGACGGACGGATTGTTCCGGCCCTTTTTTCACCGGCAATTTCTGGTCCAGTGGGATACCGGTTTCCAGTCAATGGATACGGGTTTTAAAAAATGAAGAAACAGGTTCAAAAAAAATATTACGGGCATGTTGAGGTCCCCCTCAAGCGGGTGCACCTCGAGCTGACCAATGTCTGCGAATTCAACTGTGTTTTCTGCCCCAAGTCCGAGATGGAAAGGCCCTTCGGGTTTATGGATACGGAGCTGGCCAAGCGGATCATCACCGAAATCGGGGCCGGCGGCATCTGTGAGAAGATTACCTTCCACGTCATGGGGGAGCCGACCCTGCACCGCGATTTTTTTGAAATCCTCGAACATGCCCAGCGGGAGAATGTTCCCGTTGGACTGACGACCAACGGGGCCGGCCTCAGCGGAAAAACCGGCCGGCGCCTGCTCGATTACGACCTGCATCAGATCGATATTTCCCTGCAGACGCCGGATGAACAGGCCTTTGCCTTGAGAAAAGCGGGGGCGCTGTCGTTTGAAAAATATATGCAGGGGATTCTTGATTTTTTCTCCGCCTACGCCTCTAAAGGAAGGGATACCGTCTTCAAGTTTCGCCTGCTCAACACCCGCTTTCGAAAAAAATCCATGGAGAAAAAGACCGGCCCGGTCAGCGTGATGTCTTCCACCAAGGAAATGCACCGCACCTTTCAGCATCTGGCCGGAAGAATTTACGAAGTCCTTGGGGTTGAAGGTCGAAAAAAAGAGGCCGCCTTAAAGCGCATCGAGCGGCTGGTCTCGTATAAGTGGAATGTGGTCGAAGTGTATCCCCATGTCTTTTTCGAAACTTATGTCCTGGGCGATTGGGGGCATGCCTTCAGCGGTCAAAAGATCATGGATGCCTGGGCAGGGTATTGTTTCGGCATGCGGGACCATTTCAGCATTCTTTACAACGGGGATGTGGTGTTGTGCTGTATTGACTATGACGGCCGGACCGCCATCGGCAACCTGCACCGGGCCTCGTTAAAAGAGGTGCTTTCCTCAGACAAGCTGGGCGAGATCATCGCCGGTTTCAAGAAGTTCAGGGTGGTTCACCCCTACTGCAAGCGCTGTCTGGGCAGCAAAACCATGACCGACTGGATATTCAAGCCGCTATTGAACATCATGGTTTTAAATGTATTCAAGCCCTTTTTCTACAAACACACAGCCCTGATGGATCGCAAACACGATGAAAGAGATGGGTAAAATTTGTGAATATCAATTGGGGAAGCACAGGTTGTAAATAAAAAGAAGATGGATTCATTCGGCCCCACGCCCCTTGCTGCAGCAGGGGAAAAAATCAGCTTGCGACGGTTTGCGCGATGATCGGTGCTTTATTTGCGATTTCATCGGCGCTCGCGTTTGCATTTAATAATATCTTTATCAGGCGGGCCGTGCTCAAGGTCCCGGACGCAGGCATCGGCACCTTGATCAGCGTGCCGATGGCGGTGCCTTTGTATTTTGCGGCCCTGGCGTTTACCGGTCAAACAGGCAGTGTTGTCGGCTTTTCCTGGCGGGGCTACATCTGGCTGTCCCTGGCCGGTATTTTTCATTTCGTGGTGGGCCGGACCCTGTTTTACCACTGCGTTCAGCTTGTAGGCGCAAACATTGCGGGCATTCTACGCCGGACGAGTATTCTGATTTCGGTTGTTTTCGGAATTACGCTGCTGCACGAGCCCTTGAGCTGGAAGCTGGCGATCGGTGTTTTGTTCATCATTATCGGCATCTCGCTGCCGGGTTTGAGTTCCCAGGTGTTTCGGGATTCCGACGGGCGCCTGGTCCGGATTCCGGCCAGGGCCCTGATGCTTGGGTTCGGGTGCGGCCTGGCATGGGGCGTATCGCCCATTTTTATCAAATTGGGGCTGAGCGGTTCGCAAGCGCCTGTGGCAGGCGCCTTTATTTCATTTTCGGCCGCGACAGCGACTTTGAGCCTGTCGCTGTTAAACCCTAAAAGGCGAACCGCGGTTACGCATCTTTCCCCCGGTGCCGCCGCTTTGTTCTTTGTTGCCGGCCTGTTCAGTTGTTCAGCCAACCTCACCCGCTTTATCGCACTGGGGCTGGCCCCGGCAAGCGTGGTGGCTCCGCTGGTTTCGATCACACCGGTTTTTCTGTTGATATTTTCGTTTCTGTTCAATCGGCGGCTGGAAATATTCAGCCGGCCCGTTATTGTCGGGACGGTTACAGTGGTTATCGGCACGATTCTTCTGATATAGATGCTTTGGGTGTGCCATTGGGCTCGTTTCTTGCCATTCTATCCGCGATCTTTTTTGCCTTGACCATGATTTTTATCCGCCGGGGAGTGGTCAAGGTCCCGGATGCCAGCCTGGGGATCCTGATCAGCGTGCCGATGGCCGTGCCTTTGTACTTCATTATCCTTGTCATAACCGGGCAGGTTCAGCACATTCTGGAATTTCCCCGGCAGGCGTATGTCTGGCTGTCGCTGGCCGGGATTTTTCACTTCGTACTCGGCCGTTCGCTCAATTACCGCCTGGTTCAGCTGGTAGGGGCGAATCTGGCCGGTATATTGCGACGGGCCAATATTCTGGTTTCATTCGTTGTCGGCATCGCTTTGCTGGGCGAACCCCTGAGCGGGCCATTGGTTGCGGGGGTGTTCCTGATCCTTGTGGGAATTACGCTTCCGGGAATGAGTCGCCGGATGTTTCGGGATGCCGATGGGCGATTTTCAAAGATCCCGGCCAAAGCATTTGCGCTGGGACTCGGCTGCAGCCTGACTTTCGGGATCTCGCCCATTTTTATCAAATTGGGTCTGGCCGGTTCATCATCGCCTGTGGCCGGCGCGTTTATTGCCTTTCTGGCCGCCACGGCTGTTTTGAGTGCCTCCCTGTTTCATCCCACAAGGAGAATGTCGCTTGTCCGCATCACGCGCGGAGCGGCCGTATTATTTTTCATGGCCGGTCTTTCCAGCGCTGCGGCCAATCTGCTTCGGTTTGCTGCGCTCAAGCTGTCTCCGGCCAGCATCGCGGTGCCGCTTATTTCGATTTCGCCTATTTTTTTACTCTTTTTTTCTTTTTTGTTTAATCGGCGGCTTGAGATATTCAACCGGTCGGTCATTATCGGCACGGCCATGGTGGTGATCGGCGGTATGCTTATCGTTTGACCGGCAGCGGCAACCAGGCTTTCGGCCGCATTGGTGGTCCCGCATTCGGAAATTTCCGGGTTGATTACAGGCCCCGGCAGGAGAAAAGGCTTGATCGTACCGGGCCGCGCTTGAAACTGAAGCCGCGGGGATGCCGTAAGTCGGCAAATCCGCATGTTTTATTAAACCGTCGGAAGGAAACCCAGACCATGACCTATGTAATCACAAAACCCTGTATCGGTGTTAAAGACAAGGCCTGTACTGAAGTCTGCCCCATGGATTGTATCCACGGCACGAAAGCCGACAAGATGCTGTTTATCGACCCGGCAGGATGCATCGACTGCGGCGCCTGCCGCCCGGCGTGCCCGGTAGAGGCGATTTTTCCCGAAAACGAGGTTCCTGAAAAGTGGACGCACTTTATTCAGATCAATGCCGACTATTACAAGGGAAAAAGATAAGACCGCGGTACCCGAAATTCATTTGGGTATGAGGC
>Ga0209536_100012716_pt1 | contig 12208 bp, 9 predicted proteins | sample DeeMarSeWOR28_12_FD_187461 | JGI IMG/M metagenome (GOLD analysis project Ga0209536, IMG submission 187461) | Marine sediment microbial communities from White Oak River estuary, North Carolina - WOR-2-8_12 (SPAdes) (version 2) | ecosystem: Environmental > Aquatic > Marine > Intertidal zone >...
CTCGACGTAGGGCATCACGTAGTAGAGGAAGCCGCCGGCCTCGCCCGAGTCGTACAGCGGCAGGATGTGGGGGTGGCTCAGCTTGGCGGTGACCTGGATCTCGCGCAGGAAGCGCTCGTGGCCCAGCGAGGCGGCCAGCTCCGGCAGCAGGACCTTCACCGCCACGAGGCGGTCGTGCTTGAGGTCGCGCGCCAGGTAGACGGTGGCCATGCCACCGGCCCCGAGCTCGTGCTGAATCTCGTAACTGTCTGCCAAGGCGGCGGTTAGCCGCTCAATGAGCTCGGACACTAGGGCGCTTCTCCGGGAGGATAACCCGCTATATATAGGAGGCCGCGAAACGGCGGGCTAGGGGGCCACCCGATGCAGGCCCCGGCGTTTCCCGGGCAGCGGCGCGCCAGAGGCGGCCGTCCTCAAGCTGGCTTCATGGCGTCTTTAGGCAGCAAAGGCGACCATTTTGATGCCGTTTTCGAGACCCTGAGCCGAGAGCGAGGTCCGTGGGCCAGACGACCGTGCTGGTGGGCAATCCCAACGTCGGGAAGAGCGTTCTCTTCAAGAACCTCACCCGCCGCTACGTCACGGTCTCCAACTATCCGGGCACGACGGTCGAGGTGGTGCGGGCCAAGGCGGCCTTCGACGGCCGCGAGGTCGAGGTGGTGGACACCCCGGGGGTCAACGATCTGGCGCCGCGCAGCGACGAGGCGCGGGTCACCCGGCAGCTGCTCGACGAGACGGCCGGCGCCACGATCGTGCAGGTCGCCGACGCCAAGAACCTGCGGCGCGCCCTGTTGCTCACCCTGCAGCTCGCCGAGCTGGAACGCCCCACCGTGCTCGTGCTCAACATGTACGACGAGCTGGAAGAGCGGGGGCGCCAGATCGACATCGCCCGGCTGAGTGAGATCCTGGGCATCCCCGTCGTGGCGACGGTGGCGCCGCGGAACCAGGGAACGCAGGAGCTGATCGACGCGCTGCCGCTGGCGGCGGTTCCCACGGTGCCGGACGAGGTGGCGAGGGCACCGGGCGACGAGTACGGCCGCAACCGGGTGCTGCTCGGCTACGCCAACGAGATCCTGAGCCAGACCTACACCGTGGCCCGGCCGCCCAACCCGTCGGCCCGGGTGCGCCTCGGACTCATGGCGATGCACCCGGTGAAGGGCGTGGGCGTGCTCGCCGTGGTGCTCTTTGCGGTGTTCTGGTTCGTCGGGCTGTTCGGGGCCGGCACGCTGGTGGACCTGCTGGAGGTCGGGGTGTTCGAGCAGCGCCTCAACCCGCTGGTGATCCGCGCGACCGACGTGGTGCTCCCCTTCCCGCACGCGCACGAGACCGAAGCGCTGACCTACTCGTTCGGCCTCCCGGCGACGCCGGTGCACGAGGTGACGGTGGGGAGCGTGGAGCGGGAGGTCGTGCGGCCGAGCTACGTCCTCGACCCCGGCGTCGACTTGAGCGCCGTCCAGGAGGCGTTGCGCTTCGTGCACGACTTCCTGGTGGGTCCCTATGGTGCGGTCACGATGGCGCTGGCCTACGCGTTCGCCATCGTGCTACCCATCGTCACGGCCTTCTTTCTGGTGTTCAGCATCCTGGAGGATTCGGGCTACTTCCCGCGCATGGCGATCATGCTGAACCGGGTCTTCCGCGTGATGGGGCTCAACGGCAAGGCCGTGCTGCCCATGATCCTGGGGCTGGGGTGCGACACCATGGCGACGATGACGACGCGCATCCTGGAGACGCGCAAGGAGCGGATCGTCACCACCATGCTGCTGGCGCTGGCCGTGCCCTGTTCGGCGCAGCTCGGGGTGCTACTGGCGCTCATGGCGAGCCTGGCGCCGGCCGGCGCGCTCGTCTGGCTCGGCCTGGTGGTGGGCGTGATCTTCCTGGTGGGCTGGCTTACCGCGCGGGTGATCGGGGGCCCGGGCAGCGACTTCATTCTCGAGATCCCCCCGATGCGTCGGCCACAGCTTTCGAACGTCCTGGTCAAGACGGCGAGCCGGTTGGACTGGTACCTGCGGGAGGTCATCCCGCTGTTCGTGGTTGGCACGGCGATTCTCTTCCTGCTCGACAAGCTCCACCTGCTGAGCGCCATCGCCCAGGCGGCCGAGCCGCTGGTCACGGGCTGGCTGGGCCTGCCCAAGGAGATGGCCAACGCGTTCCTGGTGGGCTTCATGCGGCGCGACTTCGGTGCGGTGTACATCTTGGACGCGGCCACGGGTCCCGCGGCGGTGCTCACCCCGCACCAGATCCTGGTGGCCATGGTGACCATCACCCTATTCATGCCGTGCATCGCCAACTTCCTGATGATCGCCAAGGAGCACGGCATGCGGACCGCCGTGAGCATGGCGGCGTTCATCTTCCCGTTCGCCTTCTTCGTGGGCGGGGTCATTCACAGGCTGGGTGTGTGGCTGAGTATCTGACCTGCCCGTTCTGCGGGTTCGAGTTCCTGCGCGAGGACACCCTGTGCGAGCACGGCTGTCCGTTGGGTGCGATGTGCGGGCTGGTGCGCTGCCCCAACTGTCAGTACGAGTATCCGGAGAAGCCGCAGAGCCTCACCTGGCTGCAGCGGGTCTTCAGGAGGCCGTCGCCCTACACCGACCTGCCGGCGCACGTCATCACGGTGCAGGAACTCAAGCCCGGCGAGCGCGCGCGCGTGCTGTGTCTCGGAACAGGCGGACCCCAGCGACACAACAGCTTGGCCGTGTTCGGGCTCGTACCGGGCGCCGAGATCGCGTTGGTGCAGCACCATCCCTCGCCGGTGATTCAGGTGGAAGAGACGGAGCTCGCGCTGGATCCGGCGATCGCTCGGGAGGTGCTGGTCGAGCGGGTCGAACCGGTCGCACCGCCACCGCAGTAGGCTTCCCACCGCACGCGGTGCCGCTTGACGGAGGTTGCCGCCGGGTGGGCATCCCGTGATCTTCTGGACGGCAGGCCGGCGACAACGCTGAGCGGCTGCTTGCGTGGCACATGGGGAGGAGTTTGCTTAGTGACGACCTCAGTGGAGATGGGATTCATGCGACTGACGCGTCGTGAGGTGGCTCGGACTTGGCTGGGAGTGGCGCTCGGGCTCGTGTGGCTGGTGGGTTGCAGGCCGCAGCCGGCCGTGGAAGAGGGCGGCGAGGCCGCCCAGGCGACCGTGGGTGAGGATCTCCTGCTGGCCTCGACGAGGCTCACGCTGCCCCCGCCCGGGGTCGGTCCCGCCGACCTGCCCGACCCGGAATCCGACGGCGCGCAGTACCTGCGCCAGTACTGCACGGCGTGCCACGCGCTGCCGAGCCCCGGGTCGTTCTCCGCGACCGGCTGGCCGGTGTACCTGCGTCGCATGTGGCGCCGCATGGACGCGCTGGATCCCAAGTACAACGTCCCGGTACCCACCTCGGCGGAGCGTGTGGTGTTGACGCGCTATCTGTTGGACAATGCGCTGGAGGTGAGCCGTGCCGACCTGCCGCCGGGGCAGGGGCGCGACCTCTTCCGCGCCGAGTGCAGTCGGTGCCACGAGCTGCCGGACCCCGCCCAGCACTCGGCGCAGGACTGGCCGGTGGTGGTGATCCGCATGCGGGAGCACAGTGCGCAGATGCTGCGGCGCTCGCCGACCCAGTTCGAGGTGCAGGAGATCATCCTCTACCTCGAGCGCGCCTCGCGCCTGGGCTCCTGAGCGAGCGACCGCTCGAGGAAACGAAAGAGGCGCGACGGGTGTCGCGCCTCTCGCGTTTCCGGGCCCCGAGTGGGGTTACCAGGCGGCAACCACCCGCTTTGCCTCCCGCAGGGTGTTGGCGTGGATCTCGACCGTGTCATCCTGGTGTTGGGCGTAGCCCCCGGCCAGCGTGACGACCGTCGGCACCTTGGCCCGGCAGAGGCTGTCGAGCACGGCGGCGTCGCGGCGCCGCAGCCCCTCCTTCGTCAAGCGGAGTCCACCGAGCTGATCCTGCTCGTAGGGGTCGGCGCCCGCCAGGTAGAACGCGAGGTCGGGCTGGTGCGCGTCGATGATGCGGGGCACGTGGTGCTCCAGGGCCGAGAGGTACTCGGCGTCGCCGGTCCCGTCCTCCAATCCGAGGTCCAGATCGCTGGGCGGTTTCCAGGCCGGGTAGTTGTGCTGCTGGTGCATGGAGAAGGTGAAGACGTCCGCCTCACCGGAGAAGATGGCCGCGGTGCCGTTGCCGTGGTGCACGTCGCAGTCGATGACGACGGCGCTCTCGATGAAGCCGTCGCGCCTGAGCGCCTGGATGGCGATGGCGACGTCGTTGATGAGGCAGAAGCCCTCCCCGTGGTCGGGAAAGGCGTGATGGAAACCGCCGCCCAGATGGAACGCCAGGCCGTGGTCCAGGGCGATCTTCCCCGCCAGGATGGACCCGCCCGCGCAGAGCCACATGGCGTCTCGCAGCTCGACGGAGAACGGCACCTCGAGCACGAGCTGCTCGGTCACCGACAGGGTTCCCTTGCTGAGCTTGCCCACGTACTCCGGCGTGTGCACCAGCCCGACATCGTCGTCGCTGGCTGGCTCGGGGCGGACCAGGTCGTCCCGGGAGATCGTGCCGTCGGCGAGGACCTGGTCCAGCACGAGCCGATACTTCAGCGTCGGGAAGACGTGCGGCCCGATGTCGACCTCGTACGCCTCATGGTGGACCACGGCGAGCTGAGTCATCGGGCCTCACAAATCGGGCAGGGTGTGGGTGCGGCCCTCATTCTGCTGCACCAGCCAGTCGTACAGTGGCTGGAAGTACTCGACCATGGCTTGCGCGTCGAGCTCGCGGCCCGTGGTTTGCTGCAGCACTTCCTGCCAGGGACGACTGGCGCCCGGGCTCATGAGGTCCCGCAGGAACGCTCCCACTCCCGCGCTGCCGAAGTAGTCGGTGTCGTAGGGTGATTGCCCCAGTATCTCCGTCGCGACGTGCTGATGCAGCTGGAACAGCAGCGCCTCGGCCAGCGCGTAGTCGTAGTACTGCGCCGCGTCGTCGGTGATGTGGGTCTTGCTCAGCGCATCGGCGTACTCCTCACCGCGACTCGTGGGCGGCACGATGCCCTGGTAGCGGCGCACCAGATCCCACCACGTGGCGTTCAGCGCCTCACCGGGGAGGGCGTCCATGTAGAGCGCCCGCTCGAACCGTGTCATCACACCGGCCGACCAGGGAATGAACACGACGTGGTTGAGGGCCTCCTGCAGGAGTTTCGCGATCTCGTCTACCTCGGCCGTCTCGTCGGCCAAGCCCCGGTTTACCAGGAAGCGGGGCTGCGTGGCAGCCAGCCCGATCGTGCTGCCGATCGCCTCGTGATATGCCCGGTTCGCGCCGTCCCGCAGCACGAGCGGCACGCTGGGATTGCTGTAGGCCATGAAGTAATAGACGTGCCCCAGCTCGTGGTGCACGGTCTCGTACCAGTACGGGTTCGGCACCACGCTCATCAGTGAGCGGACGTCCGTGTCGAGGTCGAGGTGCCACGCCGACGCGTGTGTGTTCTTCTTGTAGTCGGCATCGGGGGGCAGCGGGTAGAGGGAGGAGCGCTCCCAGAACGTCGCGGGAAGCGGGTCGAAGCCCAGGCTCACATAGAACGCCTCACCCTGCTGCATCACCCACTCGGCGGTGTGGGCCCCGATGGCGGAGTCTACGTTGATGCCCTCCACCTCGACCAGGACGCTCCAGTCCTGGCCCCAGCGATTGGGGAGCCAGTGCGCCGGCAGGAGCTGCGGTACCTCGGCACCGTAGCGGCCGGCCAGCTCGTAGCGCGCCCAGGTGTGAAGCTCGCGATAGAGCGGGCGGAGCGCCCGCACCAGGTCGTCGCACAGGCGCACCATCTCGTCGGCGCTCATCCCGTAGTCGGAGACCTGGTACGTGAAGAAGTCGCTGTAGCCCAGCGCCTGGACCGTCTGGTTGCGCAGGTCGCGCGTCGCGAGGGCGCCCGGCTTGAGGGCCGGCCCAACCTCCTTGGAGGCTTCCCAGACCGCGAGGCGCTCCGGGAGCTCGGTGCTGGTGCGCAATAAGGCGTCGATATCGTTCGGGGTGATGGGTCGGCCGCGCAGCCGGTACTCGAACCCGTAGAGTCGCTCGACCTGCTCCGTCTCGGCGGCGATACGCTGCTGCACGATCTCCGGAATCGTCATCGGCCCTTCGGCGGCCAAGTAGAGCATCTTCGCGAACTGGCGCTCCTGCAGGTCGCTCAGCCGCCCGCGCTGCGACAAGTACGCGCGGATCGTATCGATGTTCTCGACGCTCCCGGCGAAGCGCACGAACGCCTCGCGCGCCTCACGGGTACGGGCCGCGTTGGTCGGGTCGCCCTCGACGATGTGGGTGTTGGACGCCCACTCGGCCTCGCTCCACGCGTAGTACAGTTGCTGCGCCTCCGCTTCGTACTCGGCGAGGAAGGTGTCGGCCGCGCTGCGGAACGCCGTGTCGATGCAGGCCGCCGCCAGCAACGAGCCGAGCAACAGCCCGGCGATGCTCGCGCTTCTCATGGTGGTTCCCCCTTGGGGTGCCAAGATGTATGACGGGGGTAAATATCCGCCGGGCCGCGGCCCGGCGTAAGGGCGCCGCGGGCGTGTCTGGGACCCTAGGTCGGCGTTGCCGGCTGCTTCTCGGCGTCGGTGTGCTGCTGCCCCTGGGTGAGCAGTCGCTCGGCGAAATCCATCCGCTCGTGCAAATCCTCCAGGGAGGCGAGGTGTTCCGTGCGGAGCGCCTGCAACTCGCTCCACACCTCTCGCTGGTGCTTCTCGAACGCGTCCGCGAGCTGCCGCTGATCGTCGCTGCCCCGGGTCGGTCGCCGCAGCAGCAGGTTGGCGATGTGCGCGACCAGCAGGACGACGGCCGCACCGGACCCGATCATGTACAGCGTTTCCATCTCAGCCTCCTCGGTCCGCTACACCCAATACTCCCCAGCCGCGGGCACGGTTTCACCGTGCCCGCCACGTCGTCGGCTAGGCGTACCGCCAGGTCTCGCCCGGCTTCAGCTCCTTCACCTCAATCCCCTTGGGCGCGAAGCCCTTCGCGTCCTGCCGGATGATGGGGAACGTCGCATAGTGTATGGGAACGGCGACCTTTGGCTTGATGAGCTCGGCGGCCATGGTCGCCAGTTCGGGACCCATCGTGAAGCGGTCCCCGACCGGAACGAGGGCGATGTCCGGCTTGTAGAACTCGCCCAGCAGCTTCATGTCGCCGAACACGGTGGTGTCGCCCAGGTGGTAGACGGTGACGCCCGCCAGGTGCACGATGGCGCCGCACGGCATCCCCAGGTAGCGCCCGTTGTACGACGAGGAGTGGAACGCCTGCGTGAAGGCGACCCAGCCCCAGTCGGCGGTGATTTTCCCGCCGGGGTTGCCGGGCTCGGCCGTGATCCCCTGCTCACCCATGTACTCGTAGATCTCGAAGGCGCCGAACACGGTGGCGTCGTTCGCCTTGGCAATGGCCACCGCGTCGCCCATGTGGTCGCTGTGGCCGTGTGTCAGAACGATCGCTTGGCAGCGCACGTCCTTCGGCTTGGTGACGGCGACGGGATTGCCGGTGAGGAACGGGTCGATCGCGACGGTCGTGGACCCGTCGCTCAGGAGAAAGCCCGAATGTCCGAGGAACGTGACGTCGAGGCCCATGAGGTTGATCCTCCTCCCTGCCCAATGACCTGGTGCGTGACGGCGTGGGGCCGTCTCCCTCATCTTAACTGTTGGGCGGAGCGGGGTCACGACGGCATGTTCGGGGTGTGTTCGGGTCCGGGTGTCCTGGCCTGCGGCTGCGGTGGGGGGGAGCGGCTCCCGATGGCCTGAACTGGCCGTGAGCGCCCTAACGGCAGCCGCACTTTGCGTAATTATCTTTCCCGTCACAATTTAGGCCGACCGCATGACAGCCCTGCTCGTTGTCTCGATTCTCCTGCTGATTGGCGCCGCCTGCTGGGCGGTCGTGCTGGGGGTGCGCCCCGTGGACCGACGGTTCCGCCTCGTGGCGGGCGCCATCGTGCTGGTATCGGCCCTGCAGATTCTCTCGCTGGTCGCGGAGTCGCTCAACGCGGTACCTGGACAGGAGCACTCGCACGTCACCGATCTCGTGATGGCAGCGGCCCTTCTACTCACCGCGTACTTCGTCGGCCGGGCCATCTCCCGCCACACACGCCTGCAGCAGGACATCGCAAGCGAGCGCAGCCGGATCAGCTTCGAGATCAACCGCCTTGAGAAGACGATCGAGACCACCCAGATCGGCGTGTGTGTTACGGACCTCACGGGACGCATTGTGTACGTGAATCCGGCCGAAGCCGAGATGCATGGGTGGACGGTTGACGAGTTGACTGGGCAGGACGTCGGCGTGCTCGCGCCGCACCGACTGCGGGAGCCGATGTCACCCGCCGAGATCGCGAAGATGACCAGCTGGCGGCGCGAGTCGGTAAACGTGCGGAAGGACGGCACCACGTTCCCGGTGCATCTCATGTCGGACGTCGTGCACGACGCCGACGGCAATCCCGTCAACGTGGTGACCACGTGCGAGAACATCTCGGCCCGCAAGGCGGCGGAGCAGGCGCTGCGCGAGAGCGAGGAGCGCTACGCGTTGTCCGCCCGAGGGGCGAACGACGGCCTGTGGGACTGGAACATCGACTCCGGCGACGTCTACTTCTCCGACCGCTGGAAGGCGATCCTCGGGTACTCCGACCAGGAGATCGAACCGAAGATCGATGCCTGGCTCGACCGGGTGCACCCCGAGGACCTGGAGCGGGTGAAGGGTGAGCTCGACACCCATCTGATCGGGCATTCCGTGCACTACGAGAACGAGCACCGGGTGCGGCACTGGGACCGGACCTACCGCTGGGTGCTGGTGCGGGCAGTCGCCGTGCGGGATGAGGAGGGGCGGCCCCACCGCATGGCGGGCTCGCTGACCGACATCACGCCGCGCAAGCAGGTCGAAGAACAGCTCGCCAAGGACGCGCTGTACGACCCGCTCACCGGACTTCCCAACCGGGCCTTCTTCAGCAACATCCTGCAGCGGTCCTCGCGCCGCGCCCGCCGCCGCCGCGGCTACCAGTTCGCCGTATTGTTCCTCGACCTCGACCGGTTCAAGGTCGTGAACGACAGTCTTGGCCACGATGTCGGAGACGAGCTGCTCATCAGCTTCGCCGAGCGGTTGGAACGCTGCTTGCGGCCGGGCGACGTGGTGGCTCGCCTGGCGGGAGACGAGTTCTGCATCCTGCTGGACGACATCAAGGAGATCAACGACCCGACCCGAGTCGCCGAGCGCATCCAGGAGGAGCTGAGGGCGCCATTCTTACTCGGCAAGCACGAGCTGTACGCGACCGTGAGCATCGGCATCGCGTCGAGCGGGAGCAGCACCGACGGGCCGGAGCACCTGCTGCGCGACGCCGACACGGCCATGTATCGGGCCAAGGCGCGAGGGCGCGCGCGATTCGAGGTGTTCGACAAGGAGATGCACGCGCGGGCCATGGCGGTGCTCGAGCTGGAACGCGACCTGCGCGTGGCGTTGGAGCGGGATCAGTTCGTCCTGGAGTATCAGCCGGTGGTCGCTCTCGAGGGCAGTCGGGTCTCCGGCTTCGAGGCGCTGGTGCGATGGGATCACCCGGGCCGGGGGATGGTGCCACCCGAGGAGTTCGTGCCCGTCGCCGAGGAGACGGGGCTCATCGTGCCCATCGGCTTCTGGGTTCTGCGCACCGCGTGCAAGCAGATGGTCACGTGGCTCGCGCAGTTCCCGGAGCTGGAGGAGCTGTTCGTGAGCGTGAACGTGGCGGAGAAGCAGTTGCAGCAGCCCGACTTCGTCGAGCGCGTGTCCCAGGCGTTGCGGGAGGCCGACCTCGGCCCCCACCGGCTCAAGCTCGAGATCGCCGAGACCGTACTCATGGAGGACCCCGACTACATGCAGGCGCTGGTGAGCGATCTGGCTAACCTCGGAGTGCAGGTGCAGATCGACGACTTCGGCACCGGATACTCCTCGCTGTCGTACCTCAACCGCTTCAACATCGACACCCTCAAGATCGACCGCTCCTTCGTGAGCCGGGTGAGTTTGGTGGGTGAGAAGTCGGTGGTGGTGCAAGCCGTCATCAAGCTCGCGCGAGATCTGGGGATCCGGGTCATCGCCGAAGGAGTGGAAACCGAGGAGCAGTCGGAGCACCTCAAGCTGTTGCGCTGCGAGGAGGGGCAGGGCTTTCTCTACTCCAAGCCGGTCGACGGCAAGGAGGCCGCGCAGATCCTCGAGGGGCAGGCCGCCAAGAAGTAATCTCCGTGCGACCCTTCGATGTCCTGACGTTCGACTGCTACGGGACGCTGATCGACTGGGAAAGCGGGATCGGCGAGTCCGTTGCGGCGGCGGCCCGCGCCGACGGCGTCGAGACCGATCGCAGCCGGATCCTCGCGATTCACGCCGAGGTCGAGCCGCTCATCCAATCCGATGCCTACCGACCCTACCGCGAGGTGCTTGCGGAGGTGGCACTCGCCGTGGCGCAGCGTCTCGATTGGCCTTTGGAGCGGGAGCGAGCGCGCTATCTCGCCGACGGCCTACCCGGGTGGCGCGTGTTTCCCGACACCAACCCCGCACTCACGCGGCTGAAGCGCGCCGGGTATCGCTTGGGCATTCTCTCCAACGTGGACGATGACCTGCTGGCCGGGACACGGAAGCAGTTCGCGGTCGATTTCGACTTCCTGGTGACCGCGGAGCAGGTGCGCTCGTACAAGCCGGCGCGCCCGCACTTCGACCGGGCCAGGGAGTTGATCGGGGACGCCCCGTGGCTCCACGTGGCTCAGAGCTACTTCCACGACATCGAGCCGGCGAGCCGATTGGGGCTCCCCGTCGCATGGGTCAACCGCAAGCGGGAGCTGCCGGGCGCCGTCACGCCCATCGCCACCGAGGTGACCGATCTCACCCAACTGCTCCTGTGGCTGGAGGCACGGGGGTAGCCGCTCCCCGGCTCCCGGGTTTCCTTTCATGACCGGATCGCGGCCGTCTCGGCGCGGTCCCCGCTGTCTCAGGCCTCCCACAACGCAGAACCTCATGAGGTGGATGCCGTCATGCGTAGAGCGTCGATCATCATCTCGACCGGCTTCGTACTGACCTTCGCCGCCACGGCGGCGGCACAGGACGACCGGCCCTTCGTGCGGTACCCGGCCGTCTCCCCGGACGGGCAGACGATCGCGTTCTCCCACCAGGGGGATATCTGGACGGTACCAGTGAGCGGTGGACGGGCGATGCGCCTCACGGTGCACGAGGCCTACGAGGGGCTTCCCAAGTGGAGTCCCGACGGAACACAGATCGCCTTCGCCAGCGATCGCTACGGCAGCTTCGATCTCTTCGTCGTCGGCGCAGACGGAAGGGCGCCGCGGCGCGTGACCTATCACTCGTCTCCCGACAACCCCGCGGGGTGGACGCCGGACGGCCGGTTGCTGTTCGAGACGCGACGCACCTGGCGGCAGGTGGAGCGCGAGTGGGAGATCTACGCCGTCTCCGCGGAAGGGGGCACTCCCGACCGCCTGCTCGACGCAGTGGGGTACACGCCCCGGATGTCGCCCGACGGGCGGTTCATCGTCTTCGCGTACGGGTCGAACGGCTCCGCCCGCAAGGGCTATCACGGACCGGCCAACAAAGAGTTGTGGCTGCACGACACGCAGAGCGGCGGGTACCATCAGGTGACCGACTTCGACGGCAACGATTTCGAGCCGGTGTGGGCGGGCGCCCGCACCCTGTTGTTCATCAGCGAGCGGGACGGCACGTACAATCTCTATCGGTTGGAGCTGGCGGACGACGGCACGCCGAGCGGCGCGCCGCAGCCGCTCACGTCCTACACCGACGACGGGCCGCGCACTCTCGACGTGAGCGCCGACGGACGCACCATCGTGTTCGAGCGCCAGACGGACATCTACGTGCTGGACGCGGCGGCGGGGCCGCCCAGGCTCCTCACGGTCAACGTGCCCGACGACCAGCGCTTCGACCCGGTGGAGCGGCGCACGTTCAGCGACGAGGCCTCGGAGTACGCCGTGTCTCCGGACGAGAAGTACGTCGCGTTCGTCGTGCGCGGTGAGATCTTCCTGACTGCGAACGACCCGAAGGAGAGCCGGGCCGTGCGGCTCACGCGGCACCCCTACCGCGACCGTGACATCACGTGGCTCAACGACACGGCGCTGATCTTCGCGTCGGACCGCGAGGGACAGTACGACCTGTACCGACTCGAGTCGGCCGACCCGGAGCAGCCCGACCTGTTCAAGAGCCTGCGGCACCGCGCGGTGCGACTGACCAGTACCGAGTTGGACGAGCACGAG
>Ga0209536_100012717_pt1 | contig 12208 bp, 12 predicted proteins | sample DeeMarSeWOR28_12_FD_187461 | JGI IMG/M metagenome (GOLD analysis project Ga0209536, IMG submission 187461) | Marine sediment microbial communities from White Oak River estuary, North Carolina - WOR-2-8_12 (SPAdes) (version 2) | ecosystem: Environmental > Aquatic > Marine > Intertidal zone >...
AATAATTGTTGGTGTTATTGGTATTGCTATACCTTCGTTATTGTTTACTACAGCTCAAACAAAAATTAACAGTTCACATGCCGGAATGCTGAATACTTTTACACCCCTTGCTACCCTTATTATAGGCCTGATATTCTATAAAAGTAAAGCAAGATTATATAATGTTTTTGGAATTATTGCCGGATTTATCGGAGCCTGTGGATTATTAATAAATAAAACATCAGATCTGTCAGGCACTTTTAATTTTTATGCGGCATTAGTAATTATTGCGACAATAGGTTATGGCATTACGGTTAATGAGATAAAAAATAAATTACATAGTTTGAATGGATTTGAAGTTACTTCCCTTGCATTCTTTTTCATCGGACCTGTTGCAGGAATATATTCGTATCCATGCTCGTTAAAATAGTCCAGATTAAGTGAGCGTGGCGACCTTCCACTAGCGTTCAGTCCATATAGTTTTTGTTTCTGTTCACTCCAGATAATTGCGAATAGATCGCCACCGATACCGCAACTGGTAGGTTCAACCAGACCAAGCATAGCATTTGCTGCTATGGCGGCGTCAATGGCGTTTCCTCCTTTCTTGAGGATGTCAAGTGCTACCTGCGTGGCCAGTGGCTGACTGGTGCAGGCCATGCCATTAACCGCTATCACCTCTGACCGGGTCGCAAAATCATGCCCGGTAATCCTGTCCTGGCTATATATGGAAACAGAAAATATTATTATCAGAAATGTGGTAAGATGTTTTTTCATATGAAGATTATTTTTTTGATTCAAACAAAATTAAGATAATTGGCCAATAAAGGAAAAAGAGGAATGGATCTGTTCTCCTAGGGCCATTTTATTCTGTATGTGATGATGGGCATACTGTCAGGATTTAAGCTGGTTCTTGTAAAACATGCAGTGCAATTCCACAGGGGGCAAATATCAGTCAAGAATATTAAAGGAGGAGGGCTTGAATTTTTGTTTTCCATCAATAAAAAACTCTGATCATTCCGGGGATATTCTGATTGGTCATATTGAATTATTGATTCCTGATCAGTTAATGAATTTCCATCTTCCTGTACGGTAATATCAAAAACATTCTGAACAAAGAACAGTGAGATAAAGGCTATGAAGCAGGCTATTATGGGAGTTGTCACCCACCCGCTGGCAATTCCGCCGAGTACCCTAAGATTGATATTTCTTACATTGTTAAGTATACCAATGCCGAGTATGGCTCCTACTATAACCTGTGAACTTGAAACGGGGACAAGTGGTATAGCCGGAAGGCCGAGGCCTGAGATGAAATCTGACAGGCGGGCGGAAGAAAAAATAAAAAGCACAAGTGAGTGGGATAGCACAACAATAAGGGCGGCATCAGCACTTAGTTCGAAGATATTTTTGCCTACAGTCTTCATCACTCGCTCTGAATATGTAAATATGCCTGTGGCTATAGCCAATCCTCCAAGGAGGAATAATTGCTGCGCACCATCGAGTCTGACAATGCCCAGGTCTATTACACCAATGTCTACTGCGGGCACAAACACACCCATAACGTTGGCAATATTATTTGCTCCAAGACTATATGCAGCAAATGCACCTACGATTATCAGTCCCGTTCTAATATATGATTCATATCTTATCAGGTGTATCCTGGCACCTCTTTTGATTCTTCTTAGTAGCATATATAAAAGCACCGCAAAAAACCCACCAAGAACGGGTCCTGTTATCCATGTTGTTACGATAGTTGTTAATGAATTCAGGTCAGTTGAACTTCCCGTGAATAAATTCCAGCCTATTATTGCCCCTACGATAGCCTGTGTGGTTGAAACAGGGATACTCAATCTGGTCATGAAAAACACAGTCAGGGCTGCAGCCAGGGCCACAGTAAAGGATCCTCCCAGAGCGTTAACGGCACCAAGCCTGCCAAGCGTTTCAGATGCTCCTTCACCCTGGAATACTGCACCAATAATTACGAAAATGGAAGATATGACTGCAGCCTTTAAAAATGATATCATACGGGAGCCAACAGCTGAACCAAAAACATTAGCAGCATCATTTGCACCCAGGGACCAGCCAAGGAAAAGACCACTTGTTAGAAAAAAGAATATCATACTTACATTATTATCCTCATTGACAGGCTTAGAAGCAGGTCAGCAACACCCTGTGCCCTGTCAGAAAGCCTCTCAATATGGTGTGTGAAATACCGGAGATGTGATTTTTCAGCAAGGCTGAGCTTCGGCATGTCATGAAAGATCTTCTTTTTTATCTTGTTGGCAATATTGTCTGTCTCACCTTCAAAGAAATATACCCTGTTAAGCTTATCTCTTACATTATGCGGTTCTCTGAAGAAGGCTCTTAAAGCAGGTATCAGTTCTTCACATGTGGCTACTGAAGTTTCTGTCAGGTGCAGGATGTTATCATTTAATGAAGCAGGAAAAGAAGGTATCTCAACATCAAACTGGAAGACAACTTCCTTTACGGTATCAATAAGATCATCGGTTTCGTCAATCAGCATTGCTACCTCACTTCGATGCTGAGGCAGAATACTGTGGATTATCATATCATTCTCGATTGATTTCTGCTTTTTATCAGCTTCTGACTCCAGTTTGTCAATTCGTTTTAGATAATCCTGGAAATGCTCGGAATTATCATTGAGGTAACATTTAATTGCCTCCTTGAAGATAAGAAGGCCATCTTCAACAGTATCAAAAAAATCATCGATCTTAACTATTATTTTTCCTGTATGTCTTGTAAAAACACCCATAACCAATAATTTTATTTATGAGAACTTAAGATAATAAAATTCAGAATCTGATAATCCTGTATTCATCGTTATTTTTCAGATATGCTTTCAGTATAACCTGAATATCGTTGTTATCGACTGATGGTTTAATGCTATCATGAAGGGCCATCAGTCCAAATCCCATTTCATTGATATCGAAGAAGCCGTAACCTGCATATTGTCCATTAACTATTTTGATTGCAGATTTTTCCAGCTCATGTCGGCCCTGGTCAACAATGAAAAAATTTTCACGACTGAAAACGAACTCATCGAGTGCTTTCTGAGCCCTGAGATTATAAGTCGCCGCATTTTCATCCCCAGTGCATGCCCCCCTGCATATCCCTACCTGCCTGTGAAAACAGCCATTATTTGATTTATAAAGACTGCATAGTTCCTGACATAGCTCATATCTGTCTACGAGTGAAGCCAGCCTTGCCTTTGCAGCTTCCCTGGAAGTGAAAACCGAAAGGGGTTGTAGATTATTATCCTTAATACTGGTTAGGTTAAACACAATATAACCTTCTTTATTCCGCGTTGAGGTTATTCCCCATGTATAACCGGTTCTTCTCTGTGCACGGTTGTACAGGGGTTTATTCTTCTTAATCTCTTCCGATTCTTTCAATAGAGCAATAAGCTCATTACCTGTCAGTTCATAATCTATATCAGCTATTTCATCACGCATTTGCATGGATCTTTTAGTACTGTTGTTGGATAAATGGGTCATCACTCTCTGGTGTATATCCTTGCTTTTGCCAATATATATAAGATCGGCATTTTCATTATAAAAATAATATACACCCGGTTCTTCTGGAAGCTGATCCAGTTTTTTGGTATCAAGTGCCGGATTGAGTTTTGAAATTTTACTGCTCCTTATGATGCCCGGGTTATATGACATTTCATCAGCCTGCAACAATAGCTCAAATAGCTTAACTGTAGCCATGGCATCCCCCGAAGCGCGGTGGCGGTCATTGATCTTTATCCCCAGCTCTTTACACAGGGTCCCCAGTCCGTATGACCTGTACCCAGGGAATAATCTTCGGCTAAGGCTGACAGTATCAAGCAGGTTTCTCTTGAAGTTGTATCCAAGATTTTTAAATTCCTGTCGTATGAATGAGTAATCGAACTTGGCATTATGGGCAACCAGCGTTTTGCCTTCGGTGATCTCAACTATCTGCTTTGCTATCTCATAAAATCTGGGAGCCTCTGCTACCATTTCGTTGGTGATACCGGTAAGGTTTGTAATAAAATAAGGTATGTTCCTTTCGGGATTAACAAGGCTGCAGAATTCATCAACTATTTTTTCCCCGTCAAAAATAAAGACGGCAATTTCAGTGATCCTCTCTCTCCTGGGACTACCTCCGGTAGTTTCTATGTCAACAACAGCATACAATAGAATTAAATAAATACTAATATATGGAGATTTTGAGTCCTCATGAAAATAAGTTATTATTTTTATGATTCAATATTATTAATAATGAGCGAGTGCTACAGCAAAGTTTTTATTGAGAATGGCACTATACGTGACGGTTCAGACTTTGATATTAGCAAAGTATTTGAGGATGAAGTAGTCTATGAAGTGATTAGAATAAGGAACGGCATACCTATATTCCTGTCTGATCATTTTCGGAGACTTGGCAACAGTGCTGCCTACAGTGGTAATGAATTGCTTATAGGCTCTGATGAACTAAGGACACATATATTGAAATTAATCGATCTAAGTGGGATAGGGGAAGGAAATATTAAGGTCAGTTTCAAGTTTTCACCTGAATATAAGGGCTACCTGGTTTACTATATTGATGCGCAATATCCCCGGCAGGAAATGTATGAAAAAGGAGTTAAAGGGATATTGTATTACGCTGAAAGGCGTAATCCGGTGGTCAAGGTATTCAATCATAAACTCAGGTCATCAATATATTCTGAGCTGATACAGTCAAATGCTTATGAGGCGCTTCTTGTAGATCGTCAGGGTTGTATCACAGAGGGTAGCAGATCAAATATTTTCTTTATAGTTGACACGAATATTGTAACGGCACCAGACAATTGTGTTCTGGGAGGAATAACCAGGAAGAAAATACTGCAAATATGTAAAGACGAAAAGATTAATGTTGAATATAAATGTCTCCACACAGGTGAACTTAGTAATGTTAATTGCGTTTTCATGACAGGTACCTCGCCAAATGTATTACCTTTCAGTCAGATTGAAGATTATAGATTCAGTGTTAAGAATCAGTTTTTGCGATTGATTACAGAAAGGTATATTCAATTGATAGAGGAGTATATGAAAGAATTTGAAAGAAAATACGAGTAAATATGGCAAATATCCGGGATCTTAAGAAAGACATCGACTACCTTGTTTATGAGGTAATCTCAGATTGTTTTTCCGCAATGAGTGTTAAACAGGAGGAAGCAATCTCAGATAAACTTGCTGAGATAGTATCAGATGCGGTAATACTCAGGAACGAACTTTTTTCTAAAATCAAGTGCAAGGATGATAAGAAAAAACCTGAGAATATGAAGAATTATTATCGTAACATGCGCAGCGAACTGTTTAAAGATATAGACGGATTATTCGAAAGATTAAGCAAGGTGGTTAGTTCCTGAAATACCTTCAGATCACCCTGTCATATTCTGAGCAATTACCATCCTCTTTATTAAGGAATTTTAAATACAAGAGGCGGGTTTCATTCCGAATTTTTATATAAAGTCAGTCAATTAAATAAGACCTCTTTTTTGATCAATTCATCAGAAGTGATAAATTTGCCTATTTTAAAATATCAATCTCCAATAATCATAATAAATGACAGATCAGCCAAATTACAGCAACTGGCAACTTACACTGCTCGTTGTTCTGCGTATTTTAATAGGATGGCATTTCCTGTATGAGGGATTGTCGAAGCTTTTGAACCCCGACTGGTCTTCTGTAGCCTTTTTACTTGACTCGAAGGGATTTCTATCCTCATTTTTCTATTCATTCGCTTCAAATCCTGATATTCTCCGGATAGTTGATTTCCTCAATATCTGGGGTCTGATACTTATAGGTCTGGGCTTAATACTTGGATTATTTTCGAGAATTTCAATCATTGCCGGAATAGTATTGCTTGGAATGTATTATCTGTCTCACCCTCCGTTTATAGGGTACACTTTTGCAGTACCCACAGAGGGATCTTACCTTTGGATAAATAAAAACCTTATTGAAATGACAGCTCTTGCTGTTTTACTTGCTTTCCCCACATGGCAGCAAATTGGTGTTGACAGGTTTATTTTTAAGAAAAAGTATAGCTAGAATATGAATGATAGTAACAAAAACGAATCTTCCGGAATAAGCAGGCGTGATGTTGTCAAGGGTCTTGCTACTGTACCGGTGCTTGGTGCTTTTGTATATGCTTTTTACAGAAAACGCAAATACACAAAGCAGCTCAGGAACAGTATACTGGAAAATATTAACCTCAGTGTTGATGAGCAGGAAATACCTGAGATAACCTCGTCCGGGGAAAAGATCAGGCTGGGTATAATTGGGTTTGGTATACGAGGGCCACAGATAGCAAAAGCAGTCGGTTTTCTTCACCCCGAGGACGTTGAGGCTATGAAACAGGCTGCTGCTGCCAACAGTGGTGATACCAGATACCAGGAATTTATTGAACAGCCCAATCTTAATGTTGAGATTACTGCTGTTTGTGATATATTCACTGTATATGCTAAAAGGGCACGGGAAGCGGCTGCAAACATTGAAAGAAAAGGTAAGGATTTTGAATCCAGTAACATGCCTGTTGTCTATGATGATTTTCGCGAGCTTCTTGCCGATAACAATGTTGATGCTGTCATTATAGCCACGCCCGATCACTGGCATGCGCCAATGGCTATTGCAGCGGCAAAAGCAGGTAAACATATCTATTGCGAGAAACCCATGAGCTGGTCAGTTGAAGAAACATTTGAACTGCGTAAAGCTGTTAAAGAGGCTGGAGTGGTGTTTCAACTCGGCCACCAGGGCAGACAGACTGTAGCATATAAAAAGGCCAGGGAAGTTATTGATAATCACGTCATAGGGAATGTAAACCTTATTGAAGTTACAACAAACAGGAATACTCCCAATGGGGCATGGGTTTATCCAATTCACCCACAGGCAAGTCCTGACACAATAGACTGGCCTAAATTTATAGGCCAGGCACCTTGGCACGATTTCAGTCTTGAACGTTTTTTCAGGTGGAGATGCTGGTGGGACTACAGTACAGGCCTATCAGGTGATCTTCTTACCCATGAATATGATGCTATGAACCAGATCATGGAGCTGGGAATACCCGACTCCGCAGTTTCATCAGGTGGTATATATCATTTTAAGGATGGCCGAACCGTGCCTGATGTTCTTCACACAGTTTTTGAATTTGATGAATATGACCTGACGATGATATACAGTGCCACTCTCGCCAGCAGCAAAGACAGGGGCAAAGTATTAATGGGACACGATGGGTACATGGAAGTGGGTAATACACTGACGGTATATGCCGATAGAGATTCAACCCAGTACAGGGAAAAACTGAACCAGGGAATTATTAATCCCTCAATTCCAATTTTATCATATGTGCCGGGTAAGAAAAGCATTGACGCCGTTACTTCGGCGACCGAGCAATATTTTGCAGGCCGCGGACTAGTATACACATACAGGGGAGGAAAAAGAGTGGATACAACCCATTTACATATTAAGGAATGGATTGATTGTATTCGAACCGGCGATACTCCATCCTGTAACATTGATCAGGGCTTTGAAGAAGCCATTACAGCTCACATGGGTACCATCTCTTACCGTGAGGGAAGGAGGGTACACTGGGACAGGGAAAATGAAAAAATCTTATGATTAATCATATAACAGTAATAAAATGGAAAGACGAAAATTCATCAAAACCACGGTTGCCGGAGCAACGGCTGCCATGATCCTTCCTTCTTTTGCATGTGATGTAAAAGAAAAAAATACCGGCCTTATACTTTATACGGTGAGAAATGAAATGATGAAAGATTCTGAAGGCACACTGGATAAAATTGCGGAGATAGGATATAACTGGCTTGAAGCTGCCGGATATGCAAATGGTAAATTTCATGGTCATAAACCATCTGAATTCAAAAAAATGATTGAAAGCCGGGGAATGAAGCTTATTAGCAGTCATAACAGCCTGAGTCCTGAAAACCTCGATGAGGTTGTTGGTGCAGCAGCAGAAGCAGGGCTGCAATACCTGGTTATACCCTCGCTGCCATTTAATTTGTTAAGCACACTCGACGGACTAAAACAAGCTGCTGACTTTATGAATACAGCAGGAGAGAAATGTCTAGCAAATGGGATGAAACTGGGATTTCATAACCACTGGGCTGAATTTGAAACGGTTGAGGGACAGATACCATATGACCTGTTCCTGAATAATACTGACCCTGACCTTGTGACTTTTCAATTGGACCTTGCATGGATAACACGCTCGGGCAATGATCCTGTTGATTATTTTAAAAAGTACCCAGGTAGATTTGAACTATTGCATGTGAAGGATCTTTCAGTAGACAAGGAAGATGCCACACTCGGTGAGGGTACAATAGATTTTACACCTATTTTTAATGAAGCTGCCACAGCCGGAATGAAGTATTTCTTTGTTGAACAGGATAATTGCAGAACACATACACCTTTCGAAAGTATTGAGATTAGCAGGAATTACCTCCTGGAGAATATTCTTTAGAAATTTTGGAATACTGGAATGATCGAATATTGGAATGATGGGTTATATTATTTAGTTCAAAATAAAACCCATTATTGACTCTCAGCGCTTCGCAGGGTTCATAGGGCTCGTCACCCTCACTTGCATTGCAATCTCAGGTTCCTCTGTTCCACTATTCCATTAATACTCACCTCTCACCTCTCACCTCTCATAACTCATAACTCATAACTCATAACTCATCCCTATATCTCAGCCCATCTCTTCTCCTTTGAGGATCTTACCACTGCTTCAAGGAACTGCATGCCGCGGATACCATCTTCTATTCCCGGGTAGTCATATGTTGCATTTTGAGGTTTTCCTTCCCTGTATGCTTTAAGGTGGAGCGCAAAATTTCTGTACAGATTGGCAAATGCCTCAATGAATCCTTCAGGATGTCCTGCAGGCAACCTGCTGTGTTTATATGCTGTTTCACCGGCTGATTCAGATCCTGCACCGGTGCGGTAAACCTGGAATGGCCTGTCTTTCCATCTTACAAGCAGGCTATTGGGTTCCATCTGTCTCCAGCTCAGACTTCCCTTGCTTCCGTAAATTCTAATACTGAAACTATTTTCCTCACCGAGGGCTACCTGGCTGGCTGAAAGAATACCTCGTATGCCGTCTTCAAAATTAAGAATCACATTACCATCATCATCAAGCCGGCGGCCCTCAACAAAAATGTTTAACTGAGAATACAACTTTATTACCTTACTGTTGGTGATATATTCTGATAGCTGGAATGCATGAGTACCGATATCACCCATACATCCCGCAATACCTGCCTTCGCAGGATCAGCTCTCCACTCAGCTTGCTTATTACCTTTTTCTTCTTCCTTTTCTGATAACCAGCCCTGTAGATATTCTACTACTACTCTTCTTATCATGCCCAGCTCACCTTTCCCGACCATTTCCCTGGCTTTTTTTACCATGGGGTATCCTGTATAATTATGAGTGATACAGAATAATTTATCATGTTTGACCAGGGCATTATGAATTTCATGTGCTTCTTTGACCGTGAGGCAAAGGGGTTTGTCGCATAAAACATGAAAACCGGCTCTTATTGATGCCAGCACTGGTTCGTAGTGTAAATGATTTGGAGTGGCAATGCAAACGAAATCAGGGCGTTCATGATCTGGAAGCCTGCTTTCGCTTTCAATCATGTTTTGCCAGCTGCTGTATACACGTTGTTCTGTCAGGCCATATTCAAGTCCACTCCTCCTTGATATTTCAGGATCGCTGCTGAATACACCGGCAGTAAGTTCAACCATATTGTCCATCCTGGCTGCCATAAGGTGAACCGGACCTATAAACGATCCCAGACCACCCCCTATCATAGCCATTTTAAATTTCATAACGGTTCGTTTTTGTAAAAGACTTCTATTTTGTTGGTTTCAGCATATTCTGTAATAAAATCTCTTACTCTTTGCCCCAGATCGGGGTACCTGAGGCCAAGCTTTATTCTGAACCTGGATCCATCAATCATATGAAGAACCATATCATAATTCCTGATCTCCAGCTGTGTTACGTTGGCGGATTTTATTTTCCTTGCTGGCAACATTCCGTTCTGCCTGATAATTAGAACCCCGTTTTGCCTGCTGACATAACGTCTGGCAAAACCCAGACCTGCATATACCTGGTATATCCCGAATAAAAACAGGAATATACTTCCTGCCCAGAATATTCTTTCATTTTCAGGATATCTGATCAGAAATATGGCCCACCATCCTGCTGTGAAGATGCACATTATGCCGAAAATAATTACTATTATTCTCACAAGCAGCTTATCTTCTCTCTCACCCAGCTGAATAGTTTGCTCTTCCATAATGTTATATATTGAGTGCAATTTATTCTTTTTTGATGACTATAGAAAGGTAATTTTTCGAATTATATGAATGTTAATTCTCATGTTTTTTATAATTTTAGACGTTTCAAAACTAAAATACACCTAATGATGAAAGAAAAGTCAAGTAAGATTTCGAGGCGTTCATTTATTGGGACAACAGTTGCAGCTACTGCAGGCCTGACTGTTGTACCAAGTTCCGTTGTTAGTGGCCTGGGGCATATCCCTCCCAGTGATAAACTGAATATTGCTGGGATTGGGATTGGTGGAGTAGGAAATTCAAACCTCAGGGCGCTTAAAGACGCTGAAAATATTGTAGCAGTTTGTGATGTCGACTGGGGTTATGCAAAGGCTAAAATGGATTCCTACAAAGGAGCCAAACAGTATTGGGATTACAGAAAGATGTATGATGAAATGGGTAAGACTATTGATGCAGTAGTAATTGCCACGGCTGACCATACCCATGCTATTACTGCTGCCCATGCAATAGAAATGGGTAAGCATGTTTATGTACAGAAGCCACTTACACATACTGTTTATGAATCCCGCTTACTTACAAAAATGGCTGAAAAGTATAAAGTAGCAACGCAGATGGGTAACCAGGGTGCATCAGGAGAAGGCGTTAACAAAGTTGTTGAATGGTTACAAAATGGAGAGATAGGTGAGGTTACTAAGGTTGAAGCTTTTACTGATCGACCCATATGGCCTCAGGGTCTTAACAGGCCTGAAGAAGTGATGGAAGTACCCGATACACTTAAATGGGATCTTTTCATCGGTCCGGCTCCGTGGAGACCGTATAACAGCATTTACACGCCATGGAACTTCCGTGGATGGTGGGACTTTGGAACAGGTGCCCTTGGAGATATGGCATGCCATATTTTGCATCCTGTCTTTGAGGGACTTAAGCTTACTTACCCTACTCGGGTGCAGGGTAGTTCAACATTGCTGCTTACTGACTGTGCTCCTAACGCTGAAATGGTAAAACTTACTTATCCTTCCCGGCCCGATAGGCCTGATTATAAGATCAGCCTTCCAGAGGTTGAAGTGACCTGGTATGACGGTGGATTGCAGCCAATGAAACCCGAAGGATGGCCCGAGGGTAAAAATATGAATGATGACGGCGGAGGAGTAATCTTCCACGGTACAAAAGATAAGCTTATTTGTGGATGCTATGGTAAAGATCCATGGCTGCTTTCCGGAAGGATCCCGGATGCTCCAAAGACACAAAGACGGGTAGAAGGAAGCCATGAAGCCGACTGGGCACGTGCATGCAAGGAGAATCCTTCCAGCCGTGTGCCTTCAAAATCAGACTTTGCCGAAGCAGGCCCGTTCAATGAAATGGTGGTAATGGGAGTGCTTGCTGTTCGCCTGCAGGGTCTTAATAAAGAACTGGAATGGGACGGTGAAAAGATGGAATTCACAAATATCAACGACAACGAAAATATAAGGATTGTGGTTGAGGATAACTTCACCATAAAGGATGGCCATCCAACTTTTAACAAAAAATGGACAGATCCTATAGATGCAAAAGAATTTGCAGCGGAAATGATCAAGCATACCTATCGTGATGGTTGGACATTACCGGCTATGCCTTAAATGAAATTAATAATCTTAAAACTTAATGAATATGAGAACGATTAATATTTTAGTTGCATTTTTGCTGATGATGTTACTTTCTGCTTCATGCGGATCATCAGGAAAGGATAAAGAAGCTGAAGCTACAACCGAAGATGAATGGATAATTCTGTTTGACGGAACATCCACCGAAAATTTCAGAGGATATAACCAGGCAGAATTTCCCGAGCAGGGTTGGGAGATAGTCGATGGTACACTTCACTGTATAGGATCCGGCAAGGGAGAAGCAGGAGGCCAGGG
>Ga0209536_100012718_pt1 | contig 12208 bp, 8 predicted proteins | sample DeeMarSeWOR28_12_FD_187461 | JGI IMG/M metagenome (GOLD analysis project Ga0209536, IMG submission 187461) | Marine sediment microbial communities from White Oak River estuary, North Carolina - WOR-2-8_12 (SPAdes) (version 2) | ecosystem: Environmental > Aquatic > Marine > Intertidal zone >...
AGGGTCAGCTTTTCTTTGGCCCCAATCAGCATAGTCATTAACCGGCCAAATTCCAGCAGGGCTTTGTGCGCCCGGCTCTTGAAGGGGGCCGGAATAGTCGACCCCGGCTCGCCATCGCCGGGTTGGCGCTGATCGATTTCCTGCTGATCCGCCTCCGCCACCAGCTGCTGGATGGCCTGCCAGGGAGTACAGCCCAGCTCAAAAGCCCAGCGGTGCAGATCGGCGATTGTTTTGGCCCCAATAGCCCTGGTCGGTACATTGATGATCCGCCCCAAACTGACGCTGTCTTCCGGGTTGTGGATCAGGCGCAGATAGGCCAGCACATCCTTGACCTCTTTGCGGTCGTAAAAACGAGTGCCCCGTACCAACAGGTAGGGCATATTCTTGGCAATGAAGACCTCCTCCAACACCCGGCTCTGGGCGTTGGTACGATACATGACGGCTACTTCACCCAAATCACATACCTGTTGGAGAGCCAACCGCCGGATCTCATCGACCACAAAATTGGCCTCTTCCTGCTCGTTATAGGCTTCGACTACGCGAATTCTTGAGCCTTGCCCCCGCCGGGTGAACAGTTCATTGTCGATCCGATTCTGATTCTTCCGGATGACTTCTTTGGCCGACTGCAAAATGGTCTCGGTCGAACGATAATTTTGAGAGAGCCGAATCAGTTTGTGGTCAGGATAGTCGTCCCGAAAACGGAGCACATTCCGGTAATCCGCCCCGCGCCAAGAGTAGACCCCCTGGTCCAGGTCGCCCACCACAAAAATATTGCGATGACCGCCGGCCAACATTTTGGTCAGCTCGTACTGGACCATATTGGTATCCTGAAATTCATCGACCAACACGTGCAGGTAATGCTGCTGGTACTTTTCCAGCACCGGGATGTGCCGGCGGAACAACTGGTGGGTCACCAACAGCAGGTCGTCAAAATCAAGGGCATTGTTTTGGACCAATATCTCCTGGTATCGCTCATACACCCGGGCCGCAATCTCATCCTGATAGGTCCGGGTTTGAAACTTGTCCGGGGTAATCATCTCATTCTTGGCCTTGGAGATCACGTAATGAATGGGCCGGGGTTTCCACTGCTTCTCATCCAGATTGACATCCTGAATGGCCCGCTTCACCACCGCCAACTGGTCATCGGTATCATAAATAACAAAGTTCCGGTCGTAATATCCCAACGTCTGAATTTCCCGGCGCAGCCAGCGGGCGCACAAGGCGTGAAACGTGCCGACGCTCAGGCTATTGACCTGGTTGGGAGTCAACATGCCTTCCAGGCGCGTCTTCATTTCGCGGGCCGCCTTATTGGTAAAAGTCACGGCCACAATGTGCCAGGGGGCCACGTCCAATGCCTGAACCAGGTAAGCAATGCGGTGGGTCAAAGCCCGGGTTTTGCCGGATCCAGGCCCGGCCAGGGCCAAAATCGGCCCGTCGATGGTAGTGACTGCCTCCTGTTGGGCCGGGTTAAGTCCTTCTATAAGATTCATAGGCATATTTACTCCAGTGATACGAGGTAAATGGATTGTACCATGAGCCGGGCAGGGGGAGCAAAGAAAGCACCTTGACCGGCTTATAACCTACACCGGCTGCGGCCCAACATTACGACATTGATACTGGAATAGTAGGGCAACCGTCGCGCAAAAGCAACGATTATAATTTGTATTCCGCCTAGTCCCGTGCTACGCTAATAATCATCACCCCAAGCGATGCTGCTTTTTCCGAAAGATCACAACTGAATGGCGTAGGTGGTTGGGTAGTTTATTGGAAACCAGTTTCTCATTTTGCATTAAGGCTAGCTTAATAATTTTGGATTAAAACGATTAAGTACAGTGGGGCGCGGATTCTAATAGACCCTCGTTCCTGAGCAAGAGCATCGTCCGATGCAATGTCTCTAAATTGGTGCAATTTAATGTTCATTTGGTAGGAGCGCCCAAGGGCGGCTCGACCCGGAGGTTGGATTATGGGTATGAACCCCAACAATCGTCCCCAAGATAAATTCCCCTATCTTCAGTCCGTTTCCTGGCGACTGACTATTTCCCTGGGCGTACTGGCCATTTTAGCCATTGTCGCTTTGGTGTTGAACAGCCAGGGCTACTTTTTCTCAAACAATGCTCAAGCAGAAACAACGACGGGCGCCAACCCTGGCCCGTTGTCGGCCCGAAGCGAGGCCAGCAAGAGCACGGCCCCGGAGATGCAAGCTGCGGCTCTGCCCGACATCGTCGATGCCATCGAAGCGGGCCAGGTCGAAGAGTTGGTCGTCATAGGGGACCAATTGGTGGCGACCACCGCCAATGGCGCCAGTCTAAGTGCCAAGAAAGAATCGACGATCAGCGCCCTTGAAACGCTACGCCTGCTGGGCGTCTCTGACCGGGCCCTGGCCGACCTGTCAATTACCGTCGAGGAGGAGCGTCCTCAGCCCAACTCGATGAATACCTGGCTGATCATGGGCGCACTGGTGTTGGTCGGCGTGCTCGTATTGCGGGCGGTTCGCAACCGGCAAGGCCAGGGGAGCATCGGTCCCGGCAACATCGGTCGCAGTAATCCGCGGGTGATGTCCAGTGCAGCCGGCAAGAAGGATAAGGAAGAGATTTTTGAGCAGCCCGAGGTCACCTTCGACGACGTGGCCGGGGCGGATCAGGCTAAACTGGAACTCCAGGAAGTGATCGAATTTCTCAAAGAGCCCCAAAAATTCACCCGGTTGGGGGCGCGCGTCCCCAGCGGCGTGTTGATGGCCGGCGCGCCCGGCACCGGAAAAACCTTGCTGGCCAAAGCCGTAGCCGGCGAAGCAGGCGTGCCCTTTTTCAGCATCTCCGGCTCCGAATTCGTGGAGATGTTTGTCGGCGTCGGCGCTTCCCGCGTGCGAGATCTGTTCAAACGGGCCCGCAAGCACGCGCCCGCGGTCATCTTTATCGACGAAATCGACGCGGTCGGTCGCCGCCGTGGGGCCAGCGTCGGCAACGGCAACGACGAGCGGGAACAGACCCTGAACCAAATCCTGGTCGAAATGGACGGCTTTGGCACCAGCACCACCGTCATCGTCATGGCCTCGACCAACCGGCCCGACATCCTCGACCCGGCCCTGACCCGGCCGGGCCGTTTCGACCGGAAAATCATCATCGACCGGCCCGACGTGAGCGCCCGGGAGGCGATTCTGGCCGTTCACACCAAGGGCAAACCCCTGGCCGCCGACATTGTCCTGGCCGATCTGGCCAAGCTCACTCCCGGCTTTGTGGGGGCCGACCTGGCCAACCTGGTCAACGAGGCCGCCATTCTGGCCGCCCGCCGCAACCTGAACCTGATCGGCCAGCCAGAGTTTCAGGATGCGATGGAGCGCATTGTGGCCGGGCCGGAGCGGCAGGGCAAGATCATCAGCGACTACGAACGGAAGGTCGTCGCCTACCACGAAGCCGGCCACGCCGTGGTGATGCACTATCTGGAACATAGCGATCCGGTCCACAAGGTCAGCATTGTTTCCCGGGGGATGGCCCTGGGTTATACGATGCCCCTGCCGGAGAGCGACAAATATCTGCGCAGCCGGGAAGCCTTTGAGGATGAGATCGTCGGCTTGCTGGGCGGTCGGGCCGCCGAAGAGATCATCTTTAAGCGGATCACCACCGGCGCGGCCAACGACCTGGAGCGGGCCACCAAGCTGGCCCGGGCGATGGTCACCCGCTACGGTTTCAGCCCTACCTTGGGGCTGCGCACCTTTGGCGAGGAGCAGGGCAACCCTTACCTGGGCGCGCTGGGGGAAATCCGGGATTACAGCGAGCACGTGGCTCAGGTCATCGACCACGAGATCCGCGAAATTCTGGAGACCGCCTATCACCGGGCCAAAAACATCATCCTCCAGCAGAAAAATTCTCTGGAGGGCCTGGCCGACGCCTTGCTGGAGTACGAAACCATCGACCGGCCTCAGTTCGAGGCGCTGATGGCGTAGCCACACCCATATCAAATCCAAAGCCCGACGGTTATTACTCGCCGGGCTTTTTGATTCAAAGACTCTGTTTCTGTTTTTGAGAAAAAATCAAGTCGAAGTGAAACTGCTCAGGTATATCATTTGGAACCCCGAAGCGGGAGAAATCCCTGGAGAAATAACTTTACGTCTTCTCGGCGACCAACGCCCATCCATCTTGCCAAATAACCGGCCCTATAGTACAGTGGGACGGTTCTTTGACCTCGCAGAAGAAAGTGGTAAATTATGGCCTACCAATGGCTGCTCTTTGACGCCGACGGCACCCTCTTCGATTACGACCGGGCTGAGAAGCACGCCCTACAGAATACCTTTGCCCAACTTGGCTATCCTTTTGAAGCGGAATATCTGGCCGAATATCAGCGGGTCAACCACGCTATCTGGCTCCAGTTCGAGCGGGGCGACATCGATCAGGTGACCCTGCGCGCTCACCGGTTTGAACTGCTGTTCAAGGCTATCGAGCTTAGGGCCGATCCGCAGGCGTTCAGTCCGGCCTATCTGGCTAATCTAGCCGAACAGACCGGCCTGATCGATGGCGCACTAGAAGCGGTCAAGCTGTTGGCTAATAGATTTGACCTGGCCATTATCACCAACGGTCTCACGGAGGTTCAGCGCCCCCGTTTTGCCAATTCAGCCATCTATAAATATCTCAAACAAATCATCATTTCCGACGAGGTCGGCGTAGCCAAGCCGGACCGAAGGATATTCGACATCGCCTTTGCTCGGATGAATCAGCCCCCTAAAGAGGTGGTCCTGATCATCGGCGACAGCCTGACCTCTGACATCCAAGGCGGCCTGAATTATGGAATCGATACCTGCTGGTTCAACCCGGCCGGCAAACGGAACGAGCATCAAATCGCCGCTACCTTTGAGATACGGCGGTTGGATGAACTGCTAAAGCTGCTAGAAAAAATGGAGGAAAACCACCCCGAATGACGAGCAAGATCGATTCAAAAACCCTCGAAGAAGGCCTGGAGCTGCAACTCGATTTCAACAAACTCAGAAAGGTGGCTCGATCAAAGGAGCCTGTGGTGCCGGTGGCGGTCCAAGATGCCGACACCAAAGAGCTGCTGATTGTGGCCTATGCCAACCAAACGGCCCTGGCCTATTCGTTGGAGCACCGGGTCGCCGCCTTCTGGAGCACCTCCCGGGATGAGCTGTGGGTCAAAGGCGCCACCTCCGGCGACACGCTGGCGCTGATCGAGGTCCGGGTCAATTGCGAGCAAAACTCCTTGCTCTATCTGGTAAAACCGCTGGGGCAGGGGGCCTGCCATACCAAAGGAGCCGATGGCAAAGCGCGTCCGAGCTGTTACTATCGCCGTATTAGGGACGGACACCTACAATTTATCAAGGAACAATTTAACCGATGAACATCCTGAAACTGGGCATCCCCAAAGGCAGTCTCCAGGAATCGACAATCAAGCTGTTTGGCAAGGCCGGTTACAACATCGCCGTCTCCGGCCGCTCCTACGTACCCACCATCGACGACCCCGAGATCGAATGTTTGATGTTCCGGGCCCAGGAGATAGCCCGCTACGTCGAGCGGGGGGTGTTGGACGTCGGGCTGACCGGCAAGGATTGGATTACCGAGAATAACGCCGATGTGGTTGAAGTGGAGGATTTGATCTACAGCAAGGCTACCTCCAAGATGTTTCGCTGGGTGGTGGCCGTGCCGGAGGAGTCTGATATTCAAAGCGTCAAGGATTTGGCAGGCAAACGTATCGCCACCGAGCTGGTTGAAGCCACCAAACGGTATCTGGCCAGACACGGCGTGTCGGCTGAGGTGGAATACTCCTGGGGAGCCACCGAGATCAAAGTGCCCCACCTGGTCGATGCCATCGTTGAGGGAACGGAAACCGGCACCTCGCTGCGGGCCCACCGGCTGCGGATCATCGATACGGTGGTTGAGTCGAACACCAAGCTCATAGCCAACGACCGGGCCTGGAGCGATCCGTGGCGGCGGGAAAAGATCGAGACGCTGGCCGTATTGCTCAAAGGGGCGTTGGAGGCAGAGGGTAAAGTCGGCCTGAAGATGAACGTGCCCCGGGCCTGCCTGGCTCAAGTCTCAGCCGAGCTGCCGGCCCTGCACACGCCCACCATCTCCAACCAGATCGACGAGGAATGGGTCGCCCTGGAAGTGATCGTTGACAAGCACACTGCCCGCAACCTTATTCCTCGGCTTAAAAAAGCGGGGGCCGAAGGGATCATCGAGTATCCCTTGAACAGCGTAATCTACTAGCCCCCAGATTTTTCGTGGGCGGTCATAGGGATGCCTCAGCTTTGAGAAAAGAGTTGTTGCGTAATAGAATTTGACACGGATTTGCGTTTACTACTTCGCCCCAAGATGGCGGACGCCTATCGATCCGGTTGCAGCCGGCTTCTGCCGCGCCCTGTACACGTACCAGCCCAGCATTCCCACCGCCAGAGCCAGCAACAGCCACTCTTCCGGTTCCGGCACGCCGGTCACGTCGAAGGGATTTTCCGGCGTGGTTTCGCCGACCTCCTCATACTCCCGCTGGAAGCGATCCCCGCGATTCTCGAGTTGGCGCAGGAGCCGTTCTTGCTCCCTGTTGACCAGCACGATCATCGAGGAATAAGGCGTAACCACGCTGTGCTCGATGGCCAGGGCGTGCAGTTGGTCGAGGGTTTCCAACTGGTCCAGGTTATCCCGCTGGCGCTCCATCCGGCTGAGGATCAGGCGGCGGGCAGCCAACGCCGCGAAATCATCGCTGACCGGATGGTCGATCAACTCTTGACCGGATGTCGTTGTTAGCGTCCCGGCCTCGACCGTAGACCAGAGGTAGCCGTCCACCAAATCAGACGTCGAGCCAGCCGCCTCTTGCGTCAGCCCGATAGCCAGCCGGGCCAACGCTTCCGTCACGCTGCCGGCCACGCCACCGCCGCTGGCCTGGATGGCCTCCAAGGTACCGTCGTCATAACCCAGCGGAAAGTCGCCGCCCAGGTGTACCATCCAGACCGGCGACTCCGGACGGGGCACGTCGATGCCGTCGCCGGTCAGTTCATACCCGCTGCCATCCGTTAGCACCAGGATGGCCTCATATTCCTCGCTATTCCGGAGCGCGTCGAACTGAACCAGCAGCTCGGCGGCATTTTGCCCGCCGAAATAGATGACATCCTCAGGCTCGAACCCGGCCAACTCAACCCGGCTCGGTTCCTCGCCCCGGTATTTTGAGGCGGTCAGGTACAAATCGATATCGCCACCGGCGGCCACAACCCGGCTCAACTCCGCCAGCGCCGGCTTCACCTCGGCCGCGTGTTCGGCCATACTGCGGGAGCGATCCAGCACAACGGCCAGTCGCAGCCCGGCGGGTAAGTCGGGCAGGTCAGACTCTGTGACCGGCTGGGTCAGGACTGTGTCGCCGCCGGGGAATTTAACGCCGTGGGCCATCGGCTCCACCGGCGAGGCGGCCGGGACGGCGGTGGGCAGCCAGCTATCTTCGTCGACGGCCATTGGTTCACCATTCACCAGCCGGATCGAGGCGTCATCCCAATAGACGTTGCGCTTCTCGGCCAGGCGAGGCAGCGGCCAGCCACTATCCTGAGCCAAGACCCGCCAGGTCAGCCACATGTGGAGCGGCGGGCCAGCCTCGATGGTAGATTGATCCTGGTCCTGCTCCCAGCGCAGGTTTTGCGGCTCCACCGGAAATATCCGCAGCCGGTACTGGCGCGGCCCAATCTGCTCCACCAGAGCCGGATCGACGTTCCGTCGCACTTCGTTCCGGTAGGTGGCCTGGGCTGCCCCCCGGGGCGACACCCGATAGGCAAACCGGTCGTCCGGGTTCGGGCTGTCGCCTAACCAGAGCCCGGTGACAACCGCCGACTCCGGCAAGTTAAAATAGTAGATCACCTCCTGGCGCTGGCCCGTCTGGTTCTGGTACACCTCATACAACTCCACATCGGCCCAATCCCCCTGCTCGGTAACGGTCAGTTCCTGGCGGTTGAGATGGATTTCCCGGTCGTCCACCAGTTGCCAGGCCACCTGAGCCTGGTCGATTGACCAGGTAGAGCGGGCGGCGTGAACCACTGCTTCCCGTTCCCCGTCAAGAATCGGTTCATCGAAAAAGGCCTCGTACAGTTCGGCCGCCCGGCGGGGTTCCTGGCGCATGACCTGACTGTCCCACCGGCTGCCGACCCTTTCAGGCGGGTCGACCGGCGAATAGAGCACCGGCCGGGCCACGATTTCGTAAACCTGCTGCACCCGCTCGGCCCGTTCTTGGGGAAGATCGAGACTGTCGCGGTATAGGCTGCTAATATGCCGAACTTCGCCGGTGGCGCTGAAATAACGGAAGGAGGCCAGGTAGGCATTGAGGAGGCCGGCCCGGATGGTTTCCTGCCGGTCCAGCAAAGTTTGGGCCTCGGAGGGGCTGACCGGCGGATTTTCTAGCAGGGCAAAGGCCCGGTGTTGGGGCTGCCGGTTGGTCTGGATGAAGAGGGTCAGGCAGATCGCCACGACCGCCGCCACAATGGCAATGGCCCACCGGCGGCTATGCGTCGCCAACAGGGCAGCCAGGCCCTGCCACCAGGCCCGGCCGTATAGAATCAGCACAGCCACCGGCATCAAGACGAGCAACGTGGCGGAGTAAAATCCCAAGATGGTGCCGAGGACCACCAGCGGCACAAAGCCCCACTCGACCTCCAGCAAGTCGCGCCAGTTAAAGGTGATGAGCGACTGCCAGAGGTCAGCCAGGAACTCCGGCAGATTGGCCAAAAACTCGGTGATACCCTGCAACCCATAGGCCGCCAGCGGCACGGCGTAGAAGCCCAGCCAGAGGCTGGCATACAGGCCGGTCAGCAGCAGCAGGGTCAAGCCAACGACCCGTAGATGGGCCAGCAGCGGGCCGCGGCCGTCGATATGTCGGTCAAGAATTTGCCACAGGAAGGTAGCCAGCCCCAAACCGGCCGTAATCAACAAAAAAGTCACCGCCGGCGTCATCTCCCGCACCACGAAAAAGCGGATGAGGAAGATCAGCATCAGCGGTCCCTCGACGCCGTAGCCGAGGGCAAAGAGGCGGCCGGGAGAGCGCCGCAGCCTGATCAGTCCCAAAATGACCGCCGCCACTGGGATGGCGGTCATGATGACGGCGTACACCAGGAACGCGGCCGGAAAGTCGTCGATGCGGACCGCCTTGATCAGTTCCGGCAAGACCTGCGGGGCAAACCCGAACAGCACAAATGCCAGGAAGATGATGTTCCAGGACCAGAACAGGCCGTAAGCCCAAGCGCGGGCCTGGAAAATTTTGCGCAAACGTTTCATGATTATGGCCCTCCTTCAAGACCGCGGGCTACCGCTTGGTGTAGCTCAGCATAAAATGCGTGGACGTTGGCGTCGTGCGGATCATAGACGCCGTCAAAGAGGATCGACACCAGCACCCAGCGTTGCCGCTTCGGAGCCAGATCGGCCCAGATGCGGCTGGCATAGTCGTCGGTGGTGCGGCCGGCCGATTGAAACCAGTAGCTGGCCGACAGCAGGCTCCGGTCGCGGCCGTTACCCAGGGAGACGAACCGCAGCGGGAAATCCGGGGAGACCAGATGGGTGCGGGAGTCATCGAGTGACAGACCGTAGACTTCAAAACAGCGTTCCGGGCGATGGTGGGCCCGCCAGGTCCGGCTGCTGATCAGGATCATTGAACCGGTCAGACCACGCCATTGGAAATCGTACCGCTCGGCTGCTTCGGCCCCGTCGCGGGTCAGCCAGTCGATCTCATCCGGTTTGAGGGGTCTCGACTCGGCGGCGAGGAAAGGCGGAAAGTGCCAGGCCAGCGGCCGCTGGGTCAACCCATTTTGGGGACGGGGGGCGTAGATCAGGCCCAACGCCAGAATGGCGGCCAACAGAACGGGCGCCAGCCAGGTTGGACGCTGGAGTGATTTCACCCGCTCTTGAAATTGGAGAGTAACCGGTAGCTGCCACCGTAATAACATCACCGCCGCGGCGCAAGCGGCCACAAAACCGAGCACGCCCAGCGGCACGTGGATCATCTCTGCGGCCAAAGGCCAGCCGGCCACCTGCCCGACCAGGACCAATATGGTCACCCGAACCAGATTAGCCACTAACAGCAGCCCGCCAAAGAGGCCGGCCACAACCAACCAGCGGAGGTTGAGCGGCCGGTGCTCGATCCAGGTGGCAGCAATCAGGAACAGCATCCCGGTCCACAGGCTCTTGACGCCGCTGCACGGGAGGTCGATCTGAGAGACGCCGTTTTCTAGGATAAGAATCGTGTCGACCCCGACCGAAGCGATGCCTGTGGCGGCCAGCCCATCCCGCACAATGGCCGCGGTGAGAATACGCAGCGGATAGCCGACGAAGGTCTGCATATGCTCGCCAAAGGGCAAAGCGCCGATCAGCAGCAGAGCCGCGGGTAACCCCTGTCGCCAGCGCCGGGATTCAAGCCACAGCCCCAGCAGGCCGTAACTGGCCAGGCCGAACAGGCTGGCGGAAATGGTATTGATGTCGAGAAAACGTTCGACCAGCAGGTATAGGATCGAGCCTCCCAGGGCCAGGGTCAAGGCGGGGGGATAGAGCTGCGGTGCGGCCTCGAACCGGGGCCGCATCAAGCCGCGACGCATCTGGAAAATGATCAGGCCAATAACGCCGACGAGCACCAACTGGTTTGTCCGGAAATCCTCCCGAGAAAAGATGACGGCCAGGTAGTCGAACACCGGCTGGTAGAGCCAGAGCCACAGGCCAATAATGGCCACATTGGCGATAAGGCGCGCCGTCAGGGGCCGGACTGTGACCCGCTTGAGGCCGAACTGAGTCTGTATTTTAATCATCGACATAGCTTATCTATCAATTAAATCTGACATATGCCCGATTATATCATCCCTTGGGCAAGGCTGGTGGCCGTTTATCAAACGAATTACCGTTGCTTCGCCGGTGAAAGCCGGCTGGGACTGTTATCTACTGCCTTGCTTTTGGGAGGTGGAAGAAACGTCAAGATAGCCGGGGCCAGGATCAGAATCATTAACCAGCCCCAGAGGGCGACGGTACTCATCACTTCAGATTGCCAGGTGAAGTTGTAGCGGGGGTAAGGCCAGGCCGGGCTTGTAAAAAGGATCGCTTTGCCAGCGGCGGTAATGGCCATCGCCACAGTCAAACCCATCGACAAGGCCAGCAGACGAGACCAGGGGCGCTGGCTGCGCAGGTATCCCCAACCCCCGACAGCCAGGGTTGCTGCGGCCAAAAGCACATACGGTTCTTCATTTATATAGTCATCAAAGGTCAGGAGGAGCGCCACCAAGCTCGCTCCGTACAGGCAAAAGGAGAGGAGAGTCCAGTCAGCTTTGACCCGCTCATAAAATGGTCTTAAGGGTGGCCACACTGCGGCGATCAAAACGATGACCGTCGTTGCAACCAACAGGCCACCCCACATCGATAGGCCAAAGGCCATAATTTTCAGAATCCAGGGAGATCCACCGTTGATAAATAAGGGCAGGACGCGGTTCAGTAGCCAGGCGCTGTTGAGCAGAAAGACGCAAAAGGTCAACAGGATGCCGGTGGAGGGTAAAAACCAGCGGGGCAGCCCCTTGAAAAAGCCCAGTGTAATCACCAGCAGTATCAGCGCCAGTTGTCCGAATACCAGCATATTTACCAGCCACTGCGGGGTCATGGCGTGGACAACATTGCCGTTGGTCATCATGTAGAAGACCGTGCCAAAATAAAGAAAGGGGGCAACGGCAGGTAGAATCTCCCGCCAAGCACTGCGTTCAACAGGAGAGTTTGAGTCCATAATTCTTAAGCCGCTCCTCTCTCGATGATTTATTCCAGCTCTAATTTTGCCAGAATTTGACTCCGAATTGTCGAAGTGGCGCTCCGAATATGGATTGAAATGGGGAGTTGAGCGGTGGAAATGCGGGTTTAACTTATTTCAACAGGTCTACTTGCGCTTCTAAACATAATTCAATGACTTCACGAATATTCTTCATTAATTCATCTAAAGTGTGTCCTTGAGTGTAGCACCCCGGTAGTTGGGGAACTTCGCCCACAAAAATGCCATCTTCATCTTGTTCAATGACGACATAAAATTCTCGTTTCATTACGCACCTCAAAGATTCGTGCTAGACTTTTATTTTAGAGAAGTATACTAACGCCCAACACGCGCGTCAATTACTGCTACTTGCCTCTGGATCCATTACCTACCTAGGAAGCAACCTCCATCCTCTCTCCACCGAGATTGATATCTACATTGTATCTGAAGATGTTGCATCAAGTCCTTG
>Ga0209536_100012719_pt1 | contig 12207 bp, 7 predicted proteins | sample DeeMarSeWOR28_12_FD_187461 | JGI IMG/M metagenome (GOLD analysis project Ga0209536, IMG submission 187461) | Marine sediment microbial communities from White Oak River estuary, North Carolina - WOR-2-8_12 (SPAdes) (version 2) | ecosystem: Environmental > Aquatic > Marine > Intertidal zone >...
TCCAGAATTCGCGGTGCAACCCTGTCAGCCAGCAGTCCCTTCAATTGTTCCAGCAATAAATCCGTGTAGCGCTGCTGGGCGAGGCCGAAATTGGACATGCACACCGGCAGCGTCGGATCCCAGAGGCCAAAGTGCAGGTCCTGCACGTCCAGCAGCTGCTGTGCCAGCACCAGGCCCAGCTCTCTTGAGGTCATCTTCTCAGAATCGTGCATCGCGCATTACAGAACATATATATTTTAATACAATAAGATATAACGATATATATTGCTAAAAATAAATATATAGTCTGCCTTATATATATTTATTTATCTAATTTTTATGTTAATGCCGGCCAGGCTTACTTGCCGATGCAGAAGCTGCTGAAGATTCTGCCAAGCAGGTCATCGCTGCTGACTTCACCGGTGATCTCACCGAGTTCCTGTTGCGCCAGCCGCAGCTCCTCGGCCAGCAATTCACCGGCTTGCAGTTCCTCCAGTTGCCGTTGACCGGCAAGCAGGTGCTGCTGCACCCGCTGCAGGGCATCGAGGTGACGGCGCCGTGCAGTGAAACTACCTTCTGCCTGTTCACCAAAGCCGACACATTGTTTCAGGTGTGCCCGCAGGTCATCCATGCCGGCACCGGTGTGGACGGAGAGGGCGAAACCCGCTGAATTCTCCACGGCCACCGGTCCGGGGAGACGCCCGCTCAGATCGATCTTGTTGAAGATCAGGGTATGCGGCACACCGGCAGGCAGGTCGTCGAGAATCGCTGCATCGGCGGCGGTATAGCCGGCCTGGTCATCAATAAGGAGCAGCAGCCGGTCAGCGCTTTCCATCGCCTTGCGGGCACGCTGCATCCCCAGCTGTTCCACCGGATCATCACTGTCATGCAGGCCTGCCGTGTCGATGACATGCAGTGGCATACCGTCAAGCTGGATGTGCTCCCGCAATACATCCCGGGTGGTACCCGGTATCTCGGTAACAATGGCGGCATCGCTGCCGGCAAGGGTATTCAGCAGGCTGGATTTACCGGCATTGGGCCGCCCGGCAATCACCAGCGTCATGCCATCACGCAGCAGTTGGCCCTGGTGTGCGCGCGCCATGATATCGGCGAGATCCTGCCGCAGGTCCTGCAGCATTTGCTGCAGCCGGGCATCGGCGAGCCAGTCGATTTCCTCATCCGGAAAATCAATCGCCGCCTCGATGTAGATGCGCAGTTGCGTGAGAGCTTCCAGCAACAGGTGAACGCGTTTCGAGAAGGCACCTTGCAGCGAACGCATCGCGGCGCGCGCTGCCTGCGCCGTATCACTTTCTATCAGGTCGGCGATGGCCTCTGCCTGGACCAGGTCTAGCTTGTTATTGAGGAAGGCGCGCCGGGAAAATTCACCGGGGCGGGCAGGGCGGGCACCCAGTGCCAGCACCCGCTGCAACAGCAGGTCCAGGACCACCCGGCCACCATGGCCATGCAGTTCCAGTACGGATTCGCCGGTAAATGACGCCGGTGCCGCAAAATACAGCACCAGGCCGGTGTCGATCAGGGTATCGTTCGCATCCCTGAAATCATGCAGCTCGGCACGGCGCACCTCTGGCAGGCGTCCCAGCAGGGCGATAGCAATCTCTGCTACGGCACTGCCCGATACCCGCACGATACCGACGCCGCCCTGACCGGGCGGCGTCGCGATTGCAGCAATGGTATCCGTGGCCATAGCGACCGCGGGGCAGGGGGTTATTTCTTACCGCCGCGCTCGATGCGCTTGGTAATTACCCACTGCTGGGAAATGGACAGGGCGTTGTTGACCACCCAGTAGAGCACCAGGCCGGACGGGAAGAAGGCGAAGAACACGGTGAACACCACGGGCAGCACCATCATGACCTTGGCCTGGATGGGGTCCAGGGGCGCCGGGTTCAGTTTCTGCTGAATCAGCATGGTCGCGCCCATCAGTAACGGCAGGATGTAGTAGGGATCCGGTGCTGACATGTCCGTGATCCACAGCATGAAGGGCGCCTGGCGCAGTTCGACACTTTCGAGCAGCACCCAGTAGAGTGCGATGAATACCGGTATCTGCACCACGATCGGCAGGCAACCGCCCAGCGGGTTGATCTTTTCTTTCTTGTACAGCTCCATCATGGCCTGGTTGAGCTTCTGCCGGTCATCGCCGTAACGTTCCTTCAGCGACTGCAGCCGCGGCGCCATCTTGCGCATGTTGGCCATCGACTTGTAACTGGTCTCGGACAGCTTGTAGAAGGCCAGCTTGATAATCACGGTGACCAGCACAATCGCCCAGCCCCAGTTGCCGACGAACTTGTGAATGGTCTTGAGCAGCCAGAACAGCGGCTGGGCCAGCACGGTAAGCACGCCGTAATCCACCGTCAGTTCCAGGCCCGGTGCAACCTGCTTCATTTCATCCTGCAGCTTGGGACCGAGAAACATCCGGGTTGAAAACGTCGTGCCTGCATCCGCAGCTACGGTGCGGGCAGGGGATATCATGCCGATCACGTAACGCGCATTGCTCAGCGTCTTGGTGTAGTAACGCTGCGACTCATCGGCATCGGGAATCATGACACCCAGGAAATAATGCTGCAGCATCGCCGCCCAGCCACCGGTGATAGTGCGATCGAGGTCCTGTTCCGTCATGTCCTCGAACTTGATCTTTTCGTATTTTTCCTCGGGGCTGTAAATGACGCCGCCCATGTACGTATAGATAAAACTGCTCTGCCCGGTCTCGGCAACCTGGGTGCGCTGCAACTGGCGATACTCCCTGCCTTGCCAGTCACTGCCGCTGCCGTTCTTTACCTCGTGGTCGAGATCGACGACATAGCTGTCGCGGTGGAAGGTATAGCGCTTGATGACTTCGACACCTTCCGGGCTGCGCCAGCTCAGGGGGACCTGCAGGGTGTCTGCAGAGTCGGGCATGCTGTAGCGGTTTTGCTGCGCAGTGTAGTTGATATGATGGGTTGGTTCCGTGCCGGTTGTACTGCGCAATCCGGACTGCATCACGAACAGGTTGGGCAGACTGTCATTCAGCAGGCGAAAGGGCGGTGAATCCGGCTTGGTGTTCTCCGGGTATTGCAACAGGTCCACCTGGCGAAGATCCCCGCCGGTGGTGTTGATGTGCAAGCGGAAGAGGTCGGTTTCCACCTCTATCGTTTCGCCCTGTGCCAGCAGCTCGCTATCGGGCAGACTGGCTTCCGGGGCACTACTGGCGGGGATTGCAGCCGGGATATCCGCACCGTCGGTTGCCGGCATGGCATCCTCCACCGGTGCAGTGACCCCGGCGGAATCCGGTACCTGCGGTGCTGGACCGTAATCCTCGACCCAGGCCTGCCACAGCAGCAGCATTACAAACGACAGGGCGACAAATAAAAACAGGCGTTGATTATCCATGACTGTGTCCGGTCTCCTTCTCCGGTACCTCGTCGATGCCTCCTGCGTGCCACGGATGACAACGCAACAGGCGACGTATAGCAAGGCCGCTGCCACGCAGCAGGCCATGGCGCTCTATCGCTGTTTGTGCATAGCACGAGCAGGTCGGATAGAAACGGCAATTGTTACCCAGCCAGGGGCTGAGCAGGAGGCGGTAAGCGCGAATTAGTTGAATGACGAGCCAGCGCATCTTTCTATCAACTGTTCCCAGAGTTTTTCCAGGGCCGCATTCAGCGTCTTGCCTGATTGCCCGGCAATGCCCGGCCGCGCCAGCAAAACAATATCAACTGCCCCGAGGCGCGTCTGCCAGTGGCGGAAACTTTCCCGCATGAGTCGCTTCACGCGATTACGGGTTACCGCGTTATGCACCGACTTGCGGGACAGCGCCATCCCAAGACGGGGATAGCCGCACTGGTTGCGCGTGGCAAGCAGCGTTATCCAGCGGTTACTCAGCCTGTAGCCAGTGTTTTTGAATACCCGCTGGTATGCGTCCGGTTCAGTGAGCCGTACCCGCCTTGGGAAACACGTCGGGCCGGAGCACAAGGGCGCAAATCACACGGTCAGACTGTGACGACCCTTGGCGCGGCGGGCATTGATTACGCGACGGCCATTCTTGGTACTCATGCGAGCCCGAAAACCATGGGTCCGCTTGCGCTTCAGATTACTGGGTTGATAAGTTCTTTTCATGGCACGTTACGTTTCTGAATGATTCCTGAAAAACAAAACACGCCTGACCCGGCGCGAAAGGGCGCAAAGATTACTGTTTCCCGGGCCCGGATGTCAACTCTGGCCGAATTCAACAGCTTGCAAACAGGGTGTGGATAACTTTTTACGACAGGTATAGACTCCCCGTCCTTGGTTGCAGTCGTTCAATACAAAAAATGATCCCGGGGGAATACAAAGTGGAAGTGTCGCTCTGGCAACAATGTCTGCTTCGGCTTGAAAATGAACTGCCAGCGCAACAATTCAACACCTGGATACGCCCCCTGCATGCCATAGAGAACGGCGAGAACCTGCGCCTGCTGGCACCCAACCAGTTTGTGCTCGACTGGGTCAGGAAGCACCATTTCGATACGATTTCTCGAACCCTGCATGACATCGGTCCCAATCCCGCTACCCGGGTCCAGCTGGACATCGGCAGCAGCAAGAAAATCACCGACAGGCAGCCTCAACCGGTAGTTCCCGTTGCAGGCCCGGCCAGCGAGGCAGAAACCGCGCCGGTACAGCACAAGAGCAACCTGAACCCTGATTTTACCTTCGACAGCTTCGTCGGCGGCAAATCCAACCAGCTGGCACGTGCGGCCTCGATGCAGGTCGGGGAAAATCCGGGGGGCGCCTACAACCCGTTGTTTATCTACGGCGGCGTCGGCCTGGGCAAGACCCACCTGATGCATGCCGTCGGCAACCTGATCCTGAAAAACAAACCCACGGCACGCGTCATATACCTGCACTCGGAACGTTTTGTTGCGGACATGGTGAAAGCGCTGCAGCACAATGCCATCAACGAATTCAAGCGCTTCTATCGTACCGTGGATGCACTGCTGATTGATGATATCCAGTTCTTTGCCAACAAGGAGCGCTCTCAGGAAGAATTTTTCCATACATTCAATGCGTTGCTTGAAGGACAGCAACAGGTCATTCTCACCTGTGACCGCTATCCCAAGGAAGTTGACGGACTGGAAGACCGCCTCAAGTCACGCTTCGGCTGGGGCCTGACCGCGGCCATTGAACCGGCAGAGCTGGAAACACGGGTAGCGATCCTGATGAGCAAGGCCAGCCAGAGCAATATCGAGCTGCCGCACGATGTCGCCTTCTTCATTGCCAAGCGAATCCAGTCGAATATACGCGAGCTGGAGGGCGCGTTACGCCGCGTTATCGCGAGTGCCCGCTTTACCGGGCACCCCATCAACCTGGACCTGGCCAAGGACGCACTGCGCGACCTGCTGGCACTGCAGGACAAGCTGGTAACCATCAGCAACATCCAGAAGGTGGTAGTCGAGTACTACAAGATTCGCGTAGCTGACCTGTTGTCAGCGCGCCGCAGCCGCAGTATCACCCGGCCGCGCCAGATTGCCATGGCGCTTGCCAAGGAACTGACCACGCACAGCCTGCCGGAAATCGGCGACGCCTTTGGTGGCCGTGACCACACCACTGTGCTGCACGCCTGTCGCAAGGTGGCTGAGCTACGCGACAGTGACAATCGCATCAACGAGGATTACAACAACCTGTTGAGAACCCTGACCACATAATCAGGATAAACTGTGGATAACTTTCATGGTGTTTTTTATCCCGGGTTATCCACAGCATACCAACATCTCTTCATGATGCCTGGCGCCGGCTTATCATTGGTTTAAGACACTGATAAAATTTGGATATTCAGGGTTACCCACAGAAAGAATGTGCTGTAATAAACACAGTAATATAAATTATTCACTTAATTTTATTTAAATATCATGAAACTGAGTATTCAGAGAGAAGCCTTTCTCAAGCCCCTTCAGCAGATCATTGGTGTCGTGGAAAGACGCCAGACATTGCCGATTCTCGGGAACGTGTTACTAAACGTCTCCAGGAAAAGCATCAGGCTGACAGCAACAGACCTGGAAGTTGAACTGCAGGCTGAAGTTGCCGCACCCGTCACCGAGGTTGGCGATATTACCTTGCCGGCACGCAAGCTGCTGGACATCTGTCGCACCTTGCCTGAAGAAGCCACGCTGGATATTTCGGTAAAGAATGACCGTGCACTGCTGCGTTCAGGAAAGAGTCGCTTCACGCTGGCAACGTTGCCGGCCAGCGAATTTCCCGCTATCGACAAGATCAAGAGTGCGCGTACCTTCACGCTGCCGGAAAAGGATCTGCATGCCCTGATAGAACGCACTGCATTTTCCATGGCGCAACAGGATGTTCGCTATTACCTGAATGGCCTGATGCTGGAACCGGGTAACGGTGTCCTGCGCGCCGTGGCAACCGACGGCCACCGGCTGGCAATGTGCGAACTGGTTGCAGAAATCAATGATGCAGCCGAGCAGCAGGTTATCGTGCCGCGCAAGGGCGTTCAGGAACTGCACCGCCTGCTGGAAGAGCGCGATGCGCTGGTGCAGGTGGAAGTCGGCACCAACCATATTCGTATTACGACCGATGACCTGCGTTTTACCTCCAAGCTGATCGATGGGCGGTTCCCTGATTACCAGCGTGTGATACCCAAAAACGCCGACAAGCGTCTGCTGGTTGACCGCAACCTGCTACGCCAGGCACTGACACGTACCTCCATCCTCTCGAATGAGAAATATCGTGGTATTCGCCTGGAGGTTTCTGAAAATAATATTAAAATACAAGCACATAACCCTGAGCAGGAAGAGGCCGTCGAGGAAATTGATGCCACTTATACCGAAGAGGGCATGACCGTTGGCTTCAATGTTACCTATCTGCTGGATGTGCTGAATTCCATCGACACCGACAACGTGGAGATCTGTTTAAGCGATGCCAACAGCAGCGCCTTGATCAACCGGCCGGGTGCCGATGACTGTCGTTACGTCGTCATGCCCATGCGCCTGTAACGATTAATGCGCAGGCATCACTTCAGCCAGGCGTTGGCTATTTGCTACAGGCCATACAGTTAGTACTCACTTCATGGGACTGCAATCGCTGGATATCCGCGATTTTCGCAATATCCAAAATGCCAGCCTCACATTTTCATCCGGCTTGAACCTGATCACCGGTGCAAATGCCGCCGGTAAAACAAGTCTGCTCGAAGCCATCTACTGTCTTGGCAGGGTACGCTCGTTTCGCACCAGCATCGTCGACGAGCCGGTGCGTTACGGGCAAACTGCCTACCGTATCGTGGGACGTGTTCGGCAGGAGGGTGGGCGCCTTGTTCCGGTCGGTATAGAACGGCAGGCGGCTGGCCTGCAGGTTCACCTTGACGGAAAGGCGATCAGACGTCTCTCTGACCTGGCGGGTTCCTTTCCCGTGCAGGTGATGAGCGGTGACACGGATAGCATCCTCGAAGGTGGGCCCCGTTCGCGACGCCAGGCAATCGACTGGGCATTGTTTCACGTGGAACATCCATACCGTGAATACTGGCAGCGCTATACACGGGCGCTGCGACAGCGGAATGCCGCTTTGCGGGCCAGGGTCGCAGTTGCGCAGGTGAAGGCATGGGACACGGAGTTACTGGAGACAGGTGAGCAAATCGACAATCTGCGGCGACAGTATTTCGAGGCACTGCAGCTGAAACTGCAGGACTCATTGCCAGAGCTGCTTCCCGGTATGACAGTCAGCCTGCAATTCCAGTCGGGCTGGCCTGGCGGACAGGGCCTGGCAGAGGCGCTGGCGCACACGCTGGAACGTGATCGAATTCGCGGCTACACCCAGCACGGGGTGCACCGCGCGGATTTCAAAATACTGGTGAACGGGCGGCATGCCCGGTCTCACTGTTCGCGAGGCCAGCAGAAGGCACTCACGGTCGGTTTCATGCTGGCGCAAATCGGCTTGCAGCAGGAACGGGAGGTTGCGCTGGGCGCCTTCCTGCTGGATGACTTTGCCAGTGAACTGGATGAGGCTCACCAGGACCGGGTGCTGTGTGCATTGCGGGATTTACACGCCCAGGTGTTCGTCACTGCGATCGAGGGTATCAGGACTGACCAGTCCGCCTGGGATGAAACGAAAAGGTTTCACGTGGAACATGGCGAGATTCAGGAAGTGCTATAATGCGGCGGTTTATACCGGGACAGGGATATGGCAGACCAAAATAGCTATACATCATCCAACATCAAGGTTCTGAAAGGACTGGATGCCGTGCGCAAGCGCCCGGGCATGTACATTGGTGATACTGACGACGGGACCGGATTGCATCACATGGTCTTCGAGGTCGTTGATAACTCCATCGACGAAGCGTTGGCAGGGCATTGCAGTGAAATATCTGTCACCCTGAATGAAGACAATTCGGTTACCGTACGTGACGACGGCAGGGGTATCCCCGTCGACATGCATCACGAGGAGGGCTGTTCCGCTGCCGAGGTGATCATGACCGTACTGCATGCCGGCGGCAAGTTCGACGACAACTCCTACAAGGTATCCGGCGGTCTGCACGGTGTCGGTGTCTCGGTGGTGAATGCCTTGTCTGAAAGCCTGAAATTGACGATCCACCGGGACGGAAAGATTCATGCCCAGGAATACAGGCGGGGTGAACCGCTTGCTCCGCTGGAAATTACCGGGGATACCAGCGCAACGGGCACAGAGATTCGCTTTCTGCCAAACCCGGAAATCTTTACCGTGACAGAATTTCATTACGATATTCTCGCCAAGCGGCTCAGGGAGCTGTCTTTCCTGAATTCAGGTGTAAAAATCAGGTTGACCGATAAGCGTGCCGACAAGGAAGATGTTTTCGAATACCAGGGTGGTATCCGGGCCTTTGTCGAACACCTGAACCGCAAGAAGACACCACTGCACCCCTCGGTATTCCATTTCATAACCACGAAGGATGATGTCGTGGTTGAACTGGCCATGCAGTGGAATGACTCCTACCAGGAAAACATCTTCTGTTTTACCAACAATATTCCGCAACGTGATGGTGGTACCCACCTTGCCGGATTCAGGGGTGCCCTGACGCGTACGCTAAATGTCTACATGGAAAAGGAAGGCCTGATGCGCAAGGCCAAGGTCGCCGCGACCGGGGATGACGCCAGGGAGGGGCTGACAGCAGTCCTGTCGGTCAAGGTCCCCGATCCGAAGTTTTCATCGCAGACCAAGGACAAGCTGGTTTCATCCGAGATAAAGGGAATTGTCGAATCCACCGTGGGTGAGAATTTCCAGACGTATCTGCTGGAAAATCCGGCTGAGGCAAAGGCAATAACCGCCAAGATCATCGACGCTGCGCGCGCTCGTGAAGCGGCCCGCAAGGCGCGCGAGATGACCCGCCGCAAGGGCGCCCTGGATATTGCCGGCCTGCCAGGCAAGCTGGCGGATTGCCAGGAACGCGATCCGGCATTGTCAGAGTTATTCCTGGTGGAGGGCGATTCCGCAGGCGGATCCGCGAAACAGGGACGGGATCGTAGAACCCAGGCCATCCTGCCATTGAAAGGAAAGATCCTGAATGTCGAAAAGGCGCGCTTCGACAAGATGCTTTCATCAGCCGAGGTGGGTACCTTGATTACCGCGCTGGGATGCGGCATCGGGCGTGACGAATTCAACCCGGACAAGCTGCGCTACCATCGCATCATAATCATGACCGACGCCGATGTGGACGGCTCGCATATTCGCACCCTGCTGTTGACCTTCTTCTACCGCCAGATGCCGGAGCTGATAGAACGCGGCTACATTTACATTGCCCAGCCGCCACTGTATAAAGTCAAAAAAGGCAAGCAAGAACAATATGTTAAGGATGATGCTGCACTGAATTCGCTGTGGTTGTCCGGCGCGATCGACAAGGCAGAGCTCGTGGTAAATCCCGCTGCGCCGCCCCTGAGCGGACCGGCGCTGGAGTCCCTGTCAAATGATTACATGGCGGTAATGGCTACCATTCGCAGGCTGGGCAGGCGCTACGATACCGACCTGCTGGAACGCATGATCTACATGCCACCGATGAATGAAGCACTGCTGCAGGACAGGGAAGCGCTCAGCAACTGGTATGCAGAGCTGCAGGCCCGCATGAATGCCGGCCTGGTAAGCGGCCAGCGCTACCAGGTGGATATCAAGCCTGCGGGGGAGAATGGCGAGAACTGCGTTGCGGTTTCCAAGTGGACCCATGGCATCGTGGCCAGTGAACAGATCTTTACCCCGGAGTTCTTCTCCAGCATGGAATACGCACACATGGTTGCTCTGGGACAGCAACTTGACGGCTTGTTGAGCGCGGGGGCTTACGTACAGCGAGGCGAGCGCAGGGAAGATGTTGTTACCTTCAAGCAGGCACTGAACTGGTTGCTCGATGAAGCCAAGCGAGGCCAGCACATCCAGCGCTACAAGGGTCTGGGCGAAATGAACCCCGAACAGTTATGGGAAACGACCCTTGATCCGAACACCCGCCGCCTGTTGCAGGTACAGATCGAGGATGCCGTCGGCTCCGATGACATCTTCACCACGCTGATGGGTGACCAGGTTGAACCGCGCCGGGATTTTATCGAGCAGAATGCACTCTCGGTATCCAACCTGGATATCTAGAAACACAAGACAACCTGGCAAATAAGTAAGCAGGTGATCGCCGGAGCCTGTCTCCGGCAAGTGCTGTTTCACGACTGTTTTGTCACCGCATAATTCATTCAGGATATGCCGCCTGTTTCCCCTGGCTGTTGCCATAGCTAATACGCTCGAAACACGCGACTATGAAGATGGTTGATATCTATATATAACTGTTTTTATTATTTATATTAATATAGCCTACACTATATTTAGTGCGGGCTAATCTTTTTAGATTGCGCCATGTAGGCCAGGCATCCAGAATCACCCGGACGTGGGGGTATAAAAAATGTGCAGTGCGACTAACGGTTGATCGTTGCAGCCACTTTTTAAGCGCATTTGAATTCAGCGCAGTGTGGTAATTTCCGCCATCCGATCCTCGATCCAGCCGGACGCCGTCTCAAGTAATTGCTGGGCCGATTTCCCCTCGGTACTGATCGGTGCGCCGATGCGAACCTGGATCACGCCGGGGCGCTTGATAAAGCTGCGGCGCGGCCAGTATTCACCGGCATTGTGCGCCACCGGGACGATTGGGTAGCCGGTTTTTTCCGCGAGTATGGCACCCCCGATACGGTATTCACCTTTTTGTCCTGGCGGTATGCGCGTGCCCTCGGGAAAGATGACTATCCAGATGCCTTCGTCAAGGCGAGCCTTGCCCTGCGTGATAAGTTGCCTGATCGCAGCACGGCCGGTACCACGCTTGATGGCAATGCACTTCATAAGCGCCAGTCCCCAACCAAAGAAAGGCAGCCACATGAGTTCGCGTTTAGCGACCCAGACCTGCAACGGGAACAAGCGTTGGAGGGTGATTGTTTCCCAGGTGGATTGATGCTTGGCGAATATGATGGCCGGGCCCCCGGAGACATGTTCGAGACCCTGAACTTCATATGTCAGCTTGCAGGTCACCTCGAGCCACCAGAGGATGAACCTGACCCAGTGCTGCAACAGCGCCCAGCGGGTTGCCAGGGAAAATGGAAAAGTAAACAGCAACAGGGTGGCGAAAAGTACGATCGAGATCGGGAATACAATCCAGAAGGCGAGAGAGCGTAGCCAGAGCACCGGATAGGAGATTTCCTTGATGGTGTTCAATTGGGAGAACCCCTGGTGTCAGAAGCGGAGCTGGCAGACTTCAGCAGGGCATCCACCGCGCTGTAAAGATCATCGTAAACGGGAACATCCGGATCAAGGTCAGGATTGCTGACGGTGCCGAAGCCCTTGCCGGTCTTGACCAGTACCGGACGTGCGCCTGCAGCCTTGGCCGCCTGTATATCGCGCAGGGAATCACCCACAGCCGGGACCCCCTCAAGGTTGATACGCAGGCGCTCGGCTATGTCCTGGAACATGCCCGGGCGTGGTTTGCGGCAAGTGCAGTTGTCATCCGGTCCGTGAGGGCAAAAGAAAACCGCATCGATCAAGCCGCCGGTTTCCACAACCCGCTGGTGCATGTTCTTGTGGATCCTGGCCAGCGTGTCCAGATCAAACAGGCCGCGCGCAATGCCTGACTGGTTGGTTGCGACGATGACACGCCAGCCGGCACGATGCAGGCGGGCAATCGCCTCGAGGCTGCCACGTATCGGCCTCCACTCAGACGGGGACTTGATGTACTCATCGGAATCCTCGTTGATGACACCGTCA
>Ga0209536_100012720_pt1 | contig 12206 bp, 9 predicted proteins | sample DeeMarSeWOR28_12_FD_187461 | JGI IMG/M metagenome (GOLD analysis project Ga0209536, IMG submission 187461) | Marine sediment microbial communities from White Oak River estuary, North Carolina - WOR-2-8_12 (SPAdes) (version 2) | ecosystem: Environmental > Aquatic > Marine > Intertidal zone >...
CACTTAAAGTGAATGGTAAATAAATTCCGATTGCTACAGGTAGTACTGGCAAGTCAATCAGTATTAAGACAAAGGCCAAAACAGCACCAGCAAGAATAAAAGGCCAAACCATTTCACCAGTGAGTACCCCTTTTACAATTCCTGCCATTAAAAATGCTTGTGGAGCCGCAAGATCTTGACTTCCAATATGATAAGCTTGATCAAGAGCTTGTACTACAATTGCAAGAATAGGTGCTGCGGCAATTACTCCAAACATCTCAGCAATCTGTTGATTTTTTGGTGTTGCACCAACCATTTGACCACATGCCATACTTTGAAGTACATCTCCAGATATAGCTGCAGCACAACATATAACTGCAGCAATAAGTATCGCAATACCAAATGCACCAGTACCAGATATACCAAAAGCTAGAAGAATTAAAGTTACGATAAGAAGAACGGATACAGTAACACCAGATATGGGATTATTAGATGAACCAAGTAGTCCCGCCATATAACCAGCAATTGCACTAGCAATGAATGCAAAAATTATTGCAAATACTGCCATAAAGGCTGACAATGCCCACATCGATGAAATAAGTCCATATATAAAAAATACTGGAAGGGTTAATGCTCCTATCGCTAAAAATACAAATTTAAAGTTTAAATCACGGTCAGTTCTCTTTTTTGCAGCTACTTGACCGCCCCTAATACCAATAACTGCTTCCCTAAGACCAGAGGCAAGGTTTGCTCTTAATTTAAATATTGTATAGAGTCCTCCTACAACCATAGCTCCGACACCAATGTAACGAATATAGGTCCCCCATATCTCAAAGAAACCCCAGATTAAACTACCTGTTCCAATATCTCCTCCACCGAGACTGAGAACATCAGCATAAACCTGAGGATTACTCAGAGGAGGACTGGGAAGACCAGTGGCAAGTGCGATAAGCGGAGATAGAATGACCCAACCAAGTAAACCTCCAACAAATACAAAAGATGAAATTTTTGGACCAATAATCCAACCAACACCAAGAAGAGCAGGAGACGCTGCAACACCGCCATATAAATAACCGGGTCTATCACCTCCACCGATGTTATAGGATCCAAAACTTGTTATACCATGGATTGCTCCTTTAAATATATTAAGACCAACTTGACCAAATTTAAAAAGTGCAGCGGTAAGTACTCCAACAAGAAGCCAAATCCCAGAAAGGCCGCCTTTCTTATCTTCTTGAGCTTCTTCGCCACCAACTGTTGTAGTAAGAACAGCAGCAACGGCAATTCCTTCGGGGAATGGCAGATCAGTTTTTATAATAAGTGCCCTTCTTAATGGCACCATCCAAAGAACACCTAATATTCCTCCTAAAAGAGCAATAATTGTTGTTTCGACATAGTGAATTTCAGTCCATGTTCCTAATAATACAAGGGCTGGAATTGTAAAAATAACACCAGCAGCAAGAGCTTCTCCAGCTGCTGCTCCCATCATACCAATGTTAACTTCAAGAATTGTTCCCTTAAAGGGTCTCAACATAGCAAAAGCCATAACTGCCCCAGGGATTACAGCTGATACTGTCATTCCTGCATAAAGGCCTAGATATGCATTTGCAGCACCTAATATTATTGCAAGGATAGCTCCAATAAGAACAGCTCTAACAGTTAACTCAGGGATGGTTTTACTAGCGGGTATAAATGATTTGAAATCATCTCTAGAGGCCATGGCAATAACCTATATTATTAATATAATTCATTATTTATAATACCATCGATTTTTTATTTATATATAATTAATAATAGTTATTACATCTGGTAATTCAAAAGCAATATATCAATATTTCTATAATTTTATAAATCTAATGGGTATCTTAAAATCCCAACAACTCCATTAAAAGCAGAGTATAAAGAATCACCTTCCTCACTACCCGGTGAAATAATTTCAACATTTGCACTTATCTTATCTGCTAAATCAGAATAATAATCAATAAGATCCACTTTTTCTTCAACTTCAAGTGTTGATAATTCCCCACATTTTTTACATTTTTGAGATTCAATATCAATTAATTCATCTTCAGACATATTTCTGATTTCTGAATAATTACATGAGGAACATTTCAGCTTAACTCGATATTTTCTTAAATTTTCAGATAGAAGCAAAGTATCTACTGCGCCCATTTCTAAAGCCTTTATCACACTTGCTTCACCGTAAACTGCAAGGCTACCTTCAGTTTTTGATATTTCCTTTAGAAATCTTTTCATAAGTTTTTTTTCCTTTGATATTTTAAGACTTGTAATAGCATCAGAAGCAGCAGAAACAAGTTCCCTTAAACCAAATTCATCTGTGTAACCTGTATCAAATGTGTCAATGATTTTATCCTGAACTTCATAATGTAAATAATTTTCTTCGACGAAATATTCTTTGGTAGGACCTGGACCGCCGACAAAAATTCCTTTAATATTTCCATGGGTTTGAAATATTTCGCTAGCTTTTTCACCACATTTAACAAACCAATCATGCGCAGCAATTTCTGTAAGGCGTTCGAATCTTCTCTGTGATTGCCCGCCACGGCCATGTTTGCCAGGAACCTGAGATGTCATGTATTTCAGAAGTTCAATATGATTTCCCTTGAGAATTCCAACAGTACATTCTCTTCGGTCAATTAAAAAAAGACCATAAATTTCCTTTTCAACAAGCATTTGTTGTAATGGTTCTGTGTAAAATTCAGAGTCGCAACGATAAAGAAAAGTTATGATAGGCATGGGTGGTTCAATAATATAGGCGACCATCTCAGTTTGGTCATTACCAACGCTTTTATGACCAACAAAGAAAATCACGCCATTTTCAGGTGGTTGTTTAAATTGTTTAAGCCTACTTTGAATTGATTCAATTGCAGAAAGAACATTTTTCCTTGTTTGTTTTGATTTAATATTTTGAGATTGAGAAAACTCATTTTTTAAATAGGAATTTACATCAAAGATCTGTTTATTAGGAGGAACATACAGTGATATCAGCTCTGTATGTCGACCTTTACATGATTTAAGCTCCTCGATTTGTCGCTTAAGATCATATTTTTGTCTTTGAGTCATTTCTGTCATTTTTATTATCTTCCTTCAACTTTTTCAAATAAATAATTACAAAATATAAGACTTATTGTCTTGTTACAATTCAACAATTTCGCCAGTTGCTGGAGTGAAAACCTCTGCAACTTCATTTAATGGTTCTGCTAAAACCTTTCTATTTTCACTATGCATAAGAACAATTTTTTCAGCGTTGCAGGCTTTAGCAAAATTTATAATTTCACTATGACCTGCATGTGCTGAAAAATCAAAATAAACCGCTTCACATTCAATTTTTTGAATAACACCATAAAAATTAAGTTGACCCTTATCAACAAGCAGTCTTGCATTTGTACCTGGAACTTGGTAACCTGTAAGAATAACAGCACTTTTTGGATCATTTTTAAGTTTAGTCATATATTTAAGAACAGGTCCACCATCCATCATACCACTTGAGGTAATAATAACTTCAGATTTTAATGCCATTTTTCTACCTTGATCTGAATGAACAAGATTTAATTTATTAAAGGCCTTTTTTAAATCCTCTGACGATCTTAAATACTTTGGATACTTTAAAAACAACTTTGTAACTCTTTTACCCATCCCGTCAAACCAAATATTAAATCCTGAATTTCTTAATATCATTGCCAGTTCTTGGGATCTGGATACTGCAAAGGCAGGAAGAACGGCAATGCCACCTCTTTTTACAACTTCATCAATTTTATCGATAAGATCCTTTTCCAAATCATATCTTGATTTTGGATGATCCCTCCCAGCATAGGTTCCCTCAATAATTAAAATATCACAAGAAACAGGTTTTGTTTTTTTAACAATACGTGTGTCAATGACATTAAAATCACCTGTGAATAAAAGTCTTTTATCTCCCACTAATTCAAACATCACAGAACCGGGAATGTGACCTGCATCATGGCATATTACTCTATAATCATTTCCAATGGTTCTTGATTGTGTTGGCTCAATTGGAGATACGCTTTTTTTCGCTTCTGTTATATCATTACTAGTATAGGGAATGGCATAACCTTCTCCTTTTGCAATTTTAATAGTATCTTTATGCAATATATCTGTAATTTCTGCAGTTAATTTTGTTGTAAGGATATTTTGATCAGCTTTTGAAAAAAGCCATGGAATCATTCCTGAATGATCCAAATGAGCATGTGTAAGCAAAACCAAGTCAACAGGCGGTGCAGGAAGAGGATAGCTTGGCGGTTTTCCAGGTGACATTCCATATTCAAAAAGTAAACGGAGATCGCCAGTTTCCAAGACCATTGCTAATCTACCAACTTCTTCAACGCCACCAAGGAATTGAATTTTTATATTGCTATCCATTAAAAACCAAACGGGGGAAAAGGATAAGGGTTGATTAATGTTTGGATGTTTACTCTATTGGCTCAACTTTAAGAGTCGATACATCCCTTTCAATAATTGTTACTTTTGTATTTGGTGAAATTATTTTATCAGATGTTGCCTGCCATAACTCACCTTTAAATCGTATATAACCTGGTTTATTCGGAGTTATTGTATCAACAGTCTTTGCAGTCTCTCCTATAAATGTTCCTACTGCAACTTTTTTCCTTCTAACCTGTATAACTTTATACAGTAAATAAACAAAAAATATTGCTATAATTACAGCTACTGTAATAATAATTATAACTGCAGTATTTATCCAGTCCATACTTATCGCCCAATCTGTTGAATAGTTAGGTATTAGAAATATTCCTCCAAAGAGCAAACAAATAACTCCACCGATACCAATTACACCAAATCCAGGAGTTGCAAATATTTCTATAATAAGTAATAGGCAACCAATAATTATAAAGATTATGGCTAAAATAGGAATTGCAAATCCAGAACCAATAAGTGAAACAAGTATTGCAATAATTCCAAAAACCTCAGCACCATAACCTGGAGCAGATATTCCAAATATTACAGCAAAAATTCCAAGCATAAATAGAAGTGACGTTAGAATTGGATTTGAAAAAAATTTCATGAATAAAATTCCAATAGACGGAGAATAATTTATCTGTTTAGCATTTGCAGTATCTAAAGTGACTTCTCCTCGGGCAGTATTTATTGTGGTTCCATCAATATCAATTAAAAGTTGAGGGATTGTCGGTGAAAGATGTTCAATTACTCCATATTTTAATGCAAGACTACCGTTTAGATTAAGATTTTCTGTAATAAATTTTGCCACAATTGTTTTATTTCTATTATGCATCTCAGCTCTTGTTTCAATCCAGCTAACCAGTGCGTTAATTATTTTTGATTCTGTTACATATTTTGTTCCTTCTACAGTGATTTCAACAGGTTGGGCAGAACCAATTATTGAAAAATCGGCCATTGCTGCAATGTGACAGCTCATCAAAATAAAGGTACCCGCTGACCAAGCAGCTGAGCCTTGTGGATAAACGAACCCTACAAAGGGAATTTCACTTTCATTTATTAAGTCTGCAATATCAAAAGTCTGTTGGAGACCACCGCCCGGTGTATCTAAAAGAAGTAATATTGCCTCAGCGTTTTCATTTCTAGCTTGGTCAAGACTTTCCTTGAAAATTTCAACTGTATATTGATCTATTGTATCTGTTACTTCGACAACCAATACATTTGAACCTTGTACAATTGAGCCTGCTGTAGAAAAAACAAATAAAAAAATAAAAAAAATGAAAGAAAGTTTTAGTTTCATTTTTTAACTTCTTTAGTCATTGCCTTTGCAATACCTGCAACTCTGCCTATATCTCCACCTGGAACTATAATTAGGTTTTTCTCTCGTGCAATTTCTTGAAGTGTTTGAAGCTCTCTAAGCCTCATTGCCATAGGTGTTTCCTCATATAACTTTGCTGCATCAGTCATCTTTTTTGACGCCTGGAATTCGCCCTCTGCAATTATTATTCTTGATCGTTTTTCTCTTTCCGCTTCTGCTTGTTTTGCGATGGCTCTTAACATTTCTTCAGGAAGTGCTACATCCCTAATTGTAACATTTGATACCTTAATTCCCCATGGATCTGTGCCTTGATCAATTATTGTCTGAAGGGATTTGTTTAACTCATCTCTTTTGGATAGTAGTTCATCTAAGCTTTGCTGCCCCAATACGTCTCTTAGAGTTGTTTGTGCCAAGAGGCTTGTTGCTACATCATATCTTTGTACTTCTACAACTGCTTTTTCAGGATCGGTTATTCTAAAATATACTACTGCATCAACATCAACTGTGACGTTGTCTTCAGTTATCACTCTTTGCTTTGGAACATCAATAACACGTGTTCTTAGATCAAGTTTGATATAATTATCAATAATCGGTATAATTAAAACAAGACCTGGAGCTTTTATTCCAATTAATCTACCTAATCTAAATACCACTATTCTTTGATATTCTGCCATTATTTTTATAGCTGAGGCAAGTAATGCTAATAGAAATATTACTATTATTATTATAACATAAAGATATGTTTCTGGCATAATATTTTCCTCCAGAACGAAAAAAGAAACTTTGTTATTAAGTGTTTCTATATAAATTTTGTAAACAGTTATATTTAATGAAATCATATCAGGTTGGGGAAGAGATTATGCCTAAAATTACTAAAATAAGGGCTAGAGAGGTACTTGATTCAAGAGGAAATCCTACAGTTGAAGTTGATGTTATAACTGAAGATGGAATCTTTAGAGCAATGACGCCAAGTGGTGCTAGTGCTGGACAGCATGAAGCTTTGGAATTAAGCGATAATGATAAATCAAGATATTTAGGTAAAGGAACCTTAAAAGCGATTAATAATATTAACGAAAAAATTGTTCCTAAAATTATTGGTCTTGATTGCATTCATCTGGAAACAATTGATAACATTATGTTAAAACTGGATGGTACAGAAAATAAAGAAAAATTTGGTGCAAATGCAATACTACCTGTTTCAATAGCTGTTACAAAAGCGGGTGCTGCAGCAAAAAATCTTCCTGTTTATCAATACATTGGCGAATTATTTGGAGTTATCCCTCATAAATTACCTGTCCCAATGTGCAACATAATAAACGGCGGTAAACACGCAGGCCAAGAAAATTCTATTCAGGAACATATGTTAATGCCTACAGGTGCAAAGTGTTTTTCTGAGGGGATTAGAATGATATCTGAATCATACCATTATCTTGCAAAAATTTTAAAGGAAAAATTTGGAGCAGGCGGGGTTTTAATTGGGGATGAAGGTGGATTTGCTCCTGCCCAAGTCACCGTTGTGGAGGATCGACTTGATCTAATGCTAAAAGCAGTTGACGATGCAGGACACAATGACCTCATGCATATAGCTCTTGATCCTGCTGCTAGTGAATTTTTTAATAACGGAAAATACAAACTTGGTAAAAAGACATATTCAGGGGGAGAAATGATTGATTTTTATGTTGATCTCTGTAAAAAATATCCAATAATAAGCATCGAAGACGGTCTTGCCGAAGATGACTGGGACTCATGGGTTGAACTAACTAAAAAAATTGGAACAGATGTTCAAATAGTTGGTGATGATTTATTTGTGACAAATACAAAAAGAATTCAAAAGGGAATAAAACTAAGTGCAGCCAACTCTGTTTTAATAAAGCTTAATCAAATCGGAACTGTTACAGAAACATTAAATGCAATTAAAATGGCGCATGATAATGGTTGGACAACTATTGTTAGCCATAGAAGCGGTGAAACAGAAGATAATTTCATTGCAGATCTTGCGGTGGGAACAAGTTCTGGTCAAATAAAAACAGGTGCTCCTGCACGAAGCGATAGAAATTCCAAATACAATCAACTCTTAAGAATTGAAGAAGAATTAGGTAAGGGTTCTGAGTACCCGGGAATAGATATTAGAATAGCTCATCTAGCATAAATGTTTTTAAAACACTTTTATATATGGGCAATTTGGGGTTAGTTATGAAAGTACTAGTTACTGATAAAATGGCAGATGAGGCTTTAACTGTTTTAAAAGACGCTGGTTACGATGTCACATATGATGAAATGGATGGTGAAACTCTTTTAAGGGAAATACCAAACTATGACGGATTAATGGTAAGAAGTAGAACAAAAGCAACAACTGATGTTGTAAAAGCTGGTTCGCAGGGAAACCTAAAGGTTATTGGAAGAGCGGGGGTCGGTGTTGACAATATAGATATTGATACTGCAGCAAAAAACGGTATTAAAGTGGTGAACTCTCCTACAGGTTCTACTGAAAGTGTTGCTGAACTTTCATTTGCCCATATGCTAGCAATTGCTAGATCTGTTCCAAAGTCAGATTCTTCGATGAGGAAAGGTGAATGGATAAAAAAACAGCTTAAAGGCTTTGAATTAAAAGATAAAGCTTTGGGTCTAATAGGATCAGGTAATATTGCCCAACATGCAGCAAAGATTGCAAATGCTTTTGGTATGAATGTTTTGGTTTATTCTCCTCATTGTACAGATGAAAAGGCAAAAAAAATGGGTGCGACAAGAGTTAGTTTTGAAGATCTTTTGAAAAAATCAGATTTTGTATCCCTGCATATACCACATACAAAAGACTCTCATTATTTAATAAATAAAAAAACAATTTCACTTATGAAACCATCAGCTTATTTAATAAATTGTTCTCGTGGCGGAATTGTAGAAGAAGCTGCTTTGTTTAATGCATTAAAAGACAAAAAAATTGCAGGCGCATCAATAGATGTTTTTGAAAAAGAGCCAGTTGATCCAGATAATAAACTTCTTAAATTTGAAAATGTAATTTTATCTCCGCATTTAGGTGCAAATACAAAGGAAGCCCAAATTCGTGCAGGAACGATTTGTGCAGCTCAAATGATCAAGGTTTTATCTGGAAAAGAGCCTGAGTTTTGGGTAAATAAAAAGCTCATGTAAAAAGAAAAATATAATTACCTGTTGATTCTTTGATATTTACAATGAAAAATTTAGATAAAATCGTAAATAAAATCGAAAAAAGCATTGATGATAAAGATAAAATTCGCGAACAAGCGCTACGAACTTCTAGAGAAATAATCATTGGTTGTAGAAAAGCTATTCAATTAATTCATCAGAAGCTAATGAGGGAGGCAAAAAATAATATTACAAAATCTTCTAAAAAACTTCAAACACTATATGATTTGACACAAGGACATCCTGAGCTTTATCATGCTGGTTTTGTTGAAAATGCGGCTCAAGAGTTGGTTGAAGCTTCTTGTCTTTATAATATCATGAGAGGTATTGACCTTCCAGATCCTGATGAAATTAAAACAACATACAGCTCTTATCTTCTTGGTCTTTGTGACCTTGTTGGTGAACTTAGACGGTCAGCTCTTGATAAAATCCGTGAGGGAGCTGCAAGAGAAGCAGATGATTATCTGAAAATGATGGAAGATATTTACGATGTTATTATTCGTTTTGATTATCCGTCTGGTCTTATTCCTATTAAGAAAAAACAAGATATGGTCAGAAATTTAATAGAACGAACCCGGGGCGAGTTGGCTGTTGCCAGTTGTGAAAGAAGGATAGAATACAGAACTGATGAGTTTAGAGGGATACTTGATAGAATCAATGGGGATAACAAGAGAAGAAAGAATAGGAAAAAGGACATTGGATCTGATTTAAATCTTGATGAAATTATATAATATATAATAAGATTTTTATAAAATTATTTTTCTCCTTATTGTGTGCGAAATCTTTATAAAAAGTCTTTATATACTCAGGGAAGGAACGACAAGTATATTTATGACATATGTAAAAATAGAAAATATTGTTGCTTATGCCCAAATTGCAGATGGTTTTGAAATAGATGATTTAGCTGAAATGATACCTGATTTCGAATATAAACCAGAGGAGTTCAAAGGCCTTACATTGAAACTTGATTATCCAAAAGCCGCGATTTTAATTCATTCTAATGGAAAAGTTTTTTGCACTGGTGCAAAAAGTATTGAAGATGTTGAAAGCTCAATTGATAGAGCAATAGATAAAATGAAAGCAGTAAAAATTAGTGTTAAATCAAAACCAAAAATTGAAATACAAAATATTATTGCCTCAACTAATATTGAGAAGGAATTGCATCTTAGCTCAATATCTAAAGGCTTAATAATGGAACATGTGGACTATAAACCTGAAGAGTTCCCAGGTTTATTGTATAAAATAGATTATCTTGGAGCAATTGTAATAGTTTTTAGTTCTGGAAGAATTGTATGTACTGGAACAAAAACTATTGATGATGCTTCAAAGGCTATTGAATTGGTGAAGGAAAAACTTTCGTCAATTGGAGCTTTATAAAAAATAATTAGGGAGTAAAAGATTATGCCAGAAGTAATAGTTGAAAATATTGTTGCGTCTACATCTTTTGCAGATAAGTTAGATTTAGATGTAATAGCACAATCACTTGAAGAAGCTGAATATGAACCAGAACAATTTCCAGGCCTTGTTTATAGGCTTTCTGACCCAAAAACTGCAACACTTTTATTTAGAAGTGGAAAAGCCAATTGTACTGGAGCAAAAAATGTTGAAGATGTAAGAAAAACAGTTGATATAATTGCAGATAAACTTAAAAAACTTGGTGTTGACGTTTATAAGGATTTAAAGATTGTTATTCAAAATATTGTGGCAATTTCAGACCTTGGAACAGAATTAAACCTCAATGAAGTTGCAATGGGCCTTGGTCTAGAAAATGTCGAATATGAGCCAGAACAATTTCCAGGACTTGTTTATAGAATTAAAGATCCGAAAGTTGCAATGTTACTGTTTGGTTCTGGAAAAATCGTTTGTACTGGTGCCCGTCAAACAGAAGATGTTTCAAAAGCTGTAAAAAAACTTTCAGAAGAACTTGCCTCACTTGATTTACTAAGACGATAAAAACCAAAAAATCTTGGAGAATATTGGCGTTTCGTACCAAAAATAAATAGAAAAGTATTTATATTTATTAACAATTGTTAATACCATGGGGTCTAGTCCGGAAGTTTAATATGAACTTTAGGATTCTTTTTTTCATATCTTACTTCCTCCCTCAACAACTGGACCCCATAAAATATAATTTAAAAATATCAAAAAAGTCAGGATTTTTTATTATTTCATTCAAAAAATTTTTTAATAAGTTCTGTTTATATGATGATTCCAAATAAATCATTATATGTAGGAGGCAAAAAAATGTCTAAAAAAATTGTCTTGATCATAACAATTTTAGCACTAGCTACAGCATCATTAAATCAAATTAGTGATGCAAAAACCCTTCCAGGTGAAATATATGAAGGCGAGTCATCTATTTTGTATCGAAATGTTACAGTCTATGCACCAGCTGTTGCAAGCACTGAATCTGGTTATAGAGGAGTGATTTCAACAATAACAGTTACTGTACAAAATAATGGTAGTGGAAGGGTTTTTGTTGACACCTTACCCCTAACACAAGTAGACATGCAAGGTTCGGCACGATTAGCAGTTAAAGTTGCAAGTGCTCTTGTAAGAAACGAAGCTAATTCAGATATCGATCCATCAACCTATGATTATTTCTTTGTTGTAAGAACAGAATCTCCTATCATAGGAGGGCCTTCAGCAGGTGCAATTATGACGGTTGCTACAATATCCCTACTTAAGGGGTGGGAATTATCAAATAAAACTGTAATGACTGGTATGATAAATCCTGATGGAAGTATTGGGCCGATAGGTGGTATTCCTCAAAAAATCGATGCAGCTTTTTCAGTTGGTGCCACACATTTTTTAATTCCTTATGGACAAGGAACTTATACTGAATATGTACAATCAATTGAAAGAATAAATGGTTGGGAGCGGATAGTAACAACACCAATAACAAGAAAAATATCTGAATATGCTAGCCAATATAATATGATGGTTACAGAGGTTGCAGATATAAATGAAGCATTAGAAAATTTTACAGGTTATAGATTCTTCTTTAATGAAACAGACAGTAAAATTACTACCGAAGATTACATAACATCCATGAAACCTCTTGCAATCTCCCTTCTAAATGATGCCCAAGAAGCCTTAAATAATGCAACATCACATCTTGAAAATACAACTATCCCGAATTATCCATACACACTAAGGTCAACTGTAAATGACAGATATTCGGTTGCAAAAGTTAGATTAAATGAATCAGAGGAATGGTTCAATAAAGGACTATATTATACAAGTACTAGTAAATCTTTAAATTCTCTGATTTTAAGCAGGTTCATAACAT
>Ga0209536_100012721_pt1 | contig 12206 bp, 15 predicted proteins | sample DeeMarSeWOR28_12_FD_187461 | JGI IMG/M metagenome (GOLD analysis project Ga0209536, IMG submission 187461) | Marine sediment microbial communities from White Oak River estuary, North Carolina - WOR-2-8_12 (SPAdes) (version 2) | ecosystem: Environmental > Aquatic > Marine > Intertidal zone >...
CCATGTCACGCTTCGGTTATCTGCGCACGCCGCTGCCTGCCGATGCCACACCGGCAGCGCAGGCCGATGCGCATGCCTGCTTGCTGGACGCGCTTGGCGTCAAGCGCGTCGGCGTTTTCGGTGCTTCAGCTGGTGCCCCGTCTTCCCTGCAGTTTGCCTTGCGGCACCCGCAACGAGTCAGCGCGCTCGTGCTGCTGGTGCCGGCCACCTATGTCCCGCGGCCCGGCGGTGCATCGTCGGTGACCGTTCCACGCGGCACCGGATTCCTGATTGATATAGGCCTGAAGTCGGATTTTCTCTTTTGGGCAGCCGCACGGCTCGCGCGCACAACCCTGACGCGCGCAATACTTGCGACACCGCCGGCCGTGGTGGCGGGCGCAAGCCCCGAAGAGCAGGCGCGCGTGGCGATGATGCTGGACCACATCCTGCCGATTTCGCAGCGCAGGTCCGGCCTGCTGAACGAGGCCGCGGTTCTCCCTTCCATCCAGCGCTATGCGCTCGAACGCATCCGCACCCCGACCTTGACGATGAGTTTTGCTGACGACCTGTTTGGCACCTACGAAGCTGCCCGCTACACGGCCGAGCAGATACGCGGCGCACACTTTGTCGGTTACCCGAGTGGCGGACACCTGGCAGTAGGACGCCAGCAAGAAGTATGGAACGAGATTGCGCGTTTTCTGAAATAGCAGCTAGTAGCGTGGACCAGGAAATCGTATCAGCGATATCAGTGGTCAGACCGAACTGGCGCTTGCGAAAATAAATTTCGAATCCGCGTTCAGACTTATATACAGCGCGCGAATCTGCAGGGACAGTGGAAAGTGCTTGCCTTGATAAGCAATATCCCCTCTGTCCCCTTTTCCGTCCTCGTCAGGTTAGAAACTGGAGCAGGCTGGCCCATCCTTGCCCGCAAGGACACCTTTGATATCCGGATGATTTTTTAACTCGCCCAGAATTTTGCTGTAGAGCGCGTCAGGCGTATTTCTGGCGAAGAGAACATCAAGATAGCCGTCCTCTCCAATGACATAACTTGTGAATTCGTCTGCATCGTACTTAAAAAGAATATTGGCAACGGCAGTACTGGTTTTTGACTGAGCATCCTCAGCAAGAACTGGCTCAGTACCGGCGACTCCGCAGAACATCATCAACGCAAATAACAAAGGCGATATCTTCCGACGCACAGTAATTCCTCGCTTGTAGATCAGGGCAGCACCCTGACGATCCGGATAACCAACAGTAATATATCGGCGCGACAAAGGCGTAGCGTTTTTTTTGTCGTCCGTTTTTTTATTGTAGCCGGACTGAATGCAGAGTACAGGTGCATCTCATTGCCTGCCAGGAGCTCGATCGGGATGGGTGCCAACTGATCGCCGGCTGTCTGATCAAAGAAACCAGCCCCATCGACTACCTCAGGGAAAAGGGACGAGTGATGTCTGTCCGGCACCCCAAGGCAAAAAATTCGGGTCGTGAGTCTGCCGAAGCAAAAAAACCGTGGGCAGATTTATTACCAGTATGTTTTGCAGGAAGCAGGTAACACTGCACACTGAATGTCTCAGCCGGGGACGGCATAATTCCGGTTCTGCAAGAACCTGGACACAGCCAGGCCCGCCAGAGACCAGCCGATCGTCGAGTCCAGAATGGTGACCAGCACATAGGGTGCCGGAAAACCGAACCAGTTCCAGTAGGGCGCGTGGCTTACAAAACCGATGGTCAGGCCAACGAGTGCCATGAAGCCAACCTTCCCCCAATAATTCGCCAGGCTGGTATGCATCAGCAGCATCAGCACCAAAAAGGCACCGATGATCTGGGTAGCGAGTGCGGTGGCCATTTGCCTGCCCATGTTCATATCTGTGCCGTGCGGCTGCACGTTGGCAAAGGCACCTACCTGATCCGGACCGTGATCCTTTTCCGAGAATGGCAGAAAGTAGACGCCTTGTTGCGGCGCGTTTTCTTTCAGGACCTGCGATACGGCGGCTTCATTGGTGAATTTGCTGGCCACGAGGTTGTGCCAGGGCAGGACCGCCCACGAAATAAATCCCCAGACGAACAGCACCACACCAGCTGTTACACTCAACAACAGAATTTTTTTCACAGATTCTGCCTCCTTGTGGTTGATCACAGGTTAATCGCACTGCGCCAGAAAATCCTGCAGGGTCCGGCCTTCGATGACTTCATAGCGTTCTTCCAGGCTCGTGATGTGACTCATCCGGTCAAGCCGGAAATTGCGGAAGCCATCGCGCAGTTCACACCACGCCGCCAGCGTCCACACCTTGCCCCAGTAAAACAGGCCCAGCGGGCGCACAGTACGCGTGGATTTCTCATTGTCTTCGCGCTGGTAGTCAAAACGTACCTTGCGTTGCTGTTTGATCGTGCCGCGCAGCAATTCGAGTTCATCCGACACGGTAAGACTAAACGGGAAGGCCGGCACCATGATTTCCTGCCGCTCCAGCTCGGGCTTCAGGTGATCCGGAATCACGTGTTCTATTTTGGCCATGGCCTGCTGCGCAGCGCGCGCCAAACCCTTGTCCGTCCAGGTCTGCACCATGCGCGCGCCCAGCAGCAAGGCGGCCAGTTCTTCTTCATTGAACATCAGTGGAGAAAGGTGAAAACCCTTCATGAGCCGATAACCCAGACCGGCCTCGCCGGTGATGGGTACACCGGACAGGGACAGGTCCTGGATATCGCGGTAAATGGTGCGGTCCGATACTTCCAGCTGTTCCGCCAGTTGCCGGGCCGTCACGGCACGGTCGTGATGCAGGCCCTGGATAATCTGGAACAATCGGTCGGCGCGGCGCATGGGTCAAAACGGCAGTTCCAGTGCCGTGCACAGGAAATTCATATACGGCGCGGCGATACGAAACGATTTCACCACTTCCGGTTTGAAGTTCGCGGTGATGGCCAGTTTGCTGTTGAATTCGGCAATGCCAATAAAGTCTTTGCGCTTCAGGTCGTCAAGCAACGGGTGATCCTTGGCGTAGCCACGCGGCGCGTTCGCCAGTGAGTCGCCGGCCAATTTATACGTCTTGCTGAATTTCTTGTCGCGGCTGACCTTGCGCCACGCGGCGCCATTTTCCGCGATGGCCTGGCGAATCGAGCCCAGTGCCACCGCATCCGGATGCCAGATGCCCACGCCCAGAAAGCAACCCTTTGGTTCGAGGTGTACATAGAAGCCCGGCGCGTGCACATCCTTCCCCTGGAAGTGGCGGAACTGAATGCCGATGTTGGTTTTGAACGGGCGCTTGTCCTTTCCAAAGCGCACGTCGCGATGCACGCGCATCAAAGAGCCCCCCACTTTCTTCGGCACTGCCAGAAAGTGGGGGGAGAGGGCCTCAATGTCCTCGACCATGGCGTCGATAAAATCCAGGGCCGGGCCGCGCACCGCGTCTTCGTATTCCTGCTTGTGTCGATTAAACCACTCGCGATTGTTATTCGCGTTCAGTTTGGTGAGAAACTCGAAACTTGCCGGAGAAAAGAAGCGGTTCGCCATGGCAACTACTCCTTGCTGAAATAGGTGATCATCGCCAGCATCGCGCCCTGCGGATCGGCAATCACGGCAAAGCGCCCGACGTTGGGGATATCCTGCGGTGGCATGCACAGCTTACCACCCAGTGACTCGACCCGTGCCACCCGGGCGTCCACGTCATCCACGGTGACATAGGCACCCCAACTGGGCGGCAAGCCCGGGGAATCTTTGGGCATGGCCATGATGCCAGCGACGTCACGGGTCCCCTTTTTGGCGATGGAGTAGTCCATGCCGGGCTTATTCATGTCCTGCAGCTCCCAGCCGAGTGCCTCGCGGTAAAATTTTTTGGCGGCCGGTACATCCGTGGTCATCAGCTCGTTCCAGCTGAATATCCCGTGTTCCTTGACGGTTTGCATGCTCATGGTGGTGTCCTTATTGGTGGTTAGGGACACCAAGCCTAACCGGGGCCTGCTGACAGCCTTATGTCAGCAGGCCTTGAAAAATGTTGCCTGTCGAAGCGGGGATCGAACCATGGGGGGCAGGCCACTGATCCTTCTGTATCGATTAATGGGCCTGGCGCAAGACGTAGTCTTTGCTCCATCCTCTCAACTGAGAATCTTATATCCATGACCTGAACTAATACTGGAAGATTGGTTATTCCCGCCTCAGTGTAAATAGGCGTAACCGTCGTGTTGCAAGCGGACGATCTCCGCATCCGCCATGGGCACGAGCTTGATGAAGTCCTCAAAGTCGCTACGGCTGAAGCCTTGCATTTTTGCCGAAGCCTGACAAAGCCGGAACTGGATCACGTCGCCGATGGCGAGATCCTGCGCGCGCCTGGCCAGGTCCTGGTGATGTTTGGGTGTGCCATTCGCGAACAGTTGAATCGCACCGTCGTGGATTACGACGACGATTGAGGCGGCGAAGGGATCGTTGCCATAGAGAGTCTGCAGCAGACTGACCCGGTCGAGAATCTGTATGAATTTGGAAGGATCGACGCTGGAGACGTCGTACACCACTTTTGCTGGCGCGTAACCAACTGGTTCTGTCGCCAGGGCAGGCGCGGCAGCCACTGCCAGCATCAAGGCAGTAATGATGTACCGGGTTGGCGTCTTCATCTGGCTGTTCAGAAATTGTCGATCAGCTTCTTCAACCGATTCTGCAGCGACGGGGGAGTTTTGTCCGCGCTGGTTTTCTTCAGGCGTTCGTTGATCTCCCGCTCGATCTGGGCGCGGGAAAAGCAGCTGCGGCAGTGGTCGAGGTGGTGCTCGATCATGTTTATGTCTTTCGGGTCCTTCAGCTCGCCATTCAAATACGCATAGAGATGATCAAACGCCTCCAGGCAGTCGCTGTCCAGGTTGTCGGGCTTGTCGGGTTTATTTGTCATGAGTGCGATTCCATCTGGTTGCAGTTGGGTACAAGGCCGGCATCCTGTGCATGCTGCCACAGGCATTTTTGCAGCAAGGTGCGGCCGCGGTTCATACGTGAACGGATGGTCCCGGGTGAGACATCCAGTACCTCGGCGGCATCGTCGTAGGACAACCCTTCGATATTGATCAGCACCACCACCACCCGGAATGACTCGGGCAGGCTTTCAATTGCGGCGAGCAGGTCGTTGCCAAGCAATTTATTGAACACCTCACGCTCCGGGTTGGCCCACCAGTTCAGAAACTCATCGGTTTGATGGATGAGCAGGCTGGCGATTTCACTGTCATCACTTGCCGTGGACAATTCATCGTAAGCGGTTTCCGCCGGGCGAACGGATTTCTTGCGGTAGTCGCTGATATAGCAGTTGTGGAGAATGCGGAACATCCACGGGCGGAAACGGTCCCGATCCTCCAGGCTGTCGAGGGACGACCATGCCCGTGAAGTGGCCTCCGCGACCAGGTCTTCGGCATCCGCGCTGTTGCGGGTGAGCCGCAGCGCAACCGAATACAGCGAGTGCATGTTGTCGTCGATGCGTCGGCTGAAAAAGGCCTTCTTGTCGTCTTGATCCGACATCGTGTTATTCCGCGGCCACGCCCGATTGATAAACCCGTATACCACCCGGGGACAGCGGGCGCCAGTTCTCGTTCGTCAAGGGTGCGGTCGCCAGCAATACCTGCGATTTCCGGCTGGGCGATGTATATAAGGACTGTTCCAGCACATGCAGTCGGGTATGGGCATGAACAAAGAGGTACTCGCCGTTGCTGAGTATGAAATTGAATTCCCCGAGCGCGTCCAAATCGTTGACCACCGGCGCTATGGCGGCCGTTACCTCGCGCGGAGAAATGGCGCTGCCGTTCTTAATATGGGATGCGATGGAATCCAGCAGCATGCAAAAAGCCAGTTCGGAATCGGTATTCCCCAACGGTTGAAATCGGCCGGCGCTGCACCGCCCCACATCGGCCAACTCCGGCAGTTTGCCGTTGTGCGCGAAGATCCAGGAGTAGCCATTCCATTCCCTCTCGAACGGATGGGTGTTGGCGGCCGTCCGGCCGGCGCTGGCGGGGTTGGCTCTGCGAATATGAGCGACCACGGTCGTGCTTTTCAGTCGCGATTTCGCCAGCAAGGAGAGATAGCGGCTCTCTGCCGCGGGAACCGTGTCCTTGAAGACGCGCGACGCGCGGCCCTCGAAATAGGCTACTCCCCAGCCGTCGGCGTGCGGCCCACTCTTTCCGCCACGGGGAATCAGGTGCGACAAATAGCGGCCAACATCCGTTGGCTGGTTCGCGCTCATTGCAAAGAGTTCGCACATGATTCACCTGTTTTGGGTTACGCCGGAGGCCGGGCCCCTCTGGTTCCAGACGCAGAAGGTGGTACGTCAGGTCCCGGAAACATGAAATTTTTTCGGGACCTGACGCCAGGGCCGGTTAAAACGTGAGCGTTGACGCGCCCTCACTGACCACGCCCAGCATGGCAACTGAACCGGCCAGTACCGCACCATCGATCAGATCTTCCTGCTCGTAACCGCGCACTTTGGCGCACGGCGGGCAGACCATGATGGTGCCGCCGTTATCCATGATGTTTTGCATCATGTCTTTGATCGGCGGGTCGAGCGGATTCGGCCGGGCCAGTTCCGCCGCGCCCTTGCGCGCCCAGTCGGCGCCCGAACTGACCAGGAACATTGTCACCTTGTAGCCGGAGGCAACACCGCCATTGGCCACGCTCCACGCCACGGAGGAGCGTTCATCGTTAAAACCATTCGTTACCACAACGACCAGCTTCTTTGTGTCTGACATTTTCTTTCCCCCAGTTGGTTGAATACGGGACATTTGCGATGTCCGCCGGTTTGCTCGTTAAGAGCCTCGCATGTTTCGCAGTTGCGGCATGCTTATGGGGGAAGACGCAAAGCCGTGTCATCCAGGTCCCGGGAATCGAGAAAATATTTCGGAAGGGGAGATTGAGAGCTGCTCGCGCCGAGCTGCGCTTTCGGGTACTTCCAGTGAACGTACAACACGGATCAGAGCGGATTTCTTCCTGTTCCAAGCAGCAATTCCCTTTCGACCCTGGGCGTGACGGGTGTGGATCCGACCCGTCGTGTCGGCAAGTATGTGGCACCGCACGCCAGGAATGCATTGATCACGGAGCCGGATGTGGTGGTGATTGATGCACGCAACGCGTACGAAACGAGCGTGGGCAGATTTCGCGGCGCGCACGACCCGCAGAATGATGCTGGACCACATCTGCCCTGTGTAGCCGGGCACAACCGTCCCTCGCAATTGCAAGAAAAACCCCGTTTTTTCCGGAATCCGGCCATGGGGCGGGAACCTTTTTCGTTGCCCTTACGTGTATAGGGATAGGAAACCGAAACCGTTTCAGGAGCCAGAGTGCGGCTTGCAACCAGGAAAACGGGCGTTTTTTTCATATATGTAGGGGGGTTAGTATGGCGGTATCGATTCTGAATGTCGGGATGCGGGAGAATGAAGGACCGCTGCTGGAGGCGGCCATCAATGCCTCTGGTTCCTCCCAGGTGCATACGGTTGCCAACCCGACGGAAGCCGGACGCTGGGCGTGCGAGCACCAGCCGGATATCACGGTCGTGGATGTGCGCTGGCTCAACGGCCGGGGGATCGATTTCATGCGTTGGTTTCGCGCGGATCACCGGAGTGCGGAGCTGCCCCTGCTCGCGCTCGTCGAGCAACACGACCGCAACCATCGCCACCAGTCATTGCGCGCCGGCGCCAACGAATTCATCAGTGCGCCGCTCGATGTGTACGAGTGCCAGGTGCGGATTCTGAACATGCTGACCGTCCGCGCCCATAGCAAGTTACTGAATCGCGTCGCCCTCATGCCTGCTGAGGGAATCAACGACTGCGCTGACTTTGCCTCCGCACGCGAACGCGAAATTCTCCTGCGCCTCGCGCGTGCCGGCGAATACCGGGACGAGGCCACCGGCAATCACATCGTGCGTATCGGTAAACTCAGCCGCGGTATTGCCGAAGTACTGGGCCTCGGCGAGCCGGAGTGCACCATTATCGAGGCGGCCGCACCCATGCACGACATAGGCAAAATCGGTATCTCCGATTCCATTTTGCACAAGCCCGGAACGTTGACCGAGGCGGAACGCAACGTCATGAAGACCCACACCCAGATCGGTTATGAAATCCTCAAGGACAGCAGTTCGCCTTTCGTGCAGCGCGGCGCGGAGATCGCGCTTGCACATCATGAGAAGTTCGACGGCAGTGGCTACCCCTATGGCATTCGCGGCCAGGACATTCCGATTTCCGCCCGCATTGTCGCCGTGGCTGATGTCTACGATGCACTGACATCGAAACGTGACTATAAATCCGCCTGGTCGTCGGCCCGGGCCTGCGAGTACATTACCAGCCAGGAAGGTGCGCATTTCGATCCGGTCTGTGTCGAGGCCATGTTTGCCAAGCTCAGGAGCGATGCTTTTATCTAAAGGCCATGCCCGGCAATTGCCCGGGGCATGTCATCCGCTCCAGCGTCGTCGGAAGCTGTGAGCCCACCTGTTTTCAGCTATCATGATCGCCACGAAGCATCTCCCTTCAAGTTATATCTCAATGAGCAGCCGATCCAGGCGGCTCGAAAGAAGCGGACCGGTCGTGGCAAAAAAGAACAAACCTCTTTCTTTCGCTGCGCGCCGTGCCCAGGCACAGTTCGACCAGCTGGTACGGCCGCATCTCGACCACCTCTACAGGCTGGCACATCGCTTTACCGGTGCGGCCGACCGGGCCGAGGATCTGGTTCAGGACCTGCTGGTGCGTATCTATCCCCGCTGCGATGAGCTGGCGAGCATCGAACAGCCGCGGCCCTGGTTGGTGCGGGTGATGTACCGGATGTTTATCGATCAGGTTCGGCACAACGCACGTTCTCCGCACATGCCGATAGCCGACAGCAGCCTGGCAAACGAGTTCGTCGACGAGGGCGATCCCTACGCCGACGTGGCGGATACGGCGCCCGGACCGGAAGACGAGCTCGAGATGCATTTCGACCGCGAACGGCTGACCCACGCCTGGGAACAGCTTAGCCCCGACCATCGCGCGTTGCTCACACTTTTTGAAATCGAGGGCTACACACTCTCGGAGCTGGAAGTCATGCTCGAGTGCACGCGCGGCACGCTCAAGTCCCGCTTGCACCGGGCGCGCAGCCGGCTCGCCGATTTGCTCAGCGGAAAGGAACCTTCAGGCCCGTTTGAACGTGTTAAAGATGAGAGAGGCTGAAATGATGAATTGCCAAGAATTCCTGGGTCAGTTGGACGAATACATGACCGGCGAGCTGGAGCCGCACGCTATCGATGCGGCCAGTACGCACCTTCGTGCCTGCCCCAACTGCCAGCGGCGGTTGGCCCGCCGGCACGAGCTGCGCGCCAGCCTGCGCAGTCAGGCCGCGCCAGCGCCGCGGCCGGAGTTCTTTGAGCAGGCACTGTCGCACGTCCGTCAGTCCGGCCCGGCCCGTTTCTCATTCAGGCCGCGCCTGGTCGGCGCCGCGCTGGCTGCCAGCCTGGCCCTGTGGATCGGTTTCAGTTGGTTGCCCGGCACTCAACCGCAATCAGGATCCGACAAACTGGCCGGAATCATCATCGCCCTGCACGAAACACAGACAGTACAGCTCAGCTTCAATGCCGAGCAGCCGCTGGTCGGGGCCATGCTGCACATCCGGCTGCCCAACGGGATTGAGATGCGGGGATTCCCGGGTCAACGCGAGGTGCAATGGCGCACGGATCTGGAACGCGGAGTAAATTTATTGTCCTTGCCCTTGACCGCGGTCGCCACATCGGAAGGTGTGTTGCGCGCCCGCCTGGAGCATGGCGCGCGAAGCACTGAATTCACTGTCCAGTTGCACGTGCGCGAACTGGTCACAAACGGCGCCGACACGGTGCATTCCCTGACGGCGGGCCGTCATGAATTGAAGCGGGCAGCATAAATCTTTCAAGGAGCCTCACCATGTATATAAGAACCGTAACTATTGCGATCGGCGCATTTTTCCTTGCGGGCGTCGCAATGGCCGACGATCAGCCGCTTGATGTGACCATCAGCGTGGTCCAGTCGCCGGATGACTTGCCGGCGGCGGTCACCAAGATCATCGCGTTGCCGGACGCGGCCTCCGATGTCGCGCGCGATCGTTCCGGGAAAGGCATGGATACCGCCAATCAGGCGCGTGAATTTGGGCGTACGTTCGGACAAGGTATCGCCGAGGAGGCCAAGTCTCGCGGAAGAGGCCAGGGCAGGCCCTGATGCCTGAACGCCTTGTAATTTAACAAGAACTATAGATTTCTTTAGACCAGGTATTCCTCCTTTATTGCCGCATCGGTCCCTCGATGCGGCTTTTTTGTTTGTGCATACGGTCACGCTTGGCAGGCGGCGGCATCACGCGTAGTCTTGCGTAGAGAATGCCGTTATATGAGCCGCGCCAGCAACGATGGTTCGAACGGCCTGATTCATTAGCCGCACAACAAAATAATTATTTGATGATTTTTTTTCGCGCACGCGGTATTGGATGCCTGCTCATCCTTCTGACCGTGGCCCCGCATGCCGTGGCGGGGGCCGCCGAAGAATACTTTGATCATGGGGTGAAGGCATTTCTTTCCGAAGATTTCAAAGCCGCCAAGCAATCGTTTGAGCGGGCGCGCGACGCCGGGATGGACTCCGCCGCGCTGTATTACAACTACGGGTCGACGCTCTATAAACTGAAGCAATATCCAGAGGCGCAGGCGGCCTTCGCCATCTGCGCGCGCGACCCGGCCTGGGCGGCGCTGGCCCGCTACAACATGGGCCTTGCCGTGTATCAGCAAGGCAAGCGCGCCGAGGCGGCCGAATACTTTTCCCAGGTATGGCGCTATACCGATGACGCCAAACTGGCGACGCTGGCCCAGACCATGCTCGAACGAATCGATCCGATGGCGCGCAGGTATCCGCGCGGTACGTTTTCATTCAGCCTGGGCTATGACAGCAATGTGGTGTTGTCCGACCTGGCTCCGTCCTTGCCGGCGGCCGACAAATCGGACGCCTATACCGAACTGCTGGCAACCACCGGCGCCCGTTTGGGTAGCGGACCCGGTGCACCGCGTTGGGAAGCAGCGCTTTATGATCTGCGTTATTCCGACCTCAAGGACTTCAGTATCACCGAAGTTATTCTTGGCATGCATGCGCCGTGGCGTCTCGGCGCCTGGCAGAGCGAGGCGGGCGGGCAGTGGTGGTACATTCTGCGGGATGGCAGCGCTTTCCAGCAGGTCGCTGTACTGAAGGCCAACACGACCCGCGAGTCGGCGGGTAACCGCGTCCTGCGCTTCGATCTGCGCTATGACCAGATCGAATCAATTGATAATAATTTTCAGTTTCTGGACGGCCAGCGGCTGGAGATCGGCGTCTCAGCCGCGCAGCCCGCCGCTACCGGTTGGATGTATTACGGCGTTACGTACGAGCAGAACAACAGGGAGGACCTGGCCGTCGGCGGCGAGTTCTTCAGTCAATCGCCATCACGTGCCGGGCTCTGGTTAAAGGGCTCATGGCCATTTGGTGCCCGTTGGCGGATAGAGCCGGCGGTGCGCTATCGGTACAGCCACTATGCCGACGAAGACCGCCGCACCAGCGGCGTTGTGCAAACGCGCGAAGACAACGAATGGCAGGCAGGGGTTCTTGCCAAGTATCGACTGACTGTTGCCTGGCAACTTGCCATCGAATACAGCTATTCCGGCAGCCACTCGAACTTTGACGAATTTTCCTACACACGTCACCAGTTGGCGATCGGTTTAACGCGCCCGCTCTAAGGATCACGTGTCATTTTTTCATTCAGTCGGCATCAATCCTTAAACAAGAAGGACGAACACCATGGACCTGCATCATCTCCTCGGCCTGTGTTTTCGTGGCACAGGTCATCAGGTTCTCGGCCGATATCAAAGGCACGCAGATCGGCGAAGCGGTAAATAGGGCCAGGCTCGATCTAACCGCCACAGCAGTGCCTCGTCCGGTTTTCCATTGTGAGTTCAGATTTTTTCCGGTAACTGGTTAAGTTGCGGGTGTGTTAGCGCAAGCGGCGCCCAAGTCTGTTGCGGTCATCGATCGCGTCAGGCACCATCGTCTTTCTCACTGGGGAAAATGGGCATGGCATCTGCGAAAGAACGGGCGCAAAAGCTTTCTCGGGAAATTCGCGAAGCCATACGGACTGCACGCACGGCGAGCACACGCGCCCGGATGGCGGGTGAGGAGTTCAAGGAACTGCTGGTTAAAGTCCGGGCCGAGGCCGAGGCGGCGAGAAATGTGGTGGAATACCCGGGCGGGCGCTACGAGTGCAACGCCTGTCA
>Ga0209536_100012722_pt1 | contig 12206 bp, 11 predicted proteins | sample DeeMarSeWOR28_12_FD_187461 | JGI IMG/M metagenome (GOLD analysis project Ga0209536, IMG submission 187461) | Marine sediment microbial communities from White Oak River estuary, North Carolina - WOR-2-8_12 (SPAdes) (version 2) | ecosystem: Environmental > Aquatic > Marine > Intertidal zone >...
ATCACGTTGAGCCGGAAGTAGAGATCCTGCCGGAAGCGGCCCGCGGAGATCTCCTTTTCCAGATCCTTGTTCGTCGCCGCGATGACACGAACGTCCACATCGACCGCCTTCGTTCCCCCCACCGGCGTGAAGGACTGCTCCTGGAGCACCCGGAGAATCTTCGCCTGGAGGGGGGGACTCATCTCCCCGATCTCGTCCAGGAAGATCGTTCCCCTGTGGGCCTCCTCGAACCTGCCGGTCCTCGCGGTGTGGGCCCCGGTGAAGGCGCCTCGCGTGTGGCCGAAGAGCTCGCTTTCGAGAAGCTCGCCCGGGATGGCGGAGCAGTTCACGGGGACGAGAATCCGGTCCGCGCGGCCGCTGTTGTAATGGATGGCCCGGGCGATGAGTTCCTTGCCCGTGCCGCTCTCCCCCAGGAGGAGGATGGTCGAATCGCTGCCGGCCACCTTCGACACCAGGGACAGCATTTCCCGGAACGACTCGCTGATCCCGATGATGTTTTCGAACCGGTAGCGCCCGACGGCCTGCCTTTTGAGGTGGATGTTCTCCTTCTTCACCCCCGTCATCTCGAGCGCCCGGTCGACGAGATGGACGACTTCCAGCACCTTGAACGGTTTCGTGATGTAATGGAACGCGCCGAGCTTCATGGCCTGGACGGCGTTCTCCACCGTGCCGTACCCCGTCATCAGGATGACCTCGCAGTGGAGGAGGGTCTTCTTCGCGTGGGAGAGGACCGCGATCCCGTCTCCGCCGGGCATCACCAGGTCCGTGAGGACGACGTCGATGTCGTTCTGGTCGATCAGGGCAATCGCCTCGGCGCCGGATCGGGCAGGGTGGACGCGGAGATCCGGCTGGGAAAAGGCGCTCAGAAGAAGCTCGAGGATGTTTTCGTCATCTTCCGCAATAAGGAGGGATTTCCTCATCGGGATCATTGTACCCTCCGGGGAGCGCGGCACGGAAGGTCAATGTTCCGATGGGGGTAAAGTTTTGGGGGGAAGGGGCGATAAGGTTCTTGTACGGATGTCATCCCACGGAGCCATCCATTGAACAGCACAGGTGCAGGGGGAAAAAAGGGAAACGGGTCGGATTCCGGCGGAAAACCGTTGTCCCGCAGGAAACGGATCAGGCACCTCAAGGGGATGGTGGAGAAAGGGACTTACCGGGTAGAAGCGAAGGAAGTAGCCGAAAAGATGATCGAAGACGCCGTCCGCGCGATACGCTCGCGACACGGTTCGGAGTGAACGCGCGGCTTTCCCCTGCAAACCTGCCGGCGCTTGGGATACAATCTTTCCAAAAGGGATCGAGAAAGAGAACGGGGGCGCGGGATGATGCGATGGACATCCGCGACCGCATTCGACCGGGTTCTCCGGCAGGCCATCGACGACCTTCCCGCGATGTTCCGGGACGCGCTCCGGAACGTGGCGATCGTGGTGGAGGAGTGGCCCCCGGACTGGCTGCTCGAGGAGCTTGCCATCTCCCCGGGGGAGACCCTCTACGGGTTCTACCACGGGATCCCGCTGCCCGAACGGTCCGTCCTGGACTCCGGGAGCCTGCCTGACAGAATCTCCGTCTACCGGGGCCCCCTCGAGGAGGATTTCCGGGATCCCGGAGAACTCGCGCGCCAGATCCGGATGACCCTCCTTCATGAAATCGGGCACTACTTCGGAATGGACGAGGAGGACCTCGCACGTCTCGGGTACGGGTGATTGTGATATACAAAAGGGAGGGGAGGCTGGCAATGTACGTGTTGCGCCGCTTGTTCCACGATGGACTCGACCGTCCCGAACTCGTCCTGATCCATTACTCCGCAACCCCGGAAAATTCCCCCGATACCCTCCTCGTGCGTTCCACCGCCGTCGTCGTGCCGACGGGTATTCCCGGAACCCGGCAGGTCCACCTCGTTCTCCCCCGGCCGCCGGAGGGAGACCGTCTGCTGGTGCGCTATCTCTTCTCGACCGTGGGGGGAGGGAGGGAGTGGTTTTCCTCCGCGTACGACGTGCTTCTCCCGGGGCCGGCCACCGCCGGGGACGTGGACGAGATCGAGGTGGAAGGGGAGGGGAACGCGGTCCCGGCGCCGGGGCGGGGGATGTTCCGGCTCGCGCTCCCCCTTCGGCCGGACGAGCCGCGAACGGGAACCGTCCGGTTCGGGTTCGGCGCCATGCGCAAGAAGCCCTCCCTCTCCCTGTGCCGCGCCCGTGTGCCGCATGCACACGGCGAAGCGCCCGTTGTGGAAGTCCCCGAGGCCCTGTCCGTCCTGAAGAACTACCCGATGCCGTTTTTCCTGTACCACGTCCCCGAGGGAGGGACCGTCCCGCTCGCCGACAAGATCAATGGCGCCAGGATCACGATCCGGGACGACGAGGGGGACATCGTCTGCGCCCGTGCCCTCTGGGGGGACCGGTCCTGGGCCGCCCACAATCTTGCCGTGATGGAAGTCAAGAACTTCGCTTCCGCGGAGGCCAGGGCGTCGGAGTACTTCCACTCCGGCGACCGGGAGTCGTACCTGCGGAAAAGGGCGGCCGTCCTCGCCGGGCATCCCCTTCCGAGAACGTTCGAAGGGTTCGTGTTCGGCCCTTCGGGGAGCGTCGTGGAGTACTGTTTCCAGGTCCTCAGGGTCCGTGCCGGCGAAGCCGTTGCGTCGTGGGTCAACGCTCCCTCCGGCACGAACTGGACGATCACCCTATAGCATCTCCCGCAGCGCCGCAAGGAGCGCCCCCACCTCGTCGTCGGTTCCCACGGTGATCCGCAGGCAGCCGGAAAGCCGGGGCGTGTCGAAATACCGGACGAGGATCTTCCTGCGCTTGAGTTCCTCGTAGACCGGGCGCGCCGATCTTCCCCGGGACCGTTTCGCGAGCACGAAATTGCTCTGCGAGGGAAACGGGGAAAACCCGAGCGACGGGAGCGCGGAGAGAAGCGCGGCGCGCGTCTTCCGTATCTTCGCGATGTTTTTCTCCATCCAGCCGATGTCCTTCAGCGCGGCCTCCCCCGCGGCGATGGCGAGGCGGCTGAGATTGTAGGAATCGCGGACCTTGTTCAGCCCCGAAAGAATCGCCGGGTGACCGAAGCCGAGGCCGATCCGCATCCCGGCCAGGGAGAACGACTTGGACAGCGTGCGGAGCACGATCACGTTCTCCCTTTCCCGCGCGAGGGAGAGGGCGGTCGTGTCGGAAAAGTCGGCGTACGCCTCGTCGATGACGAGCACACCCGCTACCCGGTCGGCGAGGTCGGCCAGGGAGGCTGTCGGGACCCCCGTTCCCGAAGGCGAGTTGGGGCTGGCGACGATCGTCACCGGTGCACGGCGTGCTGCGAGGGCCGCGGGGAGCGAGTAATCCTCGGGGTAGGGAACGCCTTGGATCCTTCCTCCCTGGATCCTGACCAGCGTGTCGTAGAGCGTGTACGTCGGGGTGGGGCAGCACAACGCGTCCCCTTCCCCGACGAAGGCGCGGGCGACCATCGCGAGCAGGTCGTCGGAGCCGTTTCCCGCGATCACCCGGGAGAGATCGAATCCGTACGTCAGCGCGGCCTGCTTCCGAAGTCTCGTTGCGCCCGGATCCGGATACAGGCGAAGCGACGCGTCCGCCTCGGCCCGGATAGCCCGCCGGACCGCGGGGGACGGGGGATAGGGGTTCTCGTTCGTGTTGAGCTTGATGAACCCCTGCTCCTGGGGCTGCTCCCCGGGGACATACCCCGTCATCCTCCCGATGGTTCTGCGGAACGGGACCCTCATCGGGCCGCTCCTTGCCCGCGGCCCCGGAAGAATCTCCCGCCGAGCCGCCTCCAGGCGGGAAGGGACCGCGTGACGGTGTCGGGGGGGACGCAGAAAGCGATCCGGAAATGACCCTTCCGCCCGAAGCCGCTCCCCGGGACGACCAGGATATTCTCCTCCCGCGCCGCCGCGACGAACTCCATCTCGTCCCCGGAGGGGGACCGCGGAAACAGATAAAAGGCCCCCCCGGGGGGGACGACGGCGAAACCGGCGTCCGCGAGAGTTGCGACGAGGGCATCCCGGTTCGCCCGATATACGGGGAAATCCGGCTCGAGGTCCTGGACCGCGGCCACGGCGCGTTGCATGAGGGAAGGGGCATTGACGAACCCGAGCACGCGGTTGCAGAATACGCTCGCCTCCGAGATCTCCCCGGCGTCCGCCGCACGCGGGCTTACGGCGAGATACCCGATCCTCTCCCCGGGGACGTTGAGGTCCTTCGAGTGGGAGTAGGCGATCAGGGTGTTCCGCAGGGCTGCCACGGGGGGAACGAAGGAGAACCCCGGGTACACGATCTTCCGGTACGGTTCGTCGGACAGGACGTAGACGGGGTTTCCCGTCCCCTTCTCCCGCCCGGCGAGACATTCGTCGAGCTCGAGAAGGGCCTCCCGGGGATAGACCGCTCCCGTCGGGTTGTTCGGGGTGTTGAGGATGACCGCTTTCGTCCTGTCGGAAAGCGCCGCGCGGATCGCACCCACGTCGAGCTGGAAGTCCTCCGCGGACTCCGCCACGACCGGGACGCCGCCGATGTTCCGGATGTAGAACAGGTACTCCGCGAAGTACGGCGCGATGACGAGGACCTCGTCTCCCGGGGAGAGGATCGCCCGCAGCGCCACGTTCAGGGCCCCTGCCGCACCCGTGGTCATGATCACGTGGTCTCCCCGGAACGGGAGGCCTGTCGACCGTTCCAGGGAGGCCGCAACCCTGTTCCGCACGTCCGGAAATCCGGCGTTCGGCATGTACCTGTGCAGGTCGGCCGGCGGCGGGGCAGCCAGCTTCCGGATCTCCTCCAGGAGTTCCTCCGGAGGGGCGCCGTACGGGTTCCCGAGGCTGAAATCGAACACGTTGTCCGGTCCCATCGCCGACTTCAGCCGGGCGCCCTCCTCGAACATCTTCCGGATCCAGGATCCCTGGCGGATCGCCTCGCGGATCTCCGGTGATGCGGGCATGACCCCTCCTTGTCCCTCGCGCCTGCTTCTCCCGGCGCGGCGCCGGGACACTTCACGATACGGCAACGCTTGCGGTCTTTTCAAGGGCAACGGGGCGGTTACTGGTGATACGATGATCGGGAATACAGTGCGAAGGGGGGGGATACGGTGAATCCATTCCGCGTCGTTCGGGTGATTCTGACTCTTGCCGCGTTCGTCGGGCTTTCCGGGTGCGTGACCGGGAATGTTCTGCACATGCCCGGGGAACTCGCGCGACCCGGAAAACAGGGACCCGGGCAGGTACCGGCAGGTGCCCCCGTGGTCGCCGTGCTCGACTTTACCTTTGCGGGTACCGCCCCCCATGAGATCGGGCGCGATTATGATCATGCCCGCGAAATCGTCTGGAAGGGAGACCCCGGGAAGACGGTGGCGGACCTCATCGCCGGGGTGCTCGGCGAGAAAGGGGTGCGCGCGGTGCGCGTCCCCGCCGGGGGGACGGCTCCCGCGGATGCGGGCGCGAGGGTGTGGGGAACCGTGGACACGTTTCGTGTGGAAGCGAGGAAAAAAGGGACCCTGAAGACGACGGTCGAGTACGCGGCCACCGTCTCCGTGACGGTGCACGGCTCGGGGGGAACAGCCCCGGCAGGGTGGAACAGCGCAGTCTCTTCCAGCTACTGGACGCAGGATGCGCTGGTCGTCACGCCCGAGGAGGTCCGGGACACGGTCAACGGGGCGGCCAACGCGGCGGCCGAAGAGACGGTGCGCAGGCTGGTCGCGGCCGGTGTGATCGCGCTGCCGGGCGGGAAGTAACCATCCGCCGGGGGGCCGCGTGACGGATGGGGCTTTCGTGGACAGCCCGGATGGAGGAGGTTCCCGCGCAGGAGTGGGATTCCGTCCTCTCCCGCTCGTTTCGCCCCTCCCCCTTTCTCTCCCGTCATTTTCTGCTCCCGTGGGCGAAGACGTTCGCGGCAGACCACAGCAAGCGCATCTACCGGTGGACCCGAAACGGGGAGACCGACGGGTTCCTGTTTCTTTGCCTCTGCGACAGCGAGGCGGGGTGGGAACTTCTCGGCGGGGAGCAGGTGTCCGACTCTTTGGACGCCCTGGTCGTCTCCGGAAGGGAGGCGGAGTTCTGGTCCGAATTTCTCGTCTCCTCGCGGGACCTGATCTCCCGCCAGCCCCTTCTGCTGCCGAACCTCGTCGAGGGGTCCCCTTCGATTTCCTGCCTGCCCCGGCTGTGCTCCGAGCTGGGCTTCTCCTTCCGGGTGGAGGAGATGGACCGGTCCCCCTATGTCCCCCTTCCCTCCTCCTTCGAGGAGTACCTCCTCCAGCTGGAGAAGAAGGAGCGGCATGAGCTGCGCAGGAAGATCCGGAGGGCGGAGGAGACGGTGCCGGGGATCTCGTTCCGGGTGACCCGCACAAGGGAGGAGTTCGACCGGGATTTCCCCTCGTTCGTCGCCCTCCATCGGCGAAGCCACACGGGCAAGGCGGCCTTCATGGACGACCGGATGGCAAGGTTCTTCCGCGAGATGGGCGAAAGCTTCCTGGCCTCCGGCCGGTTGCGTCTTGCGTTCCTTTCCGGGAAGGGCGGGGACGTGGCGTCCGCCCTCCAGATCGCGTGCAACGACTCCCTCCTTCTGTACAATTCCGGGTATGAACCGGACTACCGGGAGGCAAGCCCCGGCCTGGTTCTGCTGGCGCGATGCATCGAGGACGCGATCCGGCAGGGGTTCCGGGAATACGATTTTCTCCGGGGCCGGGAGCGGTACAAGTACGACCTCGGGGGAAGGGACCGGGTCGTGTACCGGGCGATCGTCCGTCGTTCGTGAGACACGTTCTCTTTTCCTATCACACCTGTCCTTTGGAGGAGCCGGGCACCGGATTGGCCGGGGGGATGAACGTCTTCCTCCGCGGCCTGCTGTCCGGACTCGCTCCGCGCGGGATCGAGACGGACGTCCTGACAAGGGGGAAGGGAAACCAGGTGGAGGTCACCCGCCCGTACCGGGGGGTCCGCGTGGTTCACATTCCGTGCGGGTGGGAGGAGCCTTCCAGCCGGGAGGCGGCCTTCCGTGCGCTCCCCCGGTTCATCGACAAGGCCAGAGAGCTCCTTCGGGATCGCAGCGCCCCCCCCGATGCGGTCTCGGCGCATTACTGGATGTCGGGGGTCGCGGCCCGGGACGCATGGCCGTGGAAGCGGCCGCCGGGGGTGGTCTTCGCGTTCCATACCGTGGAGACCCTCAAGCAGGGACCGGCGGGAGGCACCCCCGACGCGCTGTCGCTCGCGAGGAGGACCGCGGAAGAACGGATCGCCCGGGAGGTGCACCGGGTCGTTTTCCTGTCGGAGCACGACCTCGCGGCGACCGAAGAACACCTCCCCGGCGTGGCCGGAAAGGGGGTGGTGATCCCTCCGGGAGTGGACGACGCGTTTCGCCTCCCGCCGCCGCGGGAGGAGGGGAGGCGGGCATTCGGTATCCCTGCCGATCCGTTCCTCTTCCTCCTTGCCGCCCGCCCGGACGCCGGGAAGAATATCCCCGTCGCCGTCGAGGCGTTTCTCGCGGTCCGGGAGACGGGGGGGCGGGAGTCGGTTCTGCTCGTCGCCGGGCAGGGTCCCCCTGCCCGCGGCGTCCCCGGGGGCGTGATCTTCGCCGGGGCGGTTCCCCACGAAACGATGCCCGCCCTTTTTTCCGCGGCGGACGCGCTGCTCTGCCCCTCGTCGTACGAGTCGTTCGGTCTGGTCCCTCTGGAGGCGATGGCCGCCGGGGTGCCCGTGATCGTTCCCCGGGACGGCTATTGGGGAAAAACGGTCCTCCGGGAGGGCGGGGGAGCCGCCTATGCGCCGGAGAGCCCCCGGGGGCTCCCCGCCGCGATGGCGGAGATCATGAAAGACGGTGCCGCGCGAAGCCGGATGGCGAAGGAGGGGAAGAGAATCGCGTCCCGGTTCACGTGGAAGAGGTGCACGGAGTCGTGGGCGAGACTTCTGTCGTCCGCATCCACGCACGGTAGTCGGCGAGGAACTCCTCGAGCTCCCGCCGCGCGTCGTCGTCCGTCATCTGCACAGCGGGGTGCTTCATGAAGTAGGCGGACGGCGCCATGAGAGGGCCCGCGAGCCCCATATCCCGGCCGAGGCGGCAGAACCGGATGGCGTCGATTCCCACCCCCGCGCTGTTCGGGGAGTCGGTCACCGAGAGCCTGAGCTCCACCTCGATCGGCATGCCCCCGAACCCTTCCCCCTCGATCCTCAGGAAGCAGAGCTTGTTGTCCTTCTGCCAGGGGACGTAGTCCGAAGGGCCGATGTGGATCTGGTCCTGCCCCACTTCGTGGGGGAGCACCGAGGTCACCGCTTCTGTCTTCGAGATCTTCTTGGACTTGAGCCGGTTCCGGCTCAGCATGTTCAGGAAATCGGTATTTCCGCCCGTGTTCAGCTGGTACGTCCTGCGCACCGTGATCCCTCTTTCGGAGAAGAGACGCGCCAGGGAGCGGTGGACGATCGTGGCGCCAAGCTGCGACTTGATGTCGTCCCCGATGATCGGGATCCCCCGGCGATGGAACCTCGCCGCCCACTCCGGGTCGGAGGCGATGAACGCCGGGATGCAGTTCACCATGCTCACGCCGGTGGAAAGGCACGCCTCGGCATAGAACCGCGTGGCCTCCTCCGAGCCGACGGGAAGGTAGTTGACCAGGATTTCCGCGCCCGATTCCCGGATTTCCGCCTCCACGTCGCACGGAGCCTCGTCGGAAGGGAGGAACGTCCGGTCTTCCGGGTACTCCAGCATGTGGGGGGCGACGCCGTCCAGCACCGGGGCCATCCGCACGACGGGCCCGCCCGCGGGGATCGCGTCGAGGAATTTCGGCGTGCAGGTGGGCGGTGCGAAGATCGCCTCCCACAGGGGCCGGCCGACCTTCCGGCGGTCGATGTCGAATGCGGCAACGATCTCGATATCGCCGGGTCTGTACCCCCCGATGTCGAGGTTCATCAGCCCGGCGATTTCGTTTCCGGGGGATTCTCCCGCGTTCCGGTAGAACTCGATTCCCTGAAGCAGCGCGCTTGCGCAATTTCCCACGCCGGCCACCGCCACCCGGATCCTACCCATTCCGTTCTCTCCCTGATGCGTTTTTCTTCCCGGTGCCTTTCTTCGATTCCCCCGACGCGGATTCGGTTTCAGCGGGAAGAGGGAGGATCTGCCCGCACTTCCAGCAGCGAGGAGGGATTTCCCGGGCGGAACGCCGCTCTTCCGAGACGAAATTCTGCGACGAGCAGGCGGCGCAGTCCAGGATCATGGGCGCCATTTTACATTTTTTTTTAACCGTTTGACAAAAATGAATCCGCACGGCTAAGATGTGCCCATGCAAATCGAAAAGGGAATCGACAAGGAAGTCAAAAAAATCCGCGTGATGATCCTGGACAAGCCGGGATACATGGGAAGGGTGGCCACCGCCATCGGCAAGGCGGGGGGCAGCATGGGCGACATCCGGCTCGTCGGGATCGGTCTCGAGTACAACACCCGCGACATCACCGTCTTCGTGAACGACGAGGCCCACCTCGAGGCGGTTCTCGAGGAGGTCGAGAGGGTCGAGGGCGCCATCATATCGGACATCATCGACCCGGTCCTCGAGCTCCACCGCGGCGGGAAGATCCGCGTCAAGGCGACGATGGAGATCGAAGGGATATCGACGATCCGCAAGATCTACACCCCGGGCGTCGCGAAGGTATGCAAGGTCATCCACGAGAACCCCGAGCGGGCGTGCGACTACACCGGGATCGGCAACACGGTCGCGATCGTCACCAACGGGACGGCCATCCTGGGCCTGGGGGATATCGGAGCGGTGGCCGGGATGCCCGTCATGGAGGGGAAGGCGGCCCTCTTCGACGTGCTCGTGGGGGTGAACGGCGTCCCGATCCTCATCCAGTCCAAGGACTCCGAGGAGATCATCCGGACCGTCGCGTCCATCGCCCCCACGTTCGGCGCCATCAAGCTCGAGGACATCAAGGCGCCCGAGTGTTTCGAGATCGAGGACCGGCTGTCCGCGATGCTCGATATCCCGGTGATGCACGACGATCAGCACGGCACGTCGGTCGTCGTCCTGGCGTCCCTTCTCAACGCAAGCAAGTACGTCGGGATGCTGGTCAAGAACGACATCGTCGGCCTGGTGGGCCTCGGCGCGGCGGGGATGGGGATCTCGAAGCTTCTGATGGGCTACGGGGTCCGGAAGCTTCTGGGGACCGACATCAACCAGAATGCGATGGATATCTTCGCGAAAGTCGGGGGGAAACCGGTAACCCTCCCGGAGATCATGAGCCTCTCCGACATCGTCATCTGCACGACGGGCGTGCCGAACCTCATCAAGAAGGAAATGGTCAAGAAAGGGCAGGTGATCCTGGCCCTGACCAATCCCAACCCGGAGATATCCACCGAGGACGCGCGCGCCGGAGGCGCCGCGTTCGCGGCCGACGGACGGGGAGTGAACAACGCGCTCGCCTTTCCCGGTCTTTTCCGGGGAGCCCTCAACGCGAGGGCCCGCAAGATCAACAACCGGATGAAGATCGCGGCGGCCAAGGCGATCAGCTCATTTGCCACGGAGGGGGAACTCGTCCCGTCCATCCTGGACATGGAGATGCACCGCGCCGTCGCCGATGCCGTGGAGCGGGCGGCGTTCGAATCCGGAGTGGCCCGAACGCGCGAAGAGGATCCCGAGAAGCCCTAGCCGCGCGAGGTCCGGATGACCGCTGGGATTCGATGATGGATGCCTCCTGGGTCCACGGCGCCTCGCTGGTCGCGTTTGCCTATTTCCTCGGATCGGTCCCTTTCGGCATCCTGGTGGCCCGCCTGATCGACCGGAGCGTCGATCTCCGGGCGGTGGGGTCGGGGAACATCGGGGCGACGAACGTGGCCCGCGCCGTCGGGAAGGCGGGGGGGATCCTGACGTTGCTCCTGGACGCGGGCAAAGGGGTCTTCGCCATGACCCTCGTTCCCCTGTTCGTCGAGGGTCGCCTCTCCCTGTGGATCGCCCTCGTCGGGGCCGCCGTTCTTCTCGGGCACGTGTTCCCCGTCTTCATGAATTTCCGCGGAGGGAAGGGGGTGGCCACGGCGCTGGGGATCGTCCTGTTCCTCTCGCCGGTCGCCGCGTTCCTCCTCCTCGTTCTCTTCTCCCTCGTGGTCTACTTCACCCGGTACGTCTCGCTCGCCTCCCTCTGCGCGGCCGCCGCCCTGCCCCCGATCATGGCGCTCCTTGCCACGTCCCGCCATTACGTGACCCTCTCGCTCGGGATGACGTTCCTCGTGTTCTACACCCACCGGGAGAACATTCAGCGGCTGATCGCGGGCCGGGAGAGAAAATTCGGCGCCCCGGAACAGGAGGCGCCGCCGGGCGACCCCCACCCCTAGAGCTTTCGCAGAAACCTCTCCCGCTTCCGGTCCCCCTTCTTCTTTCTGTGTCCCTCCCCTTTCTTCCCTTTCCTTCCCCCCCCGCGGTCTTCCCCGCCGACGGTTCCTTTCGCCTCTTCCTGCTGCCAGGCGGACAGGCGGTCGGCGAACTCCTCGCAGGACAGGATCGCCACGTCGCGCGTCGGGAGCGTACCGCGCAGACCCCGGTCGGAAGTGACCACGATCGTTCCGGTCGTCGCGTTTCGGGAGAGGTCCCGGATGACGTCGTCGGCGGTTTCGGAGCGGGACGAGAACACCGCGGTCCCGCCCTTGAAGGGTTGCCGGGTCCGTTGCGGGGCCTCCGCCCCCCTTGCGTCGAACACGACCGTCAGGCGAAGTCCGTTCTCTCGTGCGTAAGCGGACAGCAGGGAGCACAGTTCGCCGCGTCCCTCCGGTCCCGCGGGGTCTCCCGGGAGGAGAACCGTCCCCGACCGGGCAAGATTGTATCCGTCCACGATGAGATGCCTGCTCATGGAGTCCTCCCGGAAAGGTGCCTGCATATCAGGCACCGGGTGATCACGGAATGGGCAATCATTCTACCATCCTCCCCCCGGCTGCGCCATCTCCCCGCCGGAGAAAAGGGGAGTAACCTTCCGATACGATGTGGGATTTCCCTTTACGCAGGCATCTCTTCCGCATCGGCGGACGCGTTGGTACGCCAATTGCTCCTGTCCGCATTCGGGGAGGTGACCCATGAAGAAGATCGAGGCCATTATCAAGCCGTTCAAGCTCGATGAGGTCAAGGAGGCCTTGAACGACATCGGTATCCAGGGGATCACCGTGTCGGAGGTCAAGGGCTTCGGCCGCCAGAAGGGGCACACCGAGCTCTACCGGGGGGCGGAGTACGTCGTCGACTTCCTCCCCAAGATCAAGCTC
>Ga0209536_100012723_pt1 | contig 12205 bp, 24 predicted proteins | sample DeeMarSeWOR28_12_FD_187461 | JGI IMG/M metagenome (GOLD analysis project Ga0209536, IMG submission 187461) | Marine sediment microbial communities from White Oak River estuary, North Carolina - WOR-2-8_12 (SPAdes) (version 2) | ecosystem: Environmental > Aquatic > Marine > Intertidal zone >...
GCTATAGCTGATTTGTTAATCCATTTTACGATGGATAGAGTTAAGGCTGGGCCGAGATATCTTGGTAGGTTTAAGCCTCTTTCCGCGAACGAAATGCGGGAGAAGCTTGATTACCTACAAATGGAACAGGAAACTGGATACAGAGTTCTTGGAGATAGCTACAAAAAAGACATCAAAGGCAACACATACTTTTGGTGGTGTCTCGGACTAGATCAGATGATTCATCATCTAACCCATTACTACATAATCTTTGCGATTGTTATGGAGAAGGCGTTAATGTAATGTTCGATTGGTATGAATCCGATATGAGTTTGTGGTGGAATGTCAAAAGTCTTTGGCACTCACTCACTTACCCTTTCCGCAGAACTTGGGATTGGATGGTTAAGTCTATTCAATATTCAATTGTTTTGTGGAAAGATTTTGATTGGGATTATACCTATATATTGGTGCTATTACAATATAAGTTGAAACGAACAAGAAAACGCATTCTTGATAATAATATAATTTTGCGTTCCGAAGAAGTTGGTGCGCAAATAAAACATGCCGAAGATCTTATTCAAAAATGGTTTGATGATGATTTCTGTAAGGATGCGCAAAAAGCTCATGACAAAAAATGGGGAGAAATAATCAACTTTACAAAAGAAGTTGATTGGAATGGGCGAAAGGTCCATCAGCTTGATATTCAAAGAGCGAATGTTACCACTGAAGAAGAAAAGGCTCAGGAAGAACAAGAACAAAGAGCAATTTGGAATCGTCAGGAGTATGAAAGACAGCAATGTCTTGATGAGATTTTTGCACATATCCGTAAACATATTCAAGAATGGTGGGATTAAGAATGCCAGATAAAAAGAAAGCTGGCAATGGTTTGAAACGACTTGGAAGATATTCGATTACAGAAGTTTTCGAATATATAGATGCCTCGCCAAAGAACGGACAGCGTATTAGATTCTACGGACACCTAATGCATCTTCGTTCTACTAGATTGCTCAACTTTCGAGTACATGGAATTATATGTGTTAAATGTGGAGCCAGGGGAGCTTTCTTTGCTAAAGAACGCTATGGAAATGATGGCCCGCATTTAAACATGTATGCTTTCGATAATCATGGTCATCCTATTCTAATGACTAGAGATCATATCAAACCAAAGGCCAAAGGTGGAACCAATCATCTATATAACTTGCAACCAATGTGTGTTAAATGCAACAGTGGCAAAGGAGATGCTTGGATAATTAAAGATAGGCTTCGCTATTATTCAAGGCGAATGAAGAATTTTTTCACTAAGAAGTTATAGGTCGGTGGTGTTAACGGCAGCATGACGGTCTCCAAAACCGTTGGTCTAGGTTCAAATCCTAGTCGACCTGCCAAAACTTGTGAGGATTAACGATGAAACATTCTGCGAAAACGGTAGTAACACGACATAGCCGTTTAATCAAAACTACTAGTAAATTTCTGAGTTATATCCTACGACACAAGCCAGACACCATAGGCATTGAGCTTGATGATTATGGTTGGGCCAATGTCAAAGACTTAATAAAGAAGGCTAAACAAAACGGACGCAAAAATATATCGCTCGACCTTCTTAAAGAAGTTGTTCGAGACAACGATAAACAACGGTTCTCCTTTAGTCAAAATTTTGAATACATTAGAGCCAACCAAGGACACTCTATCAAAGTAGATTTAGAACTGGAGCCTATAGAACCATTGGATATATTATATCATGGGACGGCTACTAAGAATTTGGATAGTATTTTTAAGCAAGGACTGCTTGCTGGAAATAGACATCATGTGCATCTATCTTCAGATACCGTTACTGCTAGGACTGTTGGGAGTAGGTACGGAAGCCCTATAGTTTTAAAGGTGGACGCCAAACAAATGTACGAAGATGGGTACGAGTTTATGTGTTCTGATAATGGGGTTTGGTTGACAGATCACGTTCCACCAAAATATTTAGAAAAGGTTTAGTAAAATGAAAAAGCTGTATAAAGCTTCCAGCTTCAGAGAATTTTGTTTTATCTTTGATTCGGCAAAACATAAGACACCAGAAGATGCCGCCTACGAATATGTGGGCGAAGTAGAGGGTTCTGGTGATGTGGATGATATTTGGGAAGTAACTGACCCGAACGATATCCCAAGTGATTGGTACTATAGTGTTCCGCTTGGCTTAGATTTTAAAGCAGATTGCTGTGATTTTTTACAAAATCAAGAGTGGGCAAAAAAGATTGCCGAGAAACTTGAGGCTCTAGATTATGAGCTAGAAGATACATTTGTAGAAGATTTGTGGAAGGCGGCAAAAGATGGCGACAACGAATGGAACCCTTAACTTAAGATATACTACCGCAAAAGAAAAACGAAATATACAACAGGCCATTAGAATATTATCTAAATGTAGAATTGGGCTACAACGCAATGTACAGTTTAGAAAGTATGGATGGAAACGAAAGGCTGGTGTATACAAGGTTGCTTATGTTAAAGATTCTGTGGTTGTAAAGGGCGGACCAAATAAACAGTTGCGAGGCGAAATGCGATTGTGGAAAAGATCACGAGGCAGACCGTTTAGAAAGAACTTAGTTCGTTCTTTCGGAATAATTAGCTTTGATGACTGTCTTTATCTTTTCCAACGCCGAGCTCCTGGAAAAATAGATACTGGTTACGATTGTCCTAATGAAGAATATTGTGAGTATATTGCTGATATGATTGGTATTCCAGATTGGGGACACAATCATGGTCATGATAAGCATGGCAATCCAGTATGGTATGATACCAATTTATACTAATGGGGATATAGACCGTTAAGGCAGGCGGCCTGGACTGTAAATCCAGTGGGCTTTGCGCTCCCGAGTGGGTTCGATTCCCTCTATCCCCACCACTTATAAAGGAAGTATAATGGTTAGGTATGTTAAACAGAAAGACTATACTAGCTGTGGTCCTGTTGCTCTAATCAATATAATGAAATGGCTCGGCTGTAATACAACATACGATAATTTTATTGATACAGCAAGAATTTTGTGTTGTCATGAACCTGGAGTTGATGGTGGCACGCATATTTGGGATATGGAAAAGGCTCTTAAAAAGCTCGGAATTAAAAAGAAACGAAAAAAGAACCCGACCTTAGAAGATATAGACAAGCATCTTGACTCTGGTGGAATAGTCTTGCTTGAGTATTATGCTCCATATAAAAATCAGTTACTTGATATTGGTGATGGACATTTTTGTTTGTGCATAGGTCGAACAAAAAAGATGTACATACTTGTTAACGATGGAACCAAAAAAACTGTTGGTAAAAGAAGCAAAATGAGTATGAAGATAGTTTTGTATGGTGGCGAAGACAATCGTTACGCATGGTTTATATCAAAATGAAGCGGGTATGATGTTTAATGGCTAGCATGTCAGCCTTCCAAGTTGAACGTCGGGGTTCGAATCCCCGTACCCGCACCATTTTTTATCAGGAGTAATTATGCAAACACAAGAAATACTCGGGCTAATCATTGAAGAAATGAGAGAACGTAGTGATGAACTTTCTGACAAACGTAAATACGAAATGGCCGAAGAATTGCAGTATTGGATTGATAGATTGCGTACTGTAATTGCAAGAGCTAATGCTGGCTGGTATTAGCTTTCAATTTATGGCCCGCTAGCATAAAGAATGCGTCCAGAGGCGGTGCGTGCCGTCCGTCATCGACATGGCCGTTACGATGGTCGTCGGTGCCACGTTTACGGGAGTAGCTACCCGACATAACGTGAGAATAGCCTGGAAGATACTGGGTGCGAGACCAGTGTGGGCCTTCCAATTATTATCATGAGACCCTCAAAACAAAAACAATTTAACGACTACGTGACCAAATGGGGAATGTCCGACTTCAGGTTTTTTGTCGTATCCTCAGGATATAATAATCGCCACTTATATATCGTAAAAAATGGTATTAAACATGCACATATAAAAACAGGTGCATATAGCGGACTAGGTATAAATACTTTGGACAAAAGAATCGGAAGCACCGACGTGTTTGAAATAAAATCGCTTCATCGTTTATTACCAAGGCTCAATAACCCTAATACGCGCCTGTTTGTACACGATGAAAGCGGGGATATTGAATTTAGTTCTGTTGACGAAGTAAAAGAATATTTTCTAATTAGAAAACTAACTGGACTGTGACGGACGGGTCGCATAGTATGGCTTAGTGCAACGGGTTGCTAACCCGTCGACCGTCGTAAGGCGGTCCGTGGGTTCAAATCCCACCCCGTCCGCCAGCTTTATAAAAGGTGAAATATGGCATATACACATCATAGTTTTATTGCATGTGAGGATTGTGGCGAAAGACATTATCCTGGAAACAAAGAAGCTTGTGTTGAAACTTTAAAAATTCAATTAGAGGAATTACAAGTCATCATTTCAGATTTAAAAAGGCAAGTGGAAGAATGTGTAAAGTATACGGAACGTCGTTAGCCCTACTTACAGATTTGTATCAACTGACAATGGCCTATGGTTATTGGAAGCATGATATGCACAATCAACATGCTGCATTTAATTTGTTTTATCGTAAAAACCCCTTCGGTGCTTATTATACTGTGGCTGCTGGGCTAGAGACAGTGATTGAATATATCAATCAACTTTATTTCAGTCCGACCGATATTCAATTTCTTCGCAGTCTAACTGGCAATGACGGCAAGCAACTGTTCGAAGAAGACTTCCTTTCTTATTTACATACGTTTAGATTCGCCTGTGACGTAAGAGCAATGGAAGAAGGAACGATTGCATTTCCACATGAACCATTGCTTTCTATTCAGGGTCCACTGATTCAGTGTCAATTGCTGGAGACACCGTTGCTTAATGCTATCAACTTTAGTACATTAATTGCAACAAAAGCACAACGCATTTGCAGTGCTGCCGAAGGACCAGTGCTTGAATTTGGACTACGAAGAGCACAAGGAATTGATGGTGCATTGACCGCAAGTCGAGCAGCATACATTGGTGGATGTGCAGCAACATCAAATGTGTTGGCAGGAAAGCTTTATAACATTCCAGTTAAAGGGACGCACGCCCATAGTTGGGTGATGTCTTTTGATACTGAAATGGAAGCGTTTGATAAATACGCACAGGCTATGCCAAACAATTCAGTAATGCTGGTTGATACATATGACACAATGAAAGGTGTTGACGCAGCCATTACAATTGGCGAGAAACTACGAGAACAAGGTCATGAGCTTGTTGGTATTCGTCTTGACTCTGGAGACCTAGCAAAGTTAAGCATTGAAGCTAGAAAGAAGCTAGATGCTGCTGGGTTTGAAGACGCCAAGATAGTCGCAAGCAATGATTTAGATGAATATACGATTCAAGAACTGAAGATTGCTGGTGCACAGATTGATATCTGGGGCATTGGTACCAAATTAGCTACTGCATACGACCAACCAGCACTAGGTGGAGTGTACAAGCTGGGAGCAATTCGGGACAAACAAGGACACTGGCATCATAAAATCAAACTTTCAGAAGAACGCATCAAGACTTCTAACCCTGGAGCCCATCAAGTATTCAGGTTTCATAGAAACGGTGCGGCGGAGTTTGACATTATTTTTGATACGCTATCTGGATTTGTAACTGGCGGAGACTATGTGCCAGAACATGTGTTTGGTGATGAGCTAACGCACTGTCCAGCTCGTAACGAGTTAGATACACTATACGCATGTCATGAAATGTTGCCTGTCATTTTTGATAAAGGAACGTTGGTATATAAATCTTCGTTAGAATCTGCTCGTAAACGATTACAGGACGCACGGTTCAAATTAAACCACAAAGGACACCCTGTTGCACTAGATGCGAATATGCATCGTATCAAAAATGGATTAATGAAATGACTAAAGCGTATTTAATAGAGTGTCGAACTGGTTGTAGTTGTTGCTCATATGAAAATCATTATCGCGGGCCATATAAAACAAGAGAGGATGCAGAAAAACGCATTAATTTTTTTAAAACAGGATCATATTATCCTGTTGCATCACAATACTCTAAGCGTGGAAATTACAGTATAGAAGAAGTAACCATAGAAGAAATATCAAACAATAGATATATTGTAGATGACAAAATTGTGATCCATGATTTAGAGTTTATTAATGTCAACGATAATGGCGATATTGGCGACTCTTGTGGTGGAGCAAAGCATGATTATCCAGGTGAAAGATTTGATGACATGGAGAGCTATTGATCATGATCAAAGATATTGATGGACTTCTTGAACATGTAACCATCTGCCTGCAAAAGCGAATGGACATTGCTGTCGTAGGAATGAGTGGCGGAGCAGATAGTACTTTGGTCGCTATTTTGTGTGCAAATGCTCTTGGCAAAGAGAATGTTTATTCTTTGCATATGCCTTACGATATTGACGATGCCTCTACATTTAATGCTAAGTCGATTCAAATTGCCGACCGTCTTGGTATTAATAAGAAAACGATAAGTATTGGAAAGGCAGTTGACTTTTTATCTAGTGAAATATGTCATCTTTCGCGACTGAATATGGGCAATATGAAAAGTAGAATGCGAATGATTGCCTTATATACTATGTCTGGTAGGCTTGGTGAAGAAACTGGACAAGCTGTTCGCGTTGTTGGAACTGGAAACCTATCAGAAGATTTCATTGGATACGACACTAAGGGCGGAGATTCTTTAGTGGATTATTCTCCAATAGGAAGCTTGGTCAAGTCAGAAGTATATCAGCTTCTTGATTATTTTAGAGACCAAAATATAATCACTGATGATATGATTGATCGTGTTCCATCTGCTGGATTGTGGGAAGGACAAACAGACGAGGAAGAATTGGGATATACATACAATGAAATGGAGTCATACGTTTTAGATATGTATAATCATAATCAAGTAAATTTTAATGACCCTATCAGCAAATTTGTTTATGATAGGTGGAAGACCAATAGACATAAGCGAGAAGTTGTGCCTGTTGTGGCATTACGTAGCTTTTGTGAATAGAGGAGAAACAATGAAAGCTCTAATCCTTGTAGATATTCAAAATGATTTCTGTCCTAAAGGGGCATTAGCCGTGGCAAATGGCGATGAAGTTGTTCCAGTTGCAAATCAACTTAACACCAGCATGATGTTTGATTATGTTGTGCTCACACAAGATTGGCATCCCATGTCACACAAAAGTTTTGCTTGTAATAACGAAAATGCTGAAGTTGGAACGCTTGGTGAGCTTAACGGTCTGCCACAAGTATGGTGGCCAAACCACTGTGAATGGGGAACTCCTGGTGCAGAATTTCATAAGAACCTTATGACTGGAAGGGCCAATCTAATTCTTCGCAAGGGAATGGATCACGAGGTTGATTCATATTCTGGCTTTTTTGACAATGCTGGAAGACCGACTGGTTTAGGAGATTGGTTGGCATCGCAACAGGTTAAAGAAGTATATATTATGGGACTTGCTACAGATTATTGTGTGAAGTTTACAGCACTTGATTGTGCAAAACTTTTATTTAAGACATATCTTATTGAAGACGGATGTAGGGCAGTAAATCTTCAGCCTAATGATGGTGTGAAAGCCATTGAAGAGATGAAAAGTGCAGATATTGAAGTTGTAAACAGTACACAACTTTTGAAGGAGCACAAGGCAGGAAATGAATGACCCAGGACTTGAAAGATTCTATGTTTACCGCAGTCTGAATCCAGACGAATCATGGGGAGCGGTAATTTGTGAGGGCAATTTAGACAAACTTCCGAATATAGATTTTGGTATGAGGGTGTTTGCCGTTAATGAAAAAGAGGCAATTGCTAGAGCTAAAAAAGAATACGATAAAATTCATGCTCACGATAGTGATAAAGAAAACGTAAGACGATTTGCTGCTGCCGCACTCAAACATTTTATTTTAAATGAATCACCAGAAGTTGCTGCGAAGAAATCTATGTCTTGTGCGATTGCGTTATTAGAGCAATATAATACATATTTTCAAGGACTAAAAGATGAACAAGAAATATTTAGTGATAATGCGGGGACTACCAGGGAGTGGGAAGACGACAGTTGCCGAAAGATTGCTTAAGAAATTCATGAACATTTATAATGTAGTCGTATGTAAGTGTTCTGCGGACAGTTATTTCATGGACGATGAGGGCAATTATAACTTTGACCACACAAAGCTTGGCAAGGCTCACGGTGCCTGTAAATTTAAGGCGGCCACAGCAATGCGTCAAGGAATTAGTTTGGTAGTAATTGACAACACAAACACAACAAAACGTGAAGTAAAACCGTATTTGGAAATGGCCAAAGAACATGGCTACTCAGTTAGACAAATTACGGTTGGCGGAACATCTGATGGTGATATTGTTACTTACATGGAGCGAGGTCTTCATAATGTTCCTGCCGAATCAATGAAAAAAATGGCCGCTAGGCTCAAGGATAGCCTTGAAAAAAAGGAGCTTAAAGATGTCAGAAGATAAGAAACATACAGTAGACGAGCATATCGACGTTATCCTAACTGAAGGCGAAACTTTAGAGCGAGAAGAGTTTATGGATAAGGTTACCGATATGTATAACAAAAACATGCATAAAGCATACGATAAATATACTATTACGCTTGTTCGCACTAAAGAATTTGGTTGGACGTTATTCTTCGACGGCACCCGCGACGAAACAAAGGATGAAACTGCTATCCGTGAAGCTGAAGAAAAAGCTCGGCGGAAACAAGTTGAGGCGGCAGAGCTTAAAGAATATTTGCGCCTCAAAAAGAAATACGGCAAGAAGGACAAGTAATGATTCGTTTTTTCGCCATTTTTCTTTTGGTAGCCTCTGCATGTACTCCATTGGTAGTTGGCGGAATATATGCAGAGCCACCCGATAAGCATTGTGTGTTTATTAAACACCAAAGAGACCATGAAGAAGAATCATGTTGGTGTGCCGTAGAAGGGCGTACTGAAGATAAAGCAGATGCCATGCTAATGGTAAAAGTTGCAAATAAATACTGCGATGGAGATGCAGATGAATCAAATTGAGATTGAAGTGGAAATTAGTGAAGACCACTACACAATATTGGAGCGAATGGCAGAAGACGAGGAGCTAACCATTGAGGAGTTGGTTAGTCGTATCATACACGAACAGCTTGAAGAAATGGAATTTGAAGAGGATATTTAATGTCACGCATTAGCCATAAAGATTGGGCAATTTCAGAAGAAATTAAAAAAAGGAAACGTAGAGTAGGCATTAGATTTCCTATTTTTGTCCGTAAAGTTTGTGCTGCGTGCGGAGATGCCTTGAGGCTTGAAAGAGTGTGGAAAGTTGGATATGGTGAGTATAAAATCATATGTCAACAGTGTGCGTCAACTTGGGAAGAAGCATACGACAAAGCCGAGGACCCAAAGAACAACAAGATAGTTTATTCGTCTAGTTATTAAGGAGCCGTTATGAAGAAGCTAGTTATAGCGAAACGGTCGAAGTATGAGTGGGAAAGAAAAACATTAAATCTATCTCATGATGAGTTGATCAGTAAATACCAAAAAGAACGTGCAAATCTTAATGCAATCTTAAAAGGGCATGAAAGTCAACTGAAAGTTAGAGAGCAAATTTTGCATTTTCTTCCCAATGCAGACTTCCAGATGATGGATGATATCAATAGTGTTATAACCAAATATGATTTGGTTATAGTTTTGGGTGGAGACAATAGCTTTACAAAAATTAGCCATTATGTTGGTGCCACTCCAATTATTGGCATTAACTCTGATCCAGATAGAAGCGTTGGTTGTTTAACACGGTGGTCCGTTCATGATGAACATGATGTTATGGACTTTATTGAAATGTTGGACTTTCATGAATATGAAATTGAAGAGTGGCCTAGACTTGAAGCCACTCTTGACGGGACTCTTATTATCCCGGCCACTAGTGAATATTATTTTGGTGAAAGAATGAGAAATAGAATGTCTCGTCATGTGTTAGTACATAACGGTAAAGAATACGAGCAAAAATGTTCTGGTATGGTAATTGCAACTGGAGCAGGCAGTACTGGTTGGTATCATTCTATTAGCGGAATGAATGATATATGGCAACCAACTATTGATTGTGCAGGCTTTATTGTTTCGGAGCCATATAATCCACAGGCAGATGGTTGTTATAAAGGGGAGCTTCCTCGTGGCGAAGAGATTGTTTTGTATTCATTGAATGACGATGATGGATTGGCTAGTGCTGATTCATGGGACAATTTTCCATTTACTCGTGGAACAGAAGCCCGTATCTATGTGGGACATAGTCTTAATGTATTAGTTCCTAGAAAGGAAAAGCAAAATGGGTGACCGTGGCAATATCGTAATCGACTATAATGACGGTAATGAAATTTATTTTTATTCACACTGGACAGGATATGATTTGTTTGAAGTATTGCAAAACGCTTTAAGTCGTGGGCGTGATAGATGGGACGACAAACCCTATTTGGCTCGCATTATTTTTTGTGAAATGGTGAAAGAAGACTTGCACAGCAATACTGGATTTGGTATCTCTCCTAATTTATGTGATAACGAATATCCATTGTTGATTGTCAATCCATCTAAACAAACCGTTAGAATGACAACTGGTAGTAATACAACTCCATTATTAGAATGGGACTTTGATGAGTTCCTGGAGCTGGAGAATGACCCAAGAAACGAAGATAACAGATGAGTTGATCAAACTCGCTGCACAACACAGTGAATATAGAATTAAGAATCTGATGAACCTTTATCCGTACGGATCAAGAGTGTACGGAACGGATAATGAAAAGTCTGATTATGATTTTATTGCAGTGTACAATAGGGTTGAAGATAAGAATGAATTCAAGGGTGAGTTGATTCATGTTACTGCGTATAGTGTGGCGGAATTTCTAAAGCAAATTAAACAACATGAGATTTCTGTTTTAGAGTGTTGGTCGTTGCCGGATAATCAGGTTCCAATTAATAATATTGATTTTAAATTTGAGTTAAATTTACCTGCGTTAAGGCGATCCATTTCTGCACAAGCATCTCATTGCTTTGTAAAAGCAAAAAAGAAATTGACAATAGAGAAAGACTTGGATATATATGTAGGAAAGAAAAGCCTGTTCCATTCATTCAGAACTATTCTGTTTGGTATACAGATTGCAGAACAGGGAAAGATAGTAGATTTTAGTGCTGCCAATGCTTTTTATGATGCCATTGTGTTAAGTCCTAGATGCGATTGGGAATATCTAAAGGCTACATGGAAACCAGAATATAACAAGCTAATGACAGAGTTCAGAAAGCTGGCATCTAAAGAATAAGGGCAGGTATCCGAGTGGCTAGGTGCGTGGCTGCAACCCACGTTACGCGGGTTCAAATCCCGCCCTGCCCTCCAATAAGGAAAGAGCAATGACACCCGAAGAATCTGAAGTTACTAATACATATATTGTTATGCCACCACAAACCAATGCACATGGCACTGCTTTTGGTGGACAGATTATGGCGTGGATGGATGAAGTCGCAGCCATTACAGCACTCAGATTTTGTAAAACACCATGTGTAACGGTATCTGTGGATCAAGTAGAATTTACAAAACCTATTAAGATGGGACACATCTTGGTAATGAAAGCAAGGGTCAATTATACTGGGACCACAAGCATGGAAGTTGGCGTTGAGATTTGTAGCGAAGATCCCATGACCGGTGTTAAACAACATGCCTTGACTGGATATTTAACTTTCGTTGCCGTTGATAAAAATGGAAAGCCAACTAAAGTTCCGCAACTTGAAAGAGTTAGAGAAATAGATGTAACAAGATGGCTTCATGCAGAGGAACGCAGAAAAATTAGATTGGCAAACAAACAATGACTATCAAAGCATGGCTTTCGTTTGCTATTTTTTATAAAATGGTTGATATAATCTCCACTTTATATTTAATAGCAACGCGAGACCTATCTATTGAGGCCAATCCTTTTGTGCGCGGAATGTTGTGGGCGTATGGTCCAATTACAGCATTGGTGATGAACGCTTTAATCTTTTCATTATTAATGTTAGTGCTTTATAAACATAACGAAAAAGGATTGTTGATAATATCATTATAATCCGATTGATTGATGTATATCCCAACAACACCATTGTTCATACAGCTGTTGTTTTTCATTTTATTATTTTCAGAAAAATAAACAAGGACTATTCCTCCCTGGAAATTGTATGAGGCGTAATTGTTTTCAATTAAATTATCTACCGAACCATCAATATATAATCCATGTCTAGAAG
>Ga0209536_100012724_pt1 | contig 12204 bp, 13 predicted proteins | sample DeeMarSeWOR28_12_FD_187461 | JGI IMG/M metagenome (GOLD analysis project Ga0209536, IMG submission 187461) | Marine sediment microbial communities from White Oak River estuary, North Carolina - WOR-2-8_12 (SPAdes) (version 2) | ecosystem: Environmental > Aquatic > Marine > Intertidal zone >...
GGTGCTCTGGGCAGCTTGCTTTTGCGAAGATTCTCCCCGGCTTTTCGCCAGCGGATGATATCCGAGTTGACCCTGAGGGCGACCATTTTCTGTTCCGCCACCAGGCCTTCGAACAGCTTGAACACGTAATAGGTGTTTTCATCCGGGTCGTTTTGAAAAAAAATTTCACGGCGAACCTGGTTGACCGCGCGCTGCTCGGCCAGCTCCCGGAAGGCTTTTTCCAGTTCCGACACGGCCGCCGGCATGTCGATGACGCTTTGGATTTCCTCATTGGTTAAAATCAGCATCCTGAATCAACTCCTTTAAAGCCGGTCGGCTGGCAGGACCGTTAGTTTTTTGGTTCTGTCGAGAACGATCCGCATGGCTTTGCAGTCGTCCTCGTTATAGGCCAGAATTCGGCTGCGAACAAGCAGGTCGCCGGATTCGATCCAGCGGTGATACCACTCGATCGAAGCGGCCCCGGAGGGGTCGGGGTCCCGCCAGTTGAATCCGCAATACTTTGCCAGCGTTTTGATCGAGTAGTCATGGGTCGGCCATTCGGTATGGGGTTTGACGACAGCGAGATATAAGTCGATCGTCTGCGGGTGTGCAAATAAAGCTTCCAGATCGTTTTCTTCTATGACCTGAGGATATTTTTGCTGCAGCTTGCGCCAGATGGTTCGTTCGTAGGGAGAATAATAATAAAGCGCACACGGCTGCATGGATTTGAGGTAATTCCAGGCGGCCTGGAAGGCAGCGGCTTCTGCTTCGGGTGTGGGGCTTTCAGCAAAAAATGGCACATATGTTTCCGAGGCCGGATCGCCCTGCCGCCGCCGGATAAAACCATGCAGATAACAGATGTCTCTAAAGGGGTCGGTTTCGACATCGAAAAAAAGTTCTGTTTCCGGCTCCGGCAATTCAAGCGGTTGTTTCAGATAGGGTTCGGCGCTTTCGTCACAAAGAAGCCTGGCCCGCTGCTGAAAGGTAACGAGCAGATCAGGGCCCAGACCTTGAAAAATGGTGCGGGTGCCTTGAATGTAGCGGTTTAGATCGCTTTGGGCCAGCTCGGAGGTTCGCTCGACTTCGGTATGCATGATGTCCCGGCGTGACCGGCCCAGCTCCGGAATTAAGGTCAGGTCATCGGTGTCTTTAAGTTTGTTCAAGCAGGCACTTCGCCATTGGCACAGTTTACAGTGTCCCGACCTTTTGGATGGGCGTTTTAAAAAATTAATGGCGGCTTCCATGCATCTTTTACTGAAAATGAAGATCGGCGAGCGGTTCGGTTTTCGGCTCCGAGATGAGGGTCTTTACATCAGCGTCGACAGCCGGCAGTATACCAAGCAAAAAATAATTATTAGATACTAAAAATGAATTTGTTGTCAATGAATAACATTCAAATGTCATCGGGAAGGGCGCTTAAGGCGATTTCAGGATGCGCAGCGCCGGTCCGGCGGGACGGCCAGGCCAACTCTAAGATCACATAGCGAAACGCGGCGGCCTGGCCCGGATTGATACACAATGCGTTTCCAATGCGGGTTTGAACGGCGCCGGAGCGAAAGGGCGATTCGTGGATGTGACCGTGCAGCGAAGCAATGAGCATCTTTTTTGCGGCCCAGGTCTCGATAAACTCCCGGATGCTGCGGCTGCCCACATGGGCGCCGTCGGCCAGAACATCCAGCGGGGTATCATAGGGCGGGCTGTGGGCCACAAAGACAAACGGCCGTTCGATCCGGCGCGACAGCGCCGTTAAATCGCTTTCAATGGTATCCTCCGAATCAAGATCGAGAACCGTCGGCTCAATGACGCCGCTGCGGCTGACATAGCCGTCCACAAGGATCCGGTTGCCCGGTTCATAAGGGGTCTGCCGGGAGTCCGGTTTTTCCCAGTCCTTTCGCTGAAACGGGGTCGGCGGCACGGTCATGTACCCGATGACATCCACCTCTTTCGTCAGAGGGTGTTTGCGCAGGTGCAGCAGGTAAATCAGGCCGTCGTCCAAGGCCTCAAGTACTTTCCGGGCGCCGTACAAATCGTCATTGCCGAGGTCCAGATAGACCGGGATGTCTTTTTTTCGTTTCAATTCGCTGATTTTGGGGACCAGGACCTTTTCCAGATAGTCGGTCTGGGCCTCAAGCAGGTCCTTGGCGGTCAGGCGCGGCAGATGATGGGGAATCAGATCGCCACCGATGATGAGGGCGTCCACCGCCTGATCGAGGGCGACCGCGCACATGGCTTGCAGATGCCGGTCGTCCACGTGGATGTCTGAGGTGTACAGGATTCTCATTTTCAAGAGAGCGTCTAAAGCTGTCCGTTCTCGGCCAGATGGTAAAGGCGCGCCACGTTGTTTTTCTGTAGCTGGGGACCGAAGTGTTCACGACTTTCAGGCATGGGAAAACGATCTAAAAATGAGATGCGCGCCTGGGCCTCTTCGACCGTCCAGCCCTTTTCGCGGGCTGATTTTACGGCGGCCACCCATTCCCGGATAAAAGCGGCCTGCTGATCGACATATTCCCGGGTGCACACCTCGCCGTGCCCGGGAATAAAGACATCGGCCTCGAGTTGTTTCAACTTTTCCAGGGAGCTGAGCCACTCTCTGGTAAAAGCGTCATGCAGGTAGGTTTGCGTCCGGTAAAACAGGTTGTCGCCGGTAAAAACGACCCGTTCTTCAGGAACCATCACTGCGGTTTCGCCGGCGGTATGGCCGGGAAGATGAAGCAGTACGATCTCATGGTTTCCCAGATGGAAAGACATGGATTCCGTAAAAGTGACCTTGGGTTGGGCAATGCGGTAGGAATCCATCGCGGGCACAAAGTCGGGATCGATCTCTTTAAAACGGTCTTTCAAATCTTCCAGTGAAGTCGCCGCCATTTGTTCCCTGGTCTTTTGGTGCGCCACACCCACGGCCGAAAAGAAAAAATTTCCGGCGATATGATCCCCGTGAGGTTCCGTGTTGATGATGAAACGCACCTGTTGGTCCAGTTGTTCGATTTCACTGCGGTATCTGAGGGCGTCCGAAGGCCTCTGGGGCGTATCGATTAGAACGAGGCCCTCATCGGTCAGCACATACCCGAAGTTGCAGCCCATCCGCTCGGTTTCCGCGAAAACACTCTCGCTGATCTGTTTCATTTGGTGCCTTTCTTCTAGCGGGCATGACAAGCTATCTTAAAAAGGCCTCTGACTACCGATGACGGTGTGGCAATCCTCTTCAAAATGCTCACATGCCCCATGTATGCGGGGCTTTTTCATCGGACCGCGCCCGGCCCTTGAACGGGATCTACCTTTTTGAGAGGGCTTGTAGACTTCTGGCGATCCGTACCGCTTCGGCGGCGTCCTTTCCATAGCCGTCGGCGCCGATTTTTTCGGCAAAAGCGGCATCAACCGGCGCCCCCCCCACCATGATCCTGAGGCTGTCTCTGAGCCCCTCATCGCCCAGTGCTTCAATCACTTTTTGCATTTCAGGCATGGTGGTGGTCAAAAGCGCCGAAAGCCCCAGGATATCGGGCTTGAGTTGTTTGATTTCTTCAATCAGGTTTTCGACACTCAGATCCACGCCTAAATCGGTGACACTGAAACCGGCGCCTTCCAGCATCATTTTGACCAGGTTTTTCCCGATATCATGAACGTCCCCTTTGACGGTGCATACAACGATTTTACCGCGGGAGCCGCCGCCCCCGGACTGCAAAAGCGGTTTTAAAATGGCCAAACCCTTGTTCATGGTTACCGCCGAGACCAGCATTTCCGGAACGAAAATTTCATTTGAGCTGAACTTTTGCCCCACCACGTCCATCCCGGCAATCATGGCGCGGTTGATGATCAGTTCCGGGTCCATTTCGTTTTCAAGCGCCTTGTCCACCAGGGCTTCAATTTCATTGTGCCGGCCCTCGATAACCGCCTGCCGAATGATTTCGATGGGGTTTGTCATGGGTAATGAATCTCCTTGATACGCTATGGTTAGTATCCGTCCCGGGCCGCCGCCACGATGGCTTTTAGATTTTCCAGGGGAGTCGCCAGGGGGATCGCGCATTCGGGGCCGATGATATGGACGCCTGCCTCGATGGCGTAACGGGCCTGGTTGTAAACATCTTCGGGCGTTCCCTGATACAAAATTTGAGGGTTGTTGATGTTTCCGATCAGTGACATGCGATGGCCCACCCGCTGTACGGCCGTTTTGGCATCTACCTGCCATTCAAAGTGGTAGGCGTCAAAGCCGGCTTCGGCAAAAAAGTCGAGGCGGTCCGAACAATTTCCGCAAACATGCAGAATCAAGGGTCCGTCTATTTCCCGGGTCAATTCCTTGTGAAAGGGAAGCAGGAGTTCCTCATAGTGATAGGCGCCGACCAGATTCCCGGTGGCGTGGTCCGCGACCACGACCATATCCGCACCGGCCTGGAATTGGGCCTGGATTGAAGCGATGGTTGCCGGCAGGAGCTGCTCGAGCATTTTGCGCACCTTCCCTTTTTCGCCCAAACCGATTTGCAGCAGAAAATTCTGCGTGCCGGCCATATGGTACGACAGCGTCCAGGGCCCCATGGCCTTGCCGATAATGGCGACCCTTCCGCCGACATGTCGGCGGAGGATGGCCAGCGCATCTGAAACCACCCGCATGGATGGCTTTTCCAAAAAATCGTCCGGTATAAAGATATCGGAAAAGTCTTCATAAAGGAACGATTTGGTGTCCGGCATCCGGTCTCGGTCGCCCCAATCCACATCGGCGCCCAATGCGGCCGCCTCCTGATCCACGCTGAATTCCGGCATGACCGTATCAAATCCGATGATCTCGTGTCCTGCCAGGGCCAGTTCGGCCATGGCACCGGCATTCAAATGGGCCTCCGGAAAAGAGACGCCGGTGGCGTCCATCAAATCATGACAGGCGATGGATGTCGGGGTTCCCGTCGGCGGCCGATTCCCTTTTCGACCGTCAAACAGGGCCGACATGACCAGGTTGTGGCTGGTAGACTTCATGGACGTTTAACCCCCTTGGGATAATTACCGGTTAGCCGGCTCTTGGCCGTATTTTCTATATTAACTTTTCTCGCGGCGCAATAGCGGAAATCAAAAATTTTCCCGAACAGACGCGCTCAAAACTTCCCGGGCCCGCCGTGTCGGGATTCCTTACCTTTGATTGACTTCGGGAAAGCGTAATATCAAAATCAGCGTCAGCGGGGGAACCAGTGCAACGGCGAACAGAACAAGTTCGATGGTAAAGAGATCCGCCAGCTTCCCAACCAGGGGAGAAACCGCGCCCCCCAGCCCGTAGGCGAAGCCCATCATCAGGCTGGCGACCATGGATCTGGCGCGTGGCGCCAGCGCCTGGGCCATGACCACACCCAGCGGCAGGGTAGCCAGGGCGAAGAAACCCGCCAGGGCGGCGCCGGGGTATACCCAGTTCCCGGGCAGGTAAAGCAGCAGGAGCAACATCGGCCCCATCAGGCCGTGCGTAAGCAGAAAAATGGGTTTAAAGCCGATGCGGTCGGAGAGATGTCCGGCCAGAATTCCGCTGGCCGTGCCGGCCAGGACGAATATTGAAAACATGAATCCGGCCGAAACCAGGGAATACCCCTTTTTTACATAAAGTACTGGAAGGAAGGTCAGAAAGGATTGCCCCACAATGGCCCGGAGCACCATGACCACCCAGATTAAAAAGATCGCTTTCCACACGTTTCCCATGCTGTCCCGCAAAGATCCGAAAAACCCCCGGGATTTAAATCCCTCGCTCTGCGGCTGCGGCAGGGAGATATACAGGTAGGCCGCGGCGGTCAGGCCGATCAGCATGGTCGCCGGCACGGCACGCAACCCGAACGCGCCCGCGTACCAGGTGATGAAAAGCGGTCCGACGGCAAAGGCCAGCGTCCCGCCGGTATTGAAAATCGACATGGACAGGCCCGCATTCCGGCCGGCGTACAGCGGGACCATGCCGGTAACCGACGGATGAAACATGGCCGATCCGATCGAGCCCACCGCCGTAAAAAAAAGCAAGCTCCAGAAAGAGGCCGATATACCCGAAAGCGGAATAAAAACGACCGCCAGCAGGAGTCCTCCCAGGATAAACCCCCGGTTTTGATAGCGGTCGGCCAGGTATCCCACCGACGGCTGGACAATAAAAGCGCAAAAGCGGCTGACGCCGGCAATGAAACCGACCTGGGCCAGAGAAAGGTTCAATTTTTCGACAAACAGCGGAAAAAGGGGACTGATATAAGCGCTGTAAAAATCCCCCATAAAATGCACCAGGGTAAGCGAAAAGATCACTTTAACATTGGTTTTAAGGAATTTTTCAGATGTCATTGAACACCATGGTCAAAGTTGGTTGGATGCCATTCAGGTAGTATCTCAGGCGGGTGACGACAGACGGCGAATCGCGTCGGGGACTTTTGCAAGCGGGCCGGTAAAGTCGGGCTCCGGTATGGTGGTTATTTGAAGTTGCGTTAAAACCTTCATTTTTCGGTCCGTAACCAGGTAATCATCTTTGCTGTCGTTGGTCAGGTACGTTTTCATACCGATGATGGCGCCGGTCATATCATTAACCGGATCGTTTCCGACCATCAGGCAACTTTCAGGGGGTTCATTTATTTTTTGACAAATTTCCCGGTAGTATTCGACCCTCGGCTTGCAAAACGACATGTTTTCAAGATGGGTGACCATTGTAAAGGGCAGGGAATCCAACCCGCTCCAGGCCAGCCGTTTCATCTGCACCGCCAGAGGAAAGAGAGGATTGGAGGCCAATACCAGCTTTAAACCGGTTTGAGCGATTTTTCTCATGGTCCGATGCAGGTTCACGGGCAGGGTCACGTCAATGTTCAGCTTGTCGTATTCGGATTCATAGAACAGCATAAAGCGCTGCCACATTTTATCCTTTGGGGCTTCGAGGCCATCGGTGAACACCTCGATAAAGTATTCCGCATTGGTCATTTGGCCGCTGTTTTGCACCAGCGCCCGGGTGGCCGCCATCAGCCGCTGGATAAATTTTTCCGGGGGAAGGATGTCCGCAAACAGCTCTTGAATCCGGCTCAGATACCCCCGGTAAAATGTGTTTTCGTTAAATAAAACCAGCGTGTTGTCCAGATCGAATAAAATGGCCTTTAACATGGCTCCGGTGTTTAACCCAAATGCCGCGGTAGAGTCAAGCAAAACCGGCCTTTTTTTAAAATTTACTTTCATTTTAGAGTGTTAGGCTGTATAATCACACAGTTGCCAACCCGGTAAGGGGCCCTTTTCATCCAGCCACAACCACAAGGAAATCACATGGAGATTAAATTCAAAAATGTGAATCGGCTTCTGTGCCTGACCGCCGGCTTTTCGATCTTTTTGACCGCACGGGCGCTTTGTGCCGAATCCGGAAGCGATGCCGCGTTATCCTGGAAATTTCTTGTATTCGGTCTCTTCGGCGGGTTGGCGCTTTTTTTATATGGCATTGAAAAAATGAGTAGCGGCATGCAACGGTCGGCCGGCAACAAAATGCGGGTTATATTGGCGGCGGTCACTAAAAGCCGGATCGTTGGGCTGGCCATCGGCGCCTTCATCACCATGGCGATCCAGTCCAGCAGTGCCACCACGGTGATGCTGGTCAGTTTTGTTCAGGCCGGGCTCATCAGTTTTGTTCAATCGCTGGGCGTCATTTTAGGGGCCGACATCGGCACGACCATCACCGCCCAGCTGATCGCCTTCAAGGTCACCGATTATGCGCTTTTAATGATTGCGGTCGGCTTCGGTATGCAACTGACGGCCAAAAAAGAAAACGTCAAAAATTTAGGGGCGATGATTTTTGGTTTTGGCATTCTCTTTTACGGCATGAAACTGATGAGCGATGCCATGCACCCGCTGCGGACCCATGCCGGGTTTATCGATATGATGCTTGGGCTTGAAAACCCGCTGCTGGGACTGTTGCTGGGAACGGTTTTCACGGCGATTATTCAAAGCAGCGCGGCCACCATCGGAGTCGTTATCGTTGTGGCCCAGCAGGATCTGATCTCACTGGAAGCGGCGATTCCGATCATCTTCGGGGCCAATATCGGCACCTGCATTACAGCCGGACTGGCCTCCATCGGCACCTCCCGGGAAGCCAAGCGGGTGGCCCTGGCCCATGTTCTTTTCAAAATTGCGGGAGTCGTTATTTTTATTTTCTGGGTCCCGGCATTTTCAAAATTCATTCAGCATCTGGGCGAAAGATTCGACGCGGATATTGCTCGTCAGGTCGCCAATGCCCATGCCATCTTCAATATCGGCCTGGCGTTGCTTTTTCTGCCCTTTGTCTCTTTTTTCGCCCACTTCATTCAAAAGATTCTACCGGATAAAAGCCGGAAGGCCATATCCGAAATACTCCACAGGACCTGGTTTTTGGATGAAAGCAGCATCGCCTCTCCGGCTCTGGCCATCGATCTGGCCCGCCGGGAAATATCACGCATGGCAAGAATCTTAAACCGCATGCTGCGGGGGATTATCATCCCTTTCATGTCCGATGAAAATTTAATTCGAAAAGAAGGGCTGACCAAGGAGGAAGCCGAACTCCTGATAAAGGAGATTCCAACTCGTGACGAGTATTTTCCCCAATTGACGCTGCTGGAGGCGATCGACATACGCGAGGAAAGAATGGATTTTCTGGATGAAAAGATTAGCGAGTTTTTGTTTAAAATAATACGCCAGGGGGTTTCCGAGGAACAGGCCAACGAGATATACAGCATGATTTCGATTTCACACGACATGGAGAGCATCGGGGACCTGATTCATCGGAATATGGTGCCGCTCATAGAAAAGAAAAAACTGCTGGATATCGATTTTTCAGAGGAGGGCAAAGAAGAGCTGCTGATCTATCACGAGAAAGTCTGCCGCCAAATCCAGCTGTTAAGGGAAGCTTTTGCCGAGATCGATCCGGGAAAAGCCCGAGAAATTATGGCGGGCGAGAGAAAATACCTGGATTTGGAGGAACAATACCGGATCAATCATCTGGAACGGATTCGGCGGGAGTATCATGAATCGGTTCAAACCCACGAAGTCCACATGGAATTGATGAACCTGTTCAAACAGATCGTGGTTTTTTCTTCCAACATCGCCAAGACGTTTCTGGTCAAAGGCCAAACCGGAATACCGGCGGTTTGATTGCCGGGAGCGGGGTTGGGGCCTCAAAATTGAGAAAAGGGAATAAACCCTAAAAAATTAAAGGCAGGGCCCTGCCGGCACCCTGCCCGGTTTTCGTCCGATTATTTTTTAACCGGCCACATCCACACCCGGATCGCAGCCGAGATGTTCATCAGGATTTTCGCACTGGAAATTCCACCGGCGGGTATCCACATGTCCCTCCGAACGTTCCTCATCGCTCTCGATATAATCTTGAATGTCCGACATGATACACCTCCTTGAGTGGTCGAGGGTTCACCGGCTATCGCCTTAAGAGATTTCAGTTCGGTCAACAGCCTGTTCAGGCTTAGCACAAATCCATTTAACCATATCGTAAGACCTTTTCCTGAAAAGGCAACCGGTACCGCCGGATTTTTCGGCTTATTCGGCGTCCAGGAAAAAATCAGGCAGCAGATTACCGGCATGTTCCGGAGCATAGGCGTAGCGATCCAAATCCCGGTAGCCCCGCTCCGCAAGCACCTGTTCGTCCGTCAGGGTTTGTCCGGTGAGCCGGCGCTCAGGGGTGGACAGGATTTCGTAGGCGGCATCGGCCACGATTTCCGGTTTGCGGCAGTGTTTGAAAAAATCGCGACTGCCGACTTCATATTCGATTGCGGCGGTTGCAATGGCCGTTCGGGGCCATAAACAGTTCACCGCAATGTTGTATGGCTCGAATTCTTCCGACATGGCCAGCGCCAGCAGGGTCATGCCGTATTTTGAAAGGGTGTAAGGGGCGTAATCTTTTAACCATTTTGGATTTAAATTCAGCGGCGGAGATAAGTTCAAAATATGGGGGTTGGCGGATTTTTTCAGGTGCGGCAGCGCGGCCTGACAGCAGATAAAAACCGCCCGGGCGTTAATGCCCTGCATGAGGTCGTAACGCTTGACCGGTGTGTGCTCCACATTCGTCAGGCTGATGGCGCCGGCATTATTGACCAGCGCATCGATACCGCCGAACCGGGTCATCGTTGCGGTCACCAGTTCAGCCACTCCCGATTCAAAGCGCACATCCACCTGAACCGGAAGTGCCTGCCCGCCGGACAATTCCACTTCACGGGCCACCTCGTGAATGGTTCCTTTCAGCTTGGGGTGCGGTTTTGATGACTTGGCGGCAATGACGACATTGGCTCCCTCTCGGGCAAATCGAAGCGCCATGGCGCGACCGATGCCCCGGCTGGAGCCGGTTATGATGATGGTTTTATCGGCCAGTAGCGACATGCTCGGTCCCCCTTTTTCTTAATATCCAATTTTTTAAATCAGTTATAATCTGTTGCCGCAGATCGTAACGCGCGTCTTGGAAAGCCGCCGTCACGCTCGCAGCTGGGGTGAGATCGCCCCTTGATGGTTGAGGTCAGGCAGCCTTGAAACCAATATAGTATCAATCACCCATTATTTCAAACGCCGATTTCGTCTAAGGGGGTTTTAATGGCCTATTTTGTTCGCTATAATGAACAGCTAAACTATTAGTCGACAATTTCGATAAGATTTATTTATAATTCAAAAATTATTTGTAAATATTTTTAAAAAATATTAAATAATTAACTTGACGAAAAGAATTTTAGCCTATATATTGCTATAAAAAAGACCGTTCTGTATTATGAACTTATAAAAATAGTGAAACCTGTTGGAGAACAAGGCATGAATTTAAAGACATTGGTCGTGCATCCTGAAAAATGTAACGGCTGTAAGGACTGTGAAACCGCCTGCGCTGCCAGAAATGCTCAAGTGGGACTTTCCGGACGTTCCTGTATTCGGGTGGTGAATGAAAGCCCTGACGATTCCTTTTTCCTTCCGATGACCTGCCAGCAGTGCGAAGATCCGCCCTGTCTGGCGGCATGTCCCAATCAAGCGATTTTTCGGGATGACGCTTTTGATAGAGTGATGATCAACCACCACAAGTGCGTCGGCTGCGGGATGTGCGTCTCGGCCTGTCCCTTTGGGGCCATGCGGCTTGACGAGGAAAGAGGCAAATCATACAAGTGCGACCTTTGCGGGGGTAATCCTGAATGCGTAAGGGGCTGTCGCGAAGGCGCCCTGGAATATTCGGACCCCTTCAGGCTGAACAAGCCCCAAATGATTAACTCTGCCGCCAAGCTGATTGGCGCCACGCGGTTGATGGTGTTCTAGCCCAGAGGCACCGCATCGACATCGATTTTTTGTGTTCATTCTTTCCGGTCCGTTCAGCGCCATTCGGCGAAACATTCCAATCAACTGTTTGCGGCACTTGGCTGAAGGCCCCGGGGATGGTGCTGCGCCAGAGGCATCCTGCCGAGGCCGATGATCAAGCGGGCGGTGCATCGCGGGATGATCGATTTCAATTGAGGATCGGAATTTATTAGGAGATGACAGCATGTCGTTTTACCGGGTTAATGAAAAGTGTAACGGTTGCCTGGCCTGCGTTCAAAACTGTCCGGCCAGTGCGCTGAGCTATAAGGACCGGGGCAGCAGCCGCAAAATTTTTCACAATATGTCGCTGTGCGCCCGCTGCGGCAATTGCTGGCGGATTTGCCCCGAGGGGGCCATTGAATTTGAGCAGATGATGGTCGGTCAATGGGATGAAGTAATCGCCATGAAAATGATACCGTGCAACATCTGCGGTGAACCGGTATACACCGCCGGCATCGGCCGGACGCTTTCAAAAAAACTGGATCGGAAAGTTGAGGCCCTTTGTTCAAAACATAAAAAGTCGGTTCCCCTGAGCGTCTGGAAACGCATCGCGATGGGGCGGGGCCTTGTCAATGGAGTTCGGAAATGATTGTCGGCCACCAGAAACCATTTGAGGAAATCAAGGCATCCATCGCAGGATACCGAAAGGTTCTTGTTTTAGGCTGCGGGACCTGTGTTTCGGTCTGTCTGACCGGGGGTGACCGGCAGGCTCAAATTTTGGCCAAAGACCTTGTCCAAAAAAACGGCTCCCGTAAAAATCAGCCGGACCTAGCGGTCAATACCATCGAACGCCAGTGTGAACGGGACCTGGTTAAAAATTTTCTGAAAGTTCCAAAAGGGACCGAGGCCATACTTTCTCTGGCCTGCGGTGCCGGCGTTCAAACCCTGGTGGACGTTTTCGGAGACCTGCCGGTCATTCCGGCTCTGAATACCACCTTTCTCGGCGCCTTGGAC
>Ga0209536_100012725_pt1 | contig 12204 bp, 13 predicted proteins | sample DeeMarSeWOR28_12_FD_187461 | JGI IMG/M metagenome (GOLD analysis project Ga0209536, IMG submission 187461) | Marine sediment microbial communities from White Oak River estuary, North Carolina - WOR-2-8_12 (SPAdes) (version 2) | ecosystem: Environmental > Aquatic > Marine > Intertidal zone >...
AACGGCTTTGATCGTTCTCTGTTGCGCATCGACGGCCGCCGCTGGATCGGCTGCCAGCGCCGGATCAGTCAATAAAAAAAGCAGGGCCGGGACCAACAACAGCATGATGGATCCGATTTTCCATGTGCGCTTCATGGCGTCCGTCTCTAAAGCTTGAGTTCGGCAGCAGCGGCCTTCAATATGTCAGCACTTTTTTGAAGCGCATCGGCCTCATCCTCTGAAAGAAGCGGCTGAATAGTAGCTTCAATCCCGTTGGCCTTCAAGACCCGGGGCAGGGATAGGCTGACACCGCCAAAACCCGCCACATTCGAAAGGCTCAGCACTGCGCCCTCATCATCTCCGATGGCGCTGGCAATTCTGGCGATGCCGGCGCCGATACCATAATAGGTGGCGCCTTTGCCCTCAATGATCCGATAGGCAGCGTTGCGCACACCATCGTCGATCGTTGCCTTGATTTCTGCTGTTATCGGTCGGCCGATTTGAGCTGCAAATTCGGTGACCGGCACCCCGCCGACTTTGCCGCTGGACCAGGCCAGCACCTCGGAATCACCGTGTTCACCCAGGACATAGGCGTGCACCGAATGCGGTGCGATGTCGAGATGTTCGGCCAGCAAGGTCCGGAAACGGGCCGTATCCAAAATGGTGCCGCAGCCGATAACGCGCTGCGGTGGCAAGCCTGAGATGTGAGTCACCACCTCGGTCATGATATCGACCGGGTTGGAGACAATCAACAGAATAGTGTCCGGAGCGTACTCGAGGACTTGGGGAACGACATTCTGAAAAACTTTTACGTTGCGCTGCAACAGCTGCAGGCGGGTTTCCCCCGGCTTTTGCCCAACCCCACAGGCCAATACCACCAAATCGGCATTTTTTAGCATGGGGTAATCACCGGCTGCCACCCGGATCGGTTCGCTGAAAGGGGTGGCATGCAGGATATCTTCAGCATGGGCCTTGGCCAGGTCTTGATTCAGATCGACCAGTATCAATGTATTGGCTTTGCCTTCAAGCGCTATCGCAAAGGCCCCCGAGCTGCCCACAAAACCACAGCCCACTATTCCAACCTTCATGAGCATTTCCTCTCTGACGGATCGTTTTTAAGACACGACTTATTGCTTAGCGGGTATTTGTTCAAGAAATGTTAAACAAAAGTATATAAATTTAGGATTCGAAACATAGAGGTAAAGTAAGCCCCACGTGTCGATCGTCAAGTATTCGCAAAAGGTATAATTCCGGGTCAATTTGCCTTGACTTCAACTGTACAGGCTTCGGCTTGATTTTTTATGGCCGTCATCAATTGTTGGGTAAGGCGATGGAGACGTTTGGGGATAAAAATAAGCTTGCTCAGCCACAACAATGGGCCGCGGAAGGTTTCACTGCTGGTCAGCCTTACCCCATCTTGTTTTTCTTCGAAAATAAACGTGTGCACAGCTTTGACGCCGAAACGGCTTCCCTCCCAGATAACCTCTTTACCTGGATCGCACTTGGTTATGGTTGGCATGACTTTAATCGGCAGATAATAGGGCCGCATTTGAAAAGTAAAACAGGTATTTTCGGCCATGCTGTCGCCGGAAATGATGCAGCAATTTTCAATAACCGTATTCCAGTTTCGCCAGTCTTCCATGGCGGAAAAAACGCGCCAGACCACCGGCAACGGCGCCTTGATGTCAATACTTTCTTCGATGATCATGTTAATTTGCCATTAGATGCTGATTCAAGATGACGGTATATGCTGAATGCCATCGTCGTTCTGCTCGTCGATAAAAGTTTATTAATGGGTAACTATTTTTGACGCTTTGTCAATAACTCCCCGAGACCGTCTAAAAAAAGTCTGGGCCTTTAGGGGCGAATATCCTTGCAGCATCTCTTTATACTTAAAACATAACGATTTTTTTGCTTTTTTGGAATGGAAAATCCACATTTAATGCATCTAAATTACGAAATTAATGGTTAAATTTGTGTTAATTGCATTTTATGCTTGCGCTGCAACTATTTTATGATAAAAGTGTCAGAATGCAAAAACCATTTGAATTTATGGTGGAAGCTTATTTCCCTGATAGCGTTCAGGCTATCGGATCATAATTTCCGGTTTAAAAATGGGGGGGAACCATCAATATGGCCGATGAAAATTCAAGCGCACAAAATCCGTCCGACGATATTGCTTTACCCAAGCCCGGAAATCCGCTTACCTGGCTTTTTCATCCCTTTGGAGCCCGTGCCATCCGCATCAACGGCAATGTAGGGGCCATTGCGATCTTTTTTTTCCGCGCCTTTATCCTGATTTTTAATCCCAAGCAATTTTCCGCCATCATTCAACAGATTTATTTCATCGGGGCCAAATCGGCCCAGATCGTTATGCTGGTGGGTTTTTTTACCGGTATGGTCCTGGGCCTGCAGCTGTACCATGTGCTGGTTAAATTTGGCTCGGTGGGGGTGCTGGGTACGGCGGTGGCGCTTTCATTAATCCGGGAGATGGGGCCGGTTTTAACCGCGATTATGATCACCGCGAGGGCCGGATCGGCCATGACGGCTGAAATTGGCATCCAGCGCATATCCGAGCAGATAGATGCCCTGTCCACCATGCGCATCGATCCGGTGGGGTTTTTAATCAGCCCGCGGATTGCGGCGGCGATTATCAGCTTTCCGATCCTGACCACTTTCTTTGACCTGATCGGGATTCTGGGCGGCTGGGTCAGCGGCTGTCTTCTGCTGGGAGTAAATTCCGGGGCCTATTTTTATCGGGTGGTTTCCGCCACCGAAATGTCGGACATCACCGGTGGGCTGATAAAATCGCTGGTATTTGGCTTCCTGGTGGTGACGATTTGCTGTTTTCAGGGGTTTTTCACCCACATGCGCACCGATAGTTACGGAGCGCGCAGTGTGAGCCTGTCGACCACCTCGGCGGTGGTGCTCTCCTGCGTGATGATTTTGATTTCAGATTATGTCGTAACCACATTCATTTTGTAAGGGCCTGTCATGGAAAAACAACCCATTATCGAATTTAAAGGCGTAACCAAACGCTTTGACACGCGCACCATTCTGGATAAGGTCGACTTTCAAATCTATGAAGGCGAAGTCACCACCTTAATCGGCTTGAGCGGCACCGGCAAAAGCGTGACTCTGAAGCACATTATCGGGCTGCTCAAACCCGATGAGGGTAAAATTCTATACAAGGGTAAACCCATTGATGAAATGACCAAAAAAGAGTGGAACGCCTATATCGGCCAGATCAGTTATATGTTTCAAAACAATGCCCTTTTTGATTCAATGACCATCATAGAAAACGTATCCCTTCCTTTGCGCCAGACCACCAAGCTGGGTAAAAAGGAAATTGCCGAAAAGGCCATGGCGGCCATCGAGCAGACCGAACTGACTGAAGTCTTTGATAAATACCCCTCTGAGCTGTCCGGTGGCATGCAGAAGCGCGCCGCCCTGGCTCGGGCGCTGGTGACCGAGCCCTCCCTGGTGCTCTTTGATGAGCCCACCACCGGCCAGGACCCCATCCGCAAAAATGCGATTCTGGGCATGGTGGCCGAATATCAGAGCCGCTTTGGCTTTACCGCCCTGTTAATCAGCCATGAAATTCCGGATGTTTATTTCATCTCCAATCGCATCCTGGCGCTTTACGGCAAAAAAATTGTATTTCAGGGCCCCCCGGATGAATTTGAGGAGTTTGAACACCCCTTCCGGGAAGAAATCCTGACCAGTCTTGAAAGCCTGCAGGAAGACATTACCGGCCTGTATTCCAAGCGGCATTTCAAGGTCCGCTATCAAACCGATTTGAGCAAGCGGCATCCGGATGCCATGTATGCCGTGGCGTCTTTCGCCGTTGATGATTTGGACACCATTATTGAGCATTTGGGACATGATGCCGCTCAGGAGATCATCCGGGCGCTGGGCTCCTATATCAATAAACACTTTGGTGCGGTCGGGGGGTTTTCCAGCCGACAAACCATCAATGAATATGCCACCGTGCTGCCTTACTCGAACCTGGATGAGGCCGAGCACATCATGGCGGATTTTAAAAAGGATTTTCGGGAACATGGTTTGCCCGACATCAAGGCTTTGCAGAAAGGTGAGAAGCCCGATGAGGATGCGTTTGAGTTTAGCATTCTGGCCGGACTGGCCCAGGGCAAGCCCCAGATCGAAATCGAATCGGTAATGGAATTTGCGCGTTTTAATCAAACGCCAATTGCACGCTTTCAATGTGAACGCGGAGGTAAGACGCAATGAAAAAGTATACCCAGGAGACAGTTGTTGGAGTTTTTGTGGTCATCGGTCTTTTCGCCATCGCTTACATGACGGTTAAACTCGGCAATGTCGGTTTTCTCGGAGAACAATCCTATTCTCTGATTGCCAAGTTTTCATCCGTGACCGGTCTGCGGACCGGCAGTCCCGTCAATATGCTCGGTCTGGAAGTCGGCCGGGTGGAATCCTTTGAAATGGATCAGGAAAACCAGGTGGCGGTGGTTACCCTAAAAATCAATAACGGTATTCAGATTTATGATGATGCCATTGCCTCCATCAAGACCGAGGGCTTGATCGGTGACAAATTCGTCAGCATCGATGCCGGCGGTGGCGGTGATCTACTGGAGGACGGTGATACCATTACCGACACCGAATCGCCCACCGATCTCATGGAGCTGGTCAGCAAGTATGCCTTTGGCGATGTTGGCAGCGGAGAAACAGCCGAAGAAGATTAAGACTGGATTGTAAACGAAATGTCGACTTGCAGAGTCACTGGCTTGTAGCTACGCACTTTAATTTATTTGATTTTTAATTTTTTGAATTGGGGGAGGAAACATATGAAAAGAAAATATATCAGACTGAGTGTCATACTGCTGGCGATGATATTGCTATTACCTTTAGAAGTTTTTGCCTCGAGCGCTAAGGACACCGTAGAAGCCCAGATTAATAAAATGCTGGCCCGCATGCAGGAATCCAGTTTCAAGGCGTTATCGCGAGATGCCAAAATTGATGAAATCGAGAAAATCATCGCAGAGGTATTCGATTTTGAGGAGCTATCCCGGCGCACCCTCGGGCGAGATTGGAAAAAATTCACGCCGGAGCAGCAAAAGGAATTTATCGGTCTTTTCCAGCAAGTGTTGCAAAATGTCTATGCGGACCGTATTCTGGCGTATACCAGCGAGAAAATCGAATTCGGCAAAGAAACTGAGCTCAAAAAGGGCCGGGTGGAAGTGGAAAGCTATATCATTACGACGGATAATAAAAAGGTTCCTTTATTTTACCGCATGACCGACAAAAGCGGCGAATGGAAGGTTTACGACGTGGTGATTGAAGGCATCAGCATGGTCAAAAACTACCGCGGACAGTTCCGCGAGATCCTGAAGACCAAAAAGCCCGAAGATTTACTGCAGACGCTGCGGGAAAAAGTCTAAGAAAAACCGGCCAGTTAGATCCGTCGGTGCGGTCATTGCCTTTAGGATTCGAGAGAAGACGCGACAGATTCAACCGGTAGCTGATGAAAGGAGCAATACCCTTGAAGAAATTACTGGCTGCAGCAGTCATCTTGGCATTTCTTCTAATCGTTGGTGTCTTTAATTCTGCCTATGCGTTGGACCAAGATCGAGGGACCTACCTGCTGGCCCAGCAAAGCGAGGAAAAAGCGGCTGAAGCCGATCAAGAAGTGGATGAAGATGACGAGTATGACGACGAATATGACGACGAGTATGACGACGAGTATGACGATGAGGTTGTGCAAATTAACGATCCGCTTATTCGGCTGAACCGTGAATTTTATACTTTTAATGATGGCCTGTACGTGGCAATTATAAGACCCTTGGCCAAAGGGTATAATGCCGTTATCCCGGAAGAAATCCGCCTCTCAGTCAAAAATTTTTTCTACAACCTGCGTTTTCCCATACGATTCGTCAACTGCCTGTTGCAGGCCAAAGGCACCAAGGCGATGGAGGAATTCGCCACTTTTTTTCTCAACTCCACCGTTGGTTTTGCCGGAATTCAGACCCCGGCTTCCTATTACGATAACCTGCCGCCCAGCCCCGAGGACCTGGGCCAGACGCTGGCGGTTTGGGGCGCTGGCAATGGGTTTTTTATCATGTACCCGATTTTAGGACCCTCCAGTTTGCGCGACAGTGCCCGGTTTATCGACTCTTTTTTCCTGGATCCCATCAGCTGGCTGGATTTAGACTGGCAAGTCAAATATGCCATTCTGGCGTATGATGAATTTAATAAACTGTCCTTTATTATCGACGATATCGATGCCCTCAAAGAAGCTGTTCTTGACCCCTATATAGCTGTTCGAGACGCCTACGTTGAGAGTCGCAACAACTTGATCGCCGAATAAGCCCGCTGTCAAAAGCTTTTTCTGGGCCTCCTGGTCGTCTACACACTTTAATATTTTGCATGAAAATTAATGCGGGGTTTCTGTTTTGCAGAAGCCCCGCTGGCATTTTTGCTAAGATTGTGAAAGGCGGCCTTGACAAAATGGTTATGAATACGAAGATTTACTGTTTAAGTGTTGATTTGTCAGTTGTCTTCAAGCTTTTATACCGCTTGTCATATTAATGTTCTGAAAAAAAGGATGGCGGCATAAGTGTTATAGCAAAAAAGCGTTCCGCAATCGGAACGTTTTTTTGACAACCACTATAAGTTCAGAAAATAGGATCACTCGGATAAGGATCAATACCCATGTTACAACCTCAAAAAGATGGCATCGACCTGGAGCGTTCGGTGGAAATCGCCGAAGGTGTCTATTGGGTCGGCTACTACGATGAGCAGGCGGGGTTGCACTGCAATCCTTATCTGATTGTCGATAACGATGAAGCCCTGGTGATCGACGGCGGCAGCCGCCCGGATTTTGCCACGGTGATGATGAAAATTTTACAAACCGGCATTGCACCCGGTCAGATTGGCGCGCTGCTTTACCAGCACTATGACCCGGATCTGTGCGGCAGCATTCCCAATTTTGAAGATATCATCAAAAGAGATGATCTAAAAATCATATCCGATTCGGCCAATTTAATGTTCATCCGCCATTACTCGGTATCCACCCGGCTTTTGCCGATCAGCCAGATTAATTCGCAATTTTCATTTTCTTCCGGCCGCACCCTGCAATTTATCAAAACGCCCTACGCCCACTCCGGCGGCAGCTTTGTGACCTTCGATCCGCAAAGTGGCATCCTTTTTAGCAGTGACCTTTTCGGAAGCCTGGGAATCGAATGGGAACTGTTTTTACGTTTGCGCCCGGAGTGCCTGGGCTGCATCCATCTGTCAAATTGCCCGGCGAAAAAAGCCATCTGCCCGATCAATGATATCCTCAATTTCCATAAAACCGTAATGCCGTCCGCCAAAGCATTAAAATATGCGCTCGAACAGATTTTAAGCGTTCCCTTCACGATGATCGCACCGCAGCACGGCAGCATTATCGATGATCGGAAGGTCATGCGCTATGTGTTTGAGCAGCTGATCAACCTAACAGACGTTGGGATAGACGGCCTCATCGATAACCATTATGCGTTTAATTTCGACAAGTTGAGAGAACGGTTGACCTAAGATGAAATTTGACGATCGTTTAAGAGATCAAATCGAGCAATTAGACCTGCAGACTCCCCAAAATGGGCCATTGATCAGGCAAGTGTTGGAATACTGGGCTTCTTTGAAAGATACCGATATCAATAATCAACTCCTGCAGGAGCTGGTTTTAAAATATTCAGCCTCCGAAAAGAAGCTCAAACAGCTCAATCAAGACCTTCTGGACAAACAGAAACGGCTGGATGCCGACCTTGCCGCTGCGGCTGAAATTCAGAAAAGCCTCCTGCCCCACAAAATCGATTCAACCGCAAACCTATCGATTGCCTGGAAATTTAAGCCCTGCGAACATACGGGGGGCGACATTTTTAATATGTATCAGCTGGACGATGACCATTGGGCCCTTTACATGCTCGATGTCAGCGGCCACGGGGTTCAGGCGGCGATGGTAACGGTTTCGGTTGCACAGTTTCTGCAGCCCAATTCCGGCCATCTCCTCAAACCAAATATCAATAGATCATCAGGGGCGCCCCACATTAAAACTCCGGCCGAAGTGCTGACGGCACTAGATGCCGAGTTCCCATTTGAGCGCTTTAACAATTTTTTTACGATCACCTACATGGTCATCAACACCAAGACCGGTGATCTCAGTTACAGCAATGCCGGACACCCCCACTCGATTATCATCCGCAAAGACGGAAATTTGGAATTATTACAAAAAGGCGGCCCGGCCATCGGCATGGGAGACTTTCACCTGTTAAGCGGCCAGGCGCAACGATTCGAAGAGGGGCTTCTCCAACTTAAAGGCGGTGATAAGCTTTTTGTTTACACCGATGGTATTATCGAATATCAGCATCCGGATGGCGAATTCTACGGCACCGAGCGCTTCTGTGAAACACTGCTGGCGCTGCAAGACGAATCCATCAGTGCCATGATCAAGCAGTCCATTGATGCCTTATTGAAATTTGGTGACGGCACCAAACCCCAGGATGATATTACCCTGTTGGGATTGGAGCTTCTATAACCGCGTTGATACCCTGATCCTTTGGTTTTTTATCTTGCGCTACCGACAATTGTCTCTTAAAAACATCCTGATTAAAATCCGCATCGATTACTGTTAGAATTTTATTAAGCGGTTATCTGGGAAACTCCAGTTGGATTCATCTGATATTATTTCACCACGAAGAACACGAAGATTATAAAGAGAAAACATATAAATTTACTTTTATCCTTTCGTGTCCTTCGTGCCCTTCGTGGTTATGGTTGCCTCATTTGAGCTTTCTGCATAACCATATTTTATTATTTGCGATGACAACGATCATTTCTATTGATTTTTCGATCATCGTTGTGTATTTGTGCTAAATTATCTTTTCTATGGTAATGAGTACTATTAGCTGTTAACTGGAAGAGTACCGATCGTTAATTGATCAAGGTAAAGGAGAAAAGAAGATGAAGAATCGAGCAAGGTTTATGGGACTGCTGGTTGCGCTGCTGGTCATATTGCTGGTCGTCCCTGGTGCTCAAGCAGCCGATTTTTCCATCGGCGGCGGTATAGGTGTGGCACCCGATTATGAGGGCTCGGAAGATTACGAACTGGTGCCGGTTCCGACCGGCGCGGCCATGTTTGACAACGGCATGTTTGTCAAATTGGTTGGGCTGAATCTGAGAGCCAATCTGATTCCCAGCAATTTCTGGCGCCTGGGGCCGATGTACAATTATCGGGCGGAGCGCGACGATGTGGAAAACAACAAGGTGGACCGGATGAAAGATGTGAGCGACGCCAATGAGCTGGGTATTTGGGGGGGCATTGATTGGCAAGGCTGGTATTTGCTATTTGATTATTTAGCCGATACGGGCAATGCCCACGAGGGCTGGACCGCCAAGCTGGCGGGCGGTTACAAATGGCCGATCAGCAAAGAATTGATGTTTTCAATGGGCGCCTTCACCACCTATGCCGATGATGACTACATGCAAACTTATTTTGGCGTCAGCCCCCAAGATTCGGCACGCAGCGGGCTCGATGAATATGATGCCGATGACGGCATAAAAGACGTTGGCCTGGATTTTGGTTTGAACTGGGGTTTTGCACCAAGATGGGATCTGCGCGGTCTGCTTCAAATCAAGCAGCTGGTGGGCGATGCCGATGATGACAGCCCGGTGGTGGATGAAGGCTCTGAAACCCAGCTTTTCACTGCTGTGCTGGTGGTCTTTAAATTCTAAGCAGTTTGTAAATTGACCCGATCCGGCAAACCGTTGCAATAAATATAAATAAAAAGCGGGGCTTTTAGTTATATCAGCCCCGCTTTTTAATTGATTGGTCTCGCATTCGCCATCCAGGACGTTGCTTTGCGTTCACTGATGCGTTCAATCTCGAAGCCGAACTGGGATGAATCGGTTGTTATTGCAAAATAATGCCTGCGGCCGCGTTCAAGGGCTGCGGTGATGCTCTGATCCGGTATTCCGATTTTGTGGACGCCGGGACTTATATAAAACGTGACATACTGGCCGGCCTTTAAACGGGCGATCACCTGATCATCAAAAAGGACCTTCATTGAAAAACCCATCCCGAACATACGCCTCTGCCGAATAACCGTCACCTCAGCAACATCATCAGACTGCCCCTGGGACGGGAAAAATACCGTTTTACCGCTGGTGCACGCCGTCAGCACAATAGCTACCAAGATCAAGACCGCATATCGTTTCATGTTCGCCTCTACTGCCGTGCGCCGATCTCTTCCAGCCGTTTAATTTCTTTCGCAATTTCCAGGCTGAGCTTGGCCACCAGGCGGCTCTGGGCCTGAACCATGTCGGCGATGGTATCCCCCCCGATGGGCTCGGTTAAGGTTGTTTTTGCCTGCGCATAGACCTTTCTGCCGTTTTCGCCAAGAATTGCCCAACGGGATCTCAAGTCTACAATGTCTCCCGGCGTGCCGTCGAAGCGCGTAATTTCCAGCGCGACCTGATAGTGAATCGGGAGGGTCGTCCGCCAGGGAAATTTAATGATGGATCCTGTGGACAGCAAAGTCGATAAATTGTCCGTCAGGACATCGATTATATTAGATTGAAGCGGCGCTGCCCAGCGGTCTAAATCAGCCACCTGGATTTCATTTTGACTGGTGCGAAAAATAATCTGGGGGCGATCCAACGTCTGTGCCAGTTTTATGGGGCCGACCCCGAGGAAAACCGTTTCCTTTAATGCCATCACCGGTTCCGGCCGGTTTGCATATTCCTCGCTGTACAAGGGGTTGAGTACGTAAAATCGGGTGGCAGGTGTTGGGCCGGGGCCTCCCAGGCAGCCATTGAAAACTAGTAAACCGGTCATCAGGACGATACCGATAACACTAAAATGATTTGAGTGCATTAATTTTCTCCAGTTCTGTTAGCCCTTCCGCGAAGGAGCGCATCCGGGTGCTGTTCAATGAAATCGGACAAAACACGTACGGAGCGGGAAGCCGCCGAAATTTCCCTGAGTGTCGCAGAGACTTCATAGCGAAGCTGCGCGCCCTCTTCAGCAATTTGCTCCAGGCTTTTAAGCGTCTGATTCGCCTGTTCCAGGGCTGTTTGGGCTGATTCCGTTGTATTTTGAATTTTCGACATCAACGGGCTTGTTTTATCATCGATGTTCGCAAAGAATCCGCGGGCATCGCCGACGCCGGCCCGGATATCGGTCAGCGTCTGATCGATACTGGAAGCCAATGGTACGAATTTGGTGTCCAAATTCTGGGCCAATGTTTTCACCGCACTGAGAGTTTCCTTTAATTCGCTGACGCTGGCCTGCAGTTCGGCAGAACCGACCAGTTCGGCGATACCGTCCATGGCCCGTTTAAAATCATCGGCCATATCTTTGAAATCGATGTCAGCCAGGGCGTGCTCCAGGTCCTGCAGGGTTGTTGAAATCGTGGGGATTTCCCACCAGTCTTTGACCTCCTCATCGAGTTGGGCGTTTTTCACGCCAAACAATTTGGCCGGCGTATTTGGGAAAAAATCCATGTTGATCGCCAGTTGGCCGGTGACCAGGCTTGTCAGCTGCAGCTGAGCTCTGAGCCCCTGTTTGACCAAAGCCAGATGCATCTCTTTTTCGTCGGTGATAACCCGGGTACCGACGTCTCTGAACCGCTCCGGGTCGGTCTCAAATATGACCGGAATACTCACCGTAAGTTCAGCAGTGTCAAAATTAACGATGATATCGGTGACCTGTCCGACCTGCACCCCGCGAAAGACGACTGGTGAACCTACATTCAGCCCCCTGACCGAGCCGGGGAAAAAGGCCACCCATTTATTAGTGTCTTTGAAAAACCGGCCGGAACCAAAAAGCACGATGGCCGCTACGCCTAATACCACCGCCCCCAGGACAAAAGCCCCGATTAATGTCTTGTTTGCTGGTTTGCTCATGTCATCACTTCCTTCATTATTCTTTCCCCCGCGTCAAAAACCTGCGCAACTCGGGGTCCCTGGTTTCTGCGAGCAGCTTGTTCGGATCGCCGGCCGCGGTCATTGTTTTTTTGTTGGGGTCCAGATATACGGAGTTGTTGCCGATGGCAAAGATGCTGGCCAACTCGTGGGTGACCACGATGATTGTGGCGCCCAGGCTATCGCGCAGCTCCAGAATCAATTCATCCAGCAAGCTGGCGCTGATGGGATCCAATCCGGCCGAAGGCTCGTCAAAAAAAAGGATGTCCGGATCCAGCGCCATGGCTC
>Ga0209536_100012726_pt1 | contig 12204 bp, 13 predicted proteins | sample DeeMarSeWOR28_12_FD_187461 | JGI IMG/M metagenome (GOLD analysis project Ga0209536, IMG submission 187461) | Marine sediment microbial communities from White Oak River estuary, North Carolina - WOR-2-8_12 (SPAdes) (version 2) | ecosystem: Environmental > Aquatic > Marine > Intertidal zone >...
ACACTGGGTTCGTCGAGATACACAGGGCTGAAACGCCTCTCCACCGCCTTGTCTTTTTCTATACGCTTCCTGTATTCATCGAGTGTAGTCGCCCCTATACATTGGATCTCACCACGAGCCAGTGCCGGCTTCAGCATATTGCTGGCATCCATTGCTCCCTCCGCGGCTCCAGCGCCCACCACAGTGTGAAGCTCATCAATGAACATAATAACCTCGCCGGCCGCTTGCCGTACCTCATCCAAAACTGCCTTCAATCTTTCCTCAAACTCCCCCCGGAACTTGCTCCCCGCCACCAGTGCCCCCATATCCAGAGCCACCACCTTCTTCCCCTTCAGGGAATCGGGAACATCTTCAGCGGCGATCTTCTGAGCCAATCCCTCAGCAATGGCCGTCTTGCCCACACCCGCGTCGCCGACAATCACTGGATTGTTCTTAGTACGCCGCGACAGTATCTGAATCACACGTTTGATTTCATTTTCCCTTCCGATCACAGGGTCGAGCTTACCTTGTCGAGCCAAATCCGTGAGATCATGCCCGTACTTCTCCAGGGAGCGGTACTTGCTTTCAGCCTGGCGATCAGTGACTCGGTGACCACCACGAATCTTCTGCAGGGCCCCATAGATCTTCTCCTGGGTAACACCAGATTCGGCCAGAATCGTTGCGGCCTCACCTCTGGTCTCACCGGCAATAGCAATGAGCAAGTGTTCGGTGCTGACGAACTCGTCCTTGAGTCTGTCAGCCTCCCTATTGGCATTTTCCAGAAGAGCGGCAATGCGGGGCGTAGCATAGATTTGCCCGGCCTCGTATGTTACCTTGGGGAAACCTTCCAGCGTTGCTCCCACCCGCTTTCTTACCGCATCGACATCAGCGCCCAGCGCTTGGAATATGTCCCTGGTTATTCCTTTCTCCTGCTCCAGTAGAGCCAGCAGGACATGCTCCACATCCCACTGGTTATGGCGATAGCGACGAACTAGTTCCTGTGAAGCGGCCAGAACTTCCTGCGCCTGTTCAGTGAATTTCTCTTGTTTCAACTTTCTATACCTCCTGGTTGTCTATTCTGCCACCCCTGGCGATACCGAAGTGTCCGGATTTCTCGCCCTGGTATGAATGACGGATCAATAGTCGAATAATCTCTAAATCTCGTTCCATTCTGCGTCCTCTATTATGTCCTCTATGGCGTCTTCCATTTCAGCCTCGTCGACTCTGCCAATTCTTCTCTCCATCTGCTCAAGCTGCTCCTGCATATCTCTCATCCTCTGCATCAATCTCAATGCCACCTCCACTCCGGCTAGATTAACACCGCAATCGCTCATCAGCGCCTTGACATAGCGTAGCCGCTCAATATCCTCCTCCGAATAGAGACGGATGTTGCCACTTGATCGCTCCGGTTCCACCAGTCCCAGCCTTTCATAATACCGCAAGGTGTGCGCCTCTATGCCTATCATTCTGGCAGCTATGCTTATTACATATCTCGGCTTGGATTCCCAGTACGTCATGGTGTCACCTCACTTCATGCGGTTCGCAAGGACCGCAGTTTCTCAAATAGCCTTCTTTCCTCCTCTGATAAATTGGTGGGCAGCACGACGCTTACCTTGGCAAACATGCTACCGTGATTGGCACTGCCTAATCGGGGCATGCCCTTTCCCGCCAGGCGAAAAAGCTTCCCATTCTGAGTCTCCGGCGGAATCTTGAGGGACAGATTGCCATCCAGAGTGGGTAATCGAACGTCGCCACCCAGTATGGCAGTAGCTAAGGGCACAGACACATCAGTATAGAGGTCATCGCCCTTGCGCTCAAAGACCTTATGGGGCAAGACTTTGACAACCAGATACAAGTCACCCTTGCCGCCTCCAGCGCCACCAGGGGCCCCCTCTCCCGCCATCCGAATCCTCGAGCCGTCTTTGACTCCCGGGGGAATCTTGACCTCCAGGCGCCTGGGAACCGCTTTGCCACCGGCGCCACCGCACATAGTACAGACTCGATTGCCTACCCTACCTGTACCTCCACAGGCCGTACAGGGGTCGGTCGTCTGAAGCTGTATCATACGCTTAGATCCGTGGTACGCCTCCTCAAGGCTAATCTCGACCGGTGACTCCACATCCTGGCCGCGTTGCGGTCCACGCCTCATCCTGGAACCCATGCTAGCGTCGCCGAACAAGCTTGAGAAAATGTCGTCCAACCCGCTCACGTCACCATATTCAAAGGTTGTGCCACCCTTACCAGTATCCCAGCGCACTCCCTGTTGGCCTCCGGCTTTGGCAAATTGGTCAGCATATTCCCACTGGTCACCGAATTGGTCGTATTTCTTCCGCTTCTCAGGATTCGCAAGCACTTCATAGGCCGCATTCATCTCCTTGAATCTTGCCTCAGCAGATTTATCGCCCGGGTTAAGGTCTGGATGATGCTTGCGAGCTAAACGGCGGTAGGCCTGCTTGATCTCCTTCTCCGAAGCACTCCTGTTCACGCCCAGAATCTGGTAATAGTCCTTGTTTGCCATCTTCTTTGTCTACTGATTTGCCAGACAATTATAGAATTATTAGAGATTTCTGTCAAGCAACATCGCTAATTGTTGAATAAACTTGACAATAGTGTCTAAGTTTTCTATAATATTGGCGAAACTGAGAGTGGGGCTCAGTGAGAAACTAAGAAACGGAGGTAATATAACAAATGGCTATAGAAAGATGGCAGCCGTTCAGTGAACTCATGAGTCTGAGACAGGCAATGGACAAGCTGTTTCAAGATAGTTACGTCCGGCCTTCACGCGGTCTGGCTGCTTTTGGTGAAGCGCCTGCACCAGCCCTAGATGTCTACCAGACACCCAACGAACTGGTAGTGAAGGCGACTTTGCCGGGACTGAAGCCGGAGGATGTCACCATTGACATCAGTGGCGAAATGTTGACAATCAAGGGGGAGACCAAGGCTGAACAGGAGATCAAGAAAGAGGACTACCTGTACCAGGAGAGGCGCTATGGCGCTTTTTCGCGGAGCGTAATCCTTCCCAGTGGTCTCAAGACAGATAAATGCGAAGCGACAATGGAAGACGGCGTTTTGACTCTAAGCATACCCAAAGCCGAACAAGTGAAACCCAAGGCAATAAAAGTCAAGGCCAAAGAGAAGAAATGATGATTATGGAGCCCCACCCTCAGATTTCAACAAACCGATGAACTGTCTTAGGATCCGAGCAGTAGCCCCCCAGATGACATGCCCTTCGTACTCATACGCGTGAGAATCCTCTTTGAAATTGGCCTCATCCATCAGAAACGACAGAGGGACAGAGAAAGTTCCTTTGACTTCTCTGCCGTTAGTCTTTAGAGAGTACGGACGGGTTATCAAGCCGACAAAAGGCGAAATGACATAGTCAGTGACGAAGGTTAGCAGATCATCAAGTTGCCCGAGAATCTCAATATCCTTGGCGTCTAGACCTACCTCTTCCTTTGCCTCTCTGAGCGCAGTTTGGAGCAAATCGGAGTCAGACGGCTCCTGCGTACCGCCGGGAAAGCAGACTTGTCCTTTGTGAAACAGTACTTCGTCGCTCCTCTCTGTAAACAGGATATAGTATTGCCCTTGGCTATAGAAAAGAGGCATAAGCACCGCCGAGGCCCTCAGGTCTGCTCCAGTGATTCTCTTTGTCATGCGACGACGGAGCATTCTTTCGATCTGCTGTTTCACGACGCCGTGATTATACCAGTTGTCAGGACGTGAAATACTTGCCGCTCGGCCGTGGTGGCGTGTTGGATTCGCGGCGAACGCGTTAACCGAGGAAAGGCCATTGCAGAGAGTAGTGCTTTGCCCCGTCGTCTGTACTCCCGCGCCCTTGTCCAAGGAAGCGACAGACAGGTTGCTGATTCCTTTCTATTGCGAAAGTTGTCACCGTAAGCGTTCAAGAGCTATACTTGAAGGTTATGGCGATAAAACAGGACTACTACGAAGTACTGGGGGTACCTCGAAACGCCAGCGACGAGGAAATCAAGAGGGCGTTCCGCAAGCTAGCCTTCCAGTACCATCCTGATCGTAACAGAGAGTCGGGAGCCGAACAGAAATTCAAGGAAGTCAACGAGGCCTTCCAGGTACTCTCCAACCCCGAGAAGCGGAACATGTATGACCGATATGGCCGGGTAGACGTTGACGGAGGCTTTCAGGACTTTGGCTTTGGAGGACTGGGAGACATCTTTGAATCCTTCTGGGATGGTTTTGGCACTATCTTCGGACGGACGGGCCAGCGTGGTCCCCAGAAAGGGGACAGCTTGCAGACTAACCTTACTCTCTCCTTCGAGGAGGCAGTCTTCGGCTGTGAGAAGGAAGTCGAAGTATCGCGTATCGAGTCTTGTCCTTCCTGCCACGGCACTGGCAGCAAACCGGGGATAAATCCTGAGACATGCCCTGACTGCCGCGGTAATGGCCAGGTAAGACGAGTTCAGCAGAGTATCTTCGGGCGCTACACCAGTACCACGACTTGTTCGCGCTGCGGAGGCATAGGCGCGGTAATCCGCGATCCCTGTTCTCAGTGCCGCGGCAGAGGACTAATAAAGGCGAAGCGCAAGATAAGCGTTACCATCCCCGCCGGTGTGGACGATGGATACCGACTCCGCATAGACCGAGAGGGAAGCGCTGGCGCATATGGTGGCCCACCCGGTGACCTCTACGTTGCTTTTTCAGTGAAATCGCACAGCTTGTTCCATAGAAATGGTAGTGATATTCTTCTTGAATTGCCCATCAATTTCGCGCAAGCTGCTTTGGGCGATGAGTTGAGAGTACCATCTCTGGATGGGAAGGTGGACCTGAAAATACCGCCAGGAACTCAGAATGGAAAGACCTTTCGCTGCAAGGGCAAGGGAATCCCCTCTCTTGATGGCAGGGGAAGAGGAGACTTGCTCGTCAAGATACTTATAGCAACTCCGCAGCACCTGGATAAGAATCAGCGACGTATTTTTGAAGAATTGGCTAAGGTGTTACCTCGGACTGAACCGCCTCCAGACGCCTAGCCCGGAGAGCAGTAGTGGCTTGCTGCCAGCTCACTGAACCTGCTCAATGTTCGTTTGGGAGGAAATCCCTCAAAAAGAACCCCGTGGATAAGGTCGATGACGGGGAGTCTAAGCCCGTGGTCCTTTGCCAACCGCTGGGCCGCCGCAGTGGCAGCAACTCCCTCCGCAACGTATTTCATAGACGCAGAGATATCGGACAAAGAGCGGCCCTTGGCCAGTTCATAGCCAACATAGTGATTTCGACTTAGAGTGCTGGCACAAGTAGTTATCAGATCGCCCAAGCCGGCCAGCCCGTAGAGAGTTCCCGCCCGAGCTCCCAAAGCCAGTCCCAGGGAAACAACCTCGCTCCATCCCCAGGCGATATAAGCACCCTTAGCATTATCACCCAGGCCTAGTCCATCCATCATGCCCGCACCCAGTGCTATAACGTTCTTGAGGGCCCCACCTAATTCAACTCCCGTGACGTCATCGCTAGTAGACACAACGAATTTCGGAGACTCCACTAATCGCCGAGCTTCATCGGCCAAAGCTACATCTTGAGCGGCGATGACCGAAGCAGCGGGGAACCCCCGGGCGATCTCCCCTGCCAGGTTGGGACCAGAAAGGACACAGATCTGCCCTCTTAGGGAGGGGGCAACTTCCTCTGCCAGTACCTGTGACATCCTCTTACCACTATCCACCTCCAACCCCTTGGCGGCGCTCATGAGCAGCATGGAATTGTCTAGATAATATCTGGCTTGGTTGACGTTTTCTCGCAGTTTTTGCGATGGCACCACCCAGATCACCAGGTCAGCCTGTACTACGGCTTCCCCAATCTGGCCGGTAGAGAGATAACCGCGTCGTCCCCGGTTTAGTTCCTCCGCCTCAGCTTCGCTTCGTGTCCACAGTCTTACCTCCGCCCCTCTGCCGCACAGCAAGGCAGCCAGAGTATTGCCCCAGGAGGTATTGCCTATAATGGTGACTTTTGGGCACGGCCTCTTGCCCTTCTTCACCATAACTGGCGTTCCGTGCCCTGTCTCAGGCGCTTCATATTATCGCGGTGCTGGTAGGCTATCAATGCGATCACTACGAAGCCGTAGACCAGATAGATAGGAGGAAGCAAGTGATAAACGATAGTTAGGGGCAGCATCAAGCACCAGGTGGCCAGGGCTCCTAGCAGAGAACCCAGGGACATGTGCCGGCTGCCCAGCGCTACTATGGCCAGGACTTCGGCACCGAATATGCCCGCGGGAGGGAAAATGGCGAACAAGGTACCGAAATAGGCGGTCACACCTCTACCACCTCTGAACTTGGCAAATATGGGCCAGTTATGTCCCGCCACCGCAGCCAAGCCGGCGGCGACTTGGGCGATGTGCTGCCAATAAACAGATGCTCCACCAACCGTTATGGCACCGGCACCGCGATCTACAATCAGCGTGGCCAGTAGGACCGCCCCGGTAGCCTTAACCACATCAAGAACCAGAGCTAACAGGCCGAGTCTGGTTCCTGCCACTCTCATCAGGTTAGTGGCTCCGGTCTTGCCACTTCCCTGATCCCTAATATCAACGCCCTTCTTCAGTTTGCCTATTATGAGACCGAAGGGTATGGAGCCAAGCAGATAACCAATGACTACAACAGCGACAAATCGGGCTGCAATCACGCTCTCATCTCCGTTGTTCTGCTAATTCTACGGCGGGCCTTCGTAAAAATCAACTTCAAAGGGACGCCCCGAAACCCAAACTCCTGGTGTAGCTTGTTCTCCAGATAGCGCCGATAGGAAAAATGAACCAGCTTAGCATCGTTCACATGAAGAACAAAAGTCGCTGGGTGACCTTCATCTTGATGGGCACGAGCAACTCGCAGCTGTCTGGAACCCGTGCGGGGTGGTGGATAGGCGTTGATTGCCTGTTTAACTGATTCGTCGACCGCTGATTCCGGCAGTCGCTTCTGTGTTTCCTGCCAGATCTCCCACGCCCGTGGCAGAATCTCACTTATCCCAGACGCCAGCTTGGCAGAGATGTAGATTACAGGTATATAAGGGGCAAATCTCAGCCTTCGCTCCGCGGCCTGTTTGAATCTGCGTCTTTGTTCCCGGGGGACAAGGTCCCACTTGTTGACCAGGAACATCACGCCCTTTCCAGCCTCGATAATATAGCCTGCGATATGCATGTCCTGGGCAGTAATGAATTCGCTGGCATCCACTAGGAGCAGCGCAACATCGCAGCGGTTAATAGCCTGGAGGGCACGCAGCAGACTGTAGTAATCCACGCCGGCGCCGACCTTTCCGCGGCGTTTGATCCCGGCGGTATCAACAAGGAGGATTTCCTTATCACCCCACCGAACCATAGCATCGAGTGAGTCACGAGTCGTCCCCGGATCCTCGCTGACAATGGCTCTTTCCTGTACCAGCAAGGCATTCAATAGAGTTGACTTGCCGACATTGGGTCGCCCGACGATGGCTACCTTAGCCCCCGCTGGCTCGGTCAGACCGATGGGCACCGGTGATAGACAAGCCAGCACAGCATTCATCAGATCATCTATCCCCAAATTATGGTGCGCACTGACAGCAATAGGCTCGCCCATGCCCAGTGCAAAGAAATCGACTACCTGATTTGCCTGCTTGGCAGAATCTACCTTATTCACCGCCAGTATGCTGGGCTTGTTGGCAGCCCGTAGCACATCGGCAATTGCCTCATCAGCCCCAACGGCTCCGTCCTTAACATCCACCAGAAAGATGACGGCGTCTGCTTGAGCAATGGCCGCGTCAACCTGCTGCCTGACCTTCTTCTCCAGGGACCCTTTCGGTTTTCCTTGCCAGCCACCAGTATCAACTACGGTCAACTCTCGACCTTGCCAGGAAACGAAGGCGAAGACACGGTCCCTGGTCGTTCCCGGCAAATCGGCGACTACGGCCAGCCGACTGCCCGCCAGGCGGTTAAGCAGGGTGGACTTGCCCACATTTGGTCTACCCACAATGGCGACAATGGGCCGGGTCATACGCGTAGCACCCTGCGATTCGACAGCAGTCTCACCAATAATGCCTTCTGTAGATGGAGTCTGTTCTCTGCCTGGTCAAAGACCACTGACCTGCGGTCATCCAGCAAGCAGATGGAAATCTCCTCGCCATGGTGGGCCGGCAATGGATGCATGAATAGAACGTCCTTCTTGCCCAGACTCAGCAGCTTGTCATCTACCTGATAACCTGAGAAGGCGCGACGACGTTTCTTTGCTTCCTCCTCCTGCCCCATGCTAGTCCATACATCAGTATAGATTACATCGGCGCCTTTGACTGCTCTGTGAGGGTCATTGGTAGCCTCAATCAGGCTGCCACACAGGGCAGCAAGTTTCCTTCCTTTGCTCAATACCGCCTTCTTGAGCTCATATCCCTTCGGAGACGCAAAGCGGAAATTCATGCCCACCTGGCAAGCAGCGAGGAACAGACTGTTAGCCACATTGTTGCCGTCGCCAATGAATGCCAAAGTCAAGCCAGCAAGCTTCCCTTTCTTCTCATAGATGGTGAGAAGGTCGGCAAGAGCCTGGCAGGGATGTTCCAGATCGGACAGGGCATTAACCACTGGGACGGAAGAGTGGCTGGCGAGAATGCGCAGAGTATCGTGAGAGAACGTGCGGGCGGCTATGACGTCGATATAGCGACTGAGCACTCGCGCCACATCAGCCACCCCCTCACGCTTGCCCACGCCCACCTCTTGTGGAGATAGGTAGATGCTATGTCCACCAAGTTGGTGCATAGCCATCTCGAAACTGACTCGGGTTCGCAAAGAGGGCTTCTCAAAAAGGAGCGCCAGGGTTTTCCCCACAAGCACCTGACTCGGGCCCTTACATTTCATATTCCCGGCTCTCTCTATGAGACCCTCAGTTTCCTTGCGGCTAAGATCAGCTATTGACAACAGGTCTTTCTTCATCTGGCGTCTCCCTTCGTATTTGATACTACTCGAGCGTATCACCTTTGTCAATCAGCGGAACCCAGCTTCGCACCAAGCTTCAGAGTCTTCTCTCAGAATGGTAGACTATGTGAGCTGTGTTTAGAACCAGTGCAACAGCTGACACCCAATGTGGCTCATTCCTGATCGTCTTCTGACCGCACAAGCAAGATCGATAGATATGGATTGTTATCTCAACCATTTCAAGATATCTCGGCGGTACCCCGTGGAAATAAGTGTGAAATGCTATTCGGGCTACCTCTATGCTGAACAACCACGGTCCTTCGTCTGGCAGGGAGGTGAGCGGGAAATAGAGTCAGTAGAGGAAGCCTGGCAGGAACCAGGCAAAAGGCTGTTCAGAGTGGTGACTCACGATGGCAGGCTATTCGGACTATGCTACAATGAAGCAACCGACCGATGGTCTGCGATCGACCTGATTTGATGCTTTAAGGAGAACTCATGAAAGAAATACTTGAGGTTCTGGAACAGAATGGCCGGGCTACTCCCGAACAGATTTCCGCCATGCTGGATAAACCTGTCGGCAAGGTGAAGAAAGCAATCAAGCAAGCTGAGAAAGACGGGACTATCCTGAAATACAAAGCCATAATAAATTGGCCCAAGCTAGAAGAAGAAGATGTATGGGCCCTGATCGAAGTAAGAGTAACGCCACAACGTGGCGTTGGCTTCGATGCCATCGCCGAGCGTGTTTACCGGTTTCCCGAAGTGTATTCTGCCTATCTGGTCTCAGGTACCTATGATCTGTCCATATTGGTCAGGGGAAAGAGCATGCAGGAGATTGCCAGTTTCGTGGCAGAGAAACTGGCTCCCCTGGAACAGGTGCAGAGTGTTGTCACCCACTTTCTTCTCAAACGGTACAAGGAATATGGGGAGACCTTTCGCGTCCCCAAGGAAACGAATAGACGTTTGCCCATAACACCGTAGCATGCCAGACGCAAAATCCACCTCAGCCGAGGCCATGGACAACCTGATCTCGCAGAAAGTGGTTACGCTTCCGCCATCAGGCATCAGGGAGTTCTTCGATCTGCTTTCCTCCATGGAGGACGTTATCTCGCTCGGCATAGGCGAGCCCGATTTCGTCACTCCCTGGCATATCAGAGAGGCCGGTATATATTCCCTGGAACAAGGTTATACCATGTACACTTCGAACTCCGGCATGCCGGAGCTACGTCGGGAATTGGCCCGCTACCTCGAGCTTCACTACGGAGTCAACTATCATCCTGAGCACGAGATTCTCATCACCGCGGGAAGCAGTGAAGGATTGGATCTTGTTCTGAGAGCGATCATCAATCCCGGTGACGAGGTCATAATCCCCGACCCCTGCTATGTGGCTTATCCCGCCGATGTCACCTTGGCAGGAGGAAAGCCTGTTCTTGTTTCCACGAACGCAAGAAACAACTTTGTAATCAGGGCCGCCGATATCAAAGCCAGGATCACAAAGAAGACAAAGGCTATCCTGATAGGCTACCCGGCGAATCCTACGGGTGCAGTCATGTCCAAGAAGGAGGCTGATGCTATCGCTGAGTTGTCCAAACAGCACCACTTGCCAATAATCTCGGACGAAATATATGCCCGTCTGACCTATGGGGTGGAGCATATCTGTTTCCCCGGCCTTCCGGGGATGAAGAAGCGTACCATACTGATTAGCGGGTTCTCCAAATCTCATGCCATGACCGGTTGGCGCATTGGTTACGTGGCAGCCGATCGCCGATTCATTCAGGCCCTGACGAAAATCCATCAATACACCTTGCTCTGCGCACCGACCATGACTCAGATGGCAACCATCGAGGCGTTGAGAAACGGTGAAGGCGAGGTCGAGAAGATGGTTCAAGAGTACAACAGACGCCGCCGCTTCATGGTCAAGAGACTGAATAATATCGGCCTGCCTTGTTTCGAGCCCAGAGGTGCCTTCTTTGCCTTTCCCTCCATAAGAGCCACTCGAATGACTTCGGAGGAGTTTGCTCAGAAGCTCCTTTTGGAGGAAAAGGTTGCCGTTGTCCCAGGCACCGCATTCGGACCGTCCGGCGAAGGTTTTGTCCGTTGTTGTTACGCAACCTCCTTCGCCAGCATCGAGGAAGCACTGAGAAGGATGGACCGCTTTGTAACAAAGAGGAAGCGGAGGTCAAGGTAGAAAGCATTTTCTGCCCAGGCACTAGATTAGACTAGCGACAGATGACCTGCCGTCAAGGTCAATAATCCAGACTAGAGACCCAATTCTTGAGCCACAATAGCTCGATGAAAGTCACCGCCACCAAAGACTATCTCGGCAGCTTTTGCCTGTCTATAGTACAGGTGTATGTCATGGTCCATCGTGAAGCCGATTGCCCCGAATATCTGATGCGCTGACAGGGTGACACGTCCGTAAGCCTCGCTTACCCATGCTTTGGCTATAGCTGCGTCGAGGGCAGCTGGAAGGCCTTCGCTTAACTTCCAGGCCGCTTTGTATGTAACAAATCGTGAGCCATTGACATCCATAGCCATATTGGCGCAATAATGCTGGATAGCCTGGAAACTGCCAATTGGCCTACCGAACTGCACCCTCTCCTTGGCATAGTTGACTGCCATGTCCAGTGCCGCCTGGGCACCACCCACCATCTCAGCACACTTGGCAACCGCAGCTTGCTGGAGAATAGCTCTCACTATTGGCCACCCTTCGTCCTTTTTGCCTAACACGTTCTTCTCTGACACGGTCACGTTGCCGAAAGTAACCTCGCATTGCTTGTCATGCGCCAGAGTCTTGAGCAATGTACACTTGAGGCCAGGACTCCGAGCATCCACAAGAAACGCGGTTATGCCGTCTTCTCGATCCGTTGTCTCTCTTGTTCTGGCAATACACACAACATAGTCGGCAGTATTGGCATTGAGCACAAACAGCTTGGTGCCCTTGATGACATATCTGCCATCACGGGCTATGGCTTTGGTCTTGACTGATGCGGCATCATAACTGGCGCTGGGCTCAGTCAAGGCGAGGGTAATAATCATTTCCCCGCGGGCAATTCTGGGCAGGAACTCCTTTTTCTGTTCTTGGCTTCCCGCCATCAGTATGGCCAGTCCACCAAGTACTACCGTGGAGAAGAACGGGCCAGGCACGATATTGTATCCCATTTCCTCAAGAAGGATTGCCAGATCCAGGAAGCTACGGCCGCTGCCCCCATACTCTTCAGGAAATACGAGACCGATCCAGCCCAATTCCGCCATCCTGTGCCATAGCTCAATTGAATAGCCGTCATCACTCTCATCCAATTGCCTCACTGATCGTTTAGGGCATTCCTTCTGCAGGAAGT